>Ga0070741_10007128_pt1 | contig 23418 bp, 23 predicted proteins | sample Coa_R1_4_FD_66440 | JGI IMG/M metagenome (GOLD analysis project Ga0070741, IMG submission 66440) | Surface soil microbial communities from Centralia Pennsylvania, which are recovering from an underground coalmine fire - Coalmine... | ecosystem: Environmental > Terrestrial > Soil > Unclassified ...
GCTATTGCCGCAAGCCCCTGCCGGCTGCATATTTCTTCAAAAGCCTGTTTTTGGTAGTTGCTTGAAATTCCGCCATAGACTACCCCTTCAATTCCGTACAGCGACTTTGCCTGCGTTATCGCTTCTTCGAGCGCCTTCATTTCGTCCTGCTTGCTCCTGCCGCTCACTGCAAAGCCCATCAGTGGGATCTGCATCGCGTCTGCAAGGTACTCGGTGACCCAGCTGTTCGGATAATGAAAGAGCGGGCTGTCGTCAGCCAGAGGGTGCATCGTGACAAGGCAGACAACCTGATGCCCCATCTCCTTTGCGCGAAATATCGCAAAGGTGCTGTCCTTGCCACCAGAATAAAGCGATGTAAGCTTCAACCACAGTGACAGATCAAGAGTTCAATATTAAGACTACCGACCAACTGTTTATATCATCATGTCGGCTAATTGCCATCTACTTGAGCATACTGCTTGAGGTAAGAAACCTCAGTAAGCAATTTATGATAAAGAAAAGTTTCTGGCAATCAAAAGGGCCGCAGTATTTCAAAGCTGTGGACAATGTCAGTTTTGACTTGGACAGGGGAAAGGTTCTGGTGATTGCTGGCGAGTCAGGCTCTGGCAAGACTACGGTAGCCAGGCTGGTCATAGGAGCAATCAGGCCGGACGCCGGCTCGATATCATTTGACGGAAGCGACATCACCCGCTTTACGGGCAACCAGCTCAAGCAATTCCGCTCGTATGTCCACATGGTCTACCAAGACCCGTATGCGTCGCTCGATCCACGCATGAGGATACTTGACATAGTGATGGAGCCTCTGAACATACACGACAGGGAGAGCAGCAAACAGCAAAAGGTTGAAAAAGCATTCAAGGCTCTTGAAGAGGTCCGGCTTGATCCAGGAGAAATTGCGCAAGAGTATCCTCAGGCGCTTTCCGGGGGCCAGAGACAGAGAGTTGCGCTGGCTAGGGCAGTAGTCCTGAAGCCAAAACTTATTGTGGCAGATGAGCCCGTTTCAATGCTTGATGTCTCGGTGCGGGCCGAAACGCTTGGCCTGATGATGAACCTCAAGGAGCGGTTCCAGATATCATTTATCTACATAACGCACGACCTGTCGACTGCAAGGTATGTCGGGGATAGCGTAGTCATAATGTACAAGGGGCAGATAATTGAAAAAGGCCCTATAGACAATGTCCTGCTCAACCCATTGCACCCCTATACGCAGGCATTAATCGAGGCCATCCCTGACCCAGACGGAGCCCCAGAAGACCCCAATCCGCGCGAAACAAGACAACAGGCTGCTGATGAAAAATTATCGATGCCATCAATTGGATGCAAGTACTATGACCTCTGCCCTCATGCTATGGAAGTATGCAAAAAAGAGCCAGCCCTGGTAAAGGCCGCGGACTCGCATTATGTCTCATGCTTCCTTTATGACAGCAAGGAATAGCAAGAGTTCCGCACACCAAAATGGTTTTATGGATGCGGTCTAGCCTAATAACAGAATTATGAGAAAGGAAATATTGGCGGCCTTGCCGATTTGCCTGCTAATTCTTTCAGCATTTGCAAACCTTGGCGCGCCTGCTTACTCGCAAGCTCCCGTGAAGGGCCCAAATGTTGACAGCGTAAAATTTACCCAATACTCCGATGAAAATATCGCCCTGAAAGCAGTAAAGGCTGGCGACATCGACGCTTATTTATACCGCATTCCGCTTGAAATCGTTTCTGACGTAAAGAAAGATCCGAGTCTTACGGTTTATGACAGAGACGCCGGGTCCTTTGGCCTTCTTTTGAATCCGGCCCCATCAAGGGACGCCAATGTACTGAATCCATTCCAATTCAGAGAGGTCAGATTTGCCATGAACTACCTTGTGGATCGCGAATTCGTGGTGAACGAAGTTCTTAAGGGATCAGGTTCGCCGATGATCGACCCGTTTGGCATTTCATCACCCGAATATCAAGACGTTGCAGACATTGTCGAATCGTTTGGCTTTAGGCATGATTTTAACGGTGCAGAGAAAATGATCGGTGATGCTCTTGGCTCTGCCGGAGCTGTCAAGGAAAACGACAAGTGGATGTTCAAGGGAAGCCCAGTTTCAGTCAAGGTCTTCATCAGGAGCGACGACCCCAGACGTACTTCTATTGGCGAAGCCCTTTCTTCAGATCTGGAAAAAATCGGTTTTACAGTTGAAAAGATATACGGAGATCTTTCACGCGCCCAGCTTGACGTATACGGCTCAAATCCCCAGGATCTCAAGTGGCAGATCTACACCGAGGGTTATGCAGGCACTCTGACATTCGTGGCATACAATCCAACAGTACCTGCTCAAATGTATGCCCCATGGTACGCGAACATGCCGGGAAGGGGCAACGCTGGCTCGTGGCAGTATTCAAACAAGACGCTGGATGACATTACCCAAAAGATCCTGAACCTAAACTTTACATCTAAAGAGGAGAGAACAGAGCTCGTCAGAAAAGCCATCGCACAAGGGATACAGGAGTCTGTCAGGATATTCATCGCCCAGACAAAGGAGCCGTACGTGGCTTCGTCGTCTGTAACCGGCCTAGTAAATGACTTTGGCGCAGGGATTTCAAGCAGGTTCTCACTGATCGACGCAAAGCCGGCCAGTGGAAGTACGCTAAATATCGGCGTCAGGCAGCTTTCTGCGGGCGCCTGGAACAACATGGCTGGCCTGAAGGACACCTTTACAATAACCATAGCTTCTGCCGTTTACGACTTTGCTTCGCTCAGGGATCCATACCTTGGAACAGTAATACCCATGCGGAACAACTGGACAGAAATAGTCACCAAGGGACCCACAGGCACTCTTGGCGTTCCATCTGACTCCCAAAAATGGGATCCGTACAGTTCTGAATGGAAGGCAGTTGGAGACAATGAAGCATCAAAAAGCAAGGTCACATACAAGGTGCTTTACTCTGACTGGCATAACGGCATTCCCATGGACAAGAATGACCTTTTGTATTCTTATTACTTCACTTTTGAATGGGGGACAAACACGACAAAAAGCGGGGCTCCGGATCTCACGATTGATCCAGAGATCACCCCCACTGTTAGCGCAAGTCTTCCAACGTTAAAGGGCATCAGGTTCCTGTCAGACGACACTGTCGAGTCTTATGTGGATGTCTGGCACTTTGACGATAAAGAGATAGCCGACTATGGAACAATCTGGGCTGCCGAGCCGTGGGAAGTCACGGCTGCAGAGGAAAGGCTGGTCACTGCAGGCAAGGTATCATTTTCAAGCAGCGGAGCTGTCGAGAATAAGGTCGACTGGCTTTCGCTGGTCAACCCGCAGCATGCAGAGCTGATAAGGGCGGAGCTTCAAAAGATGAAAGACGAGCGGTTCGTCCCTGCCGCATTGAAGGGCTTGGTAAGCACCGAAGATGCAATCAAGCGGTACGACGCTAGCATGAAATGGATTGCCGATCACAAAAACGCCATAATCAGCAACGGGCCGTTTTACCTTGACAGCTTTAACGCAGCTGGCCAGACTGCCACCATAAAGGCGTTCAGGGACAGCTCGTACCCGTTCGCGCAAGATTACTGGTCTTCTAGATTTGGAAGCCCGATGATCGCGTCTATTGAAGGCGTTGACATGCAGGGACCAGTTACCATCGGCCAGCCCAAAGCGATCACAGTCTCGATAAATGTTGCGGGCAAGCCGAGCAGCGACGCGAAAGTGAAATACCTTATCTTTGGCGGCAACGGAATAGCAGCCACGGGCGATGCAGTGCCTGGGCAGAGTGGCCAGTTTGAAATCCAGTTAGGTGCCAACCAGACGTCGCAACTCAGCCCAGGTGCAAATACCCTCAAAGTGTTTGCTACTAGCAACAAGGCGTCCAAACTTGCAGTTTTCTCGACTCCTGTCTTGGCAACCGCCGCATCTGCGCCTTCCGGCCCGGGCAACCAGGCCAACAATACAAGCAGCAATTCAAGCTCGCCGGCGCCAAATGACAACAAATCGGGATGCCTGATAGCAACAGCCGCATTTGGATCAGAGCTTACTCCGCAGGTGCAGTTCCTGCGCAATTTCAGGCAAAACTACATCCTAGAAACTGCGTCAGGCTCTGCCTTTATGAACACGTTCAACACCATCTACTATTCTTTCAGCCCGCAGGTGGCAGACTATGAGCGCGGGCAGCCGTGGCTCCAGCAGACAGTAAAGACGGGATTGTATCCGCTGTTTGGAATCCTGCTCCTTTCAGAAAAGGCTCATAATTCAGTCAATGGTGGCGAGGCAGGCACCATGCTTGCCGGAGCGACGGCCAGCTCATTGATAGGCTTGGTGTATGTCGCCCCCGCAATGGCAGCGTACACTATAGTAAAAAGAGGGCACATCAAATTCAAAACTGTATGGCTAAAGGCGCTGTTGCTGGCTCTTGGCGCTACCGCGGTAGCCATGTTGGCAGGGACAATAGCTCAGAATGCAGGCATCTTGTCAGTGGCTACTGCTGCGTTTGTAGTGCTGACGGCGGCAGTTTCCGCCCTAGTGGCCGGAATCGTTGTAACGTCTAGAATGCTTCAGTTGAAGAGAACCAGAGAATTTTAATATAAAACTCTCCTGTCACTCTTGTCTAATTGAAAGCGTTTTACGCGTTCGCTCTGAAGCGGTCGCTGTACCTAGTTGTTGTGTTATTCGTAACGCTGCTTGTTACAGTGTCGCTTTTGGGTCCAGTCGTGGACAAAGTCCTTACTGGCTCGGTAGTAGACAGGGTCACCGAAGAGGTGAACAAGAACCCGAAACTCAGCACGCTCTCAGCTGCTGAGCGCGATGCATTGATAAAGACGCTTGTAGGCGAGCAGGTTCACAACCTTGGCTTGGACGAGCCTTGGTTTTCGCCAAAGCGGCTGTACAACACCGTAGTAAAGGTGATGGTCCTTGACCTTGGCAGGACGAACAACAACTACCAGAGCAGCTCGGGCACTTCAGACATACACGATCTCATAATGGAGAGGCTTCCAAGGACGATTCTCCTCTTTGGCACGGCGACAGCAATAACCTCGGCAATAGGCATCTACCTCGGGGCTTTCGTTGGCGGGAGAGAAGGCTCAATCTGGGATAAGCTCAATTCTGCTTATGCGGTTTTTAGCAACAGTTTTCCGCACTGGTGGGTTGGAATACTGATGATATTCTTCTTTGCGTTTTCGCTGCGGATTTTTCCTGCCCAGTCCCTTCCACAGATGCTTCCTTCAGACCCGTACTACGCGGTTGACCTGCTGTACCACATGGCGCTTCCGCTCCTCACGCTCGTGATAGTCGGGCTTGGATCATGGACCTATGGCGTCAGGTATTTCGTGGTCCTAGTGCTGGGAGAAGACTTCATAAGGGCAAAGAGAGCGGCAGGGATACCGGAAAGGAGGGTCCTGTATTCACACGCGTTAAAGAACGCTGCTCCACCAATATTCACGTCAGTGGCGCTTACTATGGCTGGCTCTTTTGGCGGCGCGGTGCTGACTGAAACAGTGTTTAACTGGCCGGGGATGGGCATGCTTTATTACGAGTCTATAGGCAATCTGGACATTCCTGTCCTTATCGGGCTGACGTACGTATCTACACTGATTTTCGTCATCACGGTTTTCATCATTGACCTTGCCTACGGCTATTTCGATCCAAGACTGAAAGTCACAGGAGACGGCGTAAGCTAAATGGCGAACCACGAAGTCCTCTCTAGAAAAGATGTAACCCGCATGTTTCTCCGCTCCCGCGGTGGGCTGGCGGGGGCAATGATCCTGCTATCGCTGCTTTTGATCTCGATATACGCCGCAGTGGCAGTCCCGCTTGAATCATACAAGCAGTGGAACAACCCCAAGTTTTGGCAGGATTACCCACAAAAGGTACCGCCTGCTTGGACAGACGGCTTTTACGGCAGCATGACCAAGCACACCGTCCTCGCGTTTGCAGACTCCCAGAAATCAGAGTCAACCATACAGGGCGTCAGGACAGCAAGCTATTCCTGGAAAATCAATTATAACTATGACTCGTACCCGAGCGACTTTATCTTGTCTGTCACAGCAAAATACAGCAGGCAGCCAATCTTGCAGCTGGATATTGTCAGGCCGGACGGCAGGGATTTCAAGATCTATTATTCTACCCTTCCTCCTCCTCAGTCAGGCGAGTTCACATTCTTAGGAAGGATCACCTCAGATGAACCTTCGATGCAGGGAAACCTCAGGAATTATCTGAGTCAGTTCAGCTGCGAACAGGATGCAGCCAAGCCTGCCATTATGGTCTTTTCTGGTGTGCAGGATTGCAAGGTCTTGAAGGGCACCTATACGGTAACAGAGACTCTATACCTTTTTGGCGGTTCTGACGAAGTCCAGGATTCTGAGTTTATCCTTGGCGGCCAGGTGTTTGGCCTGATGGGCACCGACGACCTTGGGCGCGACCTTTCTGTAGGGATTCTCTGGGGAGCCCCGGTGGCGCTCTTTATCGGCCTGACGGTGGCAATTACTTCAACGTTCATTGGCCTCATCTATGGCGTCTTTGCCGGCTACAAGGGCAGATACGCTGAAGAAGGTATGATGCGGATAAACGACATCTTTTACGCCTTTCCAGTTCTTCCGCTTTTGATAATCCTTTCAGTCTCGATAGGCAGGAGCATTTTCCTCTTTGTTGGGTTCTTTGTATTGTTTGGCTGGGTAGGGATGGCAAAGATCGGAAGGAGCCTTGCGCTCCAGATAAAGAACCTCCCGTACGTGGAGGCTTCAGAACTGATGGGCGAATCTGATACCAAGATAATAACTAGGCACATCATCCCGCAGCTCTTGCCGATAGCTTTTGCAACCATTGCAGTTTCTGTCCCGGCAGCCATTCTTGGCGAAGCGGCCCTGAGTTTTCTTGGCCTTGGTGATCCGTCAATCCCGACGTGGGGAAGAATCCTACATGACGCCAACTCTGCCGGCGCCATTGCAAGAGGATTATGGTGGTGGACGATGATACCCGGCTTGATGATTGCATTGACAGGTGTAGCGTTCATACTGATCGGAAACGCCCTGAATTCAATCGTCAACCCAAGGTCAAAAATGCGGAATTACTAAATGATTTTTCGAGGATGCCTCAGTACTCATAATCTTCATCATGATGAGATGATCAGCCGGCTCTTCCTTCACTTCATCAGCATCCAAAAATAATGCCAATGATCTAATCTATGAACCTTTAGCCCTTTACCCGGACTATCTTTATTCTGTCAAGCACTTTCCAGTACTCGACTTCGCGGCCCTGGATGTCGCCCTGGGCGAGCTTGTCCCTTATCTCGTCCTCCACCGAAGAAGTCTCGAAGGTTTCAAAGGTTTCGAGATCCATTATCTGGAGTGTGTCGCCCTGCTTTGATATGATCTGGCCATTGCGCTTGTCTATCAGCGGCACATCGACCTTGGTCGACACGGGACCTACGAACGGATGCGGCCTGTTGTCAAAAACTCCCACTGCCGTGATTCTGGCCTTTGCCGAGCCGTGCTTTCCAGGCTTGCTGTGGTCGTATGAAACTATCCTGCACGGTTCGCCGTCAACTATAATGTATGAACCAATTTTAAGGGCGCCAAGATCCATCGGCTTGCTCATAAATCAAAAGGCTAGAGAAAAGCGTGCATATTTAACGTTTCTGCTTGCCTGACCTTTGGCTTTTCGCGCGAGTTCAGAACTCATAGTTGTATCGTTTCCACCAATTAAGTAATTTGATCACTAACAGATTATAGCAGATGATCACTTTAGCTTTTCAAGTATTGAAAAACTGACAAGGTTGTTAAGCGAAATGCCCTTCCTTGCCACGTCGCGCCTAGTGCGCTCGCAGTATTTCTGGTCAGTCTGGTGCGTCGCTTCGCCTTCGACTTCAAGTATGACAAGATTCTTCGAGTACGGGAACGTGAACTTGGGCTGCTCTGCAGCCAAGAGCTGCATCTGCGCAAGGCTTGCCTTTTTCACTTTTTCGCGCCTTGCGATGACGTTTGCCAGATCTCCGATTTCCAGATCGCCGTTTGTATACTTGGTAAAGTAAAGCGAAACATAGTTGAGCTTGTCGCCTGCTCGCTCAAAGAGCGGGCTATTGAAGCTGAACATGAATGACAGCCTGTCCATGTTGTTCTTCTTGATGTCTTCTAGAATGCCTGCCATGTCCCTGAACGACACAAGGATGTAGTGGTTGGCCTTGTTTGGGAAATATGGCACGCTTTCGTCAGAGAACGTGGCTGTGACAAAGTAAATGTCGACAATGTTGTCGCTCTTTTTCCAGCTTTCGATCAGTGAGTCTGACTGCCTGTCATGAGGAGTACACACGTAACCCTGTATGCCTCCTTCGCCCTTGCCCGCCAATCCTACTCAAAGGTAATGCAACTGATATTTATGCTCTTAGGTAAATGCTGCCTGCATGGCCCATGCGCTACATCGACGGTCCCAGCCAGCCGAGCCTTCTAAAGTATAATACCATAAAGAGGGCAGTGCCAAGCGAAAGCGCTACCACAAATATCATGGTAGTGTAGGGGCCCAGCTGCACCCAGCTTCCTGTCTGGATCCCGCCGGGCACGTTGACGTTCATGCCGTAAAACGTGCCGATGACTGTGGCCGGTATTGACAGCGTGAACACTATGGTCAGCACTGCAAGTATCTTGTTTGTCTTTTCCTGGCTGAGCATAAAGTCGGTGTCCTTGTAGATCTCGACTGTCTCTTTTGCTTCTTCAAGCGCTTCAAAGACCTTCTCAATGTGGTCCTGCACGTCCTTGAGGTATGGCGTGAGGTCCTCCTTTGAAAAGCGCTGGACATCCTTTGACAGGTCGAGCACCGTGCGCCTGAGTGGTATTACGATCCTCCGCAGTGTGGTTATCTCTCTTCTTAATAGCGAAATCTGTCGTGGGATCGATATCCTTTCGTCAAAGACGCTGTCCTCGATGTCATCGATGTTGCCCACCACCTTCATCAGGATGTGGAGCAGGTCGTCGACCAGCGTGTCGATTATCTTGTGAAGGAGGTAGCCTGACGACTTGCCCATCATCATCTGGCGCTGCCGCTCGTCATTTTTGCACATCGAAAAGAGCTCTTCAAGCGGCTTTAGCTCGCCGTTGTGTATCGTCACCAGGTAGTCTGCCCCCATGAAGACGGACAGCTGGCTGAACAAGAATCCTTTTTCCTTGTCCGGCGTGGGAAAGTGCAGGATTGCAAAGATGTAATCCGGGTATCTGTCGATCTTGGGGATCTGGATCTTTGAGAGGCAGTCTTCAAGGTTGAGCCGGTGGAACGGGTACTTTTGCCCCAGCAGGTTCATTTCGGAATAGGTCGGCTTTTGTATGTTTATCCACAGCATGCCGTTGTTGCTTATCGACTCAAGCTGTTTGTCCGCATCTACCATTCTGCTCTCCCACCTGCCTTGTGTCGTTACAGAAAGTGCGGTTATAAAAAAGTGTGTAAGTTAAAATCTGGCCTTTAGCTGCTGGTAGTCTATCGCCTTTGAGCTCTGGGCGGTATGCCACTTTGCAGAGTTTGTCTGTGCCAGCCTTGACCTGTAATACGGTATCAACGAGTACGCTATCGCAACCGATGCTGCCCCTGCAGGATCCGCTACAGCATTTTTTATCGCGTGCGCGACTGCCACGCGCGCCGGCAGGCCGATCTTTAAGCGCGAGATATAGTCCTTTATCTGGTTGTGGCCGTTTGCTGCTCGCACCACCTGCGAGGTCAGGTCCTGCATCGTGCTTGCAGGCTGAAAGTAGACTATTGCGCTGTCATTGTAGGCGACGCCAAGGCCCGCTTCAAGCACCTTGCACTGCAGGTACAGGTCGATGGCGATGATGTCAGGCGGTATCTGCACCTTGGCAACTTTCGAGTCGACGGCAAGCGCCCTGCCCATCACGGTGTATTGCGACAGCCCTGACAGCCTCACGGAGCGAAGCCAGCTGGAGATAAAGGCGGACGCCCTGCCGGCGATACCCCTTGGCTGCACCGGCTGCGACTTTGAAGAGCAGAGCCCAACGTTTTCCCTGACGCCTGAAACAAGCTGCTCTGTGCACGATGGGTGGGGTATCGTGTCTGCGTCATAAAGCACGATCACGTCGCCCGTTGCCTGCTGGAAGATTTCATTCCATGCTGCGGCGGCTCCCCTTCTGGCATCATGGTGGAGCAGTTTGATGTTCAGTGACGAGTGCGCGGCAAAGCGACGGACAATTTCAGGCGTGCCGTCAGAGGAATCGTCCGAGACAATTACTTCAGATATCGCGAATTCCCGTATGTGCTGTTCTTCAAGCGACTGCAAGAAGTTTGGCATGTTCTGCTCTTCATTATAGGCAGGAATGCCTATAGTCACCCGGCGCACAGTGATTTTGGATTTTGGATATTTAATGAACCTTGTGGTTTATTGTTCAGGGCAGAAAACGTATTCATAGGCCGTGCCCCAAGCATTATCAAGCACTTGCAGCAAGTCCAGCGCGACAACAATGAAACGTACAGGACGGCGTTTGATCAAGTCGGCCTGCGCAAGGAACACCTGATATTCCCGGTGTTCGTTTCAGACAGGCAGGGCAGTATCAATTCCATGCCGGGCATGTCCATAGTGCCTGTAGAAAAGGTAACTGACTACATCGAGACAATAGCCGGCGCCGGCCTTTCGTCCATTATTGTTTTTGGCATACCAAAGACTAGGGACAGTGATGGCTCGATGGCTGCAGTCAGCAACGGCATAGTGCAACAGGCCGTGAAGGCGATCAAGTCCGGCTTTGGCAGCTCAATTAACGTAACGACTGACGTCTGCGTCTGCCAGTACAACCTGTCGGGGCACTGCGGCATACTGCGTAATGGCAGAGTTGACAACGATGCCACGCTAGACATGCTGACAGAAATCGCGAAAAGCCATGCAGAAGCCGGAGCTGATGTCGTTGCGCCTTCTTCGATGATGGATGGGCAGGTTCATGCGATCAGAAATGCGCTTCACGACAGCGGCTTTGAGGCAAAGATACTTTCCTATTCTGCCAAGCATGCCTCGTCACTCTACACCCCGTTTCGGTCGGCGGCATTTGCCAAGGCAAGGCTGCAGATAGACAAGTCATCGTACCAGGTGTCTTTTGCAAACAAGAGGCAGGTTATGATGGAGATAGAGACTGACATCAATGAAGGCGCAGACATGGTCATGATAAAGCCGGCCCTTGCGTACCTTGACCTTGTCAGGATGGCAAAGGACAGGTTCGGTTTCCCAATTGCAGTCCAGAACGTTAGCGGCGAGTACGCGATGATAAAGGCGGCTGCCATGCAAGGGTGGATACACGAAGAGGAATGGAAGGTCTGCTCTATCGCGTCTATAAGGCGCGCCGGTGCTGACAGAATAATCTCGTATTTCTCGCTTGATGTCGCCAAGCACCTCTGACGCCACAATTATATAGCATTCTAGCAACAAACGGGAATGTCCCGCGGTAGCTCAGCCTGGTAGAGCTTTCGGCTGTAGATGTCGGCTTACTCTCATTAGCTGACCACGTGAAGCAGCCTATCGGGCGCACAATGCAGTAACCGAAGAGTCGCAGGCTCAAACAAGATTGGCGTAAAAGCCATTTTGGAGCAGATCCTGCCCGCGGGATATACATAATTATGTCAGAAAGCGCCATTAATTGATCATGTCCACCAAGATAGAAACCGTCAATCCTGCGACAGGCAAGGTCATCGCAACCTATGACAACGAAAGCCCCGAAGAGGTCAGCAGGAAGGTCAAGGCAGGAAGGGAGGCGTTTGGCAAGTGGAAAAAGCTGGACTTGGCAGAGCGCGCAGAGTACATGCGCCGCCTTGGGAGGGTCATGAGGAAAAACCGCGAAGACTATGCAAGGCTTGTCACCGAGGAAATGGGCAAGCCGGTAAGGCAGTCACTTGCAGAGATTGAAAAGTGCGCGTGGGTGTGCGACTATTACGCAGAGCGCGCAGAGGCATTCCTTCGTGACGAGATAATACCGACAGAATTTCGCAAGAGTTTTGTGTCGTTTGAGCCGCTTGGGGTAGTGGCCAGCATAATGCCCTGGAACTTTCCATTCTGGCAGGTCATGAGGTTCGCGGTGCCGACGCTTACTGCCGGAAACGTGGGCGTGCTAAAGCATTCAAGCGTGTGCCTTGGAAGCGCGCTGAAGCTGGAGCAGGCGTTCAGGGACGCCGGCTTTCCAGAAAACGTGTTCCAGTCAGTCATCGGCGACTATCGCACCGGCGAAGCCCTTGTGCAAGCAAATATTGACGCCGTGTCAGTTACTGGAAGCGTAAATACAGGCAAGCGCGTCGCAGAGCTTGCGTCAAAGGACCTGAAGAAATTCGTGTTGGAGCTTGGTGGGAGCGACCCGTTTGTGGTGCTTGAAGACGCAGACTTGAACCAGACTGCGCACATGGCAACCCAGTCAAGGCTCCTGAACACCGGCCAGAGCTGCATTGCCGCAAAGCGATTTATCGTGGTAAAAGAAGTCGCGGACAAGTTCACGAAGCTGTTTGTTGAAAACACGCAGGCAGAAGTCGTGGGCGACCCGCTTGACGCCAAGACTACGGTCGGCCCACTTGTCAGGGACAGCCAGAGGCAGGCGCTTTCAAAGCAGGTTGAAGATGCAAGGAGCAAGGGCGGCAAGATACTTGCCGGCGGCCAGCCGATCAACCGGGACGGGTTCTTTTACGAGCCGACGATAATCTCAAACGTGAACCACGAAATGGAGGTGGTGAAAGAAGAGGTATTCGGCCCTGCCGCCCCAATAATAGTTGTCAGCAACGAAGAAGAAGCGATAAGGGAAGCCAACAATTCAGAGTTTGGCCTTGGGGCGAGCATCTGGACAAACAACATCGAGCGCGGGATCCGGCTCGCAAGGCAGGTTGAAAGCGGAATTGTATCGGTGAATGAAATGGTCAGGTCCGACCCGAGGCTGCCATTTGGCGGTGTCAAAAAGTCAGGCATCGGCAGGGAGCTGTCAGAATTTGGAATAAAGGAATTCGTCAACATAAAATCTGTCGTTGTGAAGGACATCACGAGCAAGTTGCTGGTCGAATAAAAAGTCAGGCGCCAGGCTTTAGGCGCTTGGCCATTTCAAGCCTTGCGTTGATGACGTTTATCTGTTCTTCAAGCAACCTCTTGTACCCCACAAGCAGCCTTTCCTGCTCGTCGTAGGATTCCTTGCGAATCTCTGTCATCGTGTCTTCAAAGACAGTCACCAGCCGCTCGACGTCGTCTCCAAGGTACTGTATATCCCGCGCGTCGGCAGTTGCGCTCATGTCAACAGACTGGGCTTTCAGCTCCCTTGCCTTTTCCTCCGTCACTTCCTTTGTCTTCTTGCCAAGAGAATAGATGAGCTCCTTGAGCGATCTGCCGGCCTCTTTGGCCTTGGCAGACACAGACTCTTCTTCCGGAGTTGTGACAGACTGCACTTCATAAGTCTCGACGTCGCCTGACGGGGCAGTGGTTATCGCCCTTTCCTCGGTAATAGTGGTTTCTGGCGCCGGCTCGGAAGTGGTACGGCTTACAGTTTCTTCATAGGTACTAGTTTTATCGTCGCTTGCCACGAGTACTAACAGCCTCTAAACCTTATAAAAGGTTCAGAAGTTTCGATGCGCCTCGTGCTAGAAGTATGTAGAATAAAAAACATACGAGCGTGTTAATAGCAAAGCTGCGTCAGCAAGCGGCATGAATGCGCAAAGCGCCGAAGTCGCCCTTGACACTTACAAGGCAGTAAGAAAAAGGTTCATCGAGGCAGGCGACTCTGTGTTTGGTCCCGGCTTTATCAGTATGGCTGAATACTATTTCATGAAGCGGACCGGCTACAACCCGTTTGCGATGCTCTTCTCTGAGCCAAGGGCGGTCTACGACGAATGGATCGTGACGTTCAAGGGCGAGGAGCCTGTTAGGAAGCTGGTTGAAAAGGCAGCTGGACCCGGCTATGCGCGCCTTCTTGAAGACATCAAGAGAAATGACGGACTGGGCGTATGGAATGCCTTTTACAACATGTCTCTATCAGGCAGGACAGCAACTGCTGTCTAGGGGTTTATCACTGCCCTTCCGATTATCTTGCCGGCCTTGAGCTCTTCAAGAGCAGTGTTTGCCTGATCGAGCGTGAACTTGCGCGAGACCACTGACTGCACCTTGTTCATTCTCGCAAGCGCGACAAGCTCGACCAGATCTGCAAACTTGCCGGTGTAGGCGCCAGTGAGCGTAAACGCGCGGAGGGGGACAAGCGGCAGGTTTAGCTCCAGAGACCCGCCAAACAGTCCTACCATCACGAGCCTTCCCCTTTTTCTTAGCATGTTAAGGGAATTCGGCGCGGTCTTGGCGTTGTTTACAAAGTCGATCACTGCCTCGGCGCCAAGGCCATTTGTTATGTCCTTAACTGCCTTGACCGTATCGCCGGCCGCAGAGTTAATGAGTTCATCAGCGCCAAGCCTCTTTGCCTCTGCCAGCTTTTTGTCGTCAATATCTACGATAGCCACCCTTGCGTTTGTTATTGCCTTTGCCAGCTGCACTGCCATAAGCCCAAGGCCGCCGGCGCCGACAATTACAAGCGTCTCTCCAGGCTCTGTTTCAGCCCTTTTCACCGCGGTGTAGGCTGTGAGGCCGGAGCAGGCCAGTGATGCCGCGGCATTCGGGTCAAGCCCCTCAAGTTTTACAAGGTACTTGTGACTTGGAACCAGAACCAGCTCAGAGTAGCCGCCGTCCTGGTACACGCCAAGGCTCCTTGGAGAGTCGCAGATATTTTCTTCGCCGACGCGGCATGCCGGGCACGTGCCCTCGCCTATCCAAGGGTAGACAAGCACCCTGTCGCCTTTTTGAAACCCGGTGACTGACTCGCCCATTTCCTCTATCGTGCCGGCGACCTCGTGGCCGGGAGTCAGCGGGAACTTTACCCCGCGGTCTTCGACCTTCATGAATACGCCCTGCGGCCCAGCGTAGCCGCCTTCCCAGAGATGCAGGTCGCTGTGGCAAACGCCCGCGCTTTCAACCCTTACAAGAACCTGATCATTCCTTGGCTTTGGAGTATTAACGTCTTTGAGTTCAAGCGGCTCTTTTGTCTTTATTATCCGCGCAGCCTTCATATCGTGAGAATATCAAGGCTCTTGTTATTAATAGTTAGCAATAATGAAACGCTTTAATTGAAATTGCAACCAAGACAGCATGTGCGATTTACCGCAGTCACGGTTGTGCTGGCGGCCATCAGCGTGGTTGGCGTAATAGCGATTCCGTTTGGCGACCCCAAATTCGTAGACAGGGCGATTGCACTAGAGCTGTCATTTATCGCGCTTACCATATTGACGTATAGGGGTTTCAGAAAAGTACTGTATGCTTGCATCCCGCTGGCAGTACTTGTCATGATAGGCAACTCGCTTGCGCCGCCGCACGTCGAGATAATGACCACCTTCTCAAAGCCTTTCAATGCGGTGGTGTTGATAATCGGAGGCTACATCTTGCAAGCGGCCCTGATCGGCACAACAATCTTCGAGCTGGCAAAGATGCGGCGTGGAATCCTGCAAAAACAAAAGGGCTAGCTGCCGCCAAGTATGTTCTCTTTGGACAGCGCCTTGTCGAGCTGCTCCTTTGTCATCAGCCCCTTGCCAAGCACAAGCTCCCTGATGCTCTTGTTCGTCTTGAGCGACTCTTTGTAGATTTCAGCTGCCTTCAGATAGCCGATGTACGGGTTCAGCAGAGTAACCAGCACAGGGCTTTTCTCGATGTACGATTCCAGCCTGTCCCTGTTTGCCTGTATTCCGTCCACCATGTTTGATGCAAATATCGGCAGGAAATTTTTCAGCATGTCGGTAGATTCAAGCACGCACTTTAACATGCCGGGCAGCATCACGTTCAGCTCAAACTGGCCGGCCTGCGCGGCCATCGCGACTGACACATCGTTTCCAATTATGTTAAAGCAGACCATGTTGAGGCACTCTGCAAGCGACGGGTTGACCTTGCCGGGCATGATTGAAGAACCGGCGTGCACTGCCGGGATGAGCACTTCGGCAAGGCCGGCTGTGGGCCCTGACGCCATCAGCCGGATGTCATTTGCCATCTTGTTGAGCTCGATCGCGAGGTTTCGGAGAGCCGACGAGCAGCTGGCGACGTCGAACTTGCTCTGGAGCGAGTAGAACATGTTTTTTGACGGCTTTAGCTTCAGGCCAGAAATCTCCGATAGGTGCTTTATCGCAAGTTCTCGGTAGCCCTTTGGCGCATTGGCGCCGGTACCGACAGCTGTGCCCCCGAGTCCCACGTATTCTAGACCTTCCATCGCGTTTACTAGCGCGGCCCTTGCCTGCTTGAGCGAATAGGCGTACTGCTCAAACTCTGCCCCAAGCGTCACCGGTATTGCATCCATCAGGTGCGTCCGGCCTATCTTGATGATATCTGAAAATTCCTTGGCCTTCTTTTCAAGTGACCTTGTCAGCTTGTCAAGCGAGGAAAGTGTCTCGTTCATGTTGAGCAAAATCGCGACGTGCATTGCTGTTGGAAAGGTGTCGTTGCTTGACTGGGCTTTGTTGACGTCGTCGTTTGGGCTGATGATGTCGTACTGGCCTTTTTTCTTGTGTAATATCTCAAGTGCCCTGTTTGCAATCACTTCATTGCTGTTCATGTTAAACGCGGTGCCGGCGCCAGAGTTGATGGCTTCAACCGTGAACTGGTCGATGAGCTTGCCTGACAATATTTCGTCACAGGCCTTTACTATCGCGTCGGCCTTGCCTGCGTCAAGCGCCTTGAGCTCTTTGTTTGCAAGTGCTGCGGAGCGCTTTATCATGACAAAAGCCCGTATCAGGTTGATGTGGACCTTCTGGCCGGTCACCTTGTACTGCTCCATTGCCCTAGCGGTAAACGGCCCGTAGTAAGCTCCAGAGGGAACCTTGATTTCGCCAAGAGAATCCTTGTCAATTCGGAACGACATTGCCGGATGCACACTGCTAGAGCGGCTGTAATAAATTAATCGACCACCTCACGAAATTATCTTGGCGCGTGCATGCCTTACAATTTCTGAGAAATTGGCGCTGCTGACTATGGCGCCATGCAACACGAGCGGGTTCTCGCCTGCCGCAGAAGTGTCCTTTACCGGCACCGCAGGATGAAACCTTGCAAGCGTAGCAAATACCAGCTTGCCGTACCAGTTGTTTTCTAGGCACAATTTCCTTTCCTCTTCTGCAAGCTCGTCAATGATAACGATTTTGTCAATGACACCAGAGCCAATGAAAGCGTCAACGATCCCAATTTTTCTGACAAACAATATCATTCCACCCCGCGACCAGTCGCGCTTTATGCCGACGTAGAGCGACCGCTTTGCGTACAGCTGTTTCTCGGTATCGTCACGCGATATGCGGAGGATATAGCCGAGCTCGTCTGCCATTGTCTAATATCCAGCGAGCATTGGCAATTATAAAATCATTTTTTGCTGTCAACAAACATTATATTACTACTGGAATTTTGAAGCCCTATGCAAGTCAGCGGCAAGGTTCTCGTCTGCGACTCTATTGACCAGGCTGGGATCGACAGCATGAAGCGCGCAGGTTTGTCTGTAGACTACAAGCCAGAGATAAAGCCCGCCGAGCTCGTGGCTTCTGTCAAGGATTATGAGGCTATAGTTGTAAGGAGCAGGACCAAGGTAACAAAGGAAGTTGTAGAATCCGCTGCCAGGGCAAAGATAATCGCAAGGGTCGGGGTCGGTCTCGATAACGTGGACGTCAAGGCAGCTGAAGCAAAAAATATCAGAGTAATCAACGCTCCTGAAGCCGCTTCCGTCGCGGTGGCCGAGCTTGCGATCGGGCTAATGATCTCGCTTGCAAGGAGCATACCAAGGGCAGACTCTGAGACGAAAAAGGGCAACTGGATCAAGAAGGAGCTCATGGGCACCCAGCTGTCAGGCAAGTACCTTGGTATCGTGGGAGTTGGAAACATCGGGCGCAACATTGGCAGAATGGCAAAGGCGCTACGGATGAATCTGATAGGCTATGATCCATATCCCATAAACCGCGAATACATCAGCGAAACCGGAATGATAGTCACTGACCTCAACACGCTCTTGGAGAGCTCGGACTTTGTGACATGCCATGTGCCGTCGACTCCGGAGACAAATCACATGTTCAACGCCGAGCGCTTTGCAAAAATGAAGCCGACAGCATACCTTGTCAACACGTCAAGGGGCGAGATAATCGACGAAAACGCCCTCTATGACGCTCTGAAAAACAACAAGATAGCAGGGGTGGCACTTGATGTCTTTGAAGTAGAGCCGCCTATCAACAAGCAGCTGCTTGCGCTGCCAAACCTGATATGCACGCCCCACGTCGGCGCGCAGACAAAAGAGGCGCAGGAGCTTGCGTCCACTGTCATTGCTGAAAAGATAATCCAGATCCTGCGTGGCGTAATATAGATTATAAAAGGGTGCAGGACAGGAGAGTGGTATAATGCACAGCTACATGGCTCAGACATGGCTCAAGATGTGGAAGGAGAACTCGGACGAGCTGAAATCCAAGGCAATCACTTGGAGAACAGAGCCAACCATCCACAGGATCGAGAGGCCAAGCAGGCTTGACAGGGCCAGAAAGCTGGGCTACAAAGCAAAGCAGGGCATCGTGGTTATCAGGATCAAGGTCGGCAGGGGCGGAATGAGAAAGCAGAGGCCGGTCGCAGGAAGAAGGCCAAAGCACATCGGCGTCGTTCACATCAAGCAGGGCATCAGCATGCAGAAGGTGGCCGAACGCAGGGTGAGCGAAAAGTTCCCCAACCTTGAAGTGATGGGCTCGTACTACCTCTACAAGGACGGCATGAACATCTGGTATGAAGTCATACTGGCAGACCCGGCGCACCCAGCAATTTCGAAGGACAGGGAAATGCGGGGCAAGCTCAAGGCGTTTGCAAAGTAATTATTTCTGCCTGACCAACTTTTTAGCAGCATCAATGATGCGCGCCACTTCATTTGCAGGTGTGTCCTTGTCCATCGTAATGTAGTAAAAATAGTCCTCGCTTGACAGGGTCAGTATCTTGACCTTTTCATTTTCGGTAAACGTGTATTCAGCCTTGCCAATTGATTTTTCAAAGTTCTTCCTCAGCTGGTTTCTTGTGGCCTCGATAAAGTATTCATTCCTTGCCTCGTCAGGCTTGAGCAACGGCACCACTCCCTTGCGAAGCCCTCCGGCCAGTGTGCGGCCAAACCTGTTCATGATGCCGGCGTAGCGGATGCTTGGAGATATCGCCAGAATGCCGGTGCATTTTTCCCTGTATTTTTCAGTCTCCGGGTCAGCCCGAGGTCTGTTGGACATCAAGTGATCTTGGGGAGATGGGTAATATATGAACTACCTTCAGGCAAGGTTTGGTATCGACATCTTGCCAAGCCGCTTCTTCAGGTATATCGCAAGACCGATTGACATGATGGATAGCATTGCAGCCGTCAGGAATATGATGCTGTAGGCCTGCATGGACGGAAATGCCGCTGGCTTGCCTGCCACCTCTATCGTTGACTGGTACATCTGCATGTACACGCCGGCAAGCGCCGGGCCGACAGAGCTCCCTATGATCCTAAGCAGGTTGCTCATCCCAAGCGACATGCCGGTGAACTGTGGCGGGGTGGCCAGTATTGTCACGTTCATCGCCCCTACGTTTGTAAGCGACAGCCCGGTTGATAGCACTGCAAGGTTTACTGCAACTGCCACCCAGCTCTGGTGGAACGCCAGCAGGGCAAGGAACCCGGCCGCGGTTATCGCTGTGCCTATGATTATCGGCCTGAGTGACCCAAGCTTGCTTACAATGAACCCTGATGTGGGCCCGAATACAAGGAGCACCAGGGCGAATGGCAGCTGTATGTACCCTGCGGTCGCGGCATCGCCTCCAAAGCCAAGCGGCTGCGGGTTACGCACAAGCACCGGCACCGTCTGGAAAACCATGAACATTGAGAACCCCACGACCATGATTATCAGGTTGGACGGCAGTATTGCTTTGTGAGCTATCAGTTTAAAGTCAACCAGTGGCGCCTTTGTGCGCCTTTCAATTACAATGAATAGCGCAAGCGCAGCTGCGCCTATCGCCAGAAAAAGCGCGAGCTGCGCCATGCCGCCTGTAGAGCCGGTTTCAATCAGGGTCAGTGCTATCAGAAAAGAAGTGACAAATGTTGCCAGTGTCAGGGCGCCTTTGATATCCACGCTCTTTGACATCACAGGGTTGTACGCAGGCGGCTTGGCCGGCGCTGCTTGTGGCTGTTGCTGCGGCCTGGCTGCTTGATAGTTAAAGCGCCAGATTATGAGGAACAACGCGATGGCTATAGGTATCGTAGACAGGAACGTGGCGTGCCAACCGTAGTTGTTGATAATGATTCCGCCGATCAAAAGGCCGATCACCGCGCCGGAGGCAAACATTGATGTGATGACCCCCTGGCCTATAGAGATCTTTTCCCTCGGGAACTGGTCGCGTATTATGCCAAACGCGATGACAAACATGGCCATCCCGATGCCTTGTATTGCTCTTGATGCTATCAGCATGTAGATGCTGGAGGAAATTGCAGCCATTGCAAGCCCGGCAATGTAGATTGCCATGATGACAAGCAGCACCTTCTTTTTTCCATAGATGTCTGACAGCTTGCCGGCGATTGGTGTCATTACCGCGCCGGGAATCAAATACGCCGTGAGTATCCAGGATGAAATGCTGTATGACACGTGAAACTCGCGGATAAGGTCAGGCAGGGCAGGTATGAGCATGGTCTCGGCGTACATCACCATCGTGGCAATGCTGCTGAGAACCGCAAGCACCCGCCACGCAGACGCTGGGACCTTTACCTGACTTGCGTCGCGCCCCTGCTTGCTTTTGTCTTCAAATGTTCCCAATCTGCGATTTGCTCCGGTTATTGTAAAACCAGTGTATTTTATGCTCTAACCTAATTAAAAGGTGAGGAAAAGGAAACAGAAAGTTTCCTAGCCTCCGGTAGTCACGCGTGTCGCTCCAGTAGCCCCTTGCGTTAAAGGCAACACCGTCACGAACACAAAGGTCATGTCTGATTCCTCGTTCGGTGTCATGGTAGAGGTATTATTGCCTACCAGCCTTATGGTCACGTTTGCAGGCGAGTTCCAGCCCTGCGGTACTGTGCTGGTGCCATTTTTCAGGTTTTCAAAGAAGCTAAATGGGCTAATCGAACTTCCGAATGTGGAGCTGTTGCCAAAGGCATTGTTGCTGGCAGAGCTATTGTTAGAGCCAATCATTATGCCGTTATGGCTGGCGTTGTCAGGCATTGAAGAAACGCTACTGTTGCCAAAACTGCTCTCATTTGTCATTGATGCAAATGATCTGGACAGGGCCGACATTATATTCATCGTCCCACTGGCTGCCATCACCTTTACTGCTGCCGATTCGCCCGTCTTGCTAGTATTTGCCAGAGTTACAGAAACTGTGTTATTGTCATCCAAGACTATTCCGGTGACCCGGACCCCTTTGACCATGCTCATCCCGGTCGCACTGAGAAATGTCATGTTGGTATGGTTGCCATCTTTAGAAGCTGTCATTGCGTCGCCAAGGCCAAGCATGTCTCCGGATGGCGCTATTTGTGCCGATGCTATCGGTAGACTCGCAGGCAATGCTGCCACCGCCGGCACTAACAGCAGCACAGCGGCAATGCTAGTTATCTGTGCAAATTTATCGAATTTCATTGCAGGCTAGTATAAAATATCATATTTAGCAAGTTCAGATATTATTCTTGAAGATGTCATCGCGTTTGAAGAATCATAAAATTTGGAGCGAAAAACAAAAAGAGGAAATTTAGCGCATCGTCTTCAGTATGATTACAGTGTTGGTGTCAGATACGCCCTCTATCTTGCGTATGTCGTCTATGCACTTGTTGATCTCTACTATAGCCGGTGCTGCGATTATTGCGGCAATGTCGTACTGGCCGGTAATTTCATAGACTACTTCAACGCCGGGGAGTTTCATCAGCCTTCCTGACACGGCAGATGTGTCGGCAGTGGATGCTACTGAAATGAGCGTTATCGCGCTTGTCTTGTCGCTTGCACCAAGCTCGATTGTAAATCGCTTGATGGCTCCGTTGTCAACAAGGTTCTTGACCCTCCTTCTTACCGCAGACTCGGACAGCCCCACCTCGTTGGCTATCTCGACAAAGGCCTTGCGGGAGTCTGCTTGCATGATGCGAATTATCTTCTCGTCTGTTTCATCGATGTTAGCTGACATTTCTTCTCTTTTCCTCGCTAGTCAATACAGCGTCCATTATATCAACTGCGCGGGAAACCGTCGTTTCGTCCATTACAAGTGGCGGAAGTAGTCTTATGATGTTCCTTCCCGAGTACAACATCAACAACCCATTGCGAATTCCGTCAAAGAGTACATCCTTGACCTCAAAACGGAGCTCGACCCCAAGCATCATGCCAAGGCCCCTTACCTCACGGATTATCTTGTGCTTCTCCTTGAGGCGGTTGAGGCCTTCCTTGAAGTGCCTGCCCATTTTGTCAGCATTTTCAACGAGCTTGTCATCGGTGAGAGCTTCAAGCGTGGCTACGCCTGCCGCGCAGGCAATCGGGCTTCCGCCAAACGTAGAAGAGTGCTCGCCCAGCTTCATCGCGTCCATCACTTCCTGTTTTGCTAGTACAAGCCCCATCGGGATTCCACCCGCGATTCCTTTTGCAAGGCACATTATGTCCGGTGTGGTGTTCCAGTTCTGCCCTGCCCACATTTTGCCAGTCCTGCCAAGGCCTGCCTGTATCTCGTCAAATATCAGCACAAGGTTACGCCTGTTGCAGATTTCCCGGATCTTTGGCAGCAGGTCGTCAGGCGGGACAATGATGCCAGTCTCGCCCTGTATAGGCTCAAGAATTACAGTGCCTGTCGTGTCGTCTATTGCCTCTTCCAGCTTTTCCGGGTCGCTGTATGGAACGAACTTTACTCCCTCCAGCAAGGGCATGAACGACTTGCGATACTTTTCGTTGTAAGTGACTGAAAGCGCGCCAAAAGTCTTGCCGTGGTACGCGCCATTCATGGCTATTACGCCGGGCTTGTTTGTGTATTTTCGTGCAAACTTGAGCGCGGCTTCGACAGACTCGGCGCCGCTGTTGGTAAAGAACATCTTTGTTAGCCCTGGCGGCGCTATTGTCGCCATTTTCTCCATGAATTTTAATCTAGTGTCATTATAAACGGACATGTGGGCAGTAATGAGTGTGTCAGCTTGTTTTTTTATCGCGGCAACTACCCTGTCATTGCAGTGCCCCACCAGCGCGACGCCATAGCCCCCCATGCAGTCAATGTATTCCTTGCCTGCCACGTCCCACACCCTCGCGCCCTTGCCCCGTGCAAGGTTTACCGGGAACCTCTGGTACAGAGTCGCTAGATGCTGATCTTCGGCGCTCATTTTGTTATCACCGTGCAGTTGTTATGAGCCATTGCGGCAGAAATCGGATTGTCAACCTGACCGGAGGCAATTATCGCTTCCTTGACTCCCATCTCTAGCGCCTCGGTGCAGGCAAGGACCTTCTTTTCCAT
>Ga0070741_10007129_pt1 | contig 23415 bp, 17 predicted proteins | sample Coa_R1_4_FD_66440 | JGI IMG/M metagenome (GOLD analysis project Ga0070741, IMG submission 66440) | Surface soil microbial communities from Centralia Pennsylvania, which are recovering from an underground coalmine fire - Coalmine... | ecosystem: Environmental > Terrestrial > Soil > Unclassified ...
CGATCGACGATGAGCACGTAGAAGGCATGGTCAGGATGCTGTTCAAGATAGGAGTCGCACAGCGTTCTGGCGTAGTGAAGGTAGTTCAAAGAAACAATCGTGCATGCTGCGCGAGTCATTTCGCATCTCTCCACTGATTTGTAGAAAAATCAAATATCTTTTTGACAACTGCCGGGGTACCAACGGCGACAGAAAACGGTGGCACACTACCGATCACGACCGAATTCGCCCCGATCACCGAGCCTTCGCCAATGTTCGCCCCCGGCGTGACCACGACCCCATCTCCGAGCCAGACGCGAGCGCCAATCGTGACCTGCAAGTCGGTATCGAGAAGGCGGCTTCCCGGGGCACTCATCGGAGAGGAGTGTGTGCGGCGATACTGGCCATGATTATGGTCGGTCACGATGACACGGCTGCCGATAAGCACATCATCTCCGATCTCAACTCTGTTTGTCGCCGCGATATGCACAAACTGGCTGATGCGAACGTGATTCCCGATGATGATTTGTGGTGTGAACGTCTGCTCTTCATAGTGGGTGATTGCTTCGAGCCACAGGCCCGTCTGCGCCGAGAAGTCGTCGCCAATTCGAATTGAAGAAAGGCCGCGAAGGTATGCGCGAGGCCCGATATTGAGGTTCGCCGCCTTCAGCTTTCTCGAGAGACAGTAGTTGCGCACGCGGCCTGCTATCTTGCCGCAGAGGACCTGCAGTAAGAGATAACCTCCATTGTCGTGGCGAAACCGGCTTATTCGATTCAAGGGCAGCACAATCAGAAGAATTAAGGACGATATTGATCAGAGGTACAGCGCTTTTCTCTACACATGCACGAACGATCATATCGATGGTAGCAAAGGATCACCTTGAGGACCGGTGTTCTGAATGCTCGTTCAGGCCTTGGATTTGGGCATGCGTAGACGAAGCAGGAGGTACCCGCTGGCCCGGTCGAGCCGGTTAATGATCCTCACCGCCAGAAACCAGACCTTGGCCAGCGCAGAAGGCAAGCGGATAATTGGCGCAGTGAAAAACCAATAGCGCCAGTTATTGCCAAAGACCGAGCCAAGAACAATCTCCGGCGCAGCTTCTCTGCTGAAATTGTGGGCCTTCAATCTGTAGCTCATCAGCATGCCTGGCCAGAATCTCTGTATCGCCGCGTTCATGATGATTGCTCTGATCCGTGGATCTTTCACTCTGCTATACGTTACGGTGTGAAGCGCGGGGCCGAACACTTCGAGCAGTTTGTATCCGCCGGTATTATCCACTCGCGCTCCAATGAGCTTGTCTTCTACCACAAGCCCCTGGTGGTATTCATTAAGTGCGGCGTAGGTCCATCCGAGTTGCAAAAGGTTACTGTTGCGCAACTCTGAAGCAGGCGATTCGAGACCGCGAAGCGCGGCTTCTTTGCGAATAATATTCCCCGTGATAAATGTCATGTAGATGTGAACCTTACTGGCGAATTCGCTGGCACTCGCCGACTCCTTTACCGTCAAAGGGCCTTGCACTGCATTCAGAGCGGTCGAACTCTCCATCGGAAATGAGTTAACGTACACAAGATCGTAGGTGTGTGATGCGAGCCGTTCGGTGAGCAGCCGAAGGGCGCCTGGTAGAAGGACGTCGTCATCTCCGAAAAGCCAGAAATATTTGCCACGCGCTTCGGCAAAACATTGCAGGAAGTTCGCATCAGCACCGATGTTTTCCGCATTGCGCATATAACGGACCGAAAGACCTCGCTGCTGAAATTCGGCGACAACGGCTGACGTGTCGTCAGGTGAGGCGTTGTCCGAGATAATCAACTCGACGTCCGGCTGCTTGACAACCTGCTCGTGAAGCACCGAGAGAAGTTCACGTAAATATCGAGAACGGTTATAGGTAGGGATGGCGATTGTCAGAAGTGGCTTGTTGCAGATCTGCTCGGTTGCTGGCTCATTCATGGAGGCGGGAGCTGGTCGAAAGAGCGATCTTGGCGCCGATGGGTTGCTGATGCCATTCACGTCGTTTGGTGACAAAGATGTAGGTTCCGGATGCGATGCCAAAGAGTCCTCCAATGAAGAAGTAGCCCACTGTTACGGCACCAGCTCCTAAGTACTTTCCCAGTAGCCATGTAGCGCAGCCAAGCATAATCGCTACTGTTACTGCCTGGATCAGGAATGGCTCCTGCTTATGTGCCCGTAGATAAAGTGCTTCGCTGAAAACAATGTGGCCCATGATGGTGGTGAGTAGCAGCAGCGCAAAGGCCCACGGAGGGAGAACGCGCGATGCCAGCTTGGGAAAGTGGCTGCCGCCAACAATAAGTACGATAAGAAATGCGGCAGCACCGCATACGAGCAGCGTGGTCGACTGCCAGAGGGTCCGGAAGAAGAGCGTATCGAGCTTGCCGATCTCACCTCGAGCAACCAGTGTGCCGAACGGCGAAGCTTTGGTATTGATCCATGCCATCGCCACGGCGCCGATCGATGCCGAAATACTCAGCGACATTCCCATTTGTCCCGCGACGACCGGCCCCTGATAGGCAAAGAGCACCGGATTAAAGAGCTGAAAGATGAAGTAGCCGCAAATCCAGCTGATCGCAATACGCCATTGGAATGGCCAGATTTCGGCGCGCCATCCCACAAAATGTTCGCGAACCTTGTACGTGAGCAGGTGCGTCACCATCCTATGGCGCGGACCGGAGACAAGGAAGGCGAGCCCCATCATCGCTTGTCCGAGGATCAACATCGCCGGCGCAAACAGACCGTGATGAAGTAGCAATGCGGTCCAGGCCATAAGGCTGCCAAAAACAGCCTGGCTGAAGCGCATGCGAGCCACCTGGGCAACCGCCCCACAGCCTTCGATGAAAGAAAAGACCGGGTCAAGCTGAAAAGTAAGAGTTGCTGCCGTTACAAGCAAGCACCAGGGAACCTTCCACTCAATCGAGGCATTCCCATGCTGGTGCGTCATGAAAAAGTACAGACCCGTAGGCAGCAGGCAGGCGAACATGATCAGCGCGGCTACCGAATACCACCGAACGCACTTTTGCAGAATCGACGCGAGTCGCGAGTGAGCAACACCATCGCCTACGATCGATCCGTCCGGAAGAAAGGTGAGTTGCGCCCGCTCATGTGCCGCGAGTTGGAGGATCACAAAAGAAAATCCAAGCTCAAAGACGATCTGGAGTGCTACGAGGCTGGAAAACGTGTAGTAGTAACCCTGTTCCGCCGCTGACAAAAAGCGGGCAATGAGCAACACCGTCACGATGCCGCCCGCAGCCGACCAAAACCGTGCGAGAACCGTGAAGCCGATGGCCCTATCGAGACCAAGCCAGTGCTTCAGATGTTCCCTTGCTGTCCGGGGCCTCGCCGCCGCCCGCGTGATTACCTCAGCCTTCACGTTCTCTCCGGTCGAACTGGACCGCTGCTGTTAATGGAGCATACCCGTACCAGGCGGCTGTTCGGCGCAAGGCTTCATCGAGTGCGATGGAGCAGGTGAGCCCAAGCTTCTGCTCGGCCTTGGCGATCGAGGGCACATACTGGCGAACCGGCGCCCCTGGCTGCGGTGACTTGGCAATCTGCACCTGCGATGAAGATCCGATAGCCGCCGGAATCGTCTCTGCCAGCGCGCGGATGCTTATCGACTGATCCGACCCGACGTTGATCGCCTCCAGCGAAGGAGCAACGAAAAGCATCGTCCATAACCAGATGGCCAGGTCGGCAGCATACATGTAGGACCGCCTCGGAGTCCCATCGCCTTCAATAAGAATCGTCCTTTCCTGCATCGCATCGCGCAGGAAATTGCCGACGGCAAAGTGTGTATCGAGCGGAAGATGGGGTCCAACGAACGCGAAGCAACGTGCAATCTTGCATTCGATCGGGAACGCCGCCTGGTAGACAGCACACATAAGCTCTGCCGCCCGTTTGCCCTCGGCGTACACAGAAGAAGCGCGCAGCGGATTGGGAGCACCCGGGAAGTCCTCTGCGATGTGGCTCACCTCTGGAGGCTGCTCGCCGTACACAGCGCCAGAGCTCGTGAGCAAGTACTTGCGCGTGCCGTGCGTCGTAGCGAAATCGAGCGACCGGCGCGTGCCGTCCAGGATCGTGGCAAGCATCTGCTGCGGTCGCTCTGCAATCATCTTTGCGCTCGCCTCCGTTGCCGCGTGGATCACGTAACGATACTCGCCAGGCGGAAACTCGAACCGGGAGACATCGCCGCAAAGCAGCGTAAGCGCGGGATCCCCTGAAAGGTGAGGGCACTTTTCCCGAAACGCCTCAGGTGAGCGCGTCAGTATTGTGATCTCTGCCAGCAGCTCAAATTGCCGGTTTGCAGCAAGAAAGCTCTCAACCAGCCAGCACCCGAAGAAGCCAGTCCCACCCGTGATAAACAGGCGGCTGCCGCGCATCTCCTCCCAGAGCGGTGCGGTCTTAGCCAGGATCAGATCGAGGTCGTCTTTAGCAAGCGGGGGCGTCATCTGCGTTATTGACCGAGACCGGCTTGCCTGTAAATCTCTTCAAAACTAAGGTCGATCTCCGGTGACATCTGTTCCAGCGCCTTGGACCGCATGCTTCCATCCGGAAGCAGATACGACGGCACGCCGGGAAGAATCCTCTGGTTATATTGAGCAATTACTTCGCACAGAATCGGCCCTTTCTGCGCCAGGACCTGCTCGAGCACAGGCTGCAGACGAGCCCGGTTCTCGCAACGCACGAACGGAAGTCCGTAAGCCCTGCAGATCGCCTCGGTATCCGGCATCGTCACACCCGTCTCCGGCGTGCTGCCCATCATGAAGCCCTTGAAAAACGTCTCCTGCGTCCGCCGGATCGAGCCGTAGCCCCCATTGTTGATGACGAAGAGCTTCACGTTCCAGCCATAATGAACCAGTGTCTGCAGCTCCTGGATGTTCGTTTGCAGCGAGCCGTCACCGGTCACGACGATCACATTCAGATTCGGATCGGCTGCCGCCGGACCGAAGCTCGCCGGCAGCGCATATCCCATCTCTGCCAGCGATCCCGGGTTCAGGTACCGTTGGTTGCCCTTAATCCGGAAGGCCTGCCCGAGAATCGGGTGCGGCTGGCCCGCGTCCGTCAGGATCGTCTCATCGCCTTGCAGCAACTCGCTCAGCACGTCCACAAACTCATAAAGATTCGTCGGATCCTCCATGCCTCCAAAGTCGTGTGGCTCGCGGCAGATGCCGTACTTCTCCTTCCACGACTGGCATGCAGCAATCCACTTCTTCGGCGTCGTGCCCTCATATCGCGCAGCGCGATCCAGGAACTTCGGCAGGTAGTCCTTGATGTCCCACGTGTATTTCTCCTGAACTCCCACGCGCTCGCGCTCCTGCAGACTCGGATCAATCTCAATCTGAATCTTGTGCGCGTTCGGAGCAAACAAATCACCTTCATAGCCGACCGTCTGAATGTGAAGGCTGCAGCCCATAATCAAAATGAGGTCGGCGGCCTGGACCGCGAAGTTCGCGCCACGCACGCCGCGTGGTCCCGGATGCCCAACAAACAGACGATCGTTATAGGTCATCAGATCCTTGGCCATGAACGAGGTCGCCACCGGTACCTGGACACGATGAACAAACTCACGGAACGCTGCCACTTGATCCGCTACCCGAATGCCATGCCCCGCAAGGATCAACGGCCGCTTCGCCTTGCCAAGCCGGTCGAAGATGTCTTCTACGTCTGCGGGCTTGCATGCTGCAACAGCATCTTCTTCCGGCGTGTATCCTTCGGCATCTTCGGGAAATGGTGCAGCCTGCACATCCAGTGGAACATCCAGCAAAACAGGTCCAGGTCGTCCGCTGCGCGCAAGGTGAATCGCCTTCTCAATGTGATACCGCGCACGCTCTGGACTCTCTACAAAGGCCGCGTACTTCGTGACGGATTCAACCATCGGAACGATATCGACCTCAAGGAATCCGCACTGACGCAAACCCGGAATATTGCGTCCGCGCACCGTTTCCACGCGCTTGCACTGTCCGGTAAAGAAGATGACCGGCACCGAATCCTGATATGCGCCGACCAGGCCGGTCAGCAGGTTCGTTGCGCCGGGGCCGCTCGTGGCCATCGCAACGCCAAGCCTTCCGGTTTGTCGCGCATAAGCATCCGCCGCCATCGCCGTCGCTTGTTCATGATGATTGCAGTAATACCGCAGCGACTGCTCCCGGCCGAAAGCATCATTCAAGTGCATGGCCATGCCGCCCGTCAGCACAAAGAAGCAATCCGCGCCTGCTTCAACAACCTTGTGCGCCATGTAATCCGCAACCCGCATTCGAACTCCTGGTAAAAATCCCGTTGATCCCAAAAATGTGTCGTTTGGCTCTGTACAAGGCCGCCTAAGCAAGCGAGTTCGGTTCTCGCTCGCAGCCTCAATCGATCGGCTCAGCTCAAAGCCGGCTGCGCCACGTGTTCCTCTATGCTTTCAACTACGTAATCGAGCATCTGCGTCGTCAGTCCGGGATAAACACCGATCCAGAAGACCTGGCTCGTAATGAAATCCGAGTTGGCAAGATCTCCAATCACACGCCGTTCAACATCCCGGTAAGCTGGCTGTCGCAGCAGGTTTCCGCCAAACAGCAATCGCGTTCCAATCTGCCGGCCGTTAAGAAAGCGCACCAGATCGTCCCGCCGCACGCCTGATTCAGTACGCACTGCAATCGGGAATCCGAACCAGCTTGGATCGGAATTCGCCGTCGCTTGCGGCAGCAGCAGGATATCGGAAAGCGGATTGAGTCTCTCACTGAGATACGCAAAGTTACGTTTGCGCGCGGCGATGAAGCCCTCCAGCTTCTCGAGCTGGGCCACGCCCGCGGCCGCCTGCATATCGCTCACCTTCAGGTTGTAGCCGATATGAGAGTACGTGTACTTGTGATCGTACCCGTGCGGCAAATCACCCAGGTCCCAATCGAACCGCTTGCCGCATGTGTTGTCTTTTCCGGGCGCACACCAGCAATCGCGGCCCCAATCACGAAACGACTCGATCAGTTTGGTAAGTTGTGGCTTGTTCGTCGCCACGCATCCACCCTCACCCATCGTGATGTGATGTGCAGGATAGAAGCTGAAGGTGGCGATATCACCGAAGGTCCCTACTCGCTGGCCATTGAACGTGGAACCGAGCGCATCGCAGCAGTCTTCGATCAGCCACAGGTTGTGCTTGCGCGCAAACTCCGCAACCGCACCAACGTTGAATGGGTTCCCAAGCGTATGTGCAAAGATGAGCGCCTTGGTCCGTGAGCTCAGTGCGGCTTCGAGCATCGAAACATCGACGTTATACGTGCCGAGTTCTACATCCAGAAATACCGGGACAAGGCGGTTCTGCAGAATCGGGTTTACCGTCGTCGGAAACCCCGCGGCGACGGTAATCACCTCATCGCCCGGCTTCAACTGCCGCTCGTCCAACGTCGGAGACGTCAGCGCCGAAACTGCAATAAGGTTTGCGGAGGAACCGGAGTTCACCAGCCGCGCGTCCCGCACGCCAACAAACTTCGCAAACTTGAACTCAAACAGATCGGAAAACCGGCCCGCCGTCAGCCAATAATCGAGCCCCGAATCCACGACAGAAAACAGATCCCGCTCATCGAACACTCTGCCCGACACCGGCACGGAAGACTTTCCCGGAACAAACGCCTTCGTTGCGTGAACCTCTTGATAGTACTCAGTTGTAAGTTGCCGGATTGCGGCACGGATTTCGTCTTTGCGACTCACTTCTAGGGGGTAGCTCCGCGGGGTAGAGAAGTTGCCAGTGAGGAACGGCAGCGCTCTTCGTATCTTTGAATCTGCTGCAGGGTGAAGGAGCGCATGTCCTTATTGCTCGATTTTACCTTGTACCACTCTACCGTCGCACCCAGGCTTTCACTTAAGGTGTAGGCCGGCGACCATTGCAGACGCCGCTTCGCCTTCGACCAATCCAGCTGCAGCGTGTGCGCCTCATGCGGATGGTCTCCGGAATCCACCCGCCAGTGCGCGCCTTCGCCCCATAAGCTCGCCAGTTTCATCACAATCCACTCAACCGTCCGTGCGTCGGCCGGATCAGGGCCGAAGTTCCACGCCTCCGCGTCTGCCGTCCCCTTCTCGCAAAGGCTTTCTGCGACAGCGACATAGCCGCGAAGAGGCTCAAGAACGTGCTGCCACGGCCGGATCGCATGCGGGTTACGGATCAGCACAGGCTCGCTGGCAAGAAACGCCCGCATAATATCCGGCACCAGTCTGTCCGTCGCCCAGTCGCCGCCGCCAATCACGTTGCCCGCGCGCACTGAAGCGATGGCCACCCCATGCTCCTCATACCGGGCCGGGTTAAAGAACGAACTGCGATACGCAGACACAACAAGTTCCGTGCAGGCCTTGCTATTGCTGTACGGGTCGTAGCCGCCCAGTCGGTCATTCTCCCGGTAGGGCCAGTCCCATTCCCGATTCTCATAGCATTTGTCCGTCGTAACCACGACAATCGCCCGCACCCCCGGCGTCTGTCGCGCGGCGTCCAGCACACACGCCGTGCCCACCACGTTCGTCGCATACGTCCCTACCGGGTCCGCATACGAGCTCCGCACCAGCGGCTGCGCAGCCATATGGAAGACGATCTCCGGCCGATGTTCCTGAAACACCTTCGCCACGTCATCGGTGTTGCGGATATCCCCCAGCACCGACCGCATCCCGCTCGCCACGCCTGCATCCGTGAACAGGTTCACAGCCGTCGGCGGCTCCAGCGCGAACCCGCAAACGTCGGCGCCCTTCGACTGCAGCCACAGAGACAGCCAGCTTCCTTTGAATCCGGTGTGCCCCGTGATCAGAACACGCCTGCCGCTCCAGTTCATGGCCAGATCTTCCAGGGAGCAGCCCCGCTCTTCCACAGCTCTTCAAGCACACCGCGGTCATGCACCGTGTCCATCGCATGCCAGAACCCGGAATGTCTATACGCCGCCACGTTTCCCTCGCGAGCGATCGTTTCAATAGGCTCCCGCTCCCAAACCGTCGCGTCGTTCTCCAGGTATTTGCCCACCTTCGGCGAAAGCACCAGGAACCCGCCGTTCACCCACCGCCCATCGCCCTTCGGCTTCTCCATGAAGGAAAGCACAGTCGATGAATCATCAATCGCCAGAGCGCCAAACTTGCCCGTCGGCTGCACGGCCGTCAGGGTGACCAGTTTCTCTTGCTCACGATGAAACTTGATCAGCTCCGTGATGTTTACGTCCGCAACTCCATCACCATAGGTAAAGCAGAACATCTCCTCGTCCTGCACATACGGCAGCACCCGGCGCAACCGCCCTCCGGTCATCGTCTCCGCGCCCGTATCCACCAGCGTGATGCGCCACGGCTCAACGCCATTGCGATGGCATTCCGTCGTTCCCGTTCTCAGGTCGAAGGTCACATCAGAGGAATAAAGAAAGTAGTTCGCAAAGAACTCCTTAATCATGTTCCCCTTGTAGCCAAGACACACAATGAAATCATTGATCCCGTGCGCCGAGTAAATCTTCATGATGTGCCACAGGATGGGTTTGCCGCCGATCTCGACCATTGGCTTCGGCCGCAGAATCGTCTCTTCGCTCAACCGGCTGCCCAGACCTCCTGCAAGAATCACTGCTTTCATCAAACACTCCAGAAACTCTCCATGCGAAAAATGCACGGCGGCCGCCGTATTGACCCGCATCAGAGGGCAGCCTTCTTATTTTAGGTGGAGCGCGAACAAGTTGTAGCGCTGGCCGCTTTAATTTTTGGTCGCACTGCTCGTGGAGTCTCACACTTTGTGTACCGACTCTATACAGGGGATTGACGAAAACTAAGCTTTCCGATTTCACAATGACTTGGGAAGCCCATTTGCATCGGACTCGATACATGTTCTGCGAGCCTGACCGGGGACCACTCTATGCTTGAGTTCCACTCTGTTTCTGCGCGGCTGTCGGAAAATTGCGAATGCAGCGCCGGAATGCCGGGCCAGATTGATTGTGAGCGGTCATGACCGAGTTCCGGCTCTCTTTTGCAAATGTTTGGTCAAGCCATCCTGAATGGGCTTGCAGTCGGTTCGGCATGTGCCCGGAGTTTCGTTTCTCCACACCGCCATCGACTGCACTCTGCGTGCTCATATTGTCTAACCGAAACAGATTAGTGGAATCTAAACGACAAGGTCAGCAGCGGGACCCGGATTTTCTGAACCAATCATCCGGCAAAACCATCGGCACGTAATAAGTATGACGATCCATTGAATGGTATTGATGAACATCTTCATCGGGATTAAGTATTCGTCGCGCATCATGTGGAGGAGAAAGTCTGCCGTATAGAACACATACAAGATAAACCACCAGGAAGATCTTTGTGAGGCGCGATATAACCAGCTTCCGATAACTCCTAAGCAGAAGTAAAAGACGGGAAAGAACAAGCCCAGATAGATAAGGCCGGTTGCATAGCCGTTGAAAGCACCCTTGGGCGATAAATAACTGAACTGGTTTATGTATATAAATGCATCTTTATTAGGCAGCAGTATCCTGGGCGTCACAAAAAGAACGGCATCTCCCAGAAGCCTAAAAACATGACCGGTAGCATCCCATAAGGAGGGATGATTCAGTACATTGATCAGAGAGAGCTGAGAAAACATGCTCTCCCACATGAGAGGACTCACGAGTTGAATCAGCGAGAGGGAACCTGAAAACGAAGCCGCGCTTCGTGCCAGGTAGATGGCGTATGTAAGGCCGAGAAGGCCGACAAACGCAGGCGGCCCAAATAAGAACATGCGGCGCACCGTAATATGCCCTCTTAGGTATAGATATGCAACAAAAGACATTACGCTGCTGATGAAAAATACACGTGTTCCGTGCAGAAGGTTAGCGCAATTCAGCGCGGTGACTAGAAAAAAGCCGAGAACGTTATAGCGTTTCCTTTGAAACAAAAAGAGAATGGCAACCAGGATGAGAGTCTCAGAACAGAAGGTGGAAAAATTCCACACTCCAGAAGTCATCAGCCCGGCATCAAACGCATACTCTTGATAGGCGCCGGTGGGAATCAGTGCGATCTTGCTGATAATAAAAACGATTGCTGCTGCTGCTGCAAAAACTACCTCGACTATCGAAACTTGAAACCAGATGGGATTCCAATTCTGCTTGGAAACGCCTCTCACCGACCACCGCAAAAATGGTCCCAGCGCAGATCCCAATAGGAATGCAGTTGTTCCCGCGATATAGGCAGCGCTTATCTTAAGCATCGTGGCAGTGCCCATAACGGAGATGGCTTCGCTACCGCCTCCACCGTAACCCCAGAGAAATACAACGAAAATCGGTACGAAATATATCAGGTTGTAGATCAGAAAAAATAAGACATGGGGTGGCAACAACTTGTTCGGCACGTCTGACGTTCGTCTAACTTCACGAGATGGGACGGCGCTCATTCCGAATTCCGTGCTCCCATCCTTCAGCAACGAGACGACGGTCGTGTCGCGATTCTGAATGACTTCCTGTGGCTTTCGCGGCATTCATTGCAACGGCAGCATGAACCTGAAGACAACGCTGCGAAACCATCAATGGTAAACATTCTATAATATCAAACATGAGGGTGATAATCATCACTGGCTCCTATCCGCCAGACATCTGCGGGGTATCAGATTATTCTGAGAAGCTCGAGCATTCTCTTCGCACTCGGGGAATCGATGTAGAAATTTACACGGGTAGACAGTGGACCGTTCAAAGCAGTCTCCGGAATACTCTTGAGTTGAAGCGGATGCGGGCGGACATTGTCCATATGCAATATCCCTCAACAGGTTATGGATGGAGACTTGGTCCTCAAGCGATGGCCCTGTTTCAACCGCTGGTCCTGACTCTGCATGAGGCAAGTCAGGCGCACATCTTACGGAGGCTTTCTCTATACCCTTTGGGTATGCGCGCACGGAGGGTAATCTTTACGAATGAATACGAGCGTGCATACGTACAACGTTTCGCGCCGTGGATAACCGGCCGAGACACTCTCATCCCAATCGGGAGCAATGTTCCCCCTTCATTGAAGTCGGTGACGAAGCTAAGACATACACTTACTTATTTTGGTTTGATTAAGCGCGACAAAGGGATTGAACAGGTAATCGAGTTAGCGAAGTTACTTCACAAGCGTGCTCCGCACTGGAGAACGCGTATTATCGGCAGGATCTTGCCCGGTTCCGAGGCCCTCTATCAACACCTTCGAACAGAGTCCCAGGGACTGGCTATAGATTGGCAAATTGGCTTACAGGATGAAGCCTTGGCGACGGCGTTAGCAGCAACCGATATTGCTTATCTGCCCTTTCCCGACGGTGCCTCGGAGCGACGTAGCAGCTTGATTGCTCTCCTCACGAGTGGCGCCACTATAATCACTACTCGCGGAACTCATACACCTTCGCAACTAAATAATGCCGCCCTCTTTGCGGAATCGCCTTCCCAGGCAATCGCGCACATCGAATCACTGGAGACCTTCCCGGAGCGCAAAGATCTCCTCTCGTCGGCTGCGCAAAGATATAGCCAGAAGTTTGAATGGGACTCGATCGCTGCAGAGCATATCGCTGTTTACCGCAGTATCCTGAGCTCCCCAACGCCGTGAATCTGCATATCGACTAACTCAGGAGGAGCGTCCGAGGGTTCGACTCAGATCGTGCATCCTTGAAGAATATTGCGGATGCCGGCCCATGACTCTGAATCCATGCATTACCAGAACCCAAATACTTGAAAATATGAAGGCCGCGAAGGTCGTGCCAACTAGGATCAGCAAGCGTTTAGGTCCAGATCGTTTGTCCGGAGGAATCGCGTGATCCACCACCTGAATGATGGGGGCAGACTTCGCTTCATCAATGCGAGCAGCTTCATATTGCTTCGTTAGCAGATCAAAGAGCGTCTCGTGGTATCTTACTTCGCGGTATTTGCGAAGATATTCAAGGCTCTCCTGCGGAACATTGCCGGCTGGAATGGCGATATCCCCGGGCTGTACCTGGCGATGCTGATTATCTTCCAATTTGGCCAATTGCGCCCGCATGGTTGCTATCTCCTCATTCACGCGGATCACATCGGGGTTCTGCTCTGTTGACGAGGTCCTGAGGGACTGCAACTCGACTTCGCGGCTGGCTATCTCCGCCCTCAATTGTGCAATCGAGTTGATGATCATCTGCGCTTGGCTGGTAAGTTGTATCAGCCCTGTTTTCTGCTCTGTCGCACGCAGATCATCCTCGGCATTTTCCAGCTCCTTCTTTTCGCCGTTCAATTGTTGATCAAAGAAAACGCGTCGTTGAGCCGCTTCCGTGATAGCTAAATTCGAATTCATGCTGTAAAGCTGGTCCACGTACGCGTTGGCTAGCTCACTGGCGCGATTCGGATCGTGATCCGTCACTGATATCTGGATCAGCCCGTCTTTACCGGCCTCGATATCTGTATTGGACTTCAAAACCTTGCGCGTTTCCTGCATGTTCTTCAACTTGTACACATGCTGGAGCTTGAATTGTCCGATCAAGTTGTCGGCGATGGTACGGCTGCCGAGAATCCCTACGTACATATCCGCAGGATTCTTGAGCCCGAGCGCCGATGCGCCTCCGAGAGATGCCAGCGGACCCAGCTGATTCAGCAAAGATGCCGTCGAAGATTCCTGCTGCGGTGGAAGAATGACTGCAGTTGCCGTGAAGTTTGGCTTGAGCAGCAGGGACAGCATCACGCCTGCAAGCAACCCTGCCGCCGTAACGAGAAAGATCAACCTTCGTCGGTGCGCAAGCACCAAAAGGAGATCAAGCACATCGACCGAGTCCCGCCTGGCTGCGAGTGCGTCATCCACCCTGATATCTTCTTGAGATAATGTAGCCATGCACTGTCCTATCCTATACGGACAGGAATGCCTTCGTCAGCCATCCCTTCGAAGTGGCTCTAACTGCTCTCAGATCCTAGTGTTGTGAAAATTTGCATGGTAGTTCATGTAGTTGTTCCCACCTTGAATGCAGCCCGGGATTGGCCGGCTTTCGCGCCTCCGTTGCTCGCATCTCTGCCACCGGAACAAGTGCTGATTATCGATTCCTCGTCCACTGATCAGACGCCCACCTTGGCGCGAAACGCTGGATTCCACCTTCACTCTATTGAGCGGTCAGAGTTTAATCACGGCGCCACCCGGCAACTCGCGGCCGAATTGCTGCCTCAGGCTGACATCCTCATCTACATGACTCAGGACGCGATTCTCACCAGCCCGGCTTCTATCGCAAATCTCCTTCGACCTTTCGCCGATCTCTCGGTCGCCGCAGCCTATGGCCGGCAGCTTCCCGGCGTCGGCGCCGGTGCGATTGAAGCTCACGCGCGCAGGTTCAATTATCCAGAGCAGTCCGAAGTTCGAAGCCTTGCAAGCCGGGAACGCCTCGGCTTCAAAACGATCTTCATCTCCAATTCCTTTGCCGCATACCGCCGCTCCGCGTTGATGGCCGTCGGAGGCTTCCCCCCGCACGTGATCTTCGGTGAGGACACCGTCACCGCCGCACATCTGTTGATGGCAGGTTCAAAGATCGCTTACGTCGCCGACGCGTCCGTCCGCCACTCTCATCCTTACACCTGGAGCCAGGAATTTAGCCGCTATTTCGACATCGGCGTTCTGCACAGCCGCGAGCGCTGGCTCCATGAGTCGTTTGGAGGCACCGGGGGCGAGGGGAAACGGTTCGTAGTATCGGAGATCAGTTATCTGCGGCGCGAAGATCCTTTGCGCATCCCTTCCGCTTTGATTCGCACCGGACTGAAGCTGCTCGGCTACAAACTCGGCAGATCAGAGAAAAATCTACCTCTCGGCATGAAGCGCCGGCTCAGCATGCATGGCCAATTCTGGATCGAATGACTTTAGGCGCAGCTTGCGGCGCCGTACCTTAGAGCCCACCCGTCACTGCTTCGAAATCACCGCCAGCGAAGCTGCGCTCAGCGCAAGGTTTCCTGCGATCTGCGCAATGTAAAGCGTACGCTGCAACGTATTCCTCTGCAGCACCGGCGGCACCACAATCGTGTCTCCCGGATAGATCATCGACTTCTCCACATCCCTATACTGCTGGCTCACCACCGACCCATCCGCGCGCAAGATAAACATCCGCTTGTGGTCCGCCTGCCTGTCCGGTCCGCCCGCCTCGCGCAGATACGTCCTGGCTTCTTTGCCTCGCATAAAGAGGAACGCATTCGCGTTGTACACCTGTCCTTCCACCGTCACGTTCGAAGGCACCCGCGGCACCACAAAGCGGTCTCCGTCCTCCAGCGCAATATCCGGCAGGCTGTCGATCCCCTGGCTGTCCGGCTTCAGATCCAGCACGATCCTTCCGCTCGGCTGGATCCGCCGCAATCTCTCTACCGCCGCCCGGATTGCCGTCTGCGACGCAATCTGTGCCGCCTGGTCCTGGGGTGTCACTGGTTGATTCGTCGCGGTCGCCAACGATAGCTGCGATTCCAGTTCGTCCGCATACTCCAGCAGCCGCTGCCTCTCCAGTCTCCGCGTCGATTCGCGCGTGAACTCCGACGCATACAGATACGCATCCGGCGTCAGCCCGCCCGCGCGCCGCACCAGATCGCGCAGGGTCTCTCCGGGTTGCACGCTGTACACGCCCGCCTGCTCCACCTCGCCCTCCAGGCGCACATACCGCGTCTGCTGCTTGCTTGGTACGCGAATGTCCGCTTTGGAAAAGATCGTCACCACGTCGCCTGGCAGCAGTTCCACGTCCTGGGACTTGTCGCCGTCCAGCACCAGCTTGCCCAGGTTGAACGGAATCAGCGAGCTCGTCAGCGTCTTCGCGTCCTGCCGCTCGATCACCGCATATCCCCAGTCAATATCCGGTGCGCTCAGCATCACGTGATTCTTCGCCGGAAACCTCGCCGATCCCACCGTCAGCGCGGCCGCAGCAGAACCCCCGGGAGTCGTCGAGCTCACGCCTCCGCGCTGCATCTGTTGTCCGTTTGGCTGCTGCAGCGAGCCCTGCTCCTGTTGCTCGGCAGCACTCAGCGCCACGCCGTCCAGAGGCATCCCGTCTTCGTTAGAGACCTGCGGCGTTGCCTGCTGGGTCGTGTAATCCGGGTTCCCGTAACCCTGGTCGCCGTAACCCTCGTTCCCGTAGCCCTGACCGCCGTGCGCCTGCGTTCCCGCAGCGTGCTGCTGCTGTCCGCGCATTTGCGCCTGACTCTGCGGCAGCAATCCCAATCCCCGCAGCTCCTGCTGCTGTTGGCTCTTCTGTTGCAGCTCGCGCTCTCTGCGCTCCTCCGCCGGCTCCTCGCTCTGGTCCAGGACGAACTGCCCCAACTGGTTGTGATTGCGCCAGTAGTCACGCGTCACCAGCGACTCGCGATTCGGAATCAGATCGCTCACCCGCATTCCCGGCTTCCACGCAAATCGCCCTGGATTCGCCACATTCCCGCGCAGCGTCACCGCATTCCGGAAGCGGTCGATCACCGCGCGCACCGAGAGAATGTCGCCGCCCTGCATCCTCTCCGTCTTGCTCTCGTCCTGGCTCACCAGCTCCACGTTGCGGTTTTCGTGCTCGTACACCCGCTCCAGCAGGACATCGGCTCCCGAGGCCAGCGCGCTCGCGCCGCCCGCAAATTCCAGCGCCTGCGCCACGCTCGTCTGGCCCTTCAGCTCATAAATCGCCGGATGATTCACGCTGCCCAGCACCGCCACCTGCGGTCCCGCATACGGAATAAAGATCACATCCCCTGTCGCCAGCGGAATGTCCTTTGACTTGTCCCCGCGCAGCAGCAGGTCGTACAAGTCAAAGTGATCGATCGTCTCTCCGCCCCGCTTCACCTGGATATCGCGCAGTGATCCCGTCGGCAGCGGTCCGCCCGAGGCAAACAGCGCGTTCAGCAGCGTGCTCAGCGAGCTCACCGCAAAGCTTCCCGGCCTTCGCGCCTGCCCCACCACAAACACCTGGATCGTGCGCAACGCGCCCATCGACACGTTCAACGTGAAGTTGCGGTAAATGCGCCCAATCTGCTGCTTCAGAAATCCCTGCAACTCGCCATACGTCAGCCCCGCAACATGAACAGGGCCCACCTCAGGAATCTGGATCTCTCCCTCGCGATCGACCGTGAGCCGCATCTGCCGGTTAATCTGTCCGGAGAGTTGCACCACAAGCTCATCGCCCGGTCCCAGCACGTAACCCGGCCCCACCGGCACATTCTGCACTGGAGAAAACGTCGTCGGAACCCGCCGGAATAAGGAGACTCCATAAATCTCCAGCTTCTGTCCCGTGGTCGCTTCCACCATCTGCTGGAAGGGGCTCGGCGGTTCCGGCGGCAGCGGCGGCTGGTTCTCGCTCGCCTGCAATTGCCGCTGCTCTTCCTCCCGCATCAGTCGTCCCTGCTCGTCGGTCTGCGCGCCCGTCTGCGAGCTGTACTGGCTCAGCAGGTTCGCAATCGAGCTCGACGAACTCGGAATCGATATCGGCGGCACCGAAGTCTGAGAAGGGATCGTCGCCGCAGACGGCTCGTCGAGAATCTGCGCGTGAAGCCCCGGCGTGGCAACTGGAACTACGGCAGCCAATCCGCAGAGCAAAAGACCAGAACGCAACGGATGCAGCCTCGATCGAAACGGATTCACGCCTGGCGTCGTCCTCTTCACGAACCCCTTCACGAAGCCGGCTCACACGTCCGTCGGTCAGCCCTCGCGGCCGGACCCTTCGTTGCTTTGGGTTACACCTGTCAGTCTATCTGAACGCGATTCGCGCCGTTGTCACTGAATTATCTCGATCGCCACCGCACAAACAGCGCCGCTCCCGCCGCCCCCACCACGCCCAGAATCGCCGTCGGACACTCCGGCGAATCCACGCAGGAGTCCTGTGCGTGCAGAGCAGCAGGAACCAGGAACAGGGAACCAAGGAGCGCGGTGCGGATCAGGGTTTTCATGCAGGACGGGCCTCGCTGCTGTCCCAAATTGGAACAGCCCGCGAACTTGAGCCTCAGCATACCAGCCACCCCGCACCCCGGCAACAAATCTCACCCACCGCTCACCTACCTCGGCACCTTCTACGAAAACCGGGTACTCCTCGGGTGCCCCACCCTCGGCGCGAAGCGACAGGGTGGTGGTATCGCGCGTCAAGACGCGCGAGAAACTCTGTCCCCGCCAATCTGGGTGCCCCATTCATGCGGAGCCTCCGCCCTCCCCACCGAGCTTGCTCTCTGGGGTGGAGCTTCATCACCCGTGAGCGGGTTCGTACGATCTCCCGTTCCGCATCCTCCGCCGCAACTCCGCCGTCGCCTCCCGATGACACATCAAACACAGCGTCCTCAGATTCTCCAGATCACACTCGCCGCCACCCTCCGCCACCGGCCGGATATGGTCCGCATCCCACAGCGACCTTCGCGCCGTCACGCTGCGCATCCCCCACATCTCCAGCGCCTCCGCTCTGGCTGCCCCGCGGCTCCGCTTCAGCTCCCGATACGCCTTCACCGTATCCACGCCACACTCCGCGCAAATCCCCTTATCGCGCACATACACCTGGTCTCGCAGATACCCCGGATCTGACCGCAGCCGCCACTCATGCACGCAGTAATCCGAGCAGAACGTCCGCCGTCGCTTCGCCAGGATCTCCAGCTGACACCACCGGCAAAGCGGCCGCCCATTCGCTCCCAGCGGAAGCTCCTCGCGCCGCACGACGCCCGCCTCCGCCAGTCTGCGACCCGGTACCTTCACCTCTCCAGCGTATCCGCCTTAGTTCACTGTCAACGCGAACGTGGTGCTCGCCGTGGTACTCCCACTCTTGCCCGTCACCGTCACCAGGTAATTTCCCGTGGTCGTTCCCGACGTCCCCTGCGCCGCGCAACTCGGCGAAGCTGCCGCTGCGGCACTGGCTCCGCCGCCGCATCCGGTCATCACGCTCATCCCGACCGCCGCCGCAACCAGCATCAGCAGCCCGCGCACATCGCGCCGTTTCCAAACCGGCAGCAGCAGCACGCACAACCCCGCAAACGCCAGCCCACCCAGCTTCACCGCGGTCGTCGGCGATCCACCCGTCCCGCCGCATGTGCTGCTCGCCGCGCTCCCCGCCTGGGACCCGATCGTCACCGTCCCGCTTGAGCTAGGAGCAGCAGCACTCAGCGTCACACTCCCCGGCGTCACCGAGCAGCTCGGCAGCAGCGCTGCCGTCCCCTGCGCCGCCACCGTGCAGCTCATCTGCACCACGCCTGTAAATCCATTCGCCGCCGTCGCAAACACCGTCAACGTATTCCCGCTGGTCGCGCCCGCCGTCACACTCAGCGACGTCGGCGTCGCTCCCATCGTGAAGCTCCCCGCACTCGCCGATCCCGCCGGCGATCCGCCCGTCATCATCGCTGCCGCAATCAGCTTCGCCGCATCCACCGAGCCCCAGCCCGTCGACTCATCAAATCCCGCCCCGACCTCAAACCCCGCCAGGCCACCCGTCAGCCCCGCGCTAGACGGCGTGCTGTTGTTGCACATTGACGGAATCGACACTACGCACCCCGAAACCCCTGCCGTCGACTCGGTTACGTCGTGAAACACATTCGGCGAACTCGCCGCCAGCCGGTACAGCAGCGGATTCACATTGCCCGCGGCCGCGCCCGTCGCCGTATTCATCAGCGTCACAATGCCCGCCATTCCCGGCGCCGCCGCGCTCGTCCCGCCAAACACCTCAAACTCCTGCTTCGAGCAATCCCCGCCCGCATACGCCAAGCACGCCAGATACCCATCATGCGTCGCCGAGCTCAGGCTCACATCCGGCACATCACGCATGCCGTCCTGCGGCACACCCGTGCCCGTCTGCCAGCTCGGCTTCGCCACATACGCACTCGCCCCGCCCCCCGTCGCCGCCGCCACATACGTCGTGCCCGACTGCGGCTCGTTCCACGCACCCTCCGGAATGTACTGCGTCGCCGAGCTCCGCCCACTCGCGTTCTGCGCACTCCAATAATTCCCCGCATCGCTCGTATCCGCAAACTCCGTCCCACCCACGCAGGTGGCGAAACTACTGGCGCAGATGTAATTGATGCTCGCACTCTGCGTCACCGGCAGCTTCGAAGTATCCCCATCGCACCCCGCCGCACCCGAGTCCCCGCTCGACACCATCACGCTGATGCCCTCCGCCGCCGCCGCTGAGAACAACGTGTTCCACACACTCACGCCCTGCTGCCCCGCATTGGCTTCGCAGTCCCCAAACGAGATGCTCATCACCGGGTCCACCAGCGTGTTCACCTCATACGCCGCCGCCGTATAAATCCCGCTCACCGTCTTCGAGTCCGCGCTCACCACCAGGTCCACGCCCACACCCGGCGCCGTCCCCATCACACGATCCACATCCAGCGTCGCCTCATCCTGGTCGCCGCCGTTCGTCGTCCCCGGATCAATCCCGCCCGTCGCCACAATCACGTTCGGCTGCACACTCGGCAGCCCCGTCAGACTCTCAAACTGGCTGATGTCCGTCGCCGCCACACGCGACCGCCCCACAATCGCCACGCGCTGCGCCTTACCCGCCACCGTCGCGCCCGTGTTCCCGCCCGAATACACCGAGCTCAGGTCATAGATCGTCGCAAAATCATTCGGCGTCAAAAAGTGCTGCCCATTCGAAGCCGTTAGCAGTGGATTACCAGCCGTCAGCATCGGCTTGGCGCCTGCCTCGACTGATCCCTGACCCCTGGACCCTAAACCCTGGTTTGCCGTCACGGCAAACCCTATGCTCTGCGGATGCAGCGAGCTCTGGCTCAACCCATGCACGCCCGCAATCACCGCCTGCAGCGCCGCCGGCACACTCGGCTCTTCGGTCGCCGACAACCGCGTCTCCGGCCCCACGCGATACTCCGCAAAGTTTGTCCGGAATGCATTGCTCACCGCCGTCACGCTGCCCGTCACATCCAGCAGCACGCCATTCGGCTCCACGCGCGTAACCGTCAGCCCTTCACCTTCCAGCCAGCTCTCCACCGCCTGCAAATCCGCCGGAGCCACTCCAAACATGCTGCCCACCTGCGCCGGCGTCAGCCACTGGTGATACAGCGCCGACCCCGGCGTCTGCTGTGCTTCTAGGAGCGTCTCAAACGCCGCCTGCGTGCCGGCATCGCGCTTCAACACCACCGTCACCTGCAGCGGTGCGCTCACCGGAACCGTCGCCGCCGCCGTATTCTCCGCCCGCACCCACCCCGGCAGGTGTCCGCCAAGCTGCACTCTCGCCGACAAATCAGGATTCGCCGCAACCCGCCGCATCGGCGTCGTTCGCAGCGCACTCAACGCACGCGATGCCGCGCCAGAATCAGATTGTGCAGAACAGGGAACAACCAGAGCCGCGGCGGCTGCAACACAAAGCACGCCGAAGCTCCTGAAGGGGCCGAAGGATAAGGGTCGCAAGCAGGAGTCTCGTAATAGGGTTCTGGCGGGCGTGGACGGCGCTCGAAAATATAGACGCGGATCCCACATAAATGTTACGGTATGCGACCTTTGGGTAAGGTTCCACATTACTGGTGGGAGAGCGGTGGTTACTTTCAGGTGAGAAGCCGGTCCGCCCTCCGCGGTTGCCCCATCGAGCTGCTCTATCTCTACCCTCCCCTCTACGCCCTTACCCCTTTACCCCCTTATCCCTTACCGCTGCTCTCTTATCCCTTATCGTCGACCTACCAGATATCCTGAACTTCAGGAGGCAAACCCATGTCCCGTACCGAATCGACCATGGTCCAGCTCGGCACCATCGCCCCCGCCTTCGAGCTCACCGACGTCCTCACCAACCGCGCCCTCAGCCGCGACGACGTCTTCGCCCTCTCCTGGGACGACAACCTGCCCGACGCCGCCAACCTCGCCACCGCCGGCGGCCCCGCCAAAAAGCACGGCCTCCTCGTCATGTTCCTCTCCGTCCACTGCCCTTTCGTTAAGCACGTCGAGCAGGAGATCGCCAACATCGCCCGCGACTACGCCTCCACTATCGCCTTCTGCGCCATCATGTCCAACGACGTCGCCCAGTACCCCGACGACTCCCCGGACAACATGCGAGCCCAGGCCCAGCGCCTCGGCTGGCGTTTCCCCTACCTCTACGACGAATCCCAGGAGGTCGCCCGCAGCTACAACGCCGCCTGCACGCCCGATTTCTTCCTCTTCAACGGCGCCATGGAACTCGTCTACCGGGGTCAGCTCGATGACTCCCGCCCCCGCCGCAGCGACGGCTACGGCAACGACACCCCCGTCACCGGCCGCGATCTCCGCGCCGCCCTCGACCGCGTCATCGCCGGCAAACGCCCCGATCCCGCCACCCAGCGCGCGTCCATCGGCTGCAACATCAAGTGGCGCCAATCCTGACCCCAACCATGATCCGGGTGGCCAACGAACCGGGTGCCCCATCTTCGCGCGCAGCTTTATCGCGCGCTAAGGTGGGCATCGCGCGTTAAAGACGCGCGAGAAACTTTCGGACCACCTCAATCCGTCATCCTGAGCGAAGCAACCCGGGTGCCCCACCCTCGACGCGAAGCGGCAGGGTGGTGGTATCGCGCGTTTAAGACGCGCGAGAAAACATCATCCCGGCCAACGATTCGGAAGATCAAAGATGAGCCGTCATCCTGAGCGAAGCAACTCGCCCGCGAGCTGCGCAGCCGAAGGACCCAGACACCGCTCCACCCACCACAACCGCCCGCACCTTCCCAACCACGAACCCCCCCGCTCTACCCTCTACCCCTACCCTCTACCCCTTACCCGTTACCTCTACCCTCTGTATCTTCAAACCATGGACCCCGTCCTCGAACAACTCAAAAACGGCATCCGCCGCTTCCGCTCCGAGACCTTCCCCACCTTCGCCGACGCCGCCAACGAGCCGCAGCGCCCGCACACCCTCTTCATCACCTGTGCCGACTCCCGCATCGACCCCAACGCCCTCACCGCCACCGGCCCCGGCGAGGTCTTCGTCACCCGCAACATCGGCAGCATGGTCCCGGCCTACGGTGAAATGCTCGGCGGCGTCTCCGCCGTCATCGAGTTCGCCGTCGCCGGCCTCGGCGTCCGCCACGTCGTCATCTGCGGCCACACCGACTGCGGCGCCATGAAGGCCCTCCTCGACCCCTCCTCGACCGCCAAAATGCCCAGCGTCCGCAACTGGCTCACCAACGCCACAACCGCCCTCGCCGTCGCCAGGACCCTCCACGAGCACCACATCCCCACACCCGGCCAGCCCCACTCCAACCGCCCGCTCAACGACATCCTCACCGAGCAGAACGTCCTTCTCCAGATCCAGCACCTGCGCACCCATCCCTCGGTCGCCACGGCGCTCACCCTGGGCAATCTCACCATCTCCGGCTGGATCTACGACGTCACCACCGGCAACGTCCGCATCGCCGAAAACAACGCCCTCACCTTCACCCCCGTTACCTAGCAACCTTCGGATCCGGGGCTTTGATTTTTTGTCATTCCCGAAGGGAATCTGCGTTTCCCGGATCCCCACCAACCGGGTGCCCCATCCTCGGCGCGAACCGGGTCCCCGGCGAACTTGTTCGCTGGGGTGGTAGCGACAGGGTGGGGTATCGCGCGTG
>Ga0070741_10007130_pt1 | contig 23414 bp, 20 predicted proteins | sample Coa_R1_4_FD_66440 | JGI IMG/M metagenome (GOLD analysis project Ga0070741, IMG submission 66440) | Surface soil microbial communities from Centralia Pennsylvania, which are recovering from an underground coalmine fire - Coalmine... | ecosystem: Environmental > Terrestrial > Soil > Unclassified ...
TTCTTTCCGCCCGCCGCTTCGCGCGCCAGTCGCTCAGCCCGCAGCTTGGCGGTAAGGACGCGTACGGCTTCCTGTTTTGCGTGATACTCATCCAACGCCTTTGGGGCGTCTTCTCGTTGGCGGAAAAGACGCTCGGCGCGCTGCTCTTGTGTGGTAGCCATGCCCGATAACGCCTTGGGCCTCGTAAGGTTCCCGTTTGATGTCCCGTCAGCGGCTTGAAGCGCCTACCGGCAAAGACCCCGGGTCAAATACCTCGCTATTTCGGGCCGGAGCGTATATATAAGTCGTTATCACCGGCCTTAACCTATGGCCGCCGGTGGCTGAGAGACACGATGTGCTCCCGCCTCGAAGGGAGCAGGCGTGACTCAAATCCGGGCACAATCTTCCGCCGCGGATCGAACCGTCCACCGGTTTCGGCCTCGCCTGCAGCCGCGCCTGGCTTGCAATGACAATTCCGGAAGCGGTTGCAATTGCCCGCGTTGTAACAGGCAGACAATGGCGCCGGTCAGCTCCGAATATCGCGGCGCAGGATTGGTCCGGCATTGCTGGTGTTGTGCGGCATGCGGGCATAGCTGGGTGACGACATCGCGCGTGCCGTCCTGATCGTTCTTCTCCGTATCCATGCTCCTACACAAAGGAAAAGCAATTGCAGGTCTTTGTTCGCGACAACAATGTCGACCAGGCCCTTCGCGTCCTGAAGAAAAAGATGCAGCGGGAAGGTCTTTTTCGGGAAATGAAACGCCGTCGGTTCTACGAAAAGCCCTCTGAGCAAACAGCTCGTGAAAAGGCGGAGGGGTTGCGCCGGTTCAGGAAACTTGCGCGCAAGAAGGCAATCTACGATGGCCTGATTGCAGCCCCACGCAAGAAAGCCGTCGATGCCAACGGAAAGCCGAAGCCTGATGCGCGCGGACGCCCGCCCAGAAGGAAGTGAGTTATCCATGCGAATCTATATTTTCAGGTCGGAAGTGAACGGGCTCTACGCATTCGCAGCTGATGAGTCCGGCAGCGCATTACCCGAGGGTTTTGCGCCATGGCATCCTGAAAGCGTGATCGAGCCCGATCAATCGCCACCGCATAATTTATCCAGGATGAGAATCGAGAGCGCCGTCAAAGTTCGGGGCTATCAACTCTGGCGCACCAAACGGCCGGTCAAGACCGCCTCTGACGGCCGCTGACGGTCATGAATCACAAATACGCGCCCGGCCAGGACGTCTACTACCAGCCGCAATTCGGCAACAATGCCGCGCGGGGGAAATACAAAATAGTCTGCCAGCTACCGATTGAACGGGACGAACGGCTGTCCTATCGCATCAAGAGCGCCGCCGAGTCTTTTGAGAGGGTTGTCGAAGAGCATCAGCTCTCGTCGGCAGACTAGTTTTCCGATCCAAGGGTCTGGGCCGGTGACAAAGGCGATGGTCAGCGGTCAAACCGGATGTCCCGAAAAGATTAAACGAATGCGGCTAAGTAAAAACCCGTAATGGCGCTGCCCGGGATGGCCACTTATCTCGCATGCATGAACCACGATCCAGACCTCCAGACGCCAAGGCCCTGTCCGATCTGTCGCGTGGCGATGCAGACCATGCACATCGAGGAAGGCGTCATTCATTGCTGCGCGCGATGCGGCGTAGAGATAACTGTCAGCGCACCAATCAGGCCTGACGGTATTTGACAACTTCGGTCATTGAGTGTTCGCACTCGGGACATTCGAATGTACGCCGGTCGTAGTCGGGCTTCTCAGGTTCGATGCGAGCGAGCCACATCCGCGCAAGACAACGCTCGCACGTAGGACGCTCGTTTTGTACATTCGATGGAACGACTTGGGACTTGCGCATGCGTGACTCCCGCGTTGTTCAGGCGGGAGCGCGACCGGTCTCTCAGCCACCGACGCCCAGAGCAGAGCCGTTGTCGGTGATAGACGAAGACTGGGCTCGGCGACGCGAAAAGTCCAGTGTCAAAAGATGCATTGCTGACCTATTTCGCTATTGTCGCGAAGTGCTGCGTCCTGCATGACGTTTTGAAAACGCCTTTATCCGCGCGCCGGACCCGTATACGTTGGAAAATCTCACGCTGAGGCCGGGGGCTCCTGCACCGGTTTTGGCGAAGGCGTCCTCCCGCCTTCCAAACGTTCACGAACCCCGATGCGCCGCGCAGAGTCCCCGGTGAAGCATCTATCGCCCGCCTATTTCGCGCTGGTGATGGCGACCGGGGTCGTCTCGATCGCGGCGTGGGACCTGCAGTTTCCTGTCCCGGCACTGGGACTGTTTGCCTTCAACATCGTTGCCTACGTGGCGGTGGTGGGCCTGACCGTCCTGCGGGCGATCCGTTATCCGCGGCTGTTTTTCGCCGATATGACCGACCATCGGCTCGGACCCGGCTTTTTCACCGCAGTCGCGGGGTCCTGCATCCTTGGCACCCAGTTTCTTCTGATGGCGCACAGTGTGGAGGCTGCGAGCGTGTTCCTGGCGCTCGGCACCATACTTTGGATCGGCCTGACCTACACGATCTTCACCGCCCTCACGATCAAACGCGACAAGCCGCCGCTCGAGAAGGGCCTCACCGGCGCCTGGCTGATCGCCGTGGTCGCCACGCAGTCGGTGGCCGTTCTGGCGGCGCTCATCGCCCGCGACTGGCCGCAGCCGCTCCGGCTGGAGCTCAACTTCTTCGCGCTGTCGATGTGGCTATGGGGCGGGATGTTCTACATCTGGATTATTTCACTCATCTTCTACCGCTACACCTTCTTCACCTTCTCGCCGGGCGACCTGACGCCACCGTACTGGATCAACATGGGCGCGATGGCGATCTCGACCCTGGCCGGCGCGCGGCTGGTGCAGAACACGCCTGATGCACCGTTCCTCGCTTCTCTGCTGCCGTTCCTCAAAGGCTTCACGGTGTTCTACTGGGCGACCGGGACGTGGTGGATTCCGATGCTGCTTCTGCTCGGCGTGTGGCGGCACCTGATCCAGCAGTTCCCCCTGCGCTACGATCCGCTGTACTGGGGAGCAGTATTCCCGTTGGGCATGTACACCGTGGCGACCATGCAGATGGCGGAGGCGCTTGATCTCCCGTTCCTTGCCCCCTTGCCGCCCGTCGTGTTCGTGGCTGCACTGGCGGCCTGGATGCTCGCCTTCGCCGGCCTGCTGTGGGAACTGCGCAAACTCATGCAGGCGCGGGTGTGATCGACTGTTGCTCACCAGCTCCGTTGGTCATCAGCAAATGGAAATTTGCCGCGTATGTCGGGCGCTGTTGAAAAATTAACGTCGCTCAAAGCGGCGCATTGTTTATTGCTGGAGGAAAATTACCGCCGGTTCGAAATGAAGCAACTATTCCGACGGCCGTTCCACTGGACTTTGCCCCTTTTCTTCCCGCTCCCAGCCCTCTCCATTGTTCTGCCCGAGCTTCGGTGGCTTTCGACGGTATCGTGGCTTGTTGCGGCTGAATTTCAGCGGACTACCGACCCCCCTGTAGTCGTCGATGTCGACGACCATGCCTCGATGCTTCGTATGCGGATGTGAAAGAACCTGATCGATCGTACGCACGGGACCGCAGGGGACACCGGCCCGGAGCAGATTCTCGGCGAGATTCAATCCATCCTTATCCGCCATGAGCGCTTCCAACTCCGCCTTCAGCGCGTCTCGCGCCGCAATGCGATTGGAATTGCTCAGAAATCGGGGATCGTCGGCCAATTGTGGCTTGCCCAAGAAGCTCACGAGCTTCCGGAATTGGCCATCGTTGCCGACGGCCAGGAAGACCGGCGAAGTGCCAGTGGCATAGCTGTCGTAAGGCGAAATGTTGGGATGCGCATTGCCCGTCTGGCGCGGGACGCGTCCGGAATAGAGGTAGTTCGCCGTGTAAGGGTGCAGCACCGAAACGGCACAGTCGTACAGCGACACATCGATCGACTGCCCGCGACCACTCACCTTGCGCTCGTGCAATGCCAGAAGAATTCCAATCATCGCATTGAGACCGGTGACGAGATCAACGATCGGCACACCAATGCGGGTCGGCGGTCCCGAGGGGTCGCCGTTGATGCTCATGAGCCCCGCCGCCGCCTGTACCGCCGCATCGTAACCCGGCAACCCACCCATCGGTCCATCGGCGCCAAACCCCGAAATGCAACAATGGATGAGGCGTGGAAATTTCGCCGACAAAACTTCCGCGTAACCCAACCCCCACTTCTCCAGTGTTCCCGGCTTGAAGTTCTCCACGAGCACGTCCGCATCCTCAAGCAACGCCATGATGTCTGCCCGTCCTTCCGGAGCGGCCAGATCGACGACGATGCTGCGCTTGTTGCGGTTCGTGCCAAGATAGTACGAAGCCACTCCATCGTGGAACGGCGGCCCCCAGCCGCGGGTTTCGTCGCCACCAGGCGGCTCGACTTTGAGCACGTCGGCCCCATGGTCACCGAGCATCTGTGTGCAATAAGGTCCACCGAGCACGCGCGTAAGATCAAGAACGCGGATGCCATCGAGCGCGCCAGCCGCAATCATGGACGTTGCCCTTTTTTCTAATCAGTACGATTTCGGCAGGCCGAGCGCTTTTTCGGCAACGAAATTGAGAATCATCTGCGGGCTTACTGGCGCAATTCGCGGGATGAACGACTCTCGCAGATACCGCTCAACATGATATTCGGCGGAATAGCCCATACCGCCATGCGTCAGCACCGCTGTCTGACAGGCCTCGCATGCCGCTTCAGCGGCGAGATACTTGGCTGCGTTCGCCTCAAGCCCGCACTCCTGCTTGCGGTCATATAGCGCGGCAGCCTTCATCACCATCAGATTGGCGGCCTCAACTTGCATCCAGCATTTTGCCAAAGGGTGCTGGATGCCCTGGTTCTGGCCGATCTTGCGATCGAATACGACTCGCTCGTTGGCATATGCGGCCGCGCGTCGGAGAGCGGCGCGGCCAATGCCAACGGCTTCCGCCGCGATCAGAATACGTTCGGGGTTGAGCCCGTGCAGGATCATCTTAAACCCCTGCCCTTCCGGACCGATGCGGTCGGACTCAGGCACCTCGAGGTTGTCGATGAACAGCATGTTCGAATCGACCGCATGACGTCCCATCTTGTGGATGGTCCTCACCTCGACATGAGAGCGATCGAGATCAGTGTAGAACAGGCTCATCCCGTCGGTCTTGCGCGGCACCTGCTCATAAGGTGTCGTACGCGCCAGGATCAGCGCCTTGTTCGCGACCCGCGCGGTCGAGATCCAGATCTTCTGACCCGAGATGATGTAATGATCGCCCCTCCGTTCAGCGCGTGTTCTAATGCGCGCCGTATTGAGCCCTGCATCGGGCTCCGTCACCGCGAAGCAGGCCTTGTGTTCGCCGCGAATTAGCGGCGGCAGCATACGCTTCTTCTGCTCCTCGGTCCCGAACACAACGACAGGGTTGAGGCCAAAGATGTTCATATGAACCGATGACGCGCCGCTCATGCACGCGCCCGATTCCGAGATTGTCTGCATCAGTACGGCGGCCTCGGCAATCCCAAGGCCCGAGCCGCCGTAGTCCTCAGGCATTGCTATGCCGAGTAATCCCGCCCCGGCCACCGCGCGGTAAAATTCTTCGGGGAATTCAGCGCTCTGGTCCTTCTTAACCCAGTAATCCTCCTTAAAATCGGCACACAATCGTTCGGCCAATTCCCGTACTTCGGATTGTTGCTGCGTCAGCATAAAATCCATTGTTGTCTACCTATGTTCAGGCGCCGATGGGCTTCTGATCGTAAGGATAATAGGGCGGGATGCGGCCGATCGCTGCGACATCGACCTCGACTATCGAAAGACCGCCGCAATCAAGCGCCTTGCTCAGGGTGGCTTTCAGATCGTCTGCCCGGGTCAACCTCCAGAAGCCGATGCCCGCGAGCTTTGCGACGCCTTCCAGATCAGGGACCATAAGGTCGTCATAACTGTGGCGCCCGCCGTATTGAGCATCCTGGATGTGACGGATGACGCCGTATCCCTTATCGTTCATGACCAGCACGACGAGGTCGAGCTTCTCCTGAACCGCGGTCCACAATTCGCCGAGATTCAGCGCGAAGCCGCCGTCTCCTGTCAGCACGACGGTCTTGCGCCCCGCCCCGGCTGCAACGGCGGCGCCGATACCGAGCGACAGGCCGAGACCAATACCAGCGCCAACGGGATAGACGTTCTCGTTCGCGCTAAACACCGGCATCAGCCGGTTGCCCCAGCTGCTATTGGCAATCGTGATATCACGCACCCAGAGCGAACCGCGCGGCATCGCCTCGCGGATTTGGTCCGGGAAACCGGCATAGGGACCGAGCGAGGCGCGATAGTCGGCGCGGGCCTCATCGCGCAGCACCGTGAACTCTTGAGCAAAACCCGGGTCGACCGCCATCTTGCCGGCAACAAGATCAGCGAGCGCGGGTAACACCGCACGACAATCGCCAAGCACAAACTGCTGCACCGGATAAGTGCGGCCATTGGCCTGCGCATCGACATCGATCTGCACGATGTTCCTCGGCAACCTGACCGCGAAATCGTAGGTTTCGTGGCCGCGCAAGCGCGAGCCGGCAACGATCATTAAATCGACCGTCTCGTAGAATGCCTGAACCTTCGGCTGACCGAGACCGCTCAGCGTCCCGAGACTTCGGGGGTCATCCTCACTAATGATACCGCGTCCATTCCAGCTGCTGACGGCGCGGAAGCCCGCATCCAGCAAACGCTTTGCCGCCTCGCCAGCACCGCGGGCGCCATTGCCGAGCCAAATCATCGGACGCTTCGCGGAAAAAACCGCATTGGCAAGGCGCTTCAGATCGGCGGAAGCCGGCGGCACTGGGCTGGGTAACGGCAACGTAAAGTTGTCGAGTGCGGCCGGCCGCTCGATGGGCGTGCGTTGGATATCAATCGGGATCTCTACCGAGACAGGCCCGCGCGGCGCGCTTAGCGCCTCGACCGCCGCCTTGGTCAGGATGCCTAAGGCCTCCTGCGCAGAGCGAACGCGGAATGCAGCCTTGCCAACAGAACGCAGCATCCCGAGTTGATCGGGAACGTCATGCACCGTGCCCATGCCGCGATCGGCGAACTTGGTTGCGGTTTGGCCGGTAATGTGCAGCAGCGGCGCACCTGCGAACCGCGCTTCGACGAGTGCCGACGCCGCATTGGCGGCACCGGGACCGGTGCTGGTAATCAAAGCCGAGAGTCCACCCGTCACGCGGGCGTAAGCATCGGCCATATGGCCGGCGCCCATCTCGCCGCGCGCCATGACGAAGCGAATGGCGTTGCGCCTTTTCACCGCATCCAGGATGGGGATGTTGTGCACCGAAACGACGCCGAACGCGGCGCCGATGCCGCAGCGTTCAAGGAAATCGGCTACCAGATCGCCGACGAGATAGGTTTTACTCATGTTGTTTCCGACGCGTGAGGCCGGCCTTGTTGCGCTGGCTCTCGCCGCGTTACATGTGACTGACCAGCTTGGTCGAAAGGTACGCTTCGAGACCTTCGATTCCGCCTTCTGATCCGTGTCCGCTTTCCTTGACACCACCGAAGGGCGCTTCTGGCATCGATATCATGAAGTTGTTGACGCCTACCATGCCGCTTTCCAGCGCTTCACTGATCGCCGACGCCTTCTGATTGGACTCGGTGAAGGCGTAGGCGGCAAGACCGTAGGGCAGACGGTTGGCCTGCGCGACCATATCGTCGAATGCGTCGAACGGATTGATGATTGCGAGCGGACCGAACGGCTCTTCATTCATCATTTTGGCGCTGTTAGGGGTCTCTGTGATGACCGTCGGCTGCCAGAAATGGCCAGCATTGCCGATCCTCTCACCGCCGGCGCGCACATTAGCACCGTGTTGCTTCGCATCAGCGATCAAGCGGTCCATGGCTTCGACTCGGCGTGGATTGGCGAGTGGCCCCATTTTGCACTCGGCATCCAGACCATTGCCGACCTTCATGGCTTTGACCTGCTCAACGAAGGAATCGACGAATTTGTTATACACTTTACCATGGACATAGAAGCGTGTCGGCGAGATACAGACTTGGCCGCTGTTACGGAATTTAAATGGCACGCAAGCCGAAGCGACCTTGACCGGATCGACGTCGTCGAAAACGATCACAGGCGCATGGCCGCCGAGCTCCATTGTCGTACGCTTCATGCCGTCGGCAGCCAGCTTGACCAGGTGCTTGCCCACAGCGATCGAGCCAGTGAACGAAATCTTGCGCACCACAGGCGAAGCGATGAGATGGGAAGAGACTTCTGCCGGAACACCGAACACCACGCTCAGAACGCCTTTCGGGAGCCCCGCATCCGCCAGAGCCCTAGCGAGCGCCAGCGTCGTAGAAGGCGTCTCCTCCGCAGGCTTGATAATGCACGAACAGCCCGCGCCCAGCGCGCCGGCGATCTTGCGCGCTGGTGTGAGTGCGGGAAAATTCCATGGCGTGAACGCAGCAACGACACCTACCGGCTCTTTAATGACGTAGTGACGCTGCCCGGGAACGCGGGTCGGCACGATGCGCCCATAGGCGCGCCGCCCCTCCTCCGCGTACCAGTCGAAGGTGTCAGCAGAAGCCATGACTTCGATTTTGGCCTCCGCCAGGGTCTTGCCCTCTTCTAGTGTGAGTTGCGTGGCAATGTGGTCGACGCGCCCGCGCATTAAATCGGCCGCCTTGCGTAATACTTTGCTGCGGTCATAGGGCGACGTCTTCCGCCAAACAGCGAATCCCTGTCGTGCGGTTTCGAGCGCGTGGTCAAGATCGGCATCGGTCGCGAGTGGCAGGTCACCTATACGTTCCCCAGTTGCCGGGTTAACGATGGCTTGCGTCCTGCGCGAGCCAGCATCGATCCATTCACCGTCGATGAACAGGTAGAGCTTATCGTAGCTTGCAGACATAATATTCTCCTCAATTCGGTGGCCATGTCAGGCGGTCGTGTGGTTCGACGCGCGTTGCGCCATCAAGTCCCGCAGCGAAATGCCCGCCGCCTTGCGATCCCACACTGCGGCGCTCCGCGGCATGGCCCGAAGCTTCGCCTTTTGAATTTTGTTGGTCGGTGTGCGCGGCAACGTATCGAGCATGGCGATGTATCGGGGCATCATGTAGTGCGGCAGCCGCGGCATAAGATGTTCGAGCATCTCGAGCGGTGTGACCGCTCTGTCGGGCTTGCAGACGAGGCACAGCATGATGTCGTCATCCGCCTCGTACTCCGACGCGACGCCGATCGCGGCACATTCAGCAATCGCCGCATGTGCCATGGCCGCAGCCTCGATGTCGTAGGAGGAGATGTTCTCGGCGCGGCGGCGGATGCGGTCGCCGAGCCGGTCGACGAAATAGACGTAATGGTCCTGGTCAATATAGCCGCTGTCGCCCGTATGGAACCAGAGATTGCGCCAAGCCTCGACGGTCTTCTGCGGCATGCCGTGATAGCCCTGCATGATCGTCCATGGCGTCTTCGGCCGCACGACGAATTCGCCGATCCGACCTGGCGGAAGCTGTTCATCTGTTTCCGGATCGACGACTCGGAATTCGTACCAGTCTTCGTCCACTCGGCCACACGACCCAAGCCGCAGCGGCTCGTTGAGCGAGCACCACGTGACGGCATTGATCTCGGTCATACCCCAGCATTCAATCCCGCGCACTCCGAAGCGCTTTTCGAATGACTCAGCGATCGCACGCGGAAACGGCACCATGATCATGCGCCTGAGCGAATGATCAGCATCATCCGGCCGTGGTGGCTGCGAGTAGATCATCTCGAGCATCGGCCCATGGGCGAGGCTGACGGTCGCGCCATGTTCGCGAATGCGGGACACCCACATGTCCGGCTTGAACGACCGATCGAGGACGATCGAGCCGCCCGCCATGAGCATGGCCAAAATACCCATGAACTTCCCGGCCATGTGGAACAGCGGATGGAAGCAATAGAACACGTCGCTAGGGCCGATGCGGAGATTCTCGATGGTCCGCAGTGCGAGAAAGTAGATTTGTCCATGTGGCATCCGCACGGCCTTAGCGGGTCCCGACGTTCCGGACGTGTAGATCATCGATGCAATGTCGGAGCGCGCGACGGCTATAGGCTCATCGATCGGCGTATGGCCTCTAATGTCGTCGTAGTCGATCAAATCAATGCGCGCGAAGGATGGCGGCGGGCCCGGAGGGGTATCAGCAAGGCGGAACGTTATCGCCCGCCGCAGATATGACAAGTTCGTTTCGATCGCCGCAAGATCTGCCAGATGTCGGTGCTCGATGAATATCGTCTCGGCGGCCACCGTATTGAGGGCGTGCTCGAGCGTCTGCCCCTTGTAGGCACCATTGACATTCACCTCGACGGCACCCGCCACATTAATGCCAAGCCACGCGAACACTGCACGCATGCAGGTCGGCGACATCACAGCCACCGCCTCACCCACCATTAGCCCCATGTCCCGCAACGCGCCAGCGATCCGCCGAGCGGCCTCGTAGGCCTCCGCTCGGTTCGCACTACCCTCGTCGATCACGTGCACGAAGGGACGCAACGGCGCGGTCTTCGCCTGATGCTGAAGCACCTGCGGCAGCGTCCATTTGGTGCGGTCCTGGGTGATCATTGCCGGCCCTAGAAAGACTCCATGGCGCGCCGCTTGGCGGTTTCTCCGAGCGCACCGACCTCTGCCAGGTCACGTATTTCCGCTTTGGAGTAGCCGAGGCTACCGAGCACATCGGCTGCATCGCCCCCGAGGCGCGGCGGCCCGCGGCGTACACGCGGCCCGGTTCGCGACAGCTTAAGAGGGCTTCCGACTAAGCGTGTGCGGTCCTGCCCAGGAACATCGACCTCGACGATCATGCGATTGTGCTCGACCTGCGGGTGAGCGAGCGTGTCGCGCAGCCGGTTGACCGGCGAGCAAATTACGTCCTGACTCTCGAAGCGAGCGAGACATTCCGACGTTGTGTATTTTGCGGCCTCGGCGCAGATCAGTTTCGACAATGCGTCCTTGTTGGCGATCTGCTTTTCGATCGTGTCGTATTCGGGCCTCCGGCTGAGGTCGTCCAATCCGAGGGCGGCGCAGAACAGCTTGAGCGGATTGGGCCGGAAGAAGCCGAGAATGGCGACCCAGCCGTCCTTCGTCGGCACCACAAAGCTGAGACCACGACGGTGCCAATTCGTCTCGTAGCCGTACATAAGGATCGATGCCGCTTCAGCGCTTTGAATAGCCATCGCGGTGTCGAGCAGACAGGCATGGACCTTTTGGCCGCGGCCGGATTTCATCCGTTCGAGGAGCGCGAGCAGAATGCCCTGGGCGAGGATCATGCCGGAGGAGAAGTCGATCGCAGCCGAACCCACGATGCGTGGGGCATCGCCGTCATCGACACCCGCCATCGCAATGCCACTGAACGTCTGCGCGATCATGTCTTGCGCCGGCCTGTCGGCGATCGGACCGTCTTCGCCGAAACCGGTCGCGACGGCATAGATCAGCCGCGGATTTACCGCCGACAGATCCCCGTATCCGAGCTCGAGGCGCTCCATCACGCCGGGTCGGTAATTGTGGATCAGCACATCGGCCTTCTGCACCAGCTTCAGCAGAACTTCTCGCCCGCGCGGCGATTTCACGTCGATGCAGATAGATGCCTTGTTGCGGTTGGCGGAGGCAAAATAGCAACTCACCAGATCTCGCTCGCAGGCGTACGCGTCCATATTTCGCATGACGTCACCGACGCCAGGGCGCTCGACCTTGATGACCTCGGCGCCGAAATCCCCGAGCACCTGGGCAGCGAGCGGCGCCTGATACACCTCGCTCATGTCGATCACGAGCGTGCCCTCGAGTACCGCTTCGGTCATGGCATCAGTCCTGGTACAGGTGCTTAGCGATGATAAGTCGCTGGATCTGGTTCGTGCCCTCGTAGATCTGGGTGATCTTTGCGTCGCGCATCATGCGCTCGACGGGATAATCCTCGAGATAGCCATAGCCACCGTGCAACTGCACGGCGTCGGTCGTCACCGACATTGCAGTATCGCTGCACAGCGTTTTGGCCATCGAAGCGTAGGCCCGCCCTAGGGCCGGATCACGGTCGATGATTTCTACCGCGCGGTACAGAAGCGCGCGCGACGACTCGACCTTGATGGCCATGTCGGCAACCATGCCGCGGATCATTTGGAAGCGTGAGATCGGTTGGCCGAACTGCTGGCGTTCCTTGGTGTATTTCAGCGCTTCGTCGAGCGCTCCCTGCGCGATACCGAGCGCCTCTGCAGCGACCACCGGGCGCGAATTGGTCAGTCCAATATTTATGTAATCATAACCCTTCAGCGGGTCGCCGACGACGCGTGCATTAGAAATGGTAACGTTGTCGAGGATCACGTCGGCGGTTGGGCTGCCGCGAATGCCCATCTTCTTTTCCCTCGTGCCGAAGCTGACGCCCGAATCATCGCGATGGACGGCGAAGATTCCGAAGGTTCGCTTCTCGCCGGTCCGCGCGAGGATCATGTACCAATCGGCCCAGGTGGCATTCGTAATGAAGCGCTTGGTACCGTTAAGCACCCAGATGTCGCCCTTACGCTCGGCCTTGGTGCGTACGCCGGCGAGATCGGAACCGCCGGTCGGCTCGGTTAGGCACCAAGCCGCGACCTTCTCGGCGCGCGCAACGGGAAGCACGATCTCTTCGATCAACCCCTGCGAGCCGTAACGCACGAGTGGATCGAGGACGATCCAACTGGTGAAGAGGCTGACGGCGGACGTCGCGCAGACGCGCGCGATCTCCTCGATGCAGATGACTTGAGCCATCAGATCGCCGCCTTGCCCGCCGAATTTCTCGGGGAACGGCAAACCGATGAGATTGGCGTCGCGGAAGGCCTTCAGCGAATCTTCTGGCAGGCTGCGCGTTGCATCAACTTTCGCTGCGTGAGGCGCCACCTTTTCGACGGCGAGACGGCGGACATTGTCACGAAACTGTTCGTAAGCGTCCTGGTCCATGCCCTTCATGGCGTTCTCCCGACGTATGTCTTTTGTTTGCGTTCTTGAAGCGTGGCGGCCAATCAAGGCCCGTCCGATTTTTGTTGCTGCGGTCGACGGCTAGCCGCGCGATCACGTCCGCACCGACGCCGGCCTTTGCCAATACGTTGCCGGTCGAATCTGCGAGATCGACGGTGCCAGCGCGGCCAGGCGTGCGCCCGAAGCGCGGGGCGACTGGAACGGGCGTATCTATCGCGCGATGGCGCGACTGAAACTGCGCGTCCGTTACAACCTCATCGGGTTCGAGCACCGGCGTCACGCATGCGTCGCTGCCCCTGAAAACAGCTGCCCATGTGTCACGGTCTTTCTTTTGGAAGGCCGCTTCGAGGGTTCGCTCGATGTCGGGCCATTGACCCTGATCGAAGTGGTCGGGCGGATCGCTGAGACCGAGTCCAGCCCATAGCGCCTCGAAGAAGCTTCGCTCTAAAGCGCCGACAGCGACAAATTTTCCGTCGGCACATTCGTAGGTCCGATAATAGGGTGCCGCAAACAGCCCCTGACCGCGCGCCGGAATAACATCGGTTTTCCAGAGCGGGAAATGCATTGCCATCATCGACAGACAGCCGTCGACCATGGCGACATCGACCAGCTGGCCCCGACCGGATCTTTCACGCTCGTACAGCGCCGAGGCGATGCCGAAGACCGCGAAAAGACTGCCGCCGGCGAAGTCGGCGACCAAATTGAGGGGCGGCGTTGGCGGACGATCCGCTGGTCCAAGCGCCGCAAGGATGCCACTTATGGCGAGATAATTGATGTCATGCCCCGCCTCCTGGTTGCGCGGCCCGTATTGGCCGTAGCCAGTCAATGAGCAATAGATCAACCGCGTATTGATCGCGCTGAGCTCTTTGTATCCGGCGCCGATGCGCGCTGCGACACCTGGCCGGAAACCTTCCACGAGGACATCGGCGCGCTTGACCAAAGCGTGCAGCGCCGCACGTCCCTCGTCCGTGTGCAAGTCGAGTGAAATAAAGGACTTGCCGCGCGATAGATCGGGGATCGGCACACCGGCCCGACCACCACCGACGACCACCACGTCGGCGCCGAGATCGCTTAACAGCATTGTACAGTAAGGCCCCGGCGCGAGCCGTGAAAGGTCGATAACGCGGACGCCGGCGAGCGGTCCGCTCTTCGTGGTCGACGGCTTTGGACGTGACGGCACCAGCTGCGCCCCGATGCTGTGTAATTGGCAAATCGTAGCATCCTCTGGCAATGCGTCAATTGCTATGTGGCAAAATTAAGATTGAACTGTATCAATGCTCGTGGCAGCCTGAGGAGTATTGATGGCCAACCGTTCGGCCTAGCAGGCTCGTCCGGCAAAGAGAACGGGGCAAGGCCACGTTCAACGAGGCGAGGAAACCGATGCAAGCGAATGAACTACGCAACATAATTGATCGCGTGATCAATTACACAATGACGCGCCAGGTCGAGCGCACGACCTGGGAAAAAGCATCAGCGATGTCAGGCATGCTGGCCTGGCAAAACGAAAATTCACACGCGGTAACAAAGCGCTGGCTCGAGCGCGCTATCGCCACGCAGACCAGCGACGGCAATCTCAATTACAGCGACCGCGAGGAATACCCGCATGGCCACGCCAAAGTGCTCACCCCGACAGCGAGCTTGTCGTCGAGCCTAGGTTATCCCTTGTTACTGCTTTATGAGCGCACGAAGGACAAGGCGCTGCTCGACGCAGCCAAGCGCCAGATCGACGCTCTGATGAAGGCCCCACGCACAACCGACGGCGGTGTGTGGGGACGTCAGGAGGGTCCTGAGCTCTGGATCGATTACATTTACATGATCTGCCCATTCCTCGCGAAATACGGTGTGCTGACGGGCGAAAAAAAATATATCGACGAGGCCTACACGCAGTTCACCGTGCACGCCAAGCATTGCGTCGATCCGCAGAGTGGGCTCGGCCGCCACTGTTGGTGCGAAAAGCCCAATCACTTCCCACAGTCGATGTTGTGGGCGCGCGGCAATGGCTGGCTCGTCGCTGGCGGCGTCGACCTTGTGGCGCTGGCACCTGACCATGCCTCGGCCAAATCGACAAAGGAAACGACGGCGCGCACGCTCAGCGCAATGCGTGACCTTCAGGATGCGTCCGGCTACATGCGCCATATTCTCGATGACCCGCAGGCGAAACTCGAGGCTTCCTCTACCCTGATGTTCGCCTATGCAGCGGCTCGGGCCGTCGACATGGGCATCGTCGGCAAGGAGTTTGAAGAGTCAGCAAAGCGGGCTTTCCTCGCGGTTGCCGGCGTCGTCGGAGAAGATGGCTCGGTGACCGGCGTTGCCGTGCCTCCGGGCGGACCCGGGGTTCAGTTTGGCTGGACCATGTTCGGTCAGGGTTTCTTTTTGCTGGCCGCGCACGCGCTCAAAGGCCGTTTGGGCCTCTGAACCGGCCGGTTCGTATGGCGCCGAACGCGGCGCCACACGACGTCGACCCGTTCGAGTACTTGGGGAGTGTTTGGTGAGCCTGACAGCGGAAGGAATTGTCGTACGCTTCGGCGGCGTCACCGCCGTAGACGCCGTGGATCTCTCGGTCGAGCGCGGTCAGATCGTTTCGGTGATCGGGCCAAACGGATCCGGCAAGAGCACCCTTTTCAACGCAATTTCCGGACTCGTGACGATGCAGAGCGGCACCGTGACCCTTGACGGCAAGGACATCTCGGCTGCCAACGCGACCGAGCGTGTTCGCGCCGGCATCGCCCGGACCTTCCAGACGCCGCGATTTGACCCACAGATCACGGTACGGACCGCAGTGATCTGTGGCTTCTATCCGGTCATGAACACCGCGCTTTTGCCGTCTTTGCTGCGCGCACCAGTCACCCAGCACCAAGAATCAGAAGCCGAGCGCAATTACCGGGATATCATCTCGAGCATGGGGCTTGCCGATCTGTCGGGGGCGCAGCTTGGAGAATTGCCGATGGGACAGGTTCGGCTCGTCGAAGTCGCACGCGCGATCGCCGCCGGTCCGAGCTACCTGCTTCTCGACGAGCCGGCCGCAGGGCTTTCCGCAAACGAACAGCACAAACTGTCCGAAACCATTCGCGTGATGGCGAAACGCGATATCGGCGTGCTGCTGGTCGAACACAATTTCGAATTGGTGAAGAACCTCGCCGAGCACGTGATCGTACTCAACCGTGGTCAGCTTCTCGCCAAGGGCGCCGCTTCCTACATCGCCGAGCACCCAGGCGTAATTAATGTTTATCTCGGCGGGGGAGCCCGCGACGCCTGACCGTTCCTCAGAACGCAGATGCCAGCGAACCGACACAATACGGTATGTGAAGAGGACAACGATGAAGAGCTTCCGGATCGAAACCTACGGCGCTCCTTTGAAGGAGTACGACACCCAAACACCGAAGCCGCAAGGCTCGGAAATACTGCTGAAGGTTCGTGCCGCCGGCGTGTGCCACACAGATCTTCATATCTGGGACGGCGGATACGACATGGGCGGCGGCAAGGTGCTGAAAATGGCGGACCGCGGCCAGATATTGCCCCACACGATGGGTCATGAAACCGTCGGGGAGGTGGTCGCCTTCGGCCCGCAGTGTACAGACATCAAAACCGGCGACGTGCGCCTGATCTATCCTTGGATCGGATGCGGCCAATGCGCGGTCTGCCGCTCTGATACGGAACAGCTCTGCCCGACCCCCCGTTATCTTGGCGTTTTCAGTCATGGGGGTTATGCCGACCACATCCTCGTCCCGCATCCACGCTACTTGATCGACATCGGGACCATGACACCCGAACAGGCGGCGCCATATGCTTGCTCCGGTCTCACGGCATTCTCCGCGCTGAAGAAGATCGGTAAGGAGCGGCTCGCCGAGCCGATACTCATAGTCGGTGCCGGCGGCCTCGGCTTGATGTGCCTTTCGCTGCTGCAGGCGATGGGTGGACGCGGTGCCATCGTCTGCGATCCCGATCCGGCTAAACGCGAAGCCGCTTTGAAGGCAGGCGCGCTGGCGGCCATCGATCCGTCTGCCGAAGCAGCCGCGCAAGTCTCCAAGGCCGTCGGCGGCCCGCTCTGGGCAATCGTCGATTTTGTCGGCGCGCCCGCGTCCTGGGCACTGGCTCTCGCGACCCTCGGCAAAGGCGGCTACTATGTCATGGTCGGCCTTTACGGCGGCGAGACCATGCTGTCGCTGCCGGCCATTCCGCTGCGCGCGCTCTCGGTGTTTGGGTCGTTTGTCGGCAGTCGACCAGAATTGATCGAACTCATCGAACTCGCAAAGACCGGGAAGATCCGGCCAATTCCGATTACGAAGCGGCCGCTAAATGATGTGAACGCTGCGTTGCTCGACCTCAAGAAAGGTAAGCAGGTCGGACGAGCGGTGCTAGTTCCCTGAGCCGCACGCGACCTCATTCACCGATGGACCAGATATCGGGGTTCCGATACGAACGTACGCATCACTCTCTGCAGGTGCCGGGGATAATTATCCCCGCCGCCGCAGGGGTCTGTAAATCCGCTGCAGGGCGTCAAATGACAGAAGCGTGATGCTCGCTGTTATCGGTGAGGCCCGCGGCCAACACCTTGAGCGCCGTTTCCAGATCCTCGATCCGTTCCGGAGCGCCGATGGAGACGCGCAGACCGCTGATGAGGCTAGGATCGACGATCGGCGCCGACATCGGTGTTGTAATCACGCCTTGGCGCCGAGCGTAATTCGAGAGGCGGCCGACGTTTTCAGGCGACATCTCGAGCCAGATGTGGAAGCTCGGCATCTGGAACGTCGGCAACGCGTTACTGAGAATCGTTCTGGCAAGGCGTGTCCGACGCTCGGCCTCTTTGTGCATCGCGCGCACAATCTCGCGCACCGTGCCGTCGCGAATCCAGTCGGCAACGATGAGAGACGCGATCGGCGACCCCATCCAAGCGGTCGCCCGCATCGCGCGGTAGGTCTGCTGAAGATAGGCCGGCGGCGCCACCAGCAAGCCGACGCGCAAGCCTGGCAGAACGCATTTCGAGAAACTGGTGACGTAAAACGTACGCTCCGGCGCGCTCTCGGCGATCGGCTCCACACCGCGAGCGATGAACCCGTAAACGTCGTCCTCAATCAGGATGAGGTCGCGCTTGCGGGCGATTTTGACGATGTCCCGGCGGCGCTCTCGGCCCATGATGCGCGCTGTGGGATTTTGCAGCGTCGGCATCGTGAAGAGCACCTTCGCCCTCGTCGTGGCGCACGTTTCGTCGAGGGCATCAGGTATGACACCCTCGTTGTCCATTGCCACCCCGGCAATACGGAGCCGGCTGAATTCGGCGAGTGCCTTCATGCCGTGATACGTCGCCGCTTCCGTTAAGACGACATCGTCGGGCTTACACACCGTACCGAGCGCGATAACCATCGAGTGCTGCGCCCCGTTGGTAATCAGCATGTTCTCAGCAGACGGTGCATAGCCGAGATCGTTCATCGCGAGTGCAAAGGCTTCGCGATGCTCTTCAAATCCCGGATGCGTAGTGTAGCCTGTGTAGTCAAGCAGATCATTGCGGCGTCCGATCTTGGCGAATGCGGATAACAACAGCACCGCGGGAACCCGGGGACCCGGAATGTTCAGACTGACATCGATCACCCGGCGCGACCGGCCATCGGCGTAGTCCCGGCCGGTAACGAATGTGCCACGTCCTACCTGCCCCTGAACCAATCCGAGTCGTTCCGCCTCCGCGTAAGCCTTCGTCACCGTACCAGCGCTGATACCGAGAGTTTGAGCGAGATCCCGCTGCGTCGGCATACGAAATCCGGCCGGTAGCCGACCAGCTGAAATGTCAGATTCCAATACTGAAAGGAGCTGGCTGTAGATCGGCTGACCATTGTCGGGCAGCTGCGGAATCCATTCGGTGTCGGCGTTCAGCCGACCAACCTTTCTGGCTCTGTCTGTTTGTTTTGCTTTCATTCCAAGGGCGTGAGTGTCGAATCGTGGATGTGGATTTTGTGATGCGCGCGCCGCCCACTCGGCCACGACGCCGCTTATTAATTGTATCGCAACGTAGGGTTTGACCAGTAATCGTAGTCGCTCCCTATGCTCTTTTTCCCCTATTTCGTTGCTCGCCCGTCGACGAAGCCAAGAATGATGCTCATCATCATTAATAATATGCTCAGAGCAAAATACACATTGCCATATTGCAATTATAATGACAATATGAATTAATTGCTGCGATCCCTACGGGGTCAGCGCCGACGACCGCTCGGTCACAAATTCCCGCCATAAGGGGAAACCGAGATCACTATCCGCGGCGCGAGCGGGGAGGAACGGCACGCGGGCGACATTCACGTCTGCGGCGGATGGAGCTGCCGCGACGAGACCGGCCCCGCGCCATGCGATAGGGGACGGGCCTTGTTCGAGTTTCTGGAGCTTCTGATTGCCGGGCTTTTCCTCGGCGTGACGTACGGGCTCCTCGCAATCCCAATCAGCCTCCTGTTTGTGTCGACCGACAAGGTCGATCTCGCGGTCGGCGCTTACGCCGTCATGGCGGCCGCGGTTGCCGCCAATACGCCCGGCCCTTTCGGTATCCCTCTCGGATTGTTGGCGGCCTGCGCCGCCGCCGCGGTAGTTGGCGTGATCTTCATGGCGCTCGACCGCCGGCCACATCAGGATCCGTTGGCCGCCGTGCTCGCGAGCTTCGGATTTGCGATGTTCCTCGAGTCTCTCGTTCTCACGCTCTACGGCAAGAACCCATTCCTGCAGCAGCTCTTCACCAACTTCCTGTCGATCAGCGGCATCCGTGCGAGTCCGCAGGCGCCGATCAATTCTGCAATCGCGGTAGCCTTGATCGCCGCACTCTATGTCATGCTCTACCGCACCTCATGGGGACGGGACATGCGCGCCAGCGCCGCCAGCCGACGCGGCGCACTTTTGGCCGGGATTCCCGTGCCGCTAATGCAATTCTCGGCCTATCTCGTCGCCGGGCTTTTGGCGGGCGTCGCGGGCATCCTCATCCTCTATTCAACCGGCGTCGATTTTGCGGCCGGATTGCACCTAACACTCGCCGGATTCGGCGCGGCAATCCTGTTCGGCCTGCACAGCCCGTTTCGCGGCTTCCTTGGCGGTTTGACTATCGGCGTCGTCGAAGGACTCAGTAACGGATACGCGACCGGCTTCGTTGCTACCGCCGCGCCTCTCGTTATGGTCTTCCTCGTGCTCTGCTTGGGCCGATCGAGCCTCGAGCCGGTTCGCGGAGGTCGCGCATGAGGCTTCTGCGCCGTCAGCTTCCGGTTCTTGCGATCGTCGTTTTCCTGGTGCCAGCGACTCTGATCATCAAGAACAGTTTCCTTTGGCTTGATACGTCGGCGATCATCTCGATCTATGCACTGCTCGCGCTCTCGACGGGCCTCAGCTATGGCCTCGCGGGCATCCTGAGCGTGGCTCAAGCCTCGTTCGCATCGATCGGCGCTTACGCCACGGCCATCGCGACGATCCGCTACGGATGGTCGCCTTATCTCAGCCTAATCCTGTCGGTTGCGTTACCGGCTTTGCTCGCCTACCCCGTCGCGCGCGCCGTCAACCGGCTAAGTCCGCTAGCTTTGGCGATCGCGACGCTATTCTTCGGACAGATTGTTGACTTGGCGATCCGCAACGGCGGCGATTTCACCGGCAATTACATCGGCCTCTCCGGCATCCCCCTGCTGCCCGGCCTATCTTCGCCACTCGCTTTCCATCTCGCGAGTTGGGGCGTCGTATGCGTCGTCGCCTTCCTCTACAGCAATCTCATCGACTCGGCGTGGGGCCGTGCGATGGCGACACTACGCTATGACAGCCTGCGCGCGGCAGCTGATGGTGTCGACGTTCCACGCATGCGTAGCATTGCCTTCGCTCTCGCTGCCGCCGTCGCCGGCTTGTCCGGCTGGCTCTATGCCCACCACGGTGCCTACCTGAGTCCCGATTCGCTGGCGACATCCCAGTCGCTGTCGGCATTGCTGATGGCGGTGATTGGTGGCGCGCAATTCGTGCTCGGTCCGATCCTCGGCGCCACCGTGCTTACGATCGCCCTCGGTCTCCTGCCGGGCCAGGAATTGACCGGCATGTTCTTCGGCGGGCTTTTGATCCTTGTCCTGGTGGCAATGCCGCGCGGCCTGATCGGTGCGGTAGCCGATCTCGCACGCCGCATGACCCGCAGGCGCCCAAGCCGCACCGTCGCCACCGCACCGGCCGCGCAAGTCGCCAACGCGCCGCATAAGGACGCCGCGCTCGACTGCAGCAATCTGCGCGCACGTTATGGCCCGATCGCGGTCTGTCACGACGTCTCTTTTTCGGTCGGCCGCGGCGAAAAATTGCTGTTGCTCGGCCCGAACGGTGCCGGGAAGAGCAGCCTGCTCGGCGCAATCGCCGGAACAGTCTCGAGTTCGGGGCGCGTGATCGTCGCGGGCGCGAACGCCCATCGCAGCGCCGACCGCCGCGCGCGCGACGGCATCGCCTTTGTGCCAGAAATCCGCGGCAACATATTTCCGACCCTGTCAGTCGAAGAAAATCTCCGGTCGGGTCTGCGCCTTCTTCCGCTCTCGGAACAAGAGGCGGCCTATCGGCACGTGGTGGAGATGTTTCCGATTCTCGCGGAACGATCGGCTACGCAGGCACACATGCTCAGCGGCGGAGAGCAGCAGATGCTCGCCATCGCGATGGCCGCAGCGCGGAAGCCGGCCGTGCTTCTGCTGGACGAACCTTCGCAGGGCCTCGCGCCGTCGGTCTACGGCGTCCTCGGCAGCGCCTTCGACCGCCTGAGCAAAGACGGTATCGCACTGGTCATCGCCGAACAGAATATTCCCTTCGCCGCGTCCATCGCCAGCCGCTGCATCGTACTCAAGGGTGGTCGGCTGATCGCGCAGGCTGGCCCCGAACTGCTCGACGATCCCGAGCGGATCGCCGCCATGTTCCTTCACGACGAGCATCGGGGGACGGCCGATACCGCCACTCACAAGTCGGCGCGCATCCTGCATCGAGGACGGCACAGTCAACAAGGGTTCAGCACCGCACCCATGTGCTGAATTTGAGAATCATACACGGGAGGAAGGCAATGACGATACGAATTGGACGACGATTTAAGATGGTCAACGCGTTCGCCCTTGCGGGCGTCTTGTTGACCGGAGCGGCGCAGGCTCAAACCAAGGATCCGATTAAGATCGGCCTCCTGCTGAGCGTCAGCGGGCCGGGCGCAGTATATGGAATCCCCGAGCGCAATGCGGTGCAGGTCGTCGCCGACGACATCAACAAGAATGGTGGCGTCAACGGCCGCAAGATTGAGCTTTTCGTATACGACGAAGCGACGAACCCGACCGATTCAGCCCGCGGCATAGTCGATCTGATCCAGCGCGACAAGGTGGTCGCCATCATCGGATCTTCGATGGGCAGCGGCACGCTAGCGGCCGGCCCGAGCGCCCTGCGCTTCCAGGTGCCGATCATGGCTCCGAACGGTACTATCTCGGTCACGTCGAAGGAGCACACCTTCCATCCCTGGGTGTTTCGCACGATGACTAGCGACACTCTCAACACGAAAGAAATGTTCCTGCGCGCGACGGCGCAAGGCGCGAAGAAAATCGCCGTCTTCCATCAGGAAGACGCTTACGGCAAGGAGACAGCCGACTACATCCAGCGGATGGCCAAGGAAAAAGGCATTGAGGTCGTCGCGGTTTCATCGGCGCCGATGAAAGCGATTGACGTCGTCGCCCAAGCCACGCGCATTCGTAATGCCGAGCCTGATGTCGTGCTGCTGCAAGTTGCTCCAGTCGGCCTTGCGTCAGGATTCCTTCGCGCGGCCAAGCAGGTCGGCCTCAAGGCGCCGATCTGGGGCAACATGGCGCTCGGCTATCAAACCTTCCTCGACACCGCGAAAGATGCTGCCGAAGGCATTCATCTTGTCCTGATCGCCAACTGGGACGACCCGACGCCTGAGTTGACGAAGCTCGGGAATATGATGCGAGCCGCCGGGAAAAAGCCCGAAGGTTTTGCGGAGCTCCTGACCACCAACGGCTTCTTCCCGATCATCGAGGCGTCGAAGATGATCGAAGGCGAAATCACCGGAGCGAAGATGCGCGACGCCATCGAGAAGCTCTGCGGCGTGAAGACATTTTCGCAGGGGAAGGTCTGCTATTCCAAGGACAATCACGACGGCTGGGGGTCGGACCTGTTGGTCACCGTCGTCGTCAAAGATGGGAAGTTTAAGACGATCCGTTAAGGCGCATGCGGCGTCCACGACCCAACCGATCGGGACTCGCGGACGCCGATCCATTGCGGACAGCGAGTGTGACCAGTTCGTCATCGGATAACAGAATCTATTACCCCCGCCTCTTCGCACCAATCACGGTTGGCGCGAACGTCTTGAAAAATCGCCTGATCATGGGCTCCATGCATACGAGGCTGGAGCATCTTGATCAGCCAGTGGCGCGGCAGGTGGCTTTTTACGCCGCTCGCGCTGAAGGCGGGGTGGCGCTGATCATCAGCGGCGGGCATGCCCCCAACAAAGCCGGCTTGATGGAGCCGGGCGCCCCGATTCTCAGCGACCGCA
>Ga0070741_10007131_pt1 | contig 23414 bp, 16 predicted proteins | sample Coa_R1_4_FD_66440 | JGI IMG/M metagenome (GOLD analysis project Ga0070741, IMG submission 66440) | Surface soil microbial communities from Centralia Pennsylvania, which are recovering from an underground coalmine fire - Coalmine... | ecosystem: Environmental > Terrestrial > Soil > Unclassified ...
GCTCGCCACCCTCGCCCTCCGCCTGCGCGGCCTGGATGTCGTCTGCTACTCGCTGCGCCCGCCGTCCTACCTGAACAGCGACCTCGTCGCGGCGCTCGCCGCCCGCTACGTGAGCGCCCAGGAAGGCACGCTGGCCGAGGTGGCCGCGCGCCACGGCCCCTTCGACCTCATCTTCGAGGCGACTGGCTACAGCCCGCTCGTCTTCGAGGCCGCCGCCGCGCTCGGCAAGAACGGCGTACTCGTGCTCGCCAGCGTGACCGGCGGCGAGCGCACCGTCGAGGTCCCCGCCGACCGCATCAACCAGGGCTTCGTGCTCGGCAACAAGGTCATGGTCGGCACGGTGAACGCCTCGCGCGCCGACTTCGTGAGCGGCGTGGACGACCTCGTGAAGGCCGAGGCGGGCTTCCCCGGCTGGCTCGCGCGGCTCCTCACCACCCCCGTCCACGGCCTGGAGCGCCACCAGGAGATGCTGCGCCACTTGACGGAGAACGCCAATGCCATCAAAGTCTACGTCGAGGTCGCCGTGAACACGGCAGCGCCCCCGCCCAACGGCGCGGTGGCGCGGGAAGGGGCGCTGGCATGATCGCCGACTGCGACGCCGAGCGCGTCCGCCTGGAGGCGGCGCGCGACCGGCGCGAGCCCTGGTACCGCTGGGGGCCGTATCTGGCCGAGCGCCAGTGGGGCACCGTGCGCGAGGACTACTCGCCCCACGGCACTGCCTGGGACTACTTCCCCCACGACCATGCCCGCTCGCGCGTCTACCGCTGGAACGAGGATGGCCTGCTCGGCATCTCCGACGACCAGGGCCTCCTGTGCTTCGCCCTCGCCCTCTGGAACGGCGCCGATCCCATCCTCAAAGAGCGCCTGTTCGGCCTCACCGGCACCGAGGGCAACCACGGCGAGGACGTCAAGGAGTGCTATTACTACCTCGACAGCACGCCCACGCACAGCTACATGAAGGCGCTCTACAAGTACCCGCAGCGCGCCTTCCCCTACGCCGAGCTGGTCGAGGAGAACCGCCGCCGCGGCCGTGGCGCGCCCGAGTACGAGCTGCTCGACACCGGCGTCTTCGCCGAGAACCGCTACTTCGACGTGCAGGTCGAGTACGCCAAGGCCGCGCCCGACGACCTCCTCATCCGCATCACCGCCACCAACCGCGGCCCCGACCTCGCGCCGCTCCACCTCCTGCCCACCCTCTGGTGTCGCAACACCTGGGCCTGGGGGCGGCATGGCGAGCGGCCGGTGCTGCGAAGAGTTCCCTCACCCCCAACCCCTCTCCCAGGGGGAGAGGGGAGTCCGTCTAGCCCCCTCTCCCCCTGGGAGAGGGCGAGGGGTGAGGGCGTCTCCCTCGTCCACCTCACCCACCCCACCCTCGGCGCCTACTGGCTCGCCTGCGACGGCGCGCCGCCGCTGCTGTTCACCGAGAACGAGACCAACTCCGAGCGCCTCTGGGGCGTGCCGAACCGCGGGCGCGTGAAGGATGGCATCAACGACGCCGTCGTGCACGGCCGCGCGGACGCCGTCGCGCGCGACGGGGCAGGCACCAAGGTCGCCGCTCACTACGAGCGCCGCATCGCCCCCGGCGCCACCGCCACCGTCTGGCTGCGCCTCTCGGCCGCGCGCCACGCCGCGCCCTTTGCGGACGCCGCGGCCATCATGGCCGAGCGCCAGGCCGAGGCCGACGCTTTCTACGCCGCGTTCGCCGCGGGCCTGGACGAGGACGCGCGCCGCGTGCAGCGGCAGGCGTTCGCCGGCCTGCTCTGGAGCAAGCAGTTCTACCACTACGACATCGACCGCTGGCTCAACGGCGATCCCGGCCAGCCGCCGCCGCCCAACGGTCGCCGCAACGGCCGCAACCGCGACTGGTTCCACCTGAAGACGCACGACATCCTCTCGATGCCCGACAAGTGGGAGTACCCCTGGTTCGCCGCCTGGGACCTCGCCTTCCACTGCATCCCCCTCGCGCTCGTGGACCCCGAGTTCGCCAAACAGCAGCTCCGCGTGCTCACGCGCGAGTGGTGCCAGCACCCGAACGGCCAGCTCCCCGCCTACGAGTGGGCCTTCGGCGACGTGAACCCGCCCGTCCACGCCTGGGCCACCTGGCGCGTCTACAAGATCGAGAAGCGCGTCACCGGCCGCGCCGACCGCGCCTTCCTCGAGGAGGTCTTCCACAAGCTCCTGCTCAACTTCACCTGGTGGGTCAACCGCAAGGACCCCGAGGGCCACAACGTCTTCCAGGGCGGCTTCCTCGGCCTCGACAACATCGGCGTGTTCGACCGCAGCGCGCCGCTGCCCGTCGCCGGCCACCTGGAGCAGTCCGACGGCACGGCCTGGATGGGCATGTACTGCCTCAACCTGATGACCATCGCGCTGGAGCTGGCGCGCGAGAACCCCGTCTACGAGCGCCTGGCCACCAAGTTCTTCGAGCACTTCCTGTACGTCGCCGCCGCGCTGAACAATCTCGGCGGCGAAGGCGTCTCCCTCTGGGACGACGAGGACGAGTTCTTCTACGACGTGCTCCACGGCCCTGACGGCTGCGTGCTACCGCTGAAGGTTCGCTCGCTCGTCGGCCTGATCCCGCTCCTCGCCGTCGAGACGATCGAGCCGGACCTGCTGGAGCGGCTGCCCAGCTTCCGCGCGCACCTCGAGTGGTTCCTCGCCAACCGGCCAGACCTGGCGAGCCTCGTCTCGCGCTGGCAGGAGCCGGGCCTCGGCGAGCGGCGGCTCCACGCGCTCGTCCGCGGCCACCGCATGAAGTGCCTCCTCAAGCGCATGCTCGACCCGAACGAGTTCTTCTCCGACTACGGCGTGCGCGCGCTCAGCCGCTACCACCTGGACCATCCCTACGAGCTGCACCTGGACGGCATGACGCACACCGTCCGCTATGAGCCGGGCGAGTCGTCGAGCGGCCTGTTCGGTGGCAACTCGAACTGGCGCGGCCCCGTCTGGTTCCCCATCAACTACCTGCTCGTCGAGGCGCTCCAGAAGTTCCATCACTACTACGGCGACGACTTCCTCGTCGAGTGCCCCACCGGCTCGGGCCAGAAGCTGACCCTCTGGCAGATCGCCGCCGAGCACTCACGGCGCCTCACCAGCCTCTTCCTGCGCGACGCCGACGGCCGCCGCCCCATCTTCGGCAGCGACGAGTACGTGCAGCGCGACCCCCACTGGCGCGACCACCTGCTGTTCTACGAATACTTCCACGGCGACACCGGCCGCGGCGTCGGCGCCAGCCACCAGACCGGCTGGACGGGGCTGGTCGCGAAGCTGCTGGAGCAGCAGGGCCGCGGCGCGGCGGGCGCGGCTCGCAACGGCCGCGTGCAGCTCGCTGGCAAGCGGAGCGCCAGCCGCCAGGAAGGAGCCGCCCGATGAGCGCGCCCCCCGTCCCCACCGTCCTCACGGAGCCGCTCGTCCACTTCGGCCGCGAGGTGTGCGGCGACCTGGAGGCCGCGCTGCGCCGCGAGTGGCTCGTCACGAACGGCCTGGGCGGCTACGCCTCCGGCACGCTCGCCGGCATCGCCACGCGCCGCTACCACGGCCTGCTCGTCGCGGCGCTCCACCCCCCGGCCGGTCGCACCGTGCTCGTGGGCGGTGCCGTCGAGTGGGCCGTCTACGGCGGCCAGCGCTTCCCGCTCGCGACGCACCAGTACGCCGACGGCACGATCGACCCGCACGGCTACCGCCACCTACAGGCGTTCGCCCTGGAGGGCATGCTGCCCGTCTGGACCTTCGCCCTCGACGACGCCCTCCTCGAGCGCCGCATCTGGATGGCCCAGGGCGCCAACACCACCTACGTCCGCTACACCCTCCTGCGCGGCAGCCGCACACTGGAGCTACAGATCACGCCGCTCGTCACCTACCGCGACTTCCATTCCCTCAGCTCAGGCCAGGGCTGGCAGCCCGCCGTGGAGTCCGTCCCGGGCGGCGCCGGGGTCCACGCCTTCGACGGCGCGGTCCCCTTCCGCCTGCTCGCGAGCGCCGGCCGCTTCCAGCCCGATGGGGTCTGGTACTGGGGCTTCCGCCACGCCGCCGAGACCGAGCGCGGGCTCGACGACCGCGGCGACCTCTACGCGCCTGGCACCTTCACGGCCACGCTCTACCCCACCGTCGCCTGGGCCCTCGCCTTCACCGCCGAGGCCCAGGGCGAGCTCGACGCCCCCCGCGCCCAGGCCGCCGCCGAGGGCCGCCAGCTTCGCCTCCTCCAGCAAGCCGGCGTCGAGCGCGCCGCGCGACCCGTGCAGCAGCTCACCCTCGCCGCCGACCAGTTCCTCGTCGAGCGCCGCGTCCCCGCCCCCGCGCCGCCGATCACCGGCGGCGCTCTCGACCTCGACCCGCCCGGCGCCCTGCCCGCCCCCCTCACCTGGGGCGACCCCGGCCAGGCCGTGGCCGCCGCTCGCTGCACCCTCACCGGCCGCACCGTCATCGCCGGCTACCACTGGTTCAACGACTGGGGCCGCGACACCATGATCGCGCTCCCCGGCCTCACCCTGGCGACCGGCCGGCCCGACGAGGCCGCCGCCATCCTGCGCGCCTTCGGCCGCTACGTCCGCGACGGCCTCTTGCCCAACAACTTCCCCGACGACGGCGGCGCCGACCCCGGCTACAACACCGCCGACGCCGCCCTCTGGTACCTCTGGGCCGTCCATGCCTACGCCGAGGCCACCGGCGACGCCGCGCTCGTGGACGACCTGCTGCCGGCACTGCGCCAGATCGTGGACGCCTACGCCGCCGGCACCCGCTACGGCATCGGCGTGGACCCCGCCGACGGCCTCCTCCGCGCCGGCGAGCCCGGCCTCCAGCTCACCTGGATGGACGCCAAAGTGGGCGACTGGGTCGTCACGCCGCGCATCGGCAAGCCCGTCGAGCTAAACGCCCTCTGGTACAACGCGCTGCGCACGCTCGTCGCCTTCCTCGTCGCCCGCCACGCTCCAGCCGCCGCGGGCTACGCCGCCCAGGCCGAGCGCGCCCGCGCGAGCTTCCTCGCCCGCTTCCGCCCGCCCGCCGGCGCCCACCTCGCCGCGCCCCACGCCCCACCTACCCAGGCCTGCGCCCCCAGCTCCGCCAGCCCTCCTCCGGCCGCGCACGCCGACCCGTCCGCCGAACCCGCCGCCCCGTCCGACCGCCCCAATCCATCTGCCCGCGACGCCCCATCTGCCGAGCCCGCCACCCCGCCGGGTCGCTCCTACCTGGCCGACGTGGTAGACGGTCCCGACGGCGACGACTGGGCCTTGCGCCCCAACCAGATCTTCGCCGTCTCGCTGCCGTTCCCGCTGCTCACGGGCGCCGACGCCAAGCCGGTCGTCGAGGCCGTCGGCCAGGCCCTGCTCACCAGCTACGGCCTGCGCTCCCTCAGCCCCGCCGACCCCGCCTATCGCGGTCGCTACGCCGGCGGGCCACTGGAGCGCGACGGCGCCTACCACCAGGGTCCCGTCTGGGCCTGGCTGCTCGGCGCCTACGCCGAGGCCCACTACCGCGTCTACGGCAACCGCGCCGCCGCGCTCGCGCTCCTGCAGCCCATCGCCGACCACCTGCGCGACGCCGGCCTCGGCACCGTCTCCGAGATCTTCGAAGGCGACCCGCCGCACCGCCCCTGCGGCTGCATCGCCCAGGCCTGGAGCGTCGCCGAGCTCCTGCGCGTCTGGCGCGCCCTCGCCGAAGAATAGGGTGTCTTCTTTGCGAGCAAGCGCTCAACATCCGCGAGCCGGGTCGCGTAGGGGCGGCTCTCGTGCCCGCCCGCGGCCGCCAGGCCGCCCCATCCCGGCGGATGCGCGCATCCCCTCCTCGACAGGGCCATTGCCGGACGCGGCCCCTCTCTCATTCGCTGTACCTAGCTGCTCGCGGCAGCCGCGCGCTAGTTGGCGCTGAGGTGCCGTTCGAGGATGTTGCGCACGCGGGCGCGCGCGCGGTGAAGGAGGACGCGTTGGTTGCCGTCCGTGATGCCCAGCGCCTCGCAGACCTCTTCAGGGGTCCAGCCCTGCACGTCGCGCAGCGTGATGATCAGCCGCTGGCTCTCGGGCAGCGCCGCGATCGCGTCCTCGATCCAGCCGCGCAGCTCGCCGCTGAGCAGCGACGCCTCCGGGTCCACATCCCAGCGCGGCGGCGCCGAGGCCCAGTGGCCCGGCCATTGGGGGTGATCGGCGGGCAAGAAGCGATCAGGGGCCACGGCCGGCTCGTGGCCATCCAGGTCCGGGTTCGCCAGCGCCGACAGCGGCACTGTCCGGCCTTCGCGCACGCCGCGCGTCTTGGCGCGGTTCACGAGGATCTGGAAGATCCACGTCTTCACCGCCGCGCGGCCCTCGAAGCGGTCAATGCCCTTCAGCACCGCCAGCCACGTCTCCTGGGCGACCTCCTCGGCCACGGCGCGCTCGCGCACGTAGTGCATCGCGAGCGCGACCAGCGCGCCGTGGTGGCGGTCCAGCAGCGTCTCGAACGCCGCCTCGTCGCCCTGGCGCAGCGCCGCGACGAGCGCCTGGTCGTCGCCGGTCGCCGCCGTGGCTCCGGGAGTCGCGCTCCGCATCATGGCGTCTGTGCCTTTCGGCGTAGGATCGCGGCTGTCACCGACTATGGCGGGGCCGGGCCGCCCTACCGATCTGCCGCGCCTAGCATAGACCATCGCCTGTAACCAGCTTGCAGCGAGCAGCGGGCGGCGTGTTGCAGCCGTGTATCTGCCAGGGCCGTCAGTCCGCGGCGAACAGGTAGCCGATGCCGGGCTTGGTGAGCACGTAGCGCGGCTGCTCCGGGTCGGGCTCGATCTTGCGGCGCAGGCGGCTCACGTACAGCCGCACGTGCTGCGTCTCGTCGCGGTACTCCGGCCCCCACACCGCCGTCAGCAGTTCCTCGGGCACCATCACGCGGCCGGCGTGGCGGGCGAGCTGCACCAGCAGCTTGTATTCGGTCGGGGTCAGCGTCACCGGCTCGCCGCCGCGGCTCACCGCGTGGCGCGCGAAGTCAATGGTCAGGTCGCCGTGCTGGAAGACCGGCTCGGCCGTGGGCGACTCGGCGTAGCGTGCCCGCCGCAGCGCCGCCCGCAGGCGCGCCATCAGCTCCGGCGGCCCAAACGGCTTCGGCAGGTAGTCGTCGGCGCCCGCGTCCAGGCCCGCCACCTTGTCGGCCTCGGCGGCCTTCGCCGTCAGCATGATGATCGGCACGGTGGAGAACTCGCGGATCCGACGGCACACCTCCAGCCCGTTCAGCACCGGCAGGCCAATGTCCAGCAGCACCAGGTCCGGCCGCTCGCTGGCCGTCAGGTCGAGCGCCGTCTGCCCGTCCGCGGCCGTGAGCACGCGGTAGCCGGAGGCGCGCAGGTTCACGGTGATCCAGCGCACATAGCGCGGCTCGTCGTCCACCACCAGGATCGTGGCATCGGGGGCGTCAGGTTGGCTCACAGCACGCCTCCTGCGCGAGGGGGATATGGAAAGCAAACGTGCTCCCGCGGCCCGGCTCGCTCTGCACCCAGATCGTGCCGCCGTGCGCCTCCACGATGCCGCGGCAGATCGTCAGCCCCAGGCCCGTGCCCGCGAAGCGGCGCGTGTCGCTCGCATTCGCACGGAAGAACTTCTCGAACACCTGGTCCTGCTTGTCCGCGGGGATGCCGATCCCCTGGTCCACCACGCGCACCTCCACGCCGCCGTCCACGGCCCGTGCGCCGAGCACGATCGGTGTCGCCTCGGGCGAGTAGCGCACGGCGTTCGTCAGCAGGTTGTCCACCACCTGGGCGATGCGCCGCTCGTCGGCCAGCACCGGCGGCAGCGCGCTCGGCACGTCCAGGTAGAGCGCGCGATCAGGCTCGCGGGCGCGCAGCCGGTCGGCGCAGTCCGCCAGCAGGCGCGCGAGCGGCGTCGGCCGGCGGTCCACGCGCAGCGTGCCCGCCTCGATGCGCGACATGTCCAGCAGGTTCGTCACCAGCTCCGTCAGACGGTCGGTCTCCTCGTCAATGACCTGCAGGAACTCCTCGCGCGTGGCCTCGTCGAGCGGCGCGTCGCGGCGCAGCAGCGTGCCCACGTAGCCCTTGATGAGCCCGAGCGGCGTGCGCAGCTCGTGGCTGACCATCGAGACGAAGTCCGACTTCATGCGGTCGAGCTCGGCCAACCGAGCGTTGGCGGTGGCCAGCTCACGGCTGCGCGCCGTCGCCAGCTCGCGCTCCTCGTCCAGCAGCCGGCCCAGTACGGCCAGCCCGGCCGCCAGCATCAGCGTGTTGCTCAGCCACGAGCTGACGATGTTGCCGGTCACGTCCATGATCAGCCAGTTGGAGACGATCCCCTGTATCCCAAGCAAGAGCAGCGCCCCGCCGGCGAACGCCAGCACCAGCGTCTGCGGGCGGGGCAGCAGCAAGGCGGCCGCGGCGGCCAGGAAGGCGCACCCATAGCCCAGGCGCGTCACCGTCGCGGCCTGCGGCAGCCCCATCAGCGTGGTCGCGACGGCGATCCACAGCACGGAGCACACGCCCACCAGCGTGCCGCCCCGCCGCGAGATCGGGCGGTGCGCGAGCGCCCGCGCGCCCACCCACAGGCCGACGCTGCGTGCCCAGCCCAGGCTGGTCGCCACGATGCCGAGACGCTCGAAAGAGTCGCGCGCGGTGATCTCGGGCGCGGAGGCGACGACCACCACCTGCGCGAGGTAGTAGGCCGTCGCGATGCCCCAGACGACGCTCCACACCAGCAGGTAGCGCCGGCGTGTCTGCCAGTACGCCGCGGCCGTGAGCAGGAGGAGAACGAGTGCCACCCCGAAGGGGAGCAGGCGGATGAAGACCAGCATCATCAGCGCACCATTGCTTCAAGCTCCCAGTGACGGCTCGTGCGCGCAGCCGCATTGTACGACGGGCCAGTGGCGCCGTGCGTCGGCGGCCGGCTCGGCCACGATGCCGCGCCGCGCGTCCCGGGACGGCTCATCGCGCTGGCGAGAGCGGGCCGTCAGCCCGGTCCGGCGCGCCGTGGGATACCGCCTCGCCGAGCAGCCGCCCGACGCGGCGCGCCACCTCGCCGGCGGGGAACGGCGGCTCTAGATAGTCCGTCGGGCCGGCGCGCGGCATCTCTTCCGGCTCCGCGGGGTAGACCGAGATGCAGAGCGCCGGCACGGCATCGGGCAGGCCGTGCGCACGGAGGTGCGCCAGGGGTGGGCGCAGCCGAGGCCGCAGGCTATCCAGGTCCACGACCAGCGCGGCCAGCTCGCTGGCTGCCGGCAGGTCGCGCGGCCGCGGGCAGTCGCGCACCGCGTAGCCCCCCGCCTCGAGCGCGAGCTGCAGCAGACGGCGCAGACGCGGCTCGCCGCATACCAGGGCCACGAGCGGCGGCGCAGGCGCAGGTGGTGTCGCGGTCATCGCGGCTCCGCGCCGGATCCCGGCGCTTACCTGGTGAGCTCCATATGGCGCACCCGGCCCGCGCCGTCGGTCCAGCGCGGCGCGGGGCTGGCACTAGCTAGCGTAGCGGTCGCGCTCCAGCAAGCGCGTCGCGGCTCGCCCGCGCCGTGTTGCAGTCGTGTAGCTACCCAGGGCGCGGAGTGCCCCGGTACCAAGCCAGACCACGCCAGAGGACTCCCTAGCCGTGAAGAATGCGCATCGCGGGCGGCGTAGTCGCTCCGCACGGACCTGGCGCTCGACGCGCTGGCGAGGGCGCTGTGGGCCCGGCGCGCGGTGGCCCTGGCGGGCCTGATCCACCCGGCGGAGCGGGGCGTGCCGTATCTCGCCATCCGCTACACCGAGCGCCTGGCCGAGGCGGGCATCGTGCCCTCCGTCGGCTCGCGGGGCGATGGCTACGACCATGCCCTCGCCCAATCCGTGGGCGGGCTCTAGCAAGCCGAGCTGATCCACCATCCGGGGCCTTGGCGCGGCCTGGACGATGTCGAGGATGCCACCCGAGAGGACGTGGACGGGTTCAATCGCCGCCGGCGGCACGGGCGGCTGAGCCGCCCGCCCCACCAACCGGCCGTTGAGCCTGCTGTGGGCCGCCGACGAGGCGACACTGGTTCGTTGCTCGTTAGTTCGTGAACTGCTCCGCTCGACATCACTGCCTTTGGCCCTCCGGCAGCCAGCCGGGACACCTGCCCGAGGCGCGGACGGCTTCGCGTGCAGGCCGGCGCGTGCTGCGGTATGCTGGACTGCGGACCGGCGGTGCGGGAGCGGCGCGCCGGGGACAGTGGCGGATGGCCCCATGCAGTTGCGAGAGGAGCGCCTGGCCATGCACGACATGCAGCAATACGTGGTGACCGAGTTCATCGAGGACTACGAGGACGGCCTGCTCGAGCGCGCGGACCTGGAGCGCCGGCTCGTGGGGCTGGTCGGCGCCAGCGAGGCGGCCAACCTGCTCGCCGGTCTGCCGGTCGTCGCGCCCCGCGCGCGGCGCGCGCCCGTGCCGCGGCCGATCCAGGGCGGCGCCGGCATCCAGACCGCGGACGTGAGCATCCCCATTCAGGGCGGACAGCTCCAGGGCTACCTGGCGCGGCCCGAGGGCGACGGCCGCCGCGCGGCGGTGCTCGCGATCCACGAGAACCGCGGCCTGGTGGACCACATCAAGGACTGCGCGCGCCGGCTCGCCGCCGCCGGGTACGTCGCGCTGGCGCCCGACCTGCTCTCCCGCGAGGGCGGCACGGGCGCTTTCAAGGAGACGGCCGACGCGACCGCCGCGCTCGGCAAGGCCGACGCGAACCAGAACACCCAGGACCTGCTCGCGGCGCTCGACTGGCTGGCGCAGCAGCCGGGCGTGGACGGCAGCCGCCTGGCCGTGACGGGCTGGTGCATGGGCGGTGGCTACACCTGGCGCGTGGCGACGCAGGCCGGCAGCCGCATCAAGGCGGCGGTGCCCTGGTATGGGCCCAACCCGCCCTCGGACGCCGAGAAGATCGCCGCGCCGGTGTTCGCCATCTACGGCGCGCTCGACGAGCGGATCAACGCCGGCATCCCGGCCATCGCCGAGCTGATGTGGAAGAACAACAAGGCGTTCGCGCTGCGCGTCTACCCGAACGCCCAGCACGCGTTCAACAACGACCAGAACGCCGAGCGCTACAACGCCGAGCAGGCGCCGATCGCCTGGAACGACATGCTGTACTTCCTGGGCGAGACCCTCAAGTAGCCGTCGCGGGGGCGTGGAGATGTTCCCCACGCCCCCGCTCGGGACATCCCTTGGGACGACGCGGCAGGAGGACAGCATGCTGGAAGGGCAGGTCGCTATCGTTACGGGCGGCGCGAAGGGGATCGGGCGCTACATCGCGACGACCTACGCCGACGCGGGCGCGAAGGTTGCCATCGCGGACGTGGACCTGGAGCGGCTGGAGCAGACCGCCGGCGAGTTGCGCGCGCTGGGGGCCGACACACTGGCCGTGTCGGCCGACGTGCGCGACGAGGACTCGGTGCGCGCCCTGATGGAGCGCGTCGCCGGCCAGTTCGGGCGGATTGACATCCTGGTGAACAACGCGGGCATCGTGCCGCACTTCGCCTGGGGCGTGCCGCACTGGCCCGCCATCCGCGACATGGACCTGAGCTTCTGGGACCGGGTGATCCGGACCAACCTGTACGGCACGTTCCTCTGCACGAAGCACGTCATCCCCTACATGGAGCGCCAGGGCGGCGGCCACGTCATCAACCTCCACGGCGGCGGCGGGCTGCACTCCTGCGCCTACATGGTCAGCAAGGACGCTATCTGGACCTTCACGCGCTACGTGGCGATGGAGACGGCGGACGCGAACATCTGCGTCGTCGTGATGTCGCCCGGCGCCGCGATCGCCACGGAGGACGCGCCCGAGGAGGCGCGCCGGCGCATGCCCGGCCCCGAGTTCGCGGGCAACCGCTTCGTGCTGGCCGCGCTGGCGCCGATGGAGCTATCGGGCAAGCTGCTGACCGTCAAGGATGGCGCGCTCGCACCCGAGGTCCATCCCGCTGTCGCCTGAGCGGCCTCTACCCGCGTAGTCCCGGCGCCGCTCCTGCTGAGTCGCCGGCTTCCCCACCGGTTGAGATCGATCCGTAGCGCGAGAGCGAGCCGGCCGGGCGGCGCGGCGCGGTATGCTGCCCGGCGGGGCGCGTGGCGTCCCCGAGCCTTACCGTGGGAGCCTGTGCCGTGGCCGAGTCGCCCCGACTGCTTTACCTGGACCCGCGCACCATCGCGCCCGACCCCGACAACGTCCGCCGCGACGGGCCGGGCGACCTCGATGCCCTGACCGCCAGCATTCGCGCGCACGGGCTGCTCCAGCCGGTCGGCGTGGCGGAGGAGCGCGGGGGCTACCGCATCGTGTACGGCAATCGCCGGCGCGAGGCCGCCATCCGCGCCGGGCTGGCGACCATCCCCTGCCTGCCCGTGGACGGCACGCCCGAGGACCGGCTGGTGCGCCAGATCCTGGAGAACCTGCAACGGCAGGACCTGAACGATCTCGACCAGGCCGAGGGCTTCGCCCGCCTGCGCCGCTACGTGAGCCGCCAGCAACCCTCCCTCAGCGGCCGCGCGCTGGACGACGCCGTGGGCCAGATGGTGGGCCTGTCGGGCGCGACGGTGCGTCGCTATCTCGGCCTGCGCGAGCTGGCGCCGGCCGTGCGCGACTTGATTGCCGATGGGCAGCTTACGGTGACGCAGGCGCAGCATCTCGCGGCCGTGGACGACCCGTTGCGGCAGGAGGCCGTGGCGCAGCTTGCCGTCGAGCGGGACCTGTCGGCCGCCGCGATCGCCCGCGCCTGTCGCGCCGCCCAGGCGCGACCGAACCTGTCGATTGCCGAGGCCGTCGAGATGGCGGAGCAGGGCGTGGTGCCCGAGCCCATCGTGACGCCCAAGGCCGCGCCCACCCGCCTGCCGCCGCGCCCGCGCGCCGAGCAGGGCGACGACACGGACCTCTGGGGACCGGACGAGCAGGCCGCCGACGAGCCGGCCGAGCGCCGCGCGCCCGCCGGCCCGACGACCGCCGACGGCAACCGCCGCTTCCGCATCCGCAGCGTGAGCGCATTCTGCGATGAGATCGACCGGCTGGCGCGCTGCCTGCAAGAGGGCGACCTGACGAAGGCCGCCGCGAGCGAGGCCGACGCCGCGGTGCGCCTGCGGCTCGCCGCGCGCCAGCTCGAGTACGTGCAGCGCGAGCTGGGCGCGCTGCTGCAGCGGCAGGGCTGGGCCGACGAGCCGGCGCGCAGCTCGGCGTAGGGGGCACTCCTCTCCGTACGCTCTGCTAGCGCCAGCGGAACTGCCGCGCGAGGAACGACTCGCTGAGGTGGAGGATGAGCGGGGAGCCGTGGGGGCAGACGGCCGGCGCGGCGGTCTGGTCGAGCGCGGCCAGCAGCGCCACCATCGTGGGCGGGCCAAGCACCTGGCCGCGCCGCAGGGCGCTGTGGCAGGCGACCGAGATCAAGAGCCGATCCTGCCAGTCGTCGGCCTCGGCCGTCGCCTCGTCCAGCAGCTCGCCGAGCGCCCCGGCGAGCGCGGCAGCGGCGTCCGGCAGGCCCGCGTCGGCGCCGCCGAGCGCGGGGGTCGCCCGCACCAGGAAGCTGCGGCCGCCGAACCACTCGCAGACGAAGCCGAGCGCCGCGAGGGCGGGCAGCCGCGCCGCCAGCCGCGCGGCTTGCGCGGGGCGCAGCTCCAGCACCAGCGGCTCGACGGCCGCCGGCACGGCGGGCGCGTGGCGGGCGTGCAGGCGCTCGTAAAGCACCCGCTCGTGCGCGCGGTGCTGGTCGACCAGGTATAGCCCGGCCGGCCCCTCGCAGAGCAACAGCGCGTCCTGCACCTGGCCGAGCAGTTGCAGCGGCGGGAGCCGGCCCTCGGGCCTTCGCTCGCCGGCCACGGTGCCGGCGGGACGGCCCTCACCCCGACCCTCTCCCAGGGGGAGAGGGGGTGGGACGGGGCGACTCTCTCCCAGGGGGAGAGGGGGTGGGACGGGGCTCCGCTCCACGCTGGAACTGGGGACAGGGGGCGTACTCCCCTCTCCCCCTGGGAGAGGGGCCGGGGGTGAGGGCGCGTCGTCGCCCCAGCCCTCGGCGATGCGGTACCAGCGCAGGCCGGGGGCGGGGTAAGCGTAGGTGCTGAAGCCGATTGGCACCGTGGGGCGCTCCGGCGCGGCGAGCGGCGGCGCCTCCGGCTCGTCGTCCTGCTCTTCGACGGGGACGAGATACGCGGCGGAGGGGAGCACGAGGCCGAGGTCCACGTCGGCGGGCAGGTGGGCGGGGCCGCGGCCGAGCGCCTCGCGCACCCAGCCGGCGAGCGCCTGCGCCAGCGCGGCGCCGTGCAGGAACTTGATCTCGGTCTTTGCGGGATGCACGTTCACGTCCACGGCGGTTGCCGGCAACTCGCCGTAGAGCACGGCGATCGGGTGGCGGCCGCGCGGTAGGAGCGGCCGGTAGGCGGCCTCCACCGCCGCTAGCAACTCGCGCACCTCGACCCAGCGGCCGTTGACGATCAGCGTGACCGCGCCGCGGTTTGGGCGCGTGACGTGGCGCTCGCCCAGGTAGCCGTGCCAGCGGCTGTCGCCGACCGCCAGCGGGGGCAGCGGGCGCAACGCCTCGGCGACGGCCGCGCCGTACACCTCGGCCAGCGTGGCGGCCAGCCCGTCGCCTGAGCTATGCCAGGCCAGGCGCCCTTCGAGTAGCAGGCTGAAGCGCACTTCGGGGTAGGCCAGGGCGTAGCGGCGCACGAGCGCGCCGATGGCGGCCACCTCGTGCCGCGCGCTGGCCACGAACTTCAGGCGGGCGGGCACGGTCTGGAACAGGTAGCGGACGCTGATCGTGGTGCCGCGCGCGCGCGGCCGCGGCGTGAGCGCGGCGATCGCGCCGCCGCGGACGAGCGCCTCGTAGCCCAGCCCCTCGCCGTCGGCGGCCGTGAGCACAACCAGCTCGGCGACGGCGGCGATGCTCGGCAGCGCCTCGCCGCGAAAGCCCAGTGTGGCGAGGCGGTCGAGGTCGTCCACGCCGCGGATCTTGCTGGTGGCGTGGCGCTGGAAGGCCAGCGCGATCTCGTCGGCGGGGATGCCGCAGCCATCGTCCACGACGCGGACGAGGCGCAGGCCGCCGCCCCGCACCTCGACGCGGATGGCGCGCGCGCCGGCGTCCAGCGCGTTCTCGACCAGCTCCTTGACGACGGAGCTAGGGCGCTCGACCACCTCGCCGGCGGCGATGCGCTCGGCGTCGCGCGGCGGCAGCACGCGGATGGGCGCCCGCGCGAGCGGCGGCGCGCTCACGGCGGCGGCTCCCGCACCTGCTGCTGGAGCCGCGCGAGCAGGTTCAGCGCCTGGAGCGGCGTGACGTTGCACAGGTCAAGCGCCCGCAGCGCCTGCACGACCGCGGTAGTCGCGTCGGCGGGCACCGGCTGGGGCGCGGCTCCGGCCGCGGCACCTACCGGCCCGTCTAATGGCAGGAGCGCCGGCAGCGCGCCCGCGGCGTCAGCGACTGGGGCAAGGCGGGCCGGCTCGAGGGGCGCCGGGCCTGGCTCTTTGACGACGCCGTTGGCGCGCGGGGGAGGACCTAACCCCCCCGGCCCCCCTTCCCTAGGAAGGAAGGGGGGAGCCGGTGGCTGGCTGCGCCGGTCCTCTCCCCCTCTCCCCCTGGGAGAGGGTCGGGGTGAGGGCGTGTCCTCTCCCCCTTCCCGCACCGGGAGGGGGGCCGGGGGGGTAGGGTTGTCGGCGGCGGCGAGCAGCACGGCGGCGCGGGCGAGCACTTCGGTGGGGAGGCCGGCGAGGCGCGCCACATGCAGGCCGTAGCTGCGGTCGGCGCCGCCGGGCACGACGCGGTGCAGGAAGACCACCTCGCCGTGCTCCTCACGGACGGCGGTGTGGAGGTTCTGAAGGCGCGGCAGGGCGGCGGCGAGGGCGATCAGCTCGTGGTAGTGGGTGGCGAAGAGAGCGCGCGCGCCGACGCGGTCGTGCAGGTGCTCGACGACGGCGCGGGCGATCGCCAGCCCGTCCTCGGTGCTGGTCCCGCGGCCGATCTCGTCGAGCACGACGAGGCTGCGCGGCGTGGCGTGGCGCAGGATGGCCGCCGTCTCGATCATCTCGACCATGAAGGTACTGGCGCCGGCCGCCAGGTCGTCCTGCGCGCCGATGCGCGTGAAGATGCGGTCCACGAGCCCCAGGCGGGCGCGGCGCGCGGGCACGAAGCTGCCGATCTGCGCCAGCAGCACGATGAGCGCGACCTGCCGCAGATAGGTGCTCTTGCCCGCCATGTTCGGGCCGGTGAGCAGGGCGATGCGCGGCCCGTCGCCGCCGAGCGCGCAGTCGTTGGCGACGAACTGCTCGGGGCCGAGGGCCGCCTCGACCACCGGGTGCCGCCCGCCCTCGATGACGATCTCGTCGCCCGCGTGGACCTCGGGGCGGACGTAGCCGTTGTGGTCGGCGACCTCGGCGAGCGCGAGGTAGACGTCGAGGTGGGCGAGCGCGTCGGCGGTGCGGAGCAGGCGCGGCGCCTGCGCGCCCACGCGGCCGAGCAGCGCGGCGAACAGCGCCCGCTCGACGGCGCCGATGCGCTCCTCGGCGTGGAGGATACGCGCCTCGGCTTCCTTAAGCTGCGGCGTGATGTAGCGCTCGGCGTTGGCGAGCGTCTGCTTGCGCACGTAGTCGGCCGGCACGCGGTCGCGGTGGGGATGCGTGACTTCCAGGTAGTAGCCGAACACCTGGTTGTAGCCGACCTTCAGACTGCGGATGCCGGTGCGCGCGCGCTCGGCGCTCTCCAGCTCCGCGAGCCAGCGGCGCGTCTCGGCAATGGACGCGATCAGCTCGTCGCGGGCGGCGTCGTAGCCGTCGCGGATCAGGCGGCCGTCGTCGCCGTCGGCCACCGCCCGGCCGATCTCGTCGGCCACGTCGGCGCAGGGATCGAGCGCGGCGCGCACGGCGGCCAGGCCCTCGTCCCCGGGCTGGAGCGCCGACGACGGCGCGTGGGCGGCACCCGATGAGACGCCTTCCATCGCATCCCACGGCGCCACGTCGGCCAGGCGGTCGCCGATGGGGGCCACGGCGAGGAGCAGCGCCCGCAGCGCCAGCAGCTCGCGGGCGCTGGCGACGCCCTGCAGCGCGCGGCTGGTTAGGCGTTCCAGGTCGCCCAGGCCGTTCAGGTGGCCGAGCAGGTCAGCTCGCAGGGCACGGCGCTCGACGAACACGGCGACGGCGGCCTGGCGCGCCTCGATGGCGGCGAGGTCGAGCAGCGGCTGGCCCAGGAAGCGCCGCAATAGGCGGCTGCCCATAGGAGTGCGCGTGGCGTCGAGGACGGCGAGCAGGCTGCCTTCCGGGGCGCCGCCTCGCGCGCCGCGCGTTAGCTCCAGGTTGCGGCGCGTGTGAGCGTCGAGCACCATGTAGGCGTCGGCGCTGTAGGTGCGCAGGCCGCGCAGGAGCGGCAGGAGCGCGGGGTTGTTCTCCTCCAGGTAGGCGAGCACCGCGCCGGCCGCGCCCACGGCGAGCGGCTGCCGCTCGCAGCCGAACGCCTCCAGCGAGCGGACGCCGAACTGGCGCAGCAGGCGGTCGCGCGCGGACTCTGGCTCGAAGCGCCAGGCATCGTAACGCGTGGTGGGCGCGGGGAGCGCGAGGGCGCCCGCCTGGTCCCAGGGCACCAGGCACTCCGCCGGCCCCAGGCGGCTCAGCTCGCCCGCCAGGCTGCTCGCGGCATCTGGCCCGCTCAGCTCGGTGACGGCGAACTCGCCGGTGGTCACGTCCACGTAGGCCAGGCCGTAGGCCTCGGGCGCCGCGCCGCCGCGCCCCGCTGGCCCGCGCACGACAGCGGCCAGGTAGTTGTTGGCGCGGGCGGGCAGCAGGTTGGGCTCGATGGCGGTGCCGGCGCTGACTACCCGCGTGATGACCCGCTCGACGAGGCCGTGGCCGGGCGGGCTGACCTGCTCGGCGATGGCAACGCGGTAGCCCTTGCGCACCAGGCGCGCGAGGTAGCTCTCGGCCGCGTGGTAGGGCACGCCGGCCATCGGGACGCGCTCGCCGCGGCCGAACTCGCGCGAGGTCAGCGTCAAGTGCAGCTCGCGGGCGACGAGCTCGGCGTCGTCGTCGAACAGCTCGTAGAAGTCGCCCATGCGGAACCACAGCACCGCGTCGGGATGCTGGGCCTTGAGGGTCAGGTATTGCTCGCGCGCGGGTGTCGCCATCCCTGCCCTCGGCGCTCGCGTCGTGGCCGCTCGCCCGGGTGCTGGCGCGGGCCGCGGCGACGGCCCCCGCGCCGGCCCAGGCGGCAGGCGCAATTGTAGCATCCCGGGTCACGGGCGCGTGACAACCAGTCAGGGCAGCGCGGGAGGCGCCGACGCGCTCAGGGGGCGGCTAGCTCGCGATAGCGCTCGGCGACGCGGGCGAGATCCGCGAAGACGAGGTCGCGCATCGCATCCATCGTCTCGGGCGGCTGGATCAGCACGTAGGCGGGGTGCAGCGTGGCAAGGACGTGGGGGATCGTCGGCGTGCTGAACCACTGGCCGCGCTGCTGGGTGAGGCGGAAGTCCTTGCCCAGGATCTCCTTTGCCGCCGGGGCGCCGAGGCAGACCACGATCTGCGGGCGAATCAGCTCAAGTTGCGCGGCCAGCCAGGGGCGACAGACCTTGATCTCGCTCGTCTTGGGCGCCCGGTTCTTCTTGCGACCGCCGGCGGCGACCCAGGGCCGGTGCTTCACCACGTTCGTAACGTAGACCTCGCTCCGGTCGAGGCCGGCGGCCGCGAGGCCGCGGTCGAGCAGGCGCCCCGCGGGACCGACGAAGGGCACGCCCTCGCGGTCCTCGTACTCGCCCGGCGCCTCGCCGATCATCATCAGCCGCGCGGTGGCCGGGCCCGCCCCGAACACTGTCTGCGTGCCGATCTCCCAGAGCGGGCAGGCGCGGCAATGGCACGCGCGCGCGGCCACGTCGGTCAGCGACTCGCCAGGCCGCCGGCCGGGTGTGGCGTCGACGACGATCTCGGTCATGGCGTGCCCCCCTGGCGCGGCCGCGTGCCCGCGCCGCGAAGCAGGTACCGCAACAAGCGTGCCGCCGACCCGGAGTACGGCGGCGCTGGGGCACCCATTTGGCAGCAACACGCCTTGCGCGGGGATTGGGCCGCGCGCAGGGGCGCGGCGCGACGGGCTACTGGGCGTAGAGGCGATCGACGAGGCCGGTGGCCTTCACGCGCTCGAGGGGCGCGAGGTCGAGGAAGTCCTGCGGCTTCGCGTTGCGGGCCTGGGGCTTCGCATCAGCCAGCTCGTCGATCTGCTCCTGCAAGCCCTCGAGGGTGGGCATCAGGTCGCGCTGGTAGCCGTCACGATAGTAGTCGTAGGCGTCAGCCAGCACCTCGCGGTCGTCGGTCTGGGTGTAGCGCCCGATCACGGTCATCCCGAACTCGCGGTCCGTGATCAGCCGGTGGATGCCCTCGATCAGGGACTTCAGGTAGCGGTCCACGAGGTCGGGGTGCTCGCGCACGTAGCTGCGCGTGCTGCCGATCACGCTGCCCTGGCTGGGGATGTCGAGCGTCTTGGTGTCCACGAGCTGCTGGAAGCCAAGCTGGCGCGCCTTGAGCGTGATGGGCGGCGTCAGGATGGCGCCCTGGACGGCGCCGCTCTGCATCGCCGCCAGCGACTCGGGCACGCCGCCCGTCTGGATCACCGCCACGTCGGCGCCCTCGCGCAGGTTGTTGCGGGCGAGGATCTTCTGCGCGCCAAAATGCGTGATGGCGCCGAAGCGCGAGACGCCGATGGCCTTGTCCTTGAGGCCCGCTACGCTGGTGATCTCGGGCGTGACGTACAGGGAGACCGCGAGCTTCGTCGCCATCCCGCCGAGCATGACGTGGTCGCTGCCCTCCAGCGCGGCGCCGATGAACTCGACGCCGCCGCCGATCGCGATTGGCATCTCGCGCGAGGACACAGCCGCCAGCACCTCCGCGCCCGCGCGCACGAAGCCCAAGTCCGCGTCAATGCCATTCTGGGCGAAGTAGCCGCCCTCCTTGGCCATCCACACACCCGCCAGCGAGGCCGAGGTCGTCGTGTAGCCGGTGCGGAGCGGCTCCATTGCGGGCGGGGACGTCGCCGCCTGCGTGGGCGCCGCGGCCGGCGCGGCCGCCGCTGGGGCCGTGGGAGCCGCGCTAGGGGAGGGCGCCGCGGCCGGCGCCGCACACGCCAGCATGGTCAGAAGCACGAGGATTGGGAGCCGCCCGAGCAACTGCGCGACGCGCATCGCCGCCTCCAAGTCTAGACAGCGTCGCCGCCGAGGGCGGGCGTGTCGGCCACGCCCGTGATAACTACTCGCGCGACTTACTCCATCCTAGCAGACGACGTTCGTGTAGAGCGGGCAGTACACCGGGCCGCTGCCCCAGCCGAAGCGGCGCCAGGCTGGCAGCACGTAGTCATAGTAGGAATTCGGGTAGTAGCCGCCGGGGTAGTAGCCCGGGTAGTAGTAGCCCGGGTAGTAATAGTAGTCGGGCGTCAGCGCCCCGATGCCGAACAGGTTGTAGCCGTAGCCCAGGCTGAAGTCGAACCAGGGCGGCACGACGATCCCGCTCGCGTAGTAGAGCGGGTAGTCGGGGAAGGGCTGCACGCCGCCGTAGAAGCCGTAGCCGAGGTAGGTCGGCGCGTAGAGCGGCCCGCCGGTATCGGCCGGGCCGGGCGGGTAGTAGGGCCCTACGCCCGGCAGGTCGAGGGTGACCGAGCCGGTGACGTTCGGCAGGCGCAGCGTGACGACGCCGCCCCCGGCGCTCGCCACACTGCCGGGCGCCGGCGCGCCGGCGACGGCCATGAGCGCCGCCTGCTTTGGCGCTGCCCAGCCCTGATCGGCGGGCTGGTCGCTCGGATGCGCGTAGACGTAGACAGTGTGCGGCCCCGGCGCGACGGTCGTCTGCAGGGCGAAGCCGCTGAGCAAGAACTGCTGGCTGCCGAGGTGGGCCGCTACGTCGGGGCGCTGGAGGCCGTAGGTCGCCTGGCCGAGGCGCGTGCCGCCCGCGTCGCGCTCGCCGTCGAGGTACACCTCGACACGGTCCACGCCGGTGCCGCCGCGCGCGCTCGGGTCGGCCGCCCAGCCGCGCACCTCGAGCTGCGTGCTCGTGTTGCCGCCCCGCGGCGCGTCGATGGCGATCAGCGTCGAGCTGGCGTCGGCGACGGGGGCGGCCCAGGCGCGCCCCCCCGGCCCCCCAATGCTGGAGGGTGTCACTTCATCGCTCGGCCCCCAGGATAATTGGGGGGCCGGAGGGGCCAGGCTCAGCGCGAGCACAGCCAGCACGATCAGCCCCGCGCGCCGTAGCGTCGCCATGTTACTGCCTCAGTCCCGAGCCATTCACCGCGGTCGGCTCGATCTTCACCAATACCCGCTGCTCGCCGGGCTGCCGGAACGGGTACTTGTCCTGGCCCAGGTACTTCTTCGCCAGCTTGTCGATGTGCGCGTCGGCGCCCTGGTGCGTGATCTCGACCACGCGGCCGCGCACGGTGGCGTTCCGGTAGGGATTGTTGCGGTCCATGATCGCCAGGGCCACGCGCTTGTCGTGCTGGAGGTTGCGCGGCTTCTGCCGGCCCTCGGCCGTGTTGATGTACAGGTACTCGCCGTCGGTGTCCACCCACATGGGCGTCACCTGGGGCGAGCCGTCGGGCATTAGCGTCGCAAGGCTCGCGAAGTTGGGCTCCTCGATGAACCGGCGGACGTCCTCCGGCAGGCGCGCCATCGTTGGGCTCCTCCACGTCGCTACCGCCCGCGGCGCCCCGGGCCGCGGCGCGTTCGGTTTACTATAGCAAGCGGTGGGCGCCGCTCACGGTAGCATGGAGCAGGGAGGCAGAGGCCAGTGGGACGATTCCGCGTCGCGGTGGACACGGGCGGCACGTTCTCGGACTTCGTGTACTTCGACGAGGAGCGCCGCGCGCTCAGCATCGCCAAGCTGCCGTCCACGCCGCGCAACCCGGCCGACGCGATCCTGGCCGGCGTGCAGCGCCTCCTCGACCAGGGCGTGACACCCGCCCAGATCGTCTTCTTCCTGCACGGCACTACGGTCGGCACGAACGCCATGCTGGAGGAGAAGGGCGCCCGCACGGGCCTGCTCATCACGCGCGGCTTCCGCGGCGTGTACGAGGTGGGCGAGCAGATGCGCGGCTACGGGCCGGCGATGTTCGACTTCCATTTCCGCAAGCCGCCGCTGCTCGCCCGGCCGCGCGAGACCTACGAGATCACCGAGCGCCTGGACCCGAGCGGCGCCGTGCTGCAGCCCATTGACCTGGCCGACGTGGAGCGGGCGGCGGAGCGCCTGCGGGCGCAGGGCGTCGAGTCGGTGGCCATCTGCTTTCTGTTCGCCTTCCGCAACCCCGCCCACGAGCAGGCCGCCGCCGCGGTGCTGCGCCGGCTCCTGCCGGGCGTCCCGGTCTCGCTCAGCTCGGACGTGCTGCCGCAGATCCGCGAGTACTACCGCCTCTCCACGACGGTCATCAACGCCTACATCCGCCCGATCCTGACGCGGTACCTGGGACAGCTCGGCGCGCGGCTGGAGGAGGCGGGCGTCGCCACGCCGCAGCGCTACCTCATGCAGTCGAACGGCGGCGTCGCCTCGTTCACGGTCGGCGCCGAGCGGGCGGTGACGACCATCCTGTCGGGGCCGGCCGGCGGCGTGATGGCCGGGATCGCGCTCGGGCGCACGTCGGGCTACCAGGACCTCGTGACCTTCGACATGGGCGGCACGAGCTGCGACGTGGCGCTCATCCACCGCGGCCAGCCGTCGGTGGCGGCGCTCTCGACGATCGGCGGGCGGCACGTCGCGGTGCCGATGCTCGACATCAACACCGTGAGCGCCGGCGGCGGCACCATCGCGCGCGTCGAGCAGACGGCCGGGCTGCAGCAGGTGCGCGTCGGCCCCGATAGCGCGGGCGCGCTGCCTGGGCCCGTCTGCTACGGCCAGGGCGGGACGGACCCGACGATCACCGACGCCGACCTCGTGCTCGGCTACCTGAACCCCGACAACTTCGTGGGCGGCGGCCTGCGGCTCGACCGCGCGGCGGCGGTGGCGGCCATCGAGGAGAAGATCGCCGCGCCGCTCGGCCTGGACGCGCGGCGCGCCGCCGACGGCATCGTGCGGATCATCGACGTGAAGATGCAGGAGGCGGTGAAGGCCATCTCGACGCGGCGCGGCTACGACCTGCGCGAGTTCACGCTAGTGGCGTTCGGCGGCGCGGGGCCGGTGCACGCCTCGCGCGTGGCGCGCGAGCTGGGCATGGCGCGCGTGCTCGTGCCGCTGTACCCCGGCTGCACGTCGGCGCTCGGGCTGCTGACGGCCGACGTGCGCCACGACTACGTGCGCTCGAAGCTCGACCCGGTCGCCACGCTCGACCTGGACGCGGCGAACGCGATCTTCGCCGACCTGGAGGCGCAGGCGCGCGCCGAGCTGGCCGCGGAGGGCTTTGGGCCGGGAGAGCTGCGGCTGGAGCGCCACCTTGACTTCCGTTACGCCGGCCAGGGCTACGAGGTGCGCGTGGCCGCCCCCGAGGCGGCGCTCACCGCCGAGAGCCTGGCCGCGACGCGCCGGGCGTTCGACCAGACGCACGAGCAGCAGTT
>Ga0070741_10007132_pt1 | contig 23412 bp, 22 predicted proteins | sample Coa_R1_4_FD_66440 | JGI IMG/M metagenome (GOLD analysis project Ga0070741, IMG submission 66440) | Surface soil microbial communities from Centralia Pennsylvania, which are recovering from an underground coalmine fire - Coalmine... | ecosystem: Environmental > Terrestrial > Soil > Unclassified ...
CGCTTTGTCGAAGAAACTTTCAAGGAACGGCTGGATCGTTCTGACGCGAGATGGCGCAGAAAACTCGATCAATTGCGGGCGGCAGCGTGAGCCAATAGGTTCACCTGTCACTTTTCAGTCTCATAGGAAAAGAGAAGGTGGGGGGCTGGGGATTTCTTTTTCTTGCGGCTTCGTTTGGTTTGGGCTTTGCGCTTTTATACCCTTGGTAGTTTCGGCGAAAGGTGTCTTCAATGGTGGATCTGATTTATCAGGGGGACTCCAAAATAGTCGCTCCACCCCCTGCGGGCAATGAATATTCCTATCGCCTGCCTTGCGGCTGGATGAAGAGTGACAACTTTCTGGTTGGGGGAATCCTTTACTTGGGTCAGGCAGGTTTGATCTTTGTGCCGCATAAGCGGAATCTGCCGAGGCACCGGGAGCCGTTTGCTATGGGGCCTCTGGATAATATTGAATTCTCTTTGACTGAGGCGCGCCCGAACCGGATCCATCGAATGCTGGTACAGAAACTACCTGTTCTCATTGAAGCGAAATGGCCTGATGGCACCACACGACTTCTTGTGCCTCAACCTGAACAAACCCTGAGGAAGATCGGGCGTGTGATTGAAGAACTGAAGAAGGGGAATAACCGATGAGGAACTACACCATCATTCTCTCCACTTTCTTCCTGCTCTGCTTCATCTGCTTTAGTCTGGCCGTCGCCCGACAACCCGTTCAGTCCGCCCCGCAGAAGACGGAAAGCAATCCAACTACTCCCGATGAACTCGTCAAGGCGGGCATGGCGGCGTATCAAAACAAGGAGTTCGCAAAATCGGCGCAACTGCTTCAGCAAGCCATCGCGAAAGGCGCGCGCGAGCCGGGCGTGCTTTACGACACGGCCTGCTCGCTGGCTCTCGCCGGCGACAGGGAGCGGGCATTCCGGTTGCTCGACCAGGCGATTCAGGCGGGCTGGCGACAGACCGAGCACCTGAAAGGCGACGGCGACCTGAATTCGCTGCACGACGATCCGCGCTGGGCAAAGACTATTGCGGCATGCGATGAGCAGCAGGCAAAGTATCTGAAGGAACACAGCGACCCGGACAAGGCGCACTTCGTCACGACCGACATCGAGCGCTTCTGGCAGGCTTACGACAAGGCTATGCGCGCCGCGCCGGAGGATCGCGAAGCGATCTTTCAGCGGGAGTATATTGACCCCGGTACCATCGGCCTTAAGGATTTCGCCAGAAGCGGGCGACTCAACGCCAAAACCCTGGCTAAAGTGATTGAGAGCCGCCAGAATTTCTTCAAGGCGATTCGCCCCATCACTACGGGCATTGAGCAACAGCGCGCTGAAACGATAGCGGCCTTCCGCAGATTCAAGGCGCTCTACCCGGACGCCATCTTCCCTGATTCATACTTCGTCATCGGCCAGTTGTCGAGCGGCGGGACGGCGTCTGACAATGGGCTGCTGATGGGCGCGGAGATGTTTACGCTGGCTGGCGATGTTCCAACGGGTGAACTCAACGACTGGCAGAAGGGCGCGGTTATGGCGCCGGGCGAAATACCCGCACTCGTTGCGCACGAATCCGTCCACTTCCAGCAGAAATATCCCGCGCGGGTCGGCCTGCTCTGTCAGTGTCTGAAGGAAGGCAGCGCGGATTTCCTCGGCGAACTCGCCTCCGGTCGCCTGATCACTCGCATGCAGCAGACGCACGCCTGGGCCAACGCGCGCGAGCGTGAGCTTTGGGAAGAGTTTCAGAAGGAGATGGACGGCAATGACATTTCGCGCTGGCTTTACAGCAGCAGCGGCAAGGATGGCCGCCCGGTGGATCTGGGCTACTGGATGGGTTACAAGATCAGTGAGGCGTACTACCAAAACGCTGCCGATAAGAAACAGGCGGTTCGCGACATTCTGCTCGTGAAGGACTGCAAAGAGTTTCTGAGGGCCAGCCGTTATGCCGACAAGTTTACTCCCGGCACATCTGGTCAAAAATAATCCCGGATAAAAGAGGGCTTCTCAATGCAATCTGACAATGGATCAGAGGTCATTCAACACGCGGACGGGCGCGTCGAGCTGCGCGATTACGCGGCGATCAGTTCCAGCCCGCTTTATAACGAAGACCTCGCGCCAGTGCCGGTGGCGAAACGTAACTGGACAACCTATAACTACGCGGCCCTCTGGATCAGCATGGCGCACTGCATCCCGACTTACATGCTGGCTTCGAGTCTGATCGCGGTGGGGATGAACTGGTGGCAGGCGCTCTTTACCATCCTGCTCGGCAACACCATCGTGCTGATCCCGATCCTGCTCAATTCGCACCCCGGCACGAAGTATGGCATCCCGTTCCCGGTCTTCGCGCGGGCGAGTTACGGGACGATTGGCTCGAACCTGCCGGCACTGATGCGGGCACTGGTGGCGTGCGGGTGGTTCGGCATTCAGGCGTGGATCGGCGGCGAGGCGCTGGACACTTTCTTTCGCGCGGTCATTCCGGGGTGGGCCGGCCTGCTGGGAGGCCCGATTGGCGGGCATACGGTGACGGCGTGGCTCTCGTTCCTGCTCTTCTGGGGGCTGAATATTTTCATCATCTTTCGCGGGATGGATCTGCTGCGGGCGGTTGAAAACTGGGCCGCGCCGTTCGTCCTGGTAATGACGGCGCTGCTGCTCGGGTGGGCGATCTGGCGGGCGCAAGGCTTAGGCAGTCTGCTGCGCGACGCAGGGCGCTTTCGGTCCTTCGGCGAATTCATGCCGATCTTTATTCCATCGCTGACCGGGATGATCGGTTACTGGGCGACGCTCTCGCTCAACATGCCGGACTTCACGCGCTTCGGGCGCAGCCAGCGTGAGCAGGCCGTCGGACAGGTGGTCGCGCTGCCTTCGACGATGACCGTTTTTGCGGCGATGGGCGTGATGATTACTTCAGCGGCAATCGTGATCTTTCCAAACATGAAAGCCGATGACCTGTGGGATCCGATGAAACTGGTCGGGCAGTTCGACAATGTCATCATCATTGCCATTTCAATGTTCACCGTCGTCGTGGCCACACTCGCCGTCAACATTGCGGCCAACGTGGTTTCACCGGCCAACGATTTCGCCAACGCTTTTCCGAAACTGATTTCGTTCCGCATGGGCGGGCTGATCACCGGGATCATCGGAATCCTGATGCAGCCGTGGAAGCTGCTGGCCGACCCGTCGGGCTATATTTTCAAATGGCTGCTGGGTTATTCGGGCGGATTAGGTTCAATTGCCGGTGTGCTGATTGCTGATTACTGGCTGGTCAGAAACAAAAAGCTGGCGTTGGGTGACTTGTACCGGACCAAAGGAGCTTATACCTATGCCAGCGGCTGGAACTGGCGCGCGGTTGTCGCTACCGTAACAGGTTGCGTGCTGGCGTGGGCGGGGCTCGTGATTCCGGCGATGAAGCCGCTGTACGATTACGCCTGGTTTGTCGGCTTTGGCGCTTCGGCGGTGACTCATTACGTTCTGATGAAATCGTTTCCACCGCAGACACAGGTTGTGGTGGAAGCGCAGGCAGTTTAGGTACAGCAGCAGCGAGTGTGGGCGAGCGGCACTCTCGCGGCCAGACTTTCATCCAATTGCACCGCTGCGTGATGCCCCGCTCGCTCACGCTCGCGGTACTGTATCCCCGAGGAGATGTATGGCACGTACAGTCAAATGTGGTTTGATTCAGGCGACCAACGCCGCCCCGACCGATTTGCCCACTGAGGAGATCAAGCGGATCAACATCGAGAAGCACCTCGGCCTGATCGAGTCGGCGGCTGGTCAGGGGGTGAAGATTCTGTGCATGCAGGAAGTCTTCACCACACCTTACTTCTGCGCCGAACAGCAGACGCGCTGGTACGAGGCGGTCGAAAAGATCCCCGACGGCCCGACTGTGACCCTGATGCAGGAAGTCGCGCGTGAACACGGGATGGTCATCATCGTGCCGATCTACGAGGAAGAGATCACCGGCGTTTATTACAACACTGCCGCCGTGATTGATGCCGACGGGAAATACCTCGGCAAATATCGCAAGAATCACATTCCGCACGTCGCGCCCGGATTCTGGGAGAAGTTCTACTTCAAGCCAGGTAACCTGGGCTACCCGACCTTCGACACCGCCTTCGCGCGCATCGGCGTCTACATCTGCTACGACCGGCATTTCCCCGAAGGCGCGCGCGCGCTGGGGCTGAACGGCGCGGAGATCGTTTTCAACCCTTCGGCCACAGTGGCCGGGTTGTCAGAGTATCTGTGGAAACTGGAACAGCCGGCGCACGCGGTGGCTAATGGTTACTTCATCGGCGCGATCAATCGCGTGGGTTATGAAGCCCCGTGGAACATCGGCGAGTTTTACGGGCAGAGCTATTTCTGCGATCCGCGCGGCCAGATCATCGCCCAGGCGCCGCGCGATGAAGACGCGCTCGTGGTTGCCGACCTCAACCTGGATATGATCCGTGAGGTGCGCAACACGTGGCAGTTCTTCCGCGACCGGCGACCGGAGACTTATGAAACTCTGGTCAAAGAGTAGCCGACTTCATCAACTCGCAAGCCTTCACAAAACAGGAGGTCAGTATATGAAAAAGTTACCTCTCCTGATGATTGGGTCACTGCTTTTCGTGATGTATACGGCAAACTCGCGGGGTCAGGTCGAACCTGACAATGCGGCCCGGCAATGGCTTGAAGAGAGGTACAAGGAAGCGACTTCAATCAAGCCCGGGATGACGCGTGCGGATCTGATGACGGTTTTTGAAATGGATGGTGGATTTGACAGAATTCCTGCCAGCAGGTATGTGCTTAAGAGCTGCAAAATGATCAAGGTCGAGGTTGAATTCGACACTCAGTACGGTCGGGCTTATAAAGAAACGCCCGACGCAAAGCTGAAGATCACGAGGATTTCAAGGCCATACCTTGAGCATCAGTTCATGGATTGACGAAACAGCCCCGCGAAATATTCAGAGGATACACCAATGCTTGAATTCGCCATCACCTTCAAACCCGATATGGAGCCCGGACGCGTCATCAGTCTGACGAAACAGGCGGAGGCCGCCGGGTTCACTTACGGCTGGATGTTCGATTCGCACGTGCTGTGGCAGGAGCCTTACCCGCTGCTGACGCTGATGGCCGCGAATACGAAAAACATGCGACTGGGCACGTGCGTGACCAACCCGGTCGTGCGCGATCCGACCGTGACGGCCAGCCTGCTCGCGACGATCAACCAGATCTCCGGCGGCAGGATGGATCTGGGCATCGGGCGCGGCGACAGCTCGCGGCGCGTGATGGGCAAGAAGCCGACCACGATCGCGAATATGGAAGAGGCCATTGGCGTGATCCGCGACCTGACTGCGGGTAAACAGATCCTCTACGAGGATCAGCCGATTCAGATGACGTGGGCCGACGCCGGAGTGCCGCCCGTGTGGGTGGCGGGCTACGGGCCGAAGGTGTTGCACAGCGCCGGGCGCATTGCCGACGGCGTGATCCTGCAATTCGCCGACCCGCACCTGATCAAATGGTGTCTCGGCTTTGTGCGCGCGGGCGCGGAAGAGGCCGGGCGCAATTTCAAACAGATCAGAGTGATGAGCGCCGCGCCGGTGTGGGTTTCTGATAACCTCGCGACGGCGCGCGACCGCGTGCGTTGGTTCCCGGCGCTGGTTTCCAACCACGTGGTTGATCTGGTGTCGCGCTACAAGCCGGAAGAACTGCCGCCGGAACTGACCGGCTACATCCGCGACCGCAAGGGCTACAACTACCTGCACCACGCCGAAGTGGGCAGCAGCAACGCAGAGTTCGTGACCGATGACGTGGTTGACCGCTTCTGCATCGTCGGTCCGGTCGCAGAGCAGGTGCGGCGGCTGAAGGAACTGGCGGAGATCGGGGTCACACAGTTCAATATCTACCTGATGTGCGGCGATGAGGAGCAGACGGTGGAAGTCTATGGCAGGGAAGTGATCCCGGCATGCAAATGAAGGGTCTGGTCATTACGGGCAACAGAGTCGTGACGCCTGACTCTATCGGGCCTGCTTCAATCCATATCCGCGGTGGTCAGATTGCCGTGATTGCCGGGCGCAATGAACTGCCTTCAGATTGCGAGGTTCTGGATGCCGGCAATTCAGTCGTGATGCCGGGGCTGGTTGACGCTCACGTTCACGTCAATGAGCCCGGGCGGACTGAGTGGGAAGGTTACGCGACGGCGACACGCGCGGCGGCGGCGGGCGGCGTCACGACGCTCGTTGATATGCCGCTCAACAGCATCCCGCCGACGACCACGCTGGCCGGGTTCGATGAAAAGCTGGCGGCGGCGCGCGGGCAGTGCCGGGTTGATGTCGCATTCTGGGGCGGAGTGGTGCCAGGCAATACGCCGGAGCTTCGCCCGCTGATTAAAGCGGGCGTGCGCGGCTTCAAATGCTTTCTGATCCATTCGGGCGTGGACGAATTCCCGAACGTCACCGAAGCTGATTTGCGCTCGGCGATGCCGGAACTGGCGAAGCTTGACGCCGTGCTGCTGGTTCACGCCGAATTGCCGGAGCCGATTGAAAGCGTGTCACACACTCTCGCCCGGGCTGATCCGATTCATTACCGAACCTTCCTGCAATCGCGTCCGCGGGCGGCGGAGAATGAAGCCATCGCGCTGATGATTCGCCTGAGCCGCGAAACCGGCGCGCGGATTCACATTGTGCATCATTCGTCATCTGATGCCATGCCGATGCTGCGCCAGGCGAAAGCCGATGGCGTGAGGATTACGGTCGAGACCTGCCCGCATTACCTGACGTTTGGGGCTGAAGAGATCCCCGACGGCGCGACCGAATTCAAATGCTGCCCGCCCGTGCGCGAGCGCGAAAACCGTGAGCAACTCTGGGCCGCCCTGAGTGAAGGCGTGATTGATCTGATCGTGTCGGATCATTCGCCCTGCACACCGCACTTGAAGCTGAAAGAACAGGGCGATTTTATGCAGGCGTGGGGCGGCATCGCCTCGCTGCAATTCGGACTGCCGGTGATGTGGACGAATGCGCGGGAGCGCGGCTTCGGACCGCGCCACCTGACCGAGTGGATGTCGCGCCGGCCGGCGCAACTCGCCGGGCTGGATCATCGTAAAGGTGAATTGAAACCCGGTTACGACGCCGATCTGGTGGTCTGGAACCCGGAAGCGACGTTCCGCGTTGAGCCTTCGATCATTCAGCATAAACACAAGCTGACGCCTTACAACGGGCGAACGCTGAGCGGGGTGGTGGAAACGGTGTTTGTGCGCGGACAGAAAGTTTATGATCACGGGCAATTCACGGCAGCGCCGAAGGGGCAACTGCTGACAAGCTGACCGCAACATGGATTTCACCGAACTGATTGACCTGGCTTCTGAACGACTCGGCGGCGCGGTGCTGTTTGCGAACGACGAATTCTTCGCGCCGAAAGAGAACCTGCTCAAACCAGGCGCGCCGGTTTTCATCGAGGGCAAATATACTGATCTGGGCAAGTGGATGGACGGCTGGGAATCACGCCGCAAACGCGCCCCCGACCTTCGGGAACTGTATGACTGGTGCATCATCCGGCTCGGACTGCCCGGGCTGATCCGCGGGGTGATCGTTGACACCAGCCATTTCAGGGGCAATTACCCGTCGCACTGCTCGCTCGATGCCTGCGCGGTTGAGGGCCATCCCGATGTCGGGCGACTGACGGGCGATGCGACCTCCTGGGCTGAGATTCTTCCGAGATCAGAATTGCAGGGCGATTCGCGCAATCAGTTTGCGATCGAGCAGGCGAGCCGGGCCACGCACCTGCGCTTCAAAATATATCCTGACGGCGGCGTCGCGCGGTTGCGCGTTTACGGCGAAGTCACGCCCGACTGGGAGCGCCTGATCCGCCGCAACAGTGATGTTGATCTGGCCGCGGTCAAAAACGGCGGGCATGTGATTGGATGCAGCGATATGTTTTTCGGCCACCGGCACAATCTGATTATGCCCGGGCGCGCCCTGAATATGAGCGACGGCTGGGAAACGAAACGGCGCCGGGGGCCGGGGCACGACTGGGCCGTCATCCGCTTGGGCAGGCAGGGTGTCATACAACGCCTCGAAGTGGATACATCCTGGTTCAAGGGTAACTTTCCCGAAAGCTGCTCCGTCGAAGCCGTCAACGTGCAGGGCGGCGAGCCGGAGGATTTCTCCGCGCTCGAATGGAAGCCGGTGTTGTCGCGCACCGGATTGCAGGCGCACACCCGCCATTACTTTGAAGACGAAGTCATCAATGTCGGCCCGGCGACTCACGTGCGTTTCAACATCTTCCCTGACGGCGGCGTGAGCCGGCTGCGCGTCTTCGGCAGGATTGTCGTGTGATGACTGGCATCGAACGTCTGAATAATGCTTCGCGCGAGGAAGCCTTTGCCGCGCTGCTGGCCTGCTGCGGCTCAACCAGATGGGCGCAGCGGATGGTTGAGGCGCGTCCCTTCGCCGATCCGTCAGCGCTTCAGGAAACTGCCGAACGCATCTGGTGGGAGCTGAGGCCGCAGGACTGGCTGGAAGCTTTCGCGAGTCATCCGAAAATCGGCGAACGCCCTGCCGCCGGGCATCAGCCGGCGCAGTCATCCAGGTGGGCTGAAGCAGAACAGGCTGGAACACGTAGCGCGGCGAGTGAGACGCTCGATGATCTCGCCGAAGCCAATCGCGCTTATCAGGAAAAGTTCGGCTACATCTACATTGTCTGCGCGACGGGCAAAAGCGGCGAAGAGATGCTTGAATTGTGCCGGCGGCGGCTCGGCAACGATCATGAAACCGAGCTTCGTGTCGCGGCGGATGAGCAGCGAAAGATCACCGCGATCAGACTCGACAAGCTGCTGGAGGCGGCATGAATGAATTGCTGAGAGTCAGCTGGCTGCTCTCCCCGCTCCTCGTCGGGCTCGCTTTCCATGGGCTGTGCATCAAATTCAACTGGCTCGGCTCACTGGGGCGCCCGATTGACAACGGTCGAACCTTTCGGGGAAAGCGCCTCTTTGGTGATAACAAAACCTGGCGCGGGATTGTGGCCGTCGGTCTGGGAACCGCCGCCGGATTCGGTCTTCAAGCAATTCTGCATAGTCTGATCGGAGACCGGGGGATTGATCTGGTCGAGTATTCGTGGGCTGGTGCAATCGCGCTGGGGTTCGCGGTCGGAGTCGCGGCGATGCTCAGTGAATTGCCGAACAGCTTCATCAAACGTCAGTCCGGGATAACACCCGGGGCGGCAGGGAAGGGCGTCGCGGGGCTGTTCTTCTATTTCCTGGATCAGATTGATCTGCTGATTGGAATCTGGCTGGTGCTGGCGCTCGTTATTCCGGTGACAATCGAACGGGTGTTATGGTCGGTAGTCTTTCTGTTCCTCGCCCACCAGTTCCTCACCGTCGTCGGTTACAGCCTGGGGATGCGGGCGACGGCACGCCAGGGAAAAATGGGGGATAGCCTGACATGGGAATCAGCACACACGTCCTCGATACCTCGCTGGGCCGTCCGGCTCGCGGCGTACCCGTGGTTCTTGAATTTCACGAGCCGTTATCCGGCTGGCAGGTGATCGGGAAAGGCGCGACGGATGCCGACGGGCGGCTGAAAGGTCTGCTGCCACCCCAGCTTCAGCTCAGGCCGGGTAATTACAGGATCACGTTTGATACCGGCACCTGGTTCAGCGCATGCAGGGCGGAAGGCTTCTACCCTGAAGTATCAGTCGTCTTCACTATCCGCGACGCGGCGCAGCATTACCACGTCCCGTTATTACTAAGCCCGTTCGGGTACTCAACCTATCGCGGGAGTTAGATTGAAGTACGGCAGGCTGCCAGCCTGCGGTGTTTTCGGGCAGAGCCCGTTGGAGTTCAATCGGCCTTTCAATCTGAATCATCGGCAGGCTGGCAGCCCGCCGTACATTCAACCGGGAAATGCACTATGTCTGTCATTCTGTCCCACAACAACTACGGCAAATCGCGCGTGCGGATGGTGAAGGTCGCTCGCCACGGCGACCGCCACGACCTGCAGGACCTGACCGTCAACATCGCCTTCGAAGGCGATTTCGAGGCGGCGCACACCTTCGGCGACAACAGCAAGGTGCTGCCTACCGACACGATGAAGAATACTGTCTACGCGCTGGCGAAGCAGACGCCGGAGATCGAAGAGGTCGAGGACTTCGCGCTGCGGCTCGCGGGTCATTTCCTCAGCCACAACCCGCAGACCTCGCGGGTCATCGTCCAAATCGCTGAAAGTCAGTGGGCGCGCATCCCGGTCGGCGGAAAGCCTCACCAGCATTCGTTCACCAAAGCGGGCGACGAGAAACGCACCACGAGGGTGAATGCCACGCGCGAGGCGGCGGCGGTCGAATCGGGCATCGAAGGCCTGCTGGTGCTGAAGACTACCGGGTCGGCATTTTTCAATTACATCAGGGACGAGTACACGACCCTGAAGGAGACGACCGACCGGATCTTCGCGACGGCCGTCAAAGCGAACTGGCTCCACTCGCGGCCCGATGCCGCGACGGGCGCGGTCTGGCAGGGCGTGCGGCAGATGATCCTCGAAACCTTCGCGCAGCACGACAGCCTCTCAGTGCAGCAGACGCTCTACGCCATCGGCGAAACGGTGCTGGAAAATTTCGATGACATCACTGAAATCTCGCTGTCGCTGCCGAACAGGCATTGCCTGCTCGTTGACCTGTCACCCTTCGGGATGGAGAACAATAATGAAATCTTCGTGCCGACGGATGAACCGTACGGGCTGATTGAGGCGAGGTTGAAAAAGGGCTGAAGCAGGCTTTCGACTGCTTTGATGGAATGTGAACAAGGCGAAGCGGGCGCCACATAATGCGGCGCCCACTTCTTCGGAGGGAACCTGTGCGTATCCTCACTGGCCGGAGACTACGATCTTATTATCAACCGATTTGACGCCCCGAATCGCCTTGACCACGCTTTCGGCCTTCGCCTTTATCTCCGCGGTATCAACAGTCCCGGTCAGGGTCGCCCGCGCGTTGCTGACGTTCACGGAGACCGCAGCCATCCCCGGGTCATCAGATAACTTCTTTGCGGCCAGCTCCAGCAGGGTTCCGTCATCAATCGTGCTGCTGCCGGCGCTCGGCTGGGCCGGCTGCTGAATGATCACGGGCGCCTGCTGCGTCGGGGCCGGCTGCTGAATGATCACCGGCGGTTGCTGCGCGGGCTGCTGAACGACGGTCGGCGGCGGCTGTGGTGTATTCGGCTGACCGGCCGCTTCCCGCATGGCCTGCCGGTTGGCCTCCTCATTCGCGTTTCTGTTATTGACCACATAGACAGTGACGCAGATGGCAATGACTGCGAGAAGGATAATCATTGCCACCATGCCCGGTGAAAGGCTGACTTCCTGCGGCCCTTCCGCCCTTGTCCTTTCAGTTACCGTCTCCCTTCGTTCGCCGGGGCTGTTGACTACGACATGCTGTTGCTCAAATTTTTCATTCGGATACATAACCTGCTCCTCGTGAGATGAAGTGCAGCACCAGTCACTGCGCCTCCATTCTGGTTTACCGGCGTCACTCCGGGATGCCGGGCACGCCTCAATGGGGGAAAGAGTCGCCAGTTCCATCACGGCCTGACAAGGTGCAATAGTTATGCCGATGCTTTTAACTTCATTTCATCATTCTCACCCCTCAGCCTTTACCAGACTCCAAGTGCCCTGCTGACATCTTCTGAAGACTCCGGAAGACATTGCTACTCTGGCTGTTTCGCCCCAAGCAATAGAAATCAAAAATTCTCCGGGACGGTTTGTTCGCTATGAATTACATAAACAGGAACTGAAGGCGAGCGAGGCAGAATGAGTTTTTACTTTTACAGAGTGAAAGGGCCGGTCGGTAAATACAATGTGTCCTCTTAGGAGACAGTTGGCAATACACCGGGGTTAATGATTGCCGCCTCAGAAAGTGGGAAAGGGCGTCAGAGTCATCCCGGCTTTCACCCCTGCCGATGGTACAGGATCTTCATGAACGAGCCCGACCGCAATTCTTCCGGCGACAGGCTGGTCAATGTGGTCGCCTCCTGCTCGGTGATCGCGCCGCAGTTGATGGCGCGCAGGAAGTAATTGAGCAGCCCCTGCCCCGTCGCCGCATCATCAAACACATCTCCGATCAGCGTGGCCTGAGCTGCTTTGGCGACGAAATTGCGCAGCCGCTCGGAAGCCGCATCCAGACTTTCGAGGAAGAATGAATAGACCGCAGCGTAGCGCGTCGGCAGTTGCGCCGGGTGCAGATCCCAGCCCTGATAGAAGGCGTTCACGAGCGAATGCTGCGTGTGGTCGTAATGCAGCTTCCAGGCATGATGCACCGTGGCGCGGTTGGCGGCGATCTGTTCGGGCGTGAGCGGGCGGCCTTCGTCCGGGCGGTGAGGCGCGACCGGCATGATATTGGTCGCGCCGTCCGAGAGCCAGACGCCGGTTCCGGCAAAGGCGACCTGCATCATGCTCCGCGCAAAATCGCAGGCGGGGTGCAGCATGTGCTGGTGCGCGGCGGTGATGCTGCAACTGGCCGTGTAATCGTAAGTGCCGAAGTGCGCGGCCACGCAGCGGCCCCGCGCGGCTTCGAGCAGGCGCGGCAGGTTCGATTCGCCGCGCTCGTTGATGATTGATTGCGTGGTCTCAATCATCATCTCCATCCTGAGCGTGCCTGTGGCGAGGCCCGACCGCTGCTCGAACAGGTCGAAGAGGTCCGCGAGCGCCGCGACCTGCTCGGGGATGACTACTTTGGGCAGCGTGACGACGAAGTTCGCGGGCAGTCCGCCGTCTGCGTGTTCAATCAGTGTCGAGAGGAAGAGATCGAGCGTGCGGATGCTGCGGGCCTTTAACTCTTCGGTGAATGGTTTGATACGGATGCCGATGAATGGCGGCAGCGTGCCTTCGTTCATTCCCCTGACCACCTGAGCGGCGGCGGCGACCGTGTGGTCATCCTCTTCCTGATCCGGGCGATTGCCATAACCGTCCTCGAAGTCTATGCGGAAATCCTCGACCGGCTCGCGACTGAGTTTGTCCCGCACGCGGGCGTAAACAGTCCACGCAAACCACGCCGGATGGTTTTCACGTTTGACGGCTTCGGGCGAATCAGTGAGGCGGGCGGCCAGCTCTGAAATTCTGTCTTCGGCATCGGGCAGACTTTCAGCGCCGGGCAGGCCGACGGCTCTGGCGAGCGTCGCGAAATCAGGCGCGTATTCGGCGAGCGCCTGCCGGGCCATGGCGCCGAGTCGCACGGCGGTGTCCGACCTGAAGAGGTGCGCGCCGCCGTAAACTGTATGCACCGGCTGACGGCGGCCTGATTCGCCGGGGTAGCGCCGGGCGAAAGCCGTGTTGGCCTGTTGCAGCCGTGCCACGACCTGTTGAATGTCTTCGGGTGAGAGAGAGGTGTTCATATCTTTCCTCGTGACTGATGATCTGATGGCGATTTCGCAGGTGAAAACGATGCTATAGTAGCACGCCTATGCGACGCGAAAATAACCCGCCGATGCGGTTGCTGCAATTGCTGCAACTGGCCGACAGCACCTTGCCGATTGGGGCGGCGGCGCATTCGTTCGGGCTGGAAACGCTGGTCGAAGCGGGAGCGCTTGAAGTCACGCGGCTGGAAGTTTTCTTTCGCGATTACCTGCTCGAAACCGGCGCGCTCGAAGCGGCATTCTGCCGGGCCGCGCATCAACTGGCGGGTACACGACCGCAGGAGAGGATTGAGTCCTGGCTTGCCTTGAACTGTCGCCTGAGCGCGCTCAAGCCAGCACGTGAGGCGAGAGCGGGCAGCGCGGCGCTGGGGCGGCGATTCCTCCAGCTCGTCACCGGGCTCGGCGAATGGCCGACGTTGATTGAAGCTCTGAGCGCTGCACAGCAGAATGGCGTTGAGATTCATCACTGCGCGGCTTTCGGCCTGACGGGCGGCGCGCTCGGCTTTGATGAAGAGATGACTGCGCTGGCATATTTGCAGCAGTCGCTGGCGGGGCTCGTGTCGGCGTGTCAGCGACTGCTGCCGCTCGGTCAGAGCCGGGCCTCAGGCATTCTCTGGAACCTCAAGCCGGTGGTGATCGACGCGGTCGGGCTGGGCGCCGCGGGCACCCACGACATTGCGTGTTTCAACCCGCTCGTTGACCTCGGCGCGATGCGGCATCCGGCGCTTGCCACGCGGTTGTTCATCAGTTAGATTACGCGCGCAAGCAGAGACATTCATCAATGATCGCCATCCATTCAGGGGATGCAGAACACAGCTTCTGACTTTGCGGCCTCGCGGCCCGGACAAAGTCGGCAAACCGATCAGGTCCATCAGCACCACCAGCAAATCAGGCAACACTGCGTCAGCGGGCGGCTCCGGCTGCGTTTCGAGCGGAATGATTCTTCGGGGGCGACCATCCTCGCGACCTGTGAACAAGAGCCGCCGCTGAAAGTCGTGCGCGCTTTCCCTCTCGCCGACGGGGCGGCGCTCGTCCATCTGCACAATGTCTCCGGCGGAGTGCTGGGCGGTGACCGGCTTGAGATGCAGGTTGAAGTCGGCAATCGCGCCGCCGCGCAACTGACGACGACCGGCGCGACGCGGCTGTATCGCTGCCTGGAGTCGGCGCCTGATGCCGTACAGACCACTGAAATCCGGGTGCGCGAAAACGGGCTGCTTGAATATCTGCCTGATGCGTTGATCCCGTTTGCCGGGGCGCGCTACCGGCAGCAGGCGAAAATCGAACTGGATGCGGGCGCGGGCCTGTGCTGGTGGGAGGCGGTCGCGCCGGGCAGGGAAGCGGCGGGTGAGTTGTTCGGTTACGAGCGGCTGGAATTGAAACTCGAAATCAGCGCCGGGGGCAGAACCATTGCGCTCGAACGCAACTGCCTTGAGCCTCGCCTGCGACCGCTCGATTCTCCGGCGCGGCTCGGTGATTACCGTTACTTCGCCAGCCTCTATCTTTGTCGTGTGGGTGTGGAGGCGGCGCGCTGGCTGAAGGTCGAAAGAGAGTTGAGTGAGCTGGCCGAACAGCTTTCACGGCGCGACGAAGTTTTATTGGGGATCAGCACACTGCCTGCGCACGGGCTGGTCGTGCGCGCGCTCAGCGTCTGCGGTCGCGACATCACGTCGGGGCTGACTGCATTCTGGCGCGCCGCGAAGCTGGAACTGTACGGGCGCGAAGCCGTGTTGCCGAGGAAGATTTATTGAGTCAGAACAGGAGGTTGATTCGTGTATCTCACACCACGCGAGCAGGAGAAACTACTGATTTACGTGGCCGCAGAAGTGGCCCGGAAACGACAGGCTCGCGGCCTCAAACTTAATTACCCCGAAGCGGTCGCGATCATCACTGCTGAAGCCCTCGAAGCCGCGCGCGACGGAAAGAGCGTGACCGAAATCATGTCGCTCGGCGCAAACATCCTGGGGCGCGAGGACGTGATGGAAGGCGTGCCTGAGATGATCCACGAAGTCCAGGTTGAAGGCACGTTCCCCGACGGAACCAAACTGATCACCATCCACGACCCGATCAGATGAGCGTATGAAACCCGGCGAATATTTCCTTGAATCCGCAAACATTCAGGCCAACCCGGGCCGCCGGACGGTGACCGTGGTTGTGCGCCATACCGGCGACCGCCCGGTCCAGATCGGCAGCCACTTTCATTTCTTCGAGGTCAACCGCGCTCTCAGATTTGACCGCCCGGCGGCTTACGGCATGCGGCTCAACATCGCGGCGGGCACGGCGGTGCGCTTCGAGCCGGGCGAGGAGAAGGAAGTCACGCTGGTCGAGCTGGCCGGGGCCCGCGTGGTGCGCGGCCATCGCGGATTCGTTGAGGGCGCGCTCGGCGATTCGGTCGTTAAAGCTGCCGCGATCAAAAAGCAGGAGGCTGACGCATGAGCCTGAGCATTCCGCGCCGAACTTATGCCGATCTTTACGGCCCGACGACGGGCGACCGCGTGCGGCTGGCCGACACCGAACTCGTCATCGAAGTCGAGCGCGATCACACGCATTACGGCGACGAGATCACTTTCGGCGGCGGCAAGGTGATCCGCGACGGGATGGGGCAAAGCGTCAGTGCAACGCGCGCCCGGGGCGCACTCGATCTGGTCATCACGAGCGCGCTGATCATTGATTACTGGGGCATTGTCAAAGGCGACATCGGCATCAGGGATGGCCGCATCGTCAAAGTCGGCAAGGCCGGCAACCCTGACACGATGGCCGGTGTTGATCCTGAACTCGTCGTCGGCGCATCAACCGAAGTCATCGCGGGCGAAAACCTGATCGTCACTGCCGGGGCGATTGACAGCCACATCCACTTCGTCGCGCCGCAGCAGGTTTATGCGGCGTTGTCGAACGGCACGACGACGATGATCGGCGGCGGCACGGGGCCTGCGACGGGAACCAACGCGACCACGTGCAGCCCCGGCGAGTGGAACATCGCGCGGATGTTGCAGGCCGCCGAAGCGTGGCCGATGAATTTCGGATTCCTGGGCAAAGGCAATGCTTCAGATGTCGCCCCGCTCGAAGAACAGATTGTCGCCGGGGCCTGCGGCCTGAAGCTGCACGAAGACTGGGGCACGACGCCAGCCGCGATTGATGCCTGCCTCAAAGCCGCCGACAAGTACGACGTGCAGGTGGCGATCCACACCGACACGATCAACGAGGCCGGGTTCGTCGAAGATACCATCGCCGCGATTGCCGGGCGAACGATCCACACTTACCACACCGAAGGCGCGGGCGGCGGGCACGCGCCGGACATTATCAGGATTGCGGGCCTCCCGAACATCCTGCCTTCCTCGACCAACCCGACGCGGCCTTACACGGTCAACACCATCGCCGAGCATCTGGACATGCTGATGGTCTGCCACCACCTCAACCCGCAGGTGCCCGAAGACGTGGCTTTTGCCGAGAGCCGCATCAGGCCCGAGACCGTCGCCGCCGAAGACATCCTGCACGACCTGGGCGTCTTCAGCATGCTGTCGAGCGACTCGCAGGCGATGGGGCGCATCGGCGAAGTTGTGCTGCGGACGTGGCAGACGGCGCACAAGATGAAGGTGCAGCGCGGCCCGCTGCCGGAAGACTCGGCGCGCAGCGACAACTTCCGCGTCAAGCGGTACGTGTCGAAATACACGATCAACCCGGCCATCACGCACGGCATCGCCGCTCGGGTGGGTTCGATTGAGCCGGGCAAACTCGCCGATCTGGTACTCTGGCGTCCGGCGTTTTTCGGCGTCAAGCCGGAGATGATAGTGAAGGGCGGGCTGATCGCGTGGAGCGTGATGGGTGACGCGAACGCTTCGATCCCGACCCCGCAGCCGCAACTCTACCGCCCGATGTTCGGGGCTTTCGGCGGGGCGACCGCAGCCACCAGTCTGACTTTCACTTCACGGGCGGCGATTGATGCCGGCATTCCGGGCAGACTCGGGTTGCAGAAGACCGCCGTAGCGGTTGAGCATTGTCGTCACATCGGCAAGGTTGACATGATCCACAACGACGCCGCCCCGAAGATCGAGGTTGATCCTGAGACTTACGAGGTTCGCGCCGACGGCGAACTGCTGACCTGCGACCCGGCGCAGGTGCTGCCGATGGCGCAGCGATACTTCCTTTTTTGAGCAGAGTTGCTGGGGATTTGAAACGCTCAGGCCAAAACCTTCAATCGTCAGGGACAACATATGATCCTGAAGAAAATTACCTTAATCGCGCTTCTGCTGATTTGTTCTGCCGCAAACTCTTCCGGTCAGAAAGCTTCTGCGAAGCCTGATTCGGAAGTCTTCGCCAAAGAGCTGGAACAAAGGGGTGTTGGCAGGCGGGCGTCTGATATCCGCCTGATTCCTGAATCAACAATTCTCATCCCCAGAGAGATGATGCTCGCCAATGGCAAAACGCAGGTTCTGAGTATTCCGCTGGTGATTGAAAATCATTCTTCCGGTGCGATCACTTCCGGACTCTCTCACGAGTGGTATGGCGGCATAGGGCCGCCAACAGACCTTTATGCTGCAGCCAGGAGAGAGAGGCAGAGTGGTTCTGTTTGGGTGACAGAGCCGGGCTATCAGGTCGGCGAACTGGGTACTGTCGCCGAAACCGTAATTCAGCCGGGCGAGAGTAAAAAGATAGACGTGCGGCTGAACTGGCCGGGAACGGGGTCGGAGCCTCACGAGCCGTTGATCCGCGACTTGAAGCCGGGCTCGCATACAATCAGATTCCTCCTGCTTTTCAGCACTGAGAACGCCGGCGGCTTCAGGGCCAGGCGTTATGTTGAAACACCGGAAATTGAGGTTGAAATCCGCGGTTCGTAGTTGCGGCCATGAGATTTGATTTCTGATCACGGGAATGGAGGCCGATATGCAGGACACAAATTACAAGCGGGCATTCCGCGTCGGCGTCGCCGGCCCGGTCGGCAGCGGCAAGACGGCGCTCCTTGACTGCCTGAGCAGACAACTCTGGCCGCGCCTCAATCTGGCCGTCGTCACCAATGACATCTACACCCGGGAAGACGCCGAGTTTCTGATCCGTCAGGGCACGCTGCCAGTGGAGCGGGTGCGCGGGGTCGAAACGGGCGGCTGCCCGCACGCGGCGATCCGCGAAGACGCTTCGATGAATCTGGAGGCCATCGCCGACCTCGAACGCAGCCTGCATGGGCTGGAACTGATCTTTGTCGAAAGCGGCGGCGATAATCTGGCGGCGGCTTTCAGCCCCGAGCTGGTTGACGTCTCGATTTATGTGATTGATGTCGCCGGGGGGGACAAGATTCCGCGCAAGGGCGGGCCCGGCATTACGCGCTCCGACCTGCTGGTCATCAACAAGATTGACCTCGCGCCGTATGTCGGGGCTTCACTCGAAGTCATGGAGCGTGACGCGCGCCGCATGCGCGGGGACAATCCATTCGTCCTGACGAATCTGAAAAGCGGGGAAGGATTGCCCGCCGTCCTCGCCTGGCTTGAGCATCAACTGAACGCACCGCCCGCCGCCCGCCGCGCAATCATTGATGCTCACGCGCCGTATTCGGGTCGTCCTCACCGCCATCCGCACAGTCACGATCACGACCACACACAGGAGGCCCTATGATTCACAAAACACTTTCCACTGCCGCAATGCTGATTGGCCTGATCGCAGTGCTGACAATTACCGGAATGGTCATTGCAGAGACGGCTGGTCGTGCCGCGCAGGCTCAGCACAGACTGACGAAAGCCGACGTTGACCGGATGATGACCGAAATTTCCAACTGGGGGCGCTGGGGAAAAGAAGACCAGCTTGGCGCTGTCAACCTGATCACGCCGATGAAGCGAAAGCAGGCCGCCGCGCTGGTCAAAGAAGGCGTTTCAGTTTCGCTGGCGCGCGAGACGAACAGCGAGAAGGAGCCTGACAATCCGAACCCGTATCAGCACACGATGAACCTGACCGGGAGCAACAACCCCGGGCAGTTCAGCGTGGATACGCTTTCGGTGCTGTTTCACGGCTACCAGCACACGCACATGGACGCGCTCTGCCACATCTTTTATCGGGGGAAGATGTACAACGGATTCTCGCAGGAGGAGGTCACCCGGAAAGGCGCCGGCAAACTGGCGATCAGTAATCTGCGGCAGGGCATCCTGACGCGCGGCGTCCTGATGGATATGGCCGCGCTCAAGGGCGTGCCATACCTCGAACCGGGCACCCCCATTTACCCGGAAGACCTGGAGGCGTGGGAGAAGAAAGCGGGGATCAAAGTCCAGAGCGGCGACGCCGTTTTCATCCGCACCGGCCGCTGGGCGCGGCGTGCGGCCGTCGGCCCGTGGGATGTTGATAAAACGGGAGCGGCGGGCCTGCACGCTTCGTGCGCCCGGTGGCTCAGGGCGCGCGACGTGGCGGTGCTGGGGAGCGATGCCGCGAGCGACGTGTTGCCCTCAGGCATTGAGGGTTTCTCGCATCCGATTCACACGCTCACGCTGGTGGCGCTCGGCGTGTACATCTTCGACAACTGCGATCTGGAAGCGCTCGGCGAGGCCGCGGCGAAGAGGAAGCGGTGGGACTTTCTGCTGACCGCCGCGCCGATCCCGGTGAGCGGCGGGACGGGTTCGCCGCTCAACCCGGTTGCGACGTTCTGAGGTTCAGTGTTCGGGCGCCTTGCCCGTCAGCTTCCTGTCGCCCGCGGCCTGTGCCGCCGCGCCCGCAGGCCGGGCGTAATAACCCAGCCGCGTGCGGGCAATCAGCCTGCGTCTGTCTCTGGAATCCACCACGACCCTGACGCTGCGAAAACTGCCGTCCCTCTTTTCGTTGGTCGGGTAGTAGCTGATGACGTACTGCGTCCGCAGATCCTTGGCGATCTGCGTCGCGATGGCTCCCATTTCGCTGATGTCTTTCGGGAAGAAGGCGCGGCCGCCGGAGTCGTCGGCGAGCCGCATGAGCAGCTCCTTCGCCTTCTTGGCGGGCGACCTGCCGAAGAGGCCCTTCTGCTCCTCGTCCTCGTCAACGAAGCCGACGAAGTAGACCTGGACCTCGTCCTCCTTCATCGCCTCGATGACTTCCTTCTCCTTGACCGAGCTGTTTTTCTCGAGACCGTCGCTGATGACGATGAGGGCGCGGCGGCGGTGCTGCCCCTGTTTGCTGGCCTTCTCGTGCGCGTAATCGGCGGTGGCCACGATGGCGTCGAGCAGGGATGTGCCGCCGCTGGTGTAGAGGTTGTCAATCGCGTCTTCGAGTTCGCGCTTGTCGCGGGTGAAATCCTGGACCAGCTCGGGCTCGGCCTTGAACTGCGCGACGAAGGCCTCGTCTTCGTTCCGCAGCTGTTTGATCAGCCCGCGGGCGGCGTCCGAGACGACCTGCAGCTTGGTGCGCATGCTGCCCGAAGTGTCAATCACCATGCCAAGGCTGATCGGCACCTCCTCGCGGCTGACGTTCTCGATGCTCTGCTTGATCTTGTCTTCGAAAACGCTGAAGTCGTCTTTCTTCAGGTCGTAGATCGGGTTGTTGGCCTGATCAATCACCGTCACGTCGAGCTGGACCAGCTGGGTGTCAATGCGCAGTGTGTCTTCCCCCGGGGCAGGCTGCTGCTCATCGGAGACCGCGCCCTGCCGCTGGTCCTTCTTCGATTTGTCTTTCTGCTCCTGCTTCTGAGGGGGCTGCTGTGGCGGCTGCGGTTTTTGTGACTGCGGGGATTGCTGGTACGCGCCGGCCGTGATGATGACGGACATCACCACCAGCAGCGAGAGCGCGATGACGAGCATCCGGCGGGTTGAAGATGAATAAAGCATAACGAGACCTTTCCTGACTCTGGTTTCAATGGAGCGAGCAAAGGGGAGCGACCGCATTATACAACCTCCGGGCGGAAAAAGGTCAGCCGTGACTGACGATTAATCGTATACTGGCCCGCAGGCGGCCTCCGGCGACCGAGATTGATAATGAAAGGCAGACTGTTATGATTAACCTGAGTACCTCCCCCAGGGATTTCGAGCTGGTCATCCTCAACGCCACCGTCGTCACCATGAACGCAAACTTTGATGTCCTCGAACGCGCCGCCGTGGCCGTGCGTGACGGGCGCGTCGCGAAGGTCTGTGCGGTCGGCGACCTGCCCGCTGGGTGGACGGCACAGCAGACGATTGACGCGACCGACGCCGTCGTGATCCCCGGCTTGATCAACGCCCACACCCACGTGCCGCATTCGCTGCTCAGGGGCGTCGGCGACGGGCTGCCGCTCGAACGCTGGCTGACCGAGGCGATCTTCCCGATTGAGAAGGCCTGCGTGGATGAAGATTTCGTCAAAGTCGGCGCGCGGCTCTCGATCATCGAAATGCTGCTCGGCGGGATCACCACCTTCGCCGACATGTTTTATTACGAGTGGGAGATCGCGCGCGAGGCCGACACGCTCGGCATCCGCGCCGTACTCGGCGAAACCGTGCTGGATTTCCCGACGCCGGATGCACCAAGTGGGACGGCCGAAAGCCTGAAGCTTGCGGAAAAGTTCATTGACGAATGGAAGGGCCACCCGCGCATCACGCCCGCCGTCGCGCCGCATGCGCCCTACACCTGCGGGCCGGAAACGCTCAGGGCCGCACGCGATCTGGCCCTGCGCACCGGGACGCCCGTGCTGATCCACCTCTCGGAGACCGAACACGAAGTGGATGAAGTCCTCAAACGCTACGGCGCGACGCCGATCCATTACGTGGCGCGGGAGGGTTTGTTCGAGGCCAGAGTGCTGGCCGCCCACGTGGTCCACCCGCAATCGGGGGAGCTGACGTTGCTCAAGGAACACAACGCCGGCATCGCGCACTGCCCGCGCTCGAATATGAACCTGGCGTCCGGCGCGGCGCCGATCCGGAGGATGCTCGATAAGGAACTGCGGCTGGGCCTCGGGACTGACGGCGCGGCTTCGGCCCCGACCACCAACCTGTTTGAGGAGATGGGCACGGCGGCGCGGCTGGCCAAGCTGCACCACAAGCGGGCGGACGCCGTGGCGGCGCGAGAGGTCTTCGCGATGGCGACCATCGGCGGCGCCCGCGCGCTGGGGATGGAAGACCGGATCGGCTCGATTGAGCCGGGCAAGCTCGCCGACCTGGTCGTCGTGGATACCGGCTCGGCGACGCTCGAGCGCGCCCCGATCTATGACGTTTACGCCCATCTGGTCTACGCGACGGCTGAAGCGCGGGAGACAATCGTCGGCGGCGTCCCCGTGGTGCGTGACAAACGGGTGCTGACGATTGACTGGCAGCGGCTGCGCCGTCAGGTGCGCGACCAGTCAGACCGGATTACAAATGTGATGGGGTGATCTGAGAATAAGGCAAAAGTAAAAAGGCAAAAGGCAAAAATAAGAGCGCAAGGGGGACTGATGGTAATCAGGGCAACTCTTCTTTCTTACTTCTGCCTTTTGCCTTTTTACTTTTGCCTTCCTTATACTACCCGGGCCGCACATCCAGACTGACAAGGTTTCCGGTTCTCTCCAGCTGGGAGGAAAGGGGGAAATCCCATGGGAAATCCATTCCGCTTACGTCGGGCAGCGTTCATCTGCATTCCGGTGTTCCTGAGTTTTGTTGGTTCCATCGCACAGCAGGCCCCTTCGACTACACAAACCAAAACCGAACAGAAAGGTGATGCCAGAGATGGGCAGCAGCGCTACATCATTGAGACTGAAGTCGTCACCCTCAGCGTCACCGTCACCGACCCCTCCGACCGGCTGGTGACGGGGCTCGACCGGCAGCACTTCGAGGTCTTTGAAGACAAGGTCAAACAGAACATTGAATACTTCAGGGACGAAGACGTGCCCGTCAGCGTCGGAATCATCTTTGACATTTCAGGGAGCATGAAGGGCAAGCTTGATCGCGCCCGGGAGGCGCTCAAGGCTTTCATTGAGACCAGCCACGACGACGACGATTACTTCTTGGTCGCCTTCAACCAGCGCGCGAATCTGGTCGCCGAGTTCACCGACGGCACCACGCTCCAGAACAAACTCACGCTGATTGACCCGCGCGGTCAGACGGCGCTCTACGACGCCGCGTACCTTGGCGTCGAGAAAGTCAGGCAGGGCCGCCACCCGAAGCGGGCGATCCTGCTG
>Ga0070741_10007133_pt1 | contig 23408 bp, 22 predicted proteins | sample Coa_R1_4_FD_66440 | JGI IMG/M metagenome (GOLD analysis project Ga0070741, IMG submission 66440) | Surface soil microbial communities from Centralia Pennsylvania, which are recovering from an underground coalmine fire - Coalmine... | ecosystem: Environmental > Terrestrial > Soil > Unclassified ...
GGGGCGATTACAGCCGGCCCGAATGTCCAGATGGCGCTTTTCTTTATGATTACGCTTGAGTATATGGCTCAGCGAAATATGTCGGTGGCTGCTGCTGCGCGAAATACCGGAATCACGCCGCGTCCCATCGCTATCGATGCGGCAAGACGTGCTCGGGATGAGATCATGAAAATGCCAGCACTCGAACCGCTGTGGCGTGATTTGCTTGCGCGTTTGAAGAAAACCGATCCGGAATTGTTTGGACAACAGGAACAGAGTGTGGGCGCGTAAGAAACCAATCGTTAGGTTTCGTTCAGAATGCGCGCTATGTCTCTTGATGTATGTAGCACCCTTACGATTTCTACGGGCTCTACGTCCGGCCGATAGATGATCATGTAGTGGCCCCTAACGATCCAAAATGCTAGGGACTCATCTTTGGAGAGGTCAGGTCTCTTACTCCCCATACGCGGCATTGCAACCAGTTTGTACATAGCGTCATATATCTCGTTCACCAGAAGTCTGGCGTGCTCCATTGAGTTTTGGGCTATGTAGTCGCCAATTTCGATTAAGTCTGCCGCGGCAGGGTCTGATATCTGGGGTTCTTTGTTGGGCATCAGCTATTTAACAAGTTCTTTGTCGTGGAGATTGTGCCGTTCCTGGATCCGCGCAAGTATCATGTCTCGGGTTTGTTCATTTAAGGGCAAGCTTCTACCTTCATCCAGCGCCTTCACCCCTTCGGTTATTTTTTTACGAAGCTCTTCCAGGTGAATCTCTCTCAATATCGCTTGATCTTTGAGCAACAGTAAAGCGTCGTGGATGACTTCGCTTTTGCTATTGTATCTTCCGCTCTCCACCTGTTCGTGGACAAACGTTTCTAATTCTGAAGTGAGATATATATCCATAGATGCCTTCAACAATAGTGATCTATCAGCTCAAATAATAACGCACCCTCAACCATTGTTAAAGTGACAACTATTGGTGGGAATTCACTCCGCAGCATCGAGCCGTGATTGGATCCAATCCCTGATGAACGCCATCTCATCAAAATCTATGGAATGGCCGACGGGAAACTCACGATAGGCGACCTTGTAACCTAATTCGACCAGCTCGCGATTTACCAGGCGGCCCGCTTCGACCGGGACAACATCATCGGATGTTCCGTGTGCGACAAGGATCTGACGTTTTGGGTCACGGACCGCTTCCTGAATGATCACATCTGGTTCAGGCAAATATCCGCTTAAGGCGATTAAACCTGCGAGGCGCTCCGGATACCGCAATCCAACTTCTAGCGTCATCACTGCCCCCTGAGAAAAACCCGACAAGAACGTGCGATCCAACGGAACTTGGAATTTTTCTCTGACTTCGTTGAGCAGCGTCGTCAATTGCTGGCGGCTTTCGCGCAGAGTTTGCGGTTGATCCGAGCCAAGCTCGTACCACGCGTGACCTAGTCCCCACGCGCCGAGCTGCATGCACAACGGGCCATTCGGGAAAATCCCAACAACGCTGTTGGGGAATATTTCCGGCAGAATCGGAATAAGATCTTCGGCTGAGGCTCCGCGGCCGTGGATCGCAATAATCAGAGGCCGGTCGAGACTGGCTTCGCCGCTTTCAACAATCAGAGTATCCAAACCGCCCAAGGTGCAATGAATCGGTTGCATTCAATTTTCCCGTTTGTGGTCTTGCGCTAGGTTGTCAGCATAATGTTATCCCGATATGGGGGCAAGCCAGAGTCATTGATTAATCGAGTATGATTCATATATTGGTTCAATCAAAGACATTATTTTACAAATGTGAGCCTGCTGGAGGACGAGTTGCCTTTTATTGAATTGAAACACTCACCGTTAGCTGGTGATATCTCCCCGGTGCGAATTCATTATCGTGAATACGACGACGGTTTCCCCTTGATATTTTTGCATGGTGGATGGGGCTACAAGATTTATCCGTTTGATCGTCAGATTGCAGCTCTCGAGAAAAATTTCAGGATCGTTATCCCGGACAGATCGGGATACGGGCGTTCGACAAGGTTGGAGCAGTTTCCTTTCGCTCTTCATGCCGCTGGCGCTGACGAGGCGATTGCTTTTATGGATCAGCTTAATATTACAAAGGCCATTTTCTGGGGCCACAGTGACGGCGCGGTCATCGCAGCAAACGTCGCAATTAAACACCCTGAGCGCGCCACCGCAATAATCATGGAAGCTACGCATTACGACCGCCGCAAGCCTCATTCTCGCGCTTTCTTCACCAGCATGGTTGTTAATCCCGAAGAATTCGGTGAGCGCGTGACCTCCATCATAAAAGAAGATCATGGCGAGGATTACTGGCGTCAGGTCCTGGGAATGGAAGGCCGGGTCTGGCTGGAAATTCTCGATACCGCCGACCGACCTGAATTCGACATGTATGGCGGCAAATTAGGTGAACTCTCCGTGCCGACACTTTTTATCCATGGCGAAGAAGATCCAAGAACTGAACCTGGCGAACTCGACGCTATTCGCAAACTGGTTCCAGCAGCAAGAATGCATATCGTTAAGGGGGGAAAACACAGTCCCCACAGCGAACGTTTGGCATCGGACGAATCAACGAGAGTTGCGAAAGAATTTCTCGCTGAAAACGCTTTGCTCGTTTAAACCATCTTCCTGTAAACTGTCGCGCTGTTGAAAGGGGATGAATGAGTCAACAACCTATTCTTGTTGAAGTCACGCGCGGACCAATCACCGAATCTATTCATCGCGGCTGCATAGCAGTAGTCGAGCCAGACGGCAACGTCATAGCCCGGGTTGGCGATACATCTTTCGTTACATACATGCGGTCGACTGCAAAGCCGATTCAGATGCTCCCGCTGATAATCAACGGTGGAGCGGATCGCTTTGGATTTACAGAAGCGGAACTGGCGGTGATGGCAGCGTCCCATAGCGGCGAGCCGATTCACACCGAGCAAGTGGCTTCGGTTCTTAACCGGATTGGTTTGGATAAATCGTATCTTCACTGCGGCGTGCACGTCCCTTTTGACAAAACAGTTCAAGCGGAGTTAGCTGGACGCACTCCGGATGTTCTGCAGAATAATTGCTCGGGTAAGCATTCAGGGATGCTGGCTCAATGCATGGCGGGCGGATTTGATCCTGTAAATTATGAATCACCTGATCATCCGATTCAGCGTCAGATCAAAAACACATTGGCGACTCTAGCCGGTATACACGAAAATGAGATCAAGATTGGTATTGATGGATGCAGTGCACCTGTTTTTGGCATGCCAGTCGTAGCAATGGCTCGGGCGTACGCGCGCCTCGTTAATCCAGCCGGTCTTGATTCCACACTCTCGGCTGCTTGCAAACGAGTCGTGACAGCTATGCTCGATCATCCTGAATTAATCGCTGGAACTAACAATCGCGTCGATACCGATATCATGAAGATTGGTGATCACACGGTCATTGCAAAAGTCGGCGCCGAAGGCGTTTACACAATGGGAGTTTTGCCATCAGAGAAATATCCCAATGGTCTTGGGATTGCCATCAAGATAGAAGACGGCAATGACCGCGCAACTGCGCCATCGGCGATTGAAACGCTGGATCAACTCGGCCTGTTGAATGAATCGCAAAGGGGGCGCTTGTCATCCTGGCGTCCTAAGGAGATTAAGAACCACCGGGGAATTGTGATCGGTGAGCTGAAACCGGCATTTCGCCTCAATTTGCCCACTTAATCATTCAATCATTTGAATGATGTCTGATTAACCGTCTTGTTCAATGTTCGGCGTGTTATACTGAGGAAAATCGAAGTTGGAAGAGGCCATTGGCTACTGACATTTCTCTAGCTAAGGTTGTCCCCCTACAAGGGGCCAGTCCGCCACAAATAAGCAATTTTGCGCTGGCGCTGGTCTCGGCTGTCTTGCTGATTCTCTCGTTCCCCGGATTCGAATTTAATCTGCTGGCGTGGGTGGCGCTTGCGCCATTGATGCTGGCGCTGACGCGCGAACCATCTTTCTGGCGAGCCTTTCTGCTGGGTGAAATAACTGGCTCAGTCTTTCTTTATGGCACGTGCCATTTTCTCGCATTTTCAATTATTAATTACGGTGGGCTCAACCCTGTCCTGGCCTATTTGATAGTCGCTCTGCCGTGTCTGGCGGCCGGATTGTTTTTCGGACTCTCTGCGGCAATCACTGCGCGCTGTTTCAGTCGATTCGGATTGTGGGCAGTATTTCTTGTGCCTTTTTTTTGGATTGCGCTGGAGTACGGACGACAGTTTCTTCGGTTAGGATGGGACGGGATTGGATATTCTCAGGCTTTTCATCCCGACTTGATTCAGCTGGCCCGATTCGGTGGAGTTCACGCGGTTGGATTCATAATCGTTCTGGTCAGTTCCGGACTTGTTTTTGTTTCGCTCACCGATAATCGATGGGCTGCTACTATCGTTGCGGTGCTGGTATTTCTAATACTGGTTGGAAACTATGATTACGGCAGGCGAATGACGCAACAACCTGCGGGCAACAGCGGAAAATATCGTGTCGTTGCGATCCAGCCAAACGTGCCAATGGATGGCGATTGGGATGAAGCGTTTATCCGCCGGATTCTTGATGAACATATTTCGCTCTCGGAAAAAGCAATCGCAGAATTCGGTCCTTCTGGGCCGGACGATAAACCAATCGTAGTAATCTGGCCGGAATCGCCGATGAATCTTCGTTACGAAGCCGACGTAAACGAACACCAGACTGTCATTGACTTCATCAGACGCAACCATATTTATCTTATCTGGAATACCATCACACAGCCCGATCCGAAACACGACTACAACAGCGTCCTGGTCATGACGCCGGATGGTGAAAAAGCGTCACAATATGATAAGATTTACCTTCTGCCGTTTGGCGAATTTGTTCCGGCGCGGAACTGGATACCGCTGATCGGGCGAATCCCAATGCTGGCAGGCGATTTTACGGCAGGCAGCGATTACAAAGTAGGGACGGTCGACAACGCCAAAATAGGCGCATCAATCTGCTTCGAAGCCACTTTCCCGCAAGTAGCCCGCATGATGACGCTCAGCGGCGCTACGACACTGGTGAATATCTCGGATGATGGATGGTTCGGTCCGACCTCGGCGGCTCGGCAGCATCTGGCGCACGCGATTTTACGTTCGGTCGAGAACAATCGCGAGATGTTACGCGTAACCAATTCAGGGATTACGACTCGAATACGACCTGATGGAAGTATCCAGGATTCGTCGGAGCTGTTCGAAGTCACCAGCAGAAAATGGCGAGTGGATCTTGATGCTAACAGACCGATGACGGTTTACACTAGATATGGCGACCTGCTCGCTATAACTTGCGTTGTTGTGACTGTGGCTGCCTTTGTGGGATCGTTTTTTATAAAAACTCCACAGGAAAAGTGGGAGAAGAAAATCGGTGCGGCAAATTCTTTGGATGATTAATCGCGCCGCACAGGGATTAGACAGGAATTTGATATGCCAGAGAGCAAACTGGAATTAGACGAATTAAGTGAAAAGTATGAATCTTTGCGACCGCGCGTTGCTGAGTTGAGGAGGTTTCTTTGACGTCGATACCAAACGCGCAGAGCTCGACAAAGTTGAACAACTGATCGTAGCGCCGGATTTCTGGAACAACCAGGAACAGGCGCAAAGGGTGATGCGTCGCCGCAGCCAGCTGGAATCCGCGATCAACAAGGCCAGTCACCTACAATCCTCGCTCGATGATATCGGAGTAATGCTGGAGTTCGCTCACGAAGACGAATCGATGGCGGGCGAATTGCGCTCCACTATTTCGCGACTCGAAAGGGAAGTGGACGAGAGCGAAACCACAATGCTGTTGCCGGGCGAGCGCGACAGCCACAACGCAATCGTTCAGATTACGCCCGGAGCAGGTGGAACTGATGCTCAGGATTGGGCGCAGATGCTGCTGCGAATGTACCTGCGCTGGTGCGAGCGGCACGGCTTCAAAACAGAAGTCCTGGAAGTCCAGGACGGACCTGAAGCCGGCATTAAATCAGCAACTTTCAGAGTTGAAGGCGAGTACGCCTACGGACTTTTGAGCGCGGAATCAGGCGTACATCGTCTGGTGCGAATATCGCCTTTCAATTCGGGTGCTAGCCGCGAAACCAGCTTTGCCTCTGTATTTGTTATTCCTGAAATTGACGAAGATATAACCGTCGAGATCAACGACAAGGATCTTCGTGTCGATACGTTCAGGTCGACCGGCGCTGGTGGTCAGCACATCAATACGACTGACAGCGCGGTACGAATCACTCACCTGCCGACGGGAATTGTTGTGACCTGTCAAAACCAGCGATCACAGCATCAGAATCGCGAAGTCGCGTTTCAGGTTTTGCGCTCTCGTTTATACGAATACGAATTGAACAAGCGAAAAGCCGATCAGGAAAAACTGGAATCGACGAAGATGGACATTTCGTTCGGATCGCAGATTCGAAATTATGTAATGCATCCTTATCGATTGGTGAAAGACACACGTACAAAGCACGAGACGGGCGACATCGACTCAGTTCTGGATGGCGAAATCGACGAATTTATCAAAGACTATCTTGTCTGGCGACGTGATAACCAACCGACAACGGAAAGTCTAAATTAAACCGAGGCGGACGACAGAGACAGATGGCAAGCAGCGAACAATCATCGACCCTGCTAAATGAAGTAATCAGGATTGTGCTGGTTGTTACCGGTGGTTTGTTACTGCTGAGCCTGTTGGGTTATCACTCGACTGACCCGTCATTTAATGTTTCCACCTCTGGCGAACAACATAACTGGATTGGAATTATAGGAGCAAATATTGCTTCCTTGTTATTTCAGTTCTTTGGGCTGGCTTCGTTTCTGCTGCCGTTTATTATTGGTCTGGGTGGCTGGTGGATTCTTAAGTCACACGGCCTGCGGATCCCGGTTTTGAAAGCTATAGGCTTTCTGGTTTTAATAGCCTCAATCACAGCGCTTTCGTCAGAGCTAATTTCCGGCACAAACCTGGACTACCTGCAGAATGTTCATGATCACAGTGCCGGGGGACTGCTCGGGCTCTATCTTTTTCATTTTGTCCGAAGTGGACTGCACACTACCGGCGCGTTGATCGTTTGGGGAACTCTCTTTGTTGTCTCTCTGATGGGAGTCCTGGAGCTGTCGATAGAAGAGAGCGTTCGTCGCTTGCGCGGCGAAGAAGGCTGGTTCGGTTGGCTACACGAGTTGAGAGCACGTCGAGCCGAGAAAGCCGAAAAACAGGTCGTTGCAAAGCCTGCCGTAACCGCTCCAACACAGCCGAAAGCAGGCGCGGTTCAACAGTCTGCAGGGAAAGCCGCACCGGCAGCCTTAAGCGACGAGACACTAAACGAATTGAACATCACCGTATCGGATGATGCAAAACCACCGGTCATCATCAAGACCGCTAATACGCCGCCTGGATCGATGGACAACGGAGCAACGCCCGCAGCGTCGAAACCTGTGGAGACTGCTTCCCAAGCTGCCACCAGGTCGGCAACTCCGAAGCAGGTTGATACTAATGCGCCGACAGCTGAAGTAAAGGTCCCAGAACCTGAGCCCAAACGACCGAAGATAGACATAAAACCGCCAACAAAAGATATTCCCGCAGTCGGTGGTGAGAAAAAGGCTGCGACTGCCCAGGCCACACAGACACAAAAACGCGAAGTGGCAGCTACGGTTCAGAAGAACAGTACTACTGACTCTCTGATTCAACGCAAGCCGCCTGATAAGGTAATGGAGGTTGACGATTTCGAACCGCTGGACGATTCGGTCGCCAAGGCTTCGGCCAAGCCTGAGAAGAAACGCTGGCGGTCTTCGGTCAAATATGAGGTGCCGCCGCCGGATATGCTGAACGAACCTGAGGCGGTCGAGGAAGCAGGCGAGCGCGAACTGCTGGAATTGGCTCATCAACTCGAAGCCAAGTCGGCAGAATTCTCCGTCATTGGTCACGTTGAACATATTCGCCCGGGACCGGTTGTCACGACATTCGAGTTCAAACCGGATCCAGGCGTCAAATATTCTCGAATAACGGGCCTTGTCGATGATCTCTGTCTTGCAATGCGGGCGGAATCAATTCGAATAGATCGGATTCCAGGCAAATCCACAGTAGGCATCGAAGTTCCCAACGCGGAACGAGCCACCATTTATCTGCGCGACGTTATCGAATCAAAGGCGTTTCAGAATTCCAAATCGAAACTGACGCTCGCTCTGGGCAAAACCATCGGCGGCGAAATCTATATCGCTGATCTGACGAAGATGCCGCATTTGCTGATTGCGGGTGCTACTGGCGCTGGCAAGAGCGTGGGATTGAATTCGATTGTGATGTCGATTCTGTTTAAGGCGACTCCCGACGAAGTCAAATTCATAATGGTTGACCCGAAACGGCTCGAACTTGGCTTATACGAGGGCATTCCGCATCTGTTGACGCCGATTGTGACCGATCCAAAACGAGCGTCGAATGCGCTGCGATGGGCAGTCAACGAGATGGAAAACCGCTACAAAGTGCTGGCGGGTTTTGGAGTCCGCAATATCGACCAATACAACCGGGAAGTTGGTCTGGCGGCCAGCAAAAGCTCGTCATCAAATGACGGCGAACAACCGACCTTGCTGCCGTATATAGTTGTTGTGATCGACGAGCTCGCCGATTTGATGATGGTTGCGTCAAATGATGTTGAGGCATCGATAACAAGACTGGCTCAGATGGCGCGCGCGGTCGGAATACATCTCGTGCTAGCCACACAGAGGCCGTCGGTCGATGTCATCACAGGTTTGATCAAAGCGAATTTCCCGTCCCGCATTGCATTCCGTGTTTCGTCTAAAGTTGACTCGCGAACGATTATCGATTCAAACGGCGCAGAGCAGTTGCTGGGCCAAGGCGATATGTTGTTCCTGCCCCCGGGGTCGTCACGACTGGTCCGAGTCCACGGCTCTTTTGTCGATGAAAAAGAGATCAACAAAGTCATCGAACAAATTAAGAAGCAAGCCGAGCCAGTCTACGACCAAACTATTACGTTATCTGAGAAAGAGATGGAATCGGCCGAAGGCGGAAGCGGCGAACGCGACGAATATTATATCGAGGCATTACGGATTGTTGTCCAAATGGGCAGAGCTTCAACTTCCGTTTTACAGCGGCGACTTCACATCGGCTACGGGCGCGCTGCGGCAATTCTGGACTGTATGGAAGCCGAAGGATTGATCGGCCCCAGCGAAGGGAGCAAGCCCCGCGAAGTCCGTCCTGTAGCCAAAGAGTGGCTGGAACGAGCTGAACAAATCTCGCCTGGAGACCTGTAGAAACTTGCTTGGAATGCCTACATTATTTTCTGCAAATGTAATAAAATTAATACACTTGCGACGGCTTGTTAGCCTTGCAATAATTCACACTATCCACAGTTTGATCCGTCACGAGCGCCGGCCGAGAGGCTTCCCTATGAAGCGCGGCATAACGTCTTGGAAATCAAGTATTTACAGCTTGTCGAAAGTTTGTGCAATCTGCTAAAAGTTGTTGATTTAACAGCGATTTCCGGGTTTTAGTATCGGGTTTTCCACAGGCTTTTCCACAGACCGTGTGGAAAACAGTTATACGGATGATACAAATCGTTGATTTGCCTGTTTTGCTGGCTCAGCCCGCGTTTCGGAGGCGAAAATTAACAATCTCTTCTACCAGTTTTGCGCTGTTTTGTTCGGCGGGTTCGATTACGACGTGAAGACCAAAGCGATTTGCTTGTTCACTCGTCGTTGGACCAATACATGCGATGTGTGCATTATCCAGAACTTCGTTAAAACTTTCCCCGAGCATTGCTGCCAGATTCTTAACTGAAGAGGGGCTTGAGAATACGACCAGATCGACTCCGTTTCCGAACCTTTTTGTGATCTCGTTCTTGTCAAAGGCAGGTAGTACTGTTCTATATGCTTCAACAACATCGACCAGGGCACCGAGTTGCCGTAAGCCATCCGGTAATTCTTCGCGGCCTTCTTGAGCGCGTGGAAAGAGGAACCGCATCTTCGATAGACGATCATCGCCGATCGTTTCCTTAAGCGCTTCAAACAGCCCTTCGCCGCGATTCTCCGTTGGAGTCAGGTCGACATTAATGCCGATGGCATTCAGCCGGCCGGCCGTTATTTTACCGACGGCACAGACTTTCAATCTCGGCGGCAAAGTAGCGTTTAACTCACGCAATCGTCGAAAAAAGAAGTCGACTCCATTAGTGCTGGTGAAAATCAGCCAGTCGTATGATGATATTTTTTGAATGGCCGCGTCAATCTCTGCCCAAGTTGCTGGAGGACAGATTTCGATTGTGGGAATATTGATTACCGTCGCACCAAGGTTTGAGAGTTGCTCGGTAATGGTGCCGGACTGTTCTTGAGCGCGTGTAACTACAATTCGCCAACCATTGAGCGGTGAATCTGACATTTTTTTGTGGCGCATTCGTCCCGATTGCGCCGGTCATTGGTATTCGAGTGCGTATCAGAGTAGGCGCAATCGGGACGAATGCGCCACATTAATCAATTTATGGCTTCGTCCCTGACAGCTTGGCCTGCCGAGTAGACTTCTTCAAGAATCTTGTTAGCACCGGATTTGAGCAGATTGTCGGCGATGCTCTTGCCCAGGTCTTCTGCCTTCGAGGCTTCGCCCGAGATCTCTTTTTTCACGACCTGTGTACCGTCAAGACTGGCCACCAGCGCTCGAATCGATAGAGCGTCTCCATCGGATATCGCGTTTGCGGCAATCGGCACCTGGCAACCGCCGCCCAAAGCGCGCAACAACGCACGCTCAGCAATCGTCTCGTAACGCGTCGGCAAATGGTTTAGAAACTGAGTGTGGGAATTAATACGCTCGTCGTCAATTCTGGTCTCGATGCCAAGCGCTCCCTGACCGATTGCTGGCAACATCTCGTCCAACGCAAGCAACGCCGAAATACGCTCAGCAAACCCCAGCCGCTTCAGCCCCGCGGCGGCAAGGATTATCGCGTCGTACTGTCCTTCCTGCAATTTCTTTAATCTGGTGTCGACGTTGCCGCGCAAATCGAGCAATCGCAAATCCGGTCGGAGCGAGCGAAGTTGTGCCTGTCTTCGCAACGAGCTTGTTCCAACTGCCGCGCCTTGCGGCAATTCCTTTATTGAACTCTCGCCATTCCTGGTTAGAAGGGCGTCGCGCACATCTTCACGTTTAGTTATCGCTGATATGTGGAGTCCCTCTGGCAGCTCGGTCGGCAAATCCTTCAGACTGTGAACCGCCAGATCGATTTCGCCGGCCGTCATCGCCTCTTCAATTTCTTTGGTGAAAACGCCGCGGCCGCCCAGTTTCGACAAACTCACGTCAAGAATCTTATCGCCGGTGGTTTTAATTATTTTAATCTCGACGCTTGTCTCGGGGTACTGCTTTATTAACTGATCTCGCACCCAGTTTGATTGCCATAGAGCCAGTTTGCTCCCTCGGGAACCTATGATCAGCGTATTTGAACGCGATGACATCAAACCTCCTCACGTTGTTGTCTGGTGTGCCCGCGGCTGTAAGCGTTTTGGCAAAGCTCGATTACTTTGTCGTCACCGCCAGACTCTGCTGCCTGTCTCAGCTGCATTATCAGTGGATGGGACAGTTTATTCGTTAACGAATTCATCATTGCCTTGATAGCTTCTTCCTGTTCCGTGCTCAGATTACCAAGGCGTTTGCGGTTGCGTTCGAATTCAGCATTCGCAACTTCGCTCATTTGTTGCTTCAGCGAGGCGATGGCAGGTCCCAACTCCATAGACCGCATAGCGCTCAGGAATTGATCAACTTCCCGCTGAATCAGAGTTTCGGCCTCAATGGCTTCCTGCTGGCGCTCGCGAATGTTTGCTTCGACGGCAGCTTCCAGATCGTCAATATCGAACGAGAAGACGCTATCCAGCTTGCTGACATCAGGATCGATATTCCGCGGTACGGCGATGTCTATAAGGAACAGCGGACGATGGCGCCTCGCATCTATGGTTTTCGCTACCCCCGCGGCGGTCAGCACATAATCCGGAGCGCCCGTCGAGACAATAGCAATATCAGCTTCGACCAAATATTCGTATAAATTCTCGAATGGGACGGCCGTTCCTCCCAGTTCCGATGCGAGCTTTTTAGCCCGATCATTGGTCCTATTCGCAACCAGAATCCGACCGGCGCCGTTGTTCTTCAAATGGCGCATCGCCAATTCTGCCATCTCTCCCGCGCCCAACAACATAACAGTTTTGCCGTCCAGATCGTCGAAAACCTTCTTCGCCAACTCTACCGCGACATAGCTGATTGAAACCGCATTCGAGGCAATCGCAGTCTCAGTCCTCACCCGTTTGGCAACTGAAAACGCGTGCTGCATCAGCTTCATCAGAGAGCGTCCGACCGTGCCGGTTTCGACCGCCTTGGCGTACGCGTTCTTAACCTGACCAAGAATCTGCGGCTCTCCCATTACCATTGAATCCAGGCTTGCCGCCACCCTGAACACGTGCTTAATCGCATGTTCGTTAGCGTGGTGATAGAGATACTGGTCCATGCTTGATCTTGGCAGGTCGTGGTATTTGTACAAAAATTCGCGTGTGCGTTCCAGCCCCGCCTGAGTGTCTCCGTTCGCCGAGATGATCATTTCGACGCGATTACAGGTTGAAACGATCAGGGCTTCATGGACGACTTCCTGGTCGACAAGGGTATTCAGCGCCGCGGACAACAACTCTTCCTTGAACGCGAGCCGCTCGCGAATCTCAACCGGCGCTGTCTTATGGCTCAAGCCGACGACAAGAATACTCATGTTGACCAATTAATCCTGGCTGCCTAGCCGAATACGTGGTATCCGGGAAGGAACCGCAATCCAATGAGACTGAACAGAATCAAACCGAAACCAATAATCGCGATTACAGCCGCTTTGTGGCCGCGCCATCCTGCTGTAAGCCGATAATGCATCAGCGTCAAATACAGCAACCAGGTTACGACCGCGATTATTTCTTTCGGGTCATTGTGCCATAATTTGCCGTCGCGCTCGCCGTTCATATAAACACCGAACGCCAGCGCAAATGTCAGCAACACAAATCCAATTGAAAGCGACCTGTAGCTGATGTCATCGCAGGTAGTCAGCGACGGCAGTCGGAAAAAGAATGTGCCAAACCGTTTCACTTTTAATTCGCGCTCTTGCACCAGGTACATCACGCCGGAGGCAAAAGTGACGAAAAACGCTGCATAAGAGAACATGATCAGCAGAATGTGGAATATGAACAGCGGGGAGTCGGCGAAACCCCGAAGCATATTGGCCTGCGGCGAAAGCGGGCGATCTGTCGGCAGAACAGTCGCTGCCAAAGTAAAACCGAATATCAATGGCAGAATGAACGCGGTCAGTGCCTGAGTTTTGTATCTGGAATATGTGATCAGGTAATATAGAACCAATGCCCAGCCCAGCAGGGAAAATGCCTCCTGCGCGTGACCGGTAATCGGAACACCGTGCACCTGAACGGCTCGCCAGATCAAAGCCGCGGTATGGACCACAAATCCGGCTCCGGTCGATACCAACGCCTGAGTCGCCAGATCCTTTCGCTTTGTGCGCCAGGTCCGGATGACGTTGAATAGACCGAAACTATAGAATATCAGCGATATCAGTAATAAGAGTGACATGGTCAACCGCGATCCATTTTATCCGTTCCTCAATTGCCAAAGCAAGATTAGCTCAAAAATGAGCGCGAAACTGTGACCTGCATCACACAAGCGCTACGATAGCTGATATGGGATAGGATTGGTCACTGCCAAGACCCTGTAAAACGAAATTAAGAAAAGTAATGGACGCGGATCGAGCGGTTTTCACAGATTATGTCTTCGTAACTCCGCCTGATCCAAGTCATCCGCGTTCAATTCCCTCTTCCAAAATAAATATTGGGAGCGATTATTTTGCCGATATTGCTCCTGAGGAATAGTTGCCCCCGACACCTGTGCCGCATCTGGTTCCGCATAAACTGGCAGTACATGGTTGTTTGTTACAACTGTGACATTGAGGACTCGGATGCAACGGGAAAGGCGACAATAACGATAAAGAACGGCGGCTCTGATCAGCAATGGTTAGTCAGAAAGAAGAAAACATTTTCATCCTCATCGCGTGTAAGAATCCAATAGTAGTTGAAGCATCGCTGGATTTTGACGACTCGATAATTGTCCATTACGCTGTTTCGCAACACGACCTGCTGTCGAGGATAAACGCCGGAACACCTTATAGAATGGTTCTGGCCTCGCAGCAATGTTCCGACTGGCTGTCTGACGAGGTTTATCAGAGTCTCTCGTTTGCACTGCCGATGTGTGATCTAGTCGTTGTAAGCGAAAAGTCGATCCAAAGCCTGATCAGTAAGATGGTCGATCCTGAAGGACTTTTGCGGGAAAACAAAGCTCTTAAGACAGAATTGCAGGATCACAAACTGGCATTGCAGATTGCGCAGCAACGAATTGACGAAATTAACGCGTTGCTCGAGGCAAACGGTCTTCAGACGATGGTTCAGATAGTCCTTTCCAGAATTCGTCACGAGATCAATAATCCTTTGACTGGCGTAGTCGGTCAGGCTCAACTGCTGTTACGAAGGCCCGAAAGTTTGTCGGAAGAGACGCTTCGCAGAATAGAGACGATTGAAACGCTCGCCTTGCGGATCAGCGAGGTGTTCAGGAACGCCGAAGAGAGATTTATCGCGCCGCCTGAGACCGGGCAGGAATCACTTCCGATGCATCAGTAATAGATCATTCACTGCCCCTGCGTGGCTTGAATGCCTTGGGGCCCCACACAAACTTGCCCTGCGTGTTAATATAGCCTTGCTTCTCGTGGCCCCACGAGCCGGAATCAACGGCAGCCAAACCGCCGATAAACGTATGCAGTTCTCTACAAGTAACTCTGATGACAATATTGCCGGTTTTGTCGATGTATCCGCAGGGTTCGTCAGGGGTTGAGTTATCGCCGTTTTCGGGGTGAAACATTTCATCTAAATAAACTGCAGCAAGGCCTTCTGAAAAGGAATGTGCTAAATCCAGAATCGAGGATGCCGTAGAAATACTTTGGCTCAATGACCATCTTGCCTTCTTTGTTTATATATCCCAGTTTCTCTCCGTCAGTCGAAACCGCGGCGTATCCTTCAGAAAATGGTTCGGCTCTTTCAAATTGCGGCGGTATGACGAAGTTCCCCGCGCTGTTTACGTAACCCCACTTTTCATCTCTTTTTGCCGGAAATAAGCCATCCGAAAAATCCATAACCGTATCCGGACTGAAAAAACGCCGCCAGCTTCTGAAATCCTTTGGGTCGTCTGTAGTTTTCCCGGATCTATCAATGAAAACATATCGCGTCGGGGAGAAACCAATCCCAACACTGGCAATTCCTTTGTAAAAAGGTTCAGCGTTCACAAAATCCCGAGTTATTACCCATTTGCCAGCACGGTCAATATATCCCCAAATCAAAAACTCTTTTGAAACTGCCGCCAGTCCTTCTGAGAAGTCGGTACATTCGCCTAGATCGGGCTTGATAACGAACTGCCCTTGTTCATTGATAAAGCCGGTTCTGTTCTCAATTCGAATAGGACTCGTCTTACCGTCCTTGGTTATTGAAGCCGACTCATCAACATATCCCGGCTTCTTGTCATCGCTTTCCACACAGGCCAATCCCTCCGAAAATTCATGAGCGAACCTGAATCTTGGTTTGATAACCTCATTGCCGTTTATATCGATGTATCCCCATTTGCCATTCTTTTGAATTGGGCGAAGTCTCGGTCGTAGAGGAAGTACCTTGCCAGGAATTTGACTGACAGCGGACAAACTTCACAAACTCATGAGTGAGACTATGATGATCGCAGTGCGCATGCTTTAAGAACGGCAATGATCACCAAAAACAACAATAAATCTTCACGGACAAATCGTGACCTTGTGTTTCAGATCTTTTCTTGCTTATGTTAGCCTGAATTCTGTGATTTGGTTTGAACATACAATTACTTCCGCAGAGCACCGAAAGCCCATTCGAAAGATACTCTCTTTTCATCTTCCGGAAATCTCTCAGATTCGCCTTCGGCGGCTTATAGCTGACAGCCAAGTTGCAGTAAACGGGAATCCAATTCGCTCGACCTATCGAGGTATTGTCGGAGACTCAGTTTCACTTTCCGTGTTGGAAGAGGTTATCACCGCGTTTCTGCCAGAGCCGTTGCCACTGACGATTGTTTTCGAAGACGCCGAACTACTCGTCGTTGACAAACCAGCCGGAATGCTGGTTCATCCCAGCAATTCACAAAAATCCGGCACGTTGCTCAACGCCGTCTGTCATCACCTGAAAGAGACCGGTCAATCCGGTATTCGCCCCGGGCTTATTCATCGTCTGGACAGGCAAACATCCGGTCTTATTGTTCTTGCGAAAAACGAAAGGTCGCATCGCGTCCTAGCAAAACATTTCACGAATCATTTGGTCGAGAAAACTTACCTGGGCATTGTCATCGGTCGAGTTCCCGAAGAAACCGGTATTATTGATGCTCCAATCGGCTCGAACAAAGAGACTTTTCCGCATTGGCAGATAATGGAGAGCGGGCGCCCATCGCGGACTCAGTATAGAGTGTTAAGTCGTTACCACAGCACAAAATCCGACTTGAGGTTCAGTCTGCTCGAATTAACCCCGGAAACTGGTCGCACGAATCAGTTAAGGATTCACTTGGCGTCGATCGGCTTTCCGCTCGTAAACGACTATGTATATGGAAAAGAAGAAAATGAAGCGGTTTTTGGTTCGTTAAGTGAGATCTCGACTAACAGCCGTCATTTTCTTCACGCCGCAGGAATAAAATTCCGCCATCCAGTATCTGGCGATTGGGTTGCTCTGGAATCACCTATGCCGTCTGATATGAATGAATTTATCGAATCAGTGACTCTGGAGGAGGGATAAATGAATAAGCCATCTAAATCCGGTCAAAAGAATAATCCTGGCAAATCGCCCGCGCCTAAGTTCGACAAAATCAAACCGCAGGTGAAGCAACCGAACCGACCGCGGAGGTCAGTTTCGAGTGGGAAGCATTAAAAGCGGCTGATTCCGCCGTTTGCGGAATCGCTTTGGCTAAACCTTTATGAAGATCTTCTTCCGGTACAGCAACCAAGTCAAAAAGAGCAAGACCAAATCAAAGAGTATTGCGTAGCTCAGCGAGGCATTTATAGGCGATTCCCATCGCAGAAATAGTCTTTCGTAGATGTAGTTCTGCAGGTTACCGGGTCGACCATCAATTCTCGGTATGTGCCAAAGCCAGATCAGCTTTGGCAAAATCCCCGACAAGACAAATGCGACAATCGCATTCATTCCAAACACCAGAAATGGCACTGACCACTTCCGGTAGTTTTTTATCTCGATTACCCAATAACAGAGCGCCAGGAAACAGAGCGCCATTCCGGCCGTGAATACAACGTACGAACTCGTCCACAATGCCTTGTTAATAGGAAAGAATCGTCCCCAGATCAAGCCGACGATAATTCCTATCGCGCCGGCCAATATCATAGTCTTAACTTTGCCAGTCTGGTCTTTGTTTGATGTTCGCAGCCAGTTTCCGGTCAGAACCCCTATCAACGCGGTAGCAATTGCCGGCAACGTGCTGAGAATGCCTTCGGGATCAAAAACTTTTGACTGTTTCCACATATGGGTCGGCGTCAATATCACGCGATCGATATAGGCGCCAAGATTTCCCTCTTTGCCTAGATTGCCCGCGCCAAATCCCGGGACGGGAATCAGCATCATCATCCCCCAGTAACCCAGCAGCAACACGACTGTGATTGCAATTTGCGTCTTTGGTTTTGTGTTCAACGCTATGATTGAAGCAAAGAAATAACAGATCGCGATTCTTTGCAAAACGCCAGGTATTCTCAGTTGAGATATATGAAAGTAGGGAAATGCAGCCATCAGAAGTCCGATGCCAAAGATGATGACAGTTCGCTTCAGGATTTTAAACATCAGCTCGCGACGGTTTCCACCCTGTTCCATCTTCTTTGCGAACGCGAGGCTTATCGAAACGCCGACGATGAACAAGAAGAACGGAAAAATGAGATCGGTCGGAGTCCAGCCATTCCATTCTGCGTGGTCCAGCGGAGTATAGACGGCTGACGAGCCCGGATTATTCACCAGTATCATCGCTGCCACCGTTATGCCGCGGAAAACATCCAGGGACACAAGCCGTTTAGCGGCCGGCAAACTGGCTTGCTCTTTTTTGACAGGTTCTTCGACAATCGACGCTGGTTTGACCGCCCGCATACCCGTTTCTTTTCCTCTACTATTTCGGGAAGTGCCTGTAAAAATTGATTTAGTTTTGCTCGATTTTCTAGCAGAGAGTAACACATAACTGTGGGAAACCGTTATACCCGCTCTGCCTTGCGCTTTTCCTGGTTGATTTCCCGGGGTTGGTGGAAACAAATTGTTTGCGCTGAGCGGTCCAATCGGTATAATAAATTTCGGCTTATCAATTTGAGCTGTCTAATGAGGGCAAATACAAGCAGATTACAAAACTCAACGTCTAACATTTTCTCACCACTCGGTCCACAACCGAATAATTTTCAAGAAGGAATGCCAGCACGTAAGCACGCGAACCGTGGACCAGCAAAAAGACTGTTGAAAACCGACCGTGGCTCAGCAAATTCCCGTTAGAAGGCTCGCGGATTCTATAGCCAGATTCGGCTCTAAAAATTTGACGACATTGAGATCCAAATAAGATCGCTCTTATTTCTTGTCTCTGTTTAACAAAAGGAGAAGAGTTGTGAACAAGCACAATCTTGGTTTGAGGCTAATGATGTCTTTGGCGTTTATCGTAGGTTTCTCGGTAATCTGTAGCGCGCAGGCAACCAGAACCTGGGTTTCAGGCACCGGTGACGATGCGAATCCCTGCAGCCGAACGGCGCCTTGCAAAACGTTCCAGGGCGCCATTTCGAAAACGGCAACAGGCGGCGAGATTGACGTAATTGACCCCGGTGGATTCGGCGCCGTCACTATTACAAAATCGATTTCGATTGAGGCAGATCCCTTTATGGGCGGCGTGCTGACCAGCGGAACAAACGGTATTGTTGTCAATGCTCCAGCCGGGAGTTCCGTCACGCTTCGCGGACTTACATTTGAAGGGTTCGGGAACGGGCTTGATGGAATCCTGTTTAACGGCGGCGGTGAATTGCACGTGGAACACTGCTACATCAATGCTTATGGCTCTAACGGTATAGAGTTTACACCGAGCGCGGCCGGACAAAGCCAACTCTTTGTCAAGGATACAGTCATTCGCAATGTCACAGCAACGATTGGCTCCAATCCCGTTGGTGGGATTTATGTTCATCCTCAAACAGGGGCGACGGCGATAGCCTCCATTGACAATTGTCGTATAGAGAAGAACATGATCGGTTTGAGAGTGACGGATAACGCAGCGGCGACGATTTATCGCAGCATAATATCCGCCAATAATAAGGGAATTGCCGCCAATTCAACATCAGCATCCGCCACAATTCATGTTGAAGCTTGCATCGTCGCCTTTAATACCGGTACAGGGATCCAATCGACCGGGCCGAGTGCAACGGTGACAATCTCCAATAATGTTGTGACAGCCAACAAAGCCGGTTTGGTAAGCGGCGGAGCTGGCAATGGAACGATAGTCTCTTACGGCCAGAATAAGATTTACGGCAATACTTCCACGGATGGAGCACCAACATCCGTGGTGTCGCCCGTGTAATCAAGAACGAACGCTCTGACCCCCATTGACGGAACGTCAATCAAAAGTTCCCAGAAGGCGGCGAAGTTAACCTGCGTAGCCGCCTTCACGTTACCTGCGCCGCGTTTCCTGTCAGATTTCCTTGATGTACTATACCAACAGAGTTATCTGGCATGGATGATTGTTCACCAAAAGGTCCTCTTCCTACATGGTCGCTGCCATTCCTTGCAAAATTCTTTCGTTCTTCGCTTCCTTTTCACGATCTCGAAAAGATAATCTCCGGGATAGCTGATCCGCCTATCGAATGGCTAATGACTGATGCTGGCACCAAATCGCGGCGGAGACGCAAAGCTACAAGAAATATTGATGTGCGAAAACGCGGCGATGTGTGTCGGCGTTGCGGAGAGAAAAACCGCATCGAAATTCATCATGTAGTTCCGCTTTACATCAGCGAAGAACGAGGTCCCTGGCGTGAGGTCGAACGCGAAACAGTAGATCTTTGCGTCGCGTGTCACAATCTTTTTGAAGAAGCCATCGAACGAGTAATGCCGGTGACTACGTTATGCCACAAATGGGCGGCTCATCAGTTTATCCTGCATCCAGAATGGCCTGCTCTTGGAGACCGTGGCCAGATTGAAAGCAGGGTTGTTCGATGGGCGCTGTCGCACGTCGCTCGTGAGCCGGAACTGGCAAAGGTTTATGAACTTGCGATAGAGTTATTCCTTAAGCTGGAATTGCCGGTAACTGATCGAAGGGTTCTCTCCTGGCAATTGCGGCGGCGACTGAAAGACAGCTGTCAGCGCTGTGGGGCCGAAACAGGCCTTCTGCAGATTATTTCGCTCCCGTTTACCTATGTTGCGGAGGCTATCCAGCTTGGATTTGATCCGCTCGATCCAGCGGTAGGTGCGACGCTGTGTCACCCTTGCGCGCGGGCGTACGTTCATAAGGCAACAAAGCTTGGCTCTCCCGAAACAGATCTGGCTGAAGCGATTGCGTTGCGAACCAATCTTCTACACGAGTGGATCAATCACAAAGAGTGAGATTACGGCATTGCCTGAAGCAAAGTTCGCTCGCCGTCAAAAAACTTGACTCTTATTTTAGTCGGCGCCGCTACTTCGGTTATGGTGCCGCGCCCGTGTTTCGGATGATCGATGAGCTCGCCGACTGCGTATTTCTCACTGCGGTCGTAATTCCGAACTACGCGGGATGCTGCCGGCACAGCGGCAGTTCTGGCTGACGATGCGCGACGTGTCTTTGTCGCTGCGGCAGCGGCGGGCGCGCGATACCGATGATAACTATTACAGTGTTCACAGGTGACGCGGTTTACAGTTCCGTCTGGATCTATAGCGGCGATTGTGTGTGACCGTTCTACTTTGCACGATCCGCACCAGGCGTCGATTTGCGAACCAACACTGAGTTTACGTTTGAGCATATTTCTAAAATATCACGTGGTCTATCAGGCTGACAATTACATACACCGGGAGGCCATTTAGAGAGAGGTTTAATTACAGATTAACGACAATAAGCTTTCCGCCAAACTTGATTAATCGGACTGATCATTCCCATTGTGCCCATTGCGTTCGCGGGCTTTGCGACCGAGCGCTCCACTCGGGTGCCATAACGCGTATTGCTCGTGCGTTAGTCCTTTCCGAGTCTGAAGGGAGACCGACAGTGCGCTGATCACCAAAGTCTGTCCAATGAAGCTTGCCCGCGGCGCCATATCAAGAGGATCGCACTCGCTTTTAACTCCCGCAAACAAGAAAAGATCGGACAACCTGGCTAGAGGTGAACCGGAATCGCCGGTTACCGCGATTATTCGAGCGCCCAGCTTCTTTACAATCTTTACCGCGTCCAACAGCTCTGACGTTTGTCCGCTATTGGAAATAGCGATAACAACATCACCTGGGCGAACTTGTCCCGCCGAACCGTGACGGCATTCTGTTGCGTGAAGAAAGTAAGTCGACGTTCCCGTGCTGGATAATAGCGAGGCAGCATATCTCGCCGCGTGCTCGGGTTTACCGACGCCGGTCACGTGAACTCGGCAGTTGTTGCGCTCGACTTCCATTATCAACTCAGCGGCTTCTTCGATAGCATTCACTTCAGCTTGATCTGTCAGATCAGCAATTTCTTCCATAATTGCATCAAGAAACTGCCGCACAGCTTTGTAACTGCTTTCCTGTTGAACCAGTTTTGCCTGGGCATTCCGAACGGTTGTCACTCTTTTGCCTCGTTCAATAGCTGAGTTCATAATATTCCGATAACGCCACAGAGCAGGACAATGCCAGAGCACCTGAACGAACGGTACCTAATCGTTTGCCAGCTCTATCTCCAATATGACTGGAGCGGACCTCTTTTGGCCGGGTAATTGTACTAGGTAACGCGAATGTAACGCAACCTTGGCGTTGATGGCGAAGACTAATTGCACCTGAATTATCTTGCAAATGCGCCTGAACTCTTGCTATTTCAATATTTACAACAAACATAATCAGAAGAGGATTACCCGCCATGAATCGTTATTTTGGATTCATTCCACCGCCAGAACAGATGCCCGACAACTGCGAGAATGACGACCCAGATAACCTGAATCGCCAGAACTTTTAAGGCGTCGTGCCCAACCGCTTTGCCAAGGTACAGAATTAATGGTGTGTAGGTGATCTGTTTAAATGGCAGAAAGTCAAAAACCCGCTGAAACGAGTTTGGGAAAAATGACAACGGAATCAACAGACCGGATAATAACTCAATAACAATGTGTTTTGCGCGGATCAAACCAAGAATAGATTTCAACCGGATCGCAAACAGTCCAATGATGAAATTGATCAATGCAAAAACAAGGAACGAGAAAACAAGGCTCAGCAAAAACAACAGGCATTGAACAACGCCCGCCGGCGGGCTCACCGGAAACACCAGCAGAATCACCAGCGCTGTTGGAGCAGTAAACATAACCAGCCTGAACACAGACTCTCCGGCCGCCTGCGAGATATACATCATCTGCAGGTTAACAGGTCTGATCAGGTCTGAAGCCAATCTCCCCTCAGTGACCTGCGCCGCCAGATCTCGATCGATATTGTTGAAATAAAAGCTCCGGGCAATCCATCCGACCGAAACATATGTGATCATTTGGGTCAGATCGAATCCCTGGATTGAGGTGTTACTGGTGTAGATTGCTTTCCAGATAAAGTAATAGACAGTGACGTTTACAAAATAGGTGACGATTCCCGTGTAATATCTGAGCCGATACGCCAGAATTTTCAGGAAGGCGATTCGCCCGAATTCGATATAGATGGATAGTCGCGAAGGAGCGTTCGGAATAGATATTCGATCAGCAGCAACAGCCATAACTTAATTAACCGCGCCCGGATGATTACAAAAGGTTCATCATATATTTCCGGTCGATCTTGTCAAACAGGTCAACGGGCAAAACTCGCGGATTCGTGGTAAAGCCCGCTTGTAAACTAAGCAGTAAGAGCGTGACGTCAGTTGGCCAAATTCGCATTTTTAACTTCAGTGTCACACCGGCTGTCACGGTGTTACTGTAAGAAAACAAAGAGGTTGTTTCTCCTGTGACATGTGTGACAGCAGATGGCCGAATTCGACTTTGCGCCGGAAAATGCTCAAACGGTAGTGCGGACATTCGATCGGAACATGGAGCAAAAAGACTTGAAGTCCGTATCTTAACCGATGTGCGTGCCAAGAAGATGTCCCGCTGACAGTTGAAAGTTAAATAGGTGGCGGTTCACCTGGCCGATTTTGTAAGATCGGCAAAATCCTAATTTCAGTGAAAGGAAGA
>Ga0070741_10007134_pt1 | contig 23408 bp, 18 predicted proteins | sample Coa_R1_4_FD_66440 | JGI IMG/M metagenome (GOLD analysis project Ga0070741, IMG submission 66440) | Surface soil microbial communities from Centralia Pennsylvania, which are recovering from an underground coalmine fire - Coalmine... | ecosystem: Environmental > Terrestrial > Soil > Unclassified ...
GGAATAGTCGACGCGCTTGCCGAGCAGGTTCTGACGGAACCGGCCCTGCTTGCCCTTGAGCATGTCGGCGAGCGACTTCAGCGGACGCTTGTTGGCGCCGGTGATGACGCGGCCGCGGCGACCGTTGTCGAACAGAGCGTCCACCGCCTCCTGCAACATGCGCTTTTCGTTGCGGATGATGATGTCGGGCGCACGCAGCTCCATCAGCCGCTTCAAGCGATTGTTGCGGTTGATGACGCGGCGGTAGAGGTCGTTGAGGTCCGAGGTCGCGAAGCGGCCGCCATCGAGCGGCACCAGCGGCCGCAGGTCCGGCGGGATCACCGGCACGACGGTCAGGATCATCCACTCCGGCTTGTTGCCGGAATAGCGGAAGGCCTCGACGATCTTCAGTCGCTTGGCGAGCTTCTTGTGCTTGATGTCGGAATCCGTCTCGGCCATCTCGGTGCGGAGCGAGACCTCGAGCTTCTCGAGATCGAGCCCCTTGAGCAATTCGCGGATCGCCTCCGCGCCGATCATGGCGGTGAAGGAATCCTGGCCGAACTCGTCCTGCGCCTTCAAATACTCGTCTTCCGACAAGAGCTGACGGTCCTTGAGCGAGGTCAGGCCCGGCTCAAGCACGACGTAGTATTCGAAGTACAGAATCCGCTCGAGATCCTTCAGCGTCATGTCGAGCAGAAGGCCGATGCGCGACGGCAGCGACTTCAAGAACCAGATGTGCGCGACGGGCGCTGCGAGCTCGATGTGGCCCATGCGCTCGCGCCGAACGCGCGACAGCGTCACCTCGACCGAGCACTTTTCGCAGATGATGCCCTTGTACTTCATCCGCTTGTACTTGCCGCACAAGCACTCGTAGTCCTTGATCGGGCCGAAGATGCGCGCGCAGAACAGGCCGTCGCGCTCCGGCTTGAAGGTGCGGTAGTTGATGGTCTCCGGCTTCTTGATTTCGCCATACGACCACGACAGAATCTTTTCCGGCGACGCGATCGAAATCCGGATCTGGTCAAAGACCTGAGCCGGCGTCGTCGGGTTGAAGAGATTCATAATTTCCTGGTTCATCGTCTTCTCCTCGCGTGCCGATCGTCACCGGCAGCAAATCCGAAATTCTCTGGTTCAGCCACGCGCGCGCCCTGAAAGCGCGGACTGCGAATACCCGGCGCGAGAAACGCGCCGGGTACGATAGCTTTTGTCTTACTCGGCGGCCTCCGAGGTCGGAGTCGCCCCCACCTTCGAATTGTGCAGGTCGACGTTGAGGCCAAGCGAACGCATTTCCTTGACCAGCACGTTGAACGATTCGGGAATGCCCGCCTCGAACGTGTCGTCGCCGCGAACGATCGCCTCGTACACCTTGGTGCGGCCGGCGACGTCGTCCGACTTCACCGTCAGCATTTCCTGCAAGGTGTAGGCCGCGCCGTAGGCTTCAAGCGCCCAGACCTCCATTTCGCCGAAGCGCTGGCCGCCGAACTGCGCCTTGCCGCCCAGCGGCTGCTGGGTGACGAGCGAGTACGGACCGATCGAGCGCGCATGGATCTTGTCGTCGACGAGATGGTGCAGCTTGAGCATATAGATGTAGCCCACCGTCACCTTGCGATCGAAGGCATCGCCGGTGCGGCCGTCATAGACGGTCGACTGACCCGAAGCGTCCATCCCTGCGAGCTTCAGCATCTCCTCGATGTCGGTTTCCTTGGCGCCGTCGAACACCGGCGTCGCGATCGGCACGCCGTGGCTCAGATTGCGGCCGAGCTCGATCAACTCGCTGTCGTTGAGCGACTTGATCGTCTCTTCATCGCCGTAGATCTTCTTCAACGTCTCCTTCAGCGGCTTGGAGTCCGCCTTGGCGAGGTAAGCATCGACCGTCTGGCCGATGCGCTTGCCGAGACCGGCGCACGCCCAGCCGAGATGGGTTTCGAGGATCTGCCCGACGTTCATGCGCGACGGCACGCCGAGCGGATTGAGCACGATGTCGGCATGGGTGCCGTCCTCGAGGAACGGCATGTCCTCGATCGGGACGATCTTGGACACCACACCCTTGTTGCCGTGACGGCCGGCCATCTTGTCGCCCGGCTGGATCTTGCGCTTCACCGCGACGAAGACCTTGACCATCTTCATCACGCCGGGCGGCAACTCGTCGCCACGCTGCAGCTTCTCGACCTTGTCGAGGAAGCGCTGTTCAAGCCCCTTCTTCGACTCGTCGTATTGCTTCCGCATGGCCTCGATTTCGGCCATCAGCTTGTCGTTGGGCGACGCAAACATCCACCACTGCGAACGCGGATGCTCTTCGAGCACGGCGCGCGTGATCTTGGTGTCCTTCTTGAAGCCCTTGGGACCGGCGATACCCTGCCGGTTCTCGAGCAGTTCGGCCAGACGGCTATAGACGTTGCGGTCGAGGATCGCCTGTTCGTCGTCGCGGTCCTTGGCCAGACGCTCGATCTCTTCCCGCTCGATCGCCAGCGCACGCTCGTCCTTGTCGACGCCGTGACGGTTGAACACACGAACTTCCACGATCGTGCCCTGCACGCCCGGAGGCACGCGCAGCGAGGTGTCGCGAACGTCGGAGGCCTTTTCGCCGAAGATGGCGCGCAGAAGCTTTTCTTCCGGCGTCATCGGGCTTTCGCCCTTCGGCGTGATCTTGCCGACCAGGATGTCGCCGGCGCGAACTTCGGCGCCGATGTAGACGATGCCGGCTTCGTCGAGGTTCTTCAGCGCTTCTTCCGAAACGTTCGGAATGTCGCGGGTGATTTCCTCAGGCCCCAGCTTGGTGTCGCGGGCCATCACCTCGAACTCCTCGATGTGGATCGAGGTGAAGACGTCGTCCTTCACGATCCGCTCGGAGAGCAGGATCGAGTCTTCGAAGTTGTAGCCGTTCCAGGGCATGAACGCGACCAGCACGTTGCGGCCGAGCGCGAGCTCGCCGAGATCGGTCGACGGACCGTCGGCAATGATGTCGCCCTTCTTGACGGTGTCGCCCACTTTCACCAGCGGACGCTGGTTGATGCAGGTCGACTGGTTGGAGCGCTGGTACTTCATCAGCCGGTAGATATCGACGCCCGACTTGGTCGGATCGAGATCTTCCGTGGCGCGGATGACGATACGAGTAGCGTCGATCTGGTCGATCACGCCGGTACGGCGTGCGGCAATCGCGGCACCGGAGTCGCGGGCGACCACGCCTTCCATGCCCGTGCCGACGAAGGGCGCTTCTGCGCGCACCAGCGGCACGGCCTGACGCTGCATGTTCGAGCCCATCAGCGCGCGGTTGGCGTCGTCGTTCTCGAGGAACGGGATCAGCGCCGCAGCAACCGAGACGAGCTGCTTCGGCGACACGTCCATGTAGTCGACCTTGTCCGGCGAGATCATGACCACGTCGCCAGCATGGCGGCAGACCACGAGATCGTCGGTGAACCGACCTCGGTTATCGAGCGCGACGTTGGCCTGAGCCACGTGATGGCGGCCCTCTTCCATCGCGGAGAGATAGACCACCTCGTCGGTGACGCGGCCGTCTTTGACCTTGCGATAAGGCGTTTCGACGAAACCGTATTTGTTGACGCGCGCGAACGTCGCGAGCGAATTGATCAGACCGATGTTCGGACCTTCGGGCGTCTCGATCGGACAGATGCGGCCGTAATGCGTCGGGTGCACGTCGCGCACCTCGAAGCCGGCGCGCTCGCGGGTCAGACCGCCCGGGCCAAGCGCCGACAGGCGCCGCTTATGGGTGATCTCCGACAGCGGGTTGGTCTGGTCCATGAACTGCGAGAGCTGCGAGGAGCCGAAGAACTCGCGCACGGCGGCAGCCGCCGGCTTCGCGTTGATCAGGTCCTGCGGCATCACGGTATCGATATCGACACTCGACATGCGCTCCTTGATCGCACGCTCCATGCGGAGCAGGCCGATGCGATACTGGTTCTCCATGAGCTCGCCGACCGAGCGCACCCGGCGGTTGCCGAGATGGTCGATGTCGTCGATCTCGCCCTTGCCGTCGCGCAGGTCGACCAGCGTCTTGATGACCGCGAGGATATCTTCCTTGCGCAGCGTGCGATGGGTGTCGGGCGCATCGAGTTCGAGGCGCATGTTCATCTTGACGCGGCCCACGGCCGACAGGTCATAGCGCTCGCTGTCGAAGAACAGCGACTGGAACATGGCCTGAGCCGAGTCCAGCGTCGGCGGCTCGCCCGGACGCATGACGCGATAGATGTCGAACAGCGCGTCTTCGCGCGTCATGTTCTTGTCGGCATGCAGCGTGTTGCGGATGTAGGGGCCGACATTGACATGGTCGATGTCGAGAATCGGCAGTTCCTTGTAGCCCTGCTCGTTCAGCGCCTTCATCAGCTTGTCGGTGATCTCTTCACCGGCTTCGGCATGGATTTCGCCGGTCTTCGGATTGACGAGGTCTTCGGCGAGATAGTTGCCGACCAGCTCCTCATCCGACATCCGCAGCGCCTTCAGCCCCTTCTCCTGGAGTTGGCGCGCGGCGCGCACGGTGAGCTTCTTGCCGGCTTCCAGCACCACCTTGCCGGTGTCGGCGTCGATCAGGTCGTTGACCGTCGAGTAGCCGCGGAAACGGGTGGCGTCGAACGGCACGCGCCAGCCTTCCTTGGCGCGCTTGTAGTTGATCTTCTTGTAGAAGGTCGAAAGGATCTGCTCACCGTCGAGACCCAGCGCGAACATCAACGACGTCACCGGAATCTTGCGGCGACGGTCGATACGCGCATAGACGATGTCCTTGGCGTCGAATTCGATGTCGAGCCAGGAGCCACGATACGGAATGACGCGGGCCGCGAACAGCAGCTTGCCCGAAGAATGCGTCTTGCCCTTGTCGTGGTCGAAGAACACGCCGGGCGAACGGTGCATCTGGGAGACGATGACGCGCTCGGTGCCGTTGACGATAAAGGTGCCGTTCATCGTCATGAGCGGGATATCGCCCATGTAGACGTCCTGCTCCTTGATGTCCTTCACCGACTTCGCGCCGGTTTCCTCGTCGATATCGAACACGATCAGGCGCAGCGTCACCTTCAGCGGCGCAGCGAAGGTCATGCCGCGCTGGCGGCACTCGTCGACGTCGTATTTCGGCGGCTCGAATTCATAGCGCACGAACTCCAGCATCGAGGTGCCGGAGAAATCCGAGATCGGAAACACCGAGCGGAAGACTGCCTGCAAGCCCTCATCGAGACGGCCGCCCTGCGGCTCGTCCACCATCAGGAACTGATCGTAGGACGCCTTCTGAACCTCGATGAGGTTCGGCATCTCTGCGACTTCCTTGATGTGACCGAAAAACTTGCGAACGCGTTTGCGACCGGTGAACGTCTGTTGCGCCATCGTGGCCTCTCGTTTCGCCGCCCCAACAAGGAGCGGACCTTTCCGAAAGCGCGGGGTCGCCTTCGGAGTTGAATGTCTACTCGTCCTTCGGCCCAGCCCGCCCTCATCAGGACCTGAAAATCCTGAATCGAAGTACCCGGTACTCAAAGAACGCAAAGCGACGCACGGGGCGCTTCAACACACCCGCACGTCTAAAATTGCTTCGTTACGGACTGCAAAGCCCGAAATTGCCTATCTCCCAACGGCTTGCGGCGGGAGCTTACGGTCCCTTCCGCCTGCCGTGCTTTCGTGCTGCCGTCCCGATATGGGATGGCAATCATGGAAATGCGAGGGGTTTCCCCGCGCATCCCCACACTTTCTCGTGTCCGACGCCCGCCAAGTGGAACCCGGCGGGGTCTTGCGATAGCCGATTCGGCCACCGCCAGTCGCTATGCTGGATCCCGGACCGGGCTTCGCCCGTCCGGAATCTCGTTCAGGTAACCTGCGGTTACTTGAGCTCGACCTTCGCACCAGCCTTCTCCAGCTGGGCCTTGATCTTGTCGGCTTCTTCTTTGTTGACGCCTTCCTTGACCGGCTTCGGAGCGCCTTCGACCAGGTCCTTGGCTTCCTTGAGGCCGAGGCCGGTGATCGCACGGACTTCCTTGATGACCTCGATCTTCTTGTCGCCGGAAGCGGCCAGAACGACCGTGAACTCGGTCTTTTCTTCAGCCGGAGCCGCCGCACCGCCGCCGCCGCCCGCCGGGCCAGCAACTGCCACGGCCGCAGCCGCAGAGACGCCCCACTTCTCTTCGAGGAGCTTTGCGAGCTCGGCCGCTTCGAGCACGGTCAGGCTCGAGAGGTCGTCAACAATTTTCTGCAAGTCAGCCATTGATCTGTTTCCTTAAACGTATCGGTTCGAACCAGGGTTATGTGTTTTGCGAGAGCCGTCAGGCCGCTTCGCCCTTCGAGGCATGAGCCTGAATGACGCGCGCGAGCTTTGCCGCGGGCGCATTCGACAGCTGAGCGAGCTTGGTCGCCGGCGCCACCAGGAGGCCAACGATCTTGCCGCGCAGTTCATCGAGCGACGGCAGCGAGGCAAGCGCCTTCACGCCATCGACATTCAGGACGGTTTTACCCATCGACCCGCCGAGAATGACGAACTGCTCGTTCGTCTTGGCGAATTCGATGGCAACCTTTGGCGCCGCTACCGGATCCTTGGAAGTCGCGATCACGGTCGGCCCCTTCAACAGGGTGCCGATGGCAACGACGTCAGTGCCTTCAAGAGCAATTTTGGCGAGACGGTTCTTCGCGACCTTCACCGAGGCACCCGCCTGCTTCATCTGCATGCGCAGCTTCTGCATCTGGGCAACGGTGAGGCCGGAATAATGAGCAACGATCGCGACGCCTGTGGTCTTGAACAGACCGTTCAGCTCTTCGACCGCGCCCTTTTTTGCCGCTCTTTCCACAGCAAGCTCTCTCCGGTTGGCGGTCTCAAGCCAGAGGCTGGACCGCCGGGTTGCACCCGTCGTCCTGCCTTCAATCTGACCTCAAAAGACGCGAACAGCTCTTCAAGGACCGTCGGGCAGAACGACATTGAAACGCCTGCCCTCCCGAGCCTTTTGGGACTGGGGATGTCGAGGTTCGAACCAAATCTCCGTCGCATCGGGGTAAGCCGCACGCACCGGAGCGAAATCTGGTCTTCACCCGTCTGTACAGGCTTAACTATTAAGCCGTTGATAAACTTACGTTTATCTCAGGCGCCTGTAGTCTTGGACAGGATCGGGACCTGCCGGCAAACCAGCCTGTCCCTGCCCACTCTCCTAAGGAAACGACAGCCCTCTTCTCCTTTCCAGGCATCCATACGGAATGTCTTGAAAGGGAAGTCTCCTATTCGTTCTCTTTCGGAATGCGAGCACAGACGTGCCAGCGATTGGCCAGCACGTCCGGAAGCGCGGTGTTTAACGGGTCTTTTCCGCCTTGCCAAGGGCTAATTTCGAGCTAGTGCCGCCTATTTGACGTTCCTACACCGCGAGCGGCGAATTCAGCCCAGGAACGTCAAATAGCAAAGCGGCACTAGAACCATAAGTTTTCTAGTGCCCGTAACTTTCCGAAGTTCGCAAAAGGTGCGTGCGGAGGCGCTGCACGAACTTCGGAAAGTTACGGGCACTAGCCGAAAATACCCCAAAAATCATTCCGGGAACTGTCACATCGGCCCTCTCTCGTTCGTCTGGGGAGCAGGAGGTCCCCATGCGACGAGTGTTAGCGGCAGTCTTAGCGATTTTGAACGTCGGAAACGGCCTTTTGATGCTGTTCGCCGGCCCGTTCTGGTTCCAAAGCGTTCCGGGCGCGGCCGATACCGGCCCGTTCAATCCCCACTTTGTGCAGGATGTCGGCGCGGCGTTCCTGGTTGCGGGCCTTGCTTTGGCGGTCCGCGCGTGGCGCCCGGCCCTCTGGCCGGTCGCGCTCGCGGGCGCTGCCTTCCTGGTGTTCCACGGCCTCATTCATCTCGCGATGATCGTCGCAGGCCACGACCATCGCGCCGCGTTCGACGTTGTTGCCGTGGTGCTTCCATCCGCACTCGCGCTCTATTCCGTCCTGCCAGACAAGGAGAAAATCATGCGTAGTTGGTTCGCACGCCGCCTCTTGCGCCGTTTCCGCCAGCAATATGGATACGACACAAGCTATCTCGACATGTTGCTCAAGGAATCACCCTCGGCCTTCTTCAAATTCGCGCCGCTGATGAAGGCGTCGCGTCACCGCGAGGTGGTTCCCATGGAAGCGAGCTTCGCCGCAGGGCTCACCGGTGCCAAGGCCGAAGATTGCGGACCTTGCGCGCAACTCGTCGTCGACATGGCGCTTGAAGCCGGCATACCGAAAGACCAGATCGAAGCCGTCGTGCGCCGCGACGTCCGCGCCATGAGCGACGACGTGGTGCTCGCGTTCCGCTTTGCTGACGCCGTCGTGCGGCGGTCCGCCGACGAAGATGAACATCGTGACGCCGTCCGCGCCCAATGGGGCGAGAAAGGTGTCATTGACCTCGCCTTCGCGCTGCAAATGGGCCGGATGTATCCGATGATGAAAGCAGCCCTCGGTTACGCCAAGGAATGCCGCCGGATATCGGTTGGCGGGAAAGACATCGATGTCATCAAGCAGGCCGCCTGAGAACGATCCGATCGCGCCTTACCGGCGGCGATTGCTCGGGCTGGCCTATCGTATGCTCGGCAGCCGCAGCGACGCCGAGGACGTCGTGCAGGACGCGTATTTGCGGTTTGCCGACGCCACGGACGTTCGTAGCCCCGAAGCCTTTCTCGTCACCATCGTGACGCGGCTTTGTCTCGACCGGCTCAAGAGCGCCAAGGCGCAGCGGGAAATCTATGTCGGCCCCTGGCTTCCCGAGCCGGTGTTCGACACAGGCGCCCTTTCGACGGAAGCAGCGACCGAGCTCGCCGACGATCTTTCGTTCGCACTGCTGCTGGCGCTCGACCGGCTGTCGCCGCAGGAGCGGGCCGCGTTCCTGCTGCATGATGTCTTCGAGGTTCCGTTCTCCGAGATCGCAACGATGATCGACCGTAGCGAACCGGCCTGCCGGCAACTGGCGACACGCGCCCGCCGCGCGGTGCGCAACGAGCGGCCGCTGCCCGCGGCGGCGCCCGATGGCCACGAGCTGTTGTTGAAGGCTTTCCTGGAAGCGGTGGCGAGCGGCGATCTGTCACGATTGACTGGCTTGCTATGCGAGGACGCCGTTGCGCTCACCGATGGCGGCGGACGCAAGACAGCCGCCCTCAATCCGATCCACGGCGCCGACAAGGTCGCGCGCTTCTTTGTCAGCGTAGCTGCCAAGGGCGGCGCCGGACACGACATCCGCATCGAGCCCGCCATGATCAATGGCAGCGTCGGCGCCCTGCTCTATCTGGATGGCGAGCTCGACCACACCTTGAGCATCGACATCGATGGCGAGAAGATCGCCGCCATCTATCTCGTGCGCAATCCCGACAAGCTGCGTGACGCGCCTGGTTCAGTGCCTCACTAGGCTTCTGGCCGAACTCAACGTACGGGATAGGCCAGCGGCTGACCTGCAAAGAACGCCTCGAGATTTTTGATCACACAGTCCTGCATCGCCGCGTGCGAATCCTGCGTATGGCCGCCGACATGCGGGGTCAGCACGACGTTCGGCAGCGACGTCAGCGCTCCCGGCGGATGCGGCTCCTTCTCGAACACGTCGAGACCAGCGCCGGCGATGACCTTGTCCTTCAGCGCCGCGGCCAGCGCCGTCTCGTCGATAACCGAGCCGCGTGCGATATTGACGACGTAACCATCGCTGCCGAGTTTCTTCAGGGTATCGGCATTGACGACGTGATGGGTCTCGGTGCTGGCGCGCACCGCGATCATCAACACGTCGCACCACTCGGCGAGCGCATCCAGGCTTTCGAAAGAGCGATACGGAAGGTCATACTTCGTTCGGCTGAAGTAGCCGACCTCGGTCTCGAACGCGGCCATGCGTGATGCAATCTTGCGGCCGATTTCGCCCATGCCATAGATGCCGATGCGGCGACCGGGATTGCCGGGCAGCGCTCGCAAAAGCGGCGACGGTTTTGACGCAACCCAACTGCCGTCACGCACGAAGGCGTCGGCCGGAATGATCCGCCGTGTCGCGGCCAGCATCAACGTCACCGCGAGATCGGCGACGCTGGCGGCGTTGGCGCCTGGACTGTTGCCGACGATGATGTTGCGTTCGTTCGCGGCGGCAAGATCGACGCCGTCATAGCCGGTGCCGTAGCAGACGATCGCGCGCAAAGACGGCAAGGTGTCCATCACGCGGCCTGGGAGCTGCGTTCCGCCGGCCGTGATCATGGCGCGAATGGTAGAAAGCTGCTCCGCGGAGAAAACTTCCGACGGCGGCTTGCCGGCGGCGTCCAGAAGCTCAAAGCGTTCGCCGATCCGCACCATCAGCGCTTTGGGAAACTTCGAATAGATCAGCACCTTCTCGGGCATGCGTCCCTCTCACGTACTCGATCAAAAAGCAAAGAGCGGAACCGGTTGCCCGATTCCGCCCTTTCCTCTCGATCCGCCATTTGAAACTTTTAGCCGAGAATGCTGCCCGGCTCGACCTTCACGCCCGGTCCCATCGTTGACGAGACCGCGACGCGCTGGATGTAGGTACCTTTTGAGCCCGCGGGCTTCGCCTTTGCAACTGCATCGGTTAATGCCTTGACGTTCTCAACGAGTTTTTCTTCCGAGAAGGAAGCCTTGCCGATACCGGCCTGGACGATGCCGGCCTTTTCAACACGGAACTCGACCGAACCGCCCTTCGCGCCCTTGACGGCTGTGGTGACGTCCATCGTCACCGTGCCGATCTTCGGATTCGGCATCATGCCGCGCGGGCCGAGCACCTTACCGAGTCGGCCGACCAGCGGCATCATGTCGGGGGTGGCGATGCAGCGGTCGAAATCGATCGTGCCGCCCTGCACCTTCTCGACGAGATCTTCGGCGCCGACGACGTCAGCGCCCGCGGCCTTGGCTTCGTCCGCCTTGGCGCCGCGCGCGAACACGCCGACGCGAAGCGTACGGCCGGTGCCGTTCGGCAGCGTCACGACGCCACGAACCATCTGGTCGGCGTGACGCGGATCGACGCCGAGATTGATCGCGATTTCGACGGTTTCGTCGAACTTCGCCTTCGCGCGTTCCTTGACCATCTTGATGGCGTCCGCGAGCGGATAGAGCTTCTCGCGATCGACGCCCTCGCGGGCCTTCTGGGTGCGTTTTCCGATTGCCATGACCGATTACCCCGCCACTTCCAGACCCATCGAACGGGCTGAGCCCTCGACCATCTTCATGGCCGATTCGACGGTGTCGCAATTGAGATCCTTCATCTTCTTCTCGGCGATCTCGCGCACCTGCGCTTTTGTCACCTTGCCGGCCTTGTCGCGGCCCGGAGCTTTCGAACCGGACTCGATCTTGGCGGCCTTCTTGAGGAAGTAGGACATCGGCGGCGTCTTCATCTCGAAGGTGAAGGAACGGTCCGCGTAGATGGTGATGATCACCGGGATCGGAGTGTTCTTTTCTTCCTTCTGCGTCTGCGCGTTGAACGCCTTGCAGAATTCCATGATGTTGAGACCGCGCTGACCAAGCGCGGGACCGATCGGAGGCGACGGATTGGCCGCTCCCGCCGGCACCTGCAATTTCAGGTATCCGGTCACTTTCTTTGCCATTATCTCACTCCTGTTGTGCCGATCCTTGCGAGGCCGGCGGTTTCAGGTTCGTGGTCCGGTTCAAAAGCGGCAGGCAGACCGCCTTCAACCTCCCACGTCCTCTCTATAGAGGCGTTGCCGCCTCCACGTCCAATCAGGCCACCTTTTCGACCTGACCGAATTCCAGTTCGACCGGCGTGGCGCGGCCGAAGATCGACACCGCGACCTTCACGCGCGAACGCCCCTCGTCGACTTCCTCGATGACGCCCGAGAACGAGGCGAACGGGCCATCGGCCACGCGCACGTTCTCGCCAATTTCGAAATGCACCGACGCCTTCGGGCGCTCCACGCCTTCCTGCACCTGGTGCAGGATGCGCATGGCCTCGGCCTCCGAAATCGGCATCGGCTTGTTTTCCGCACCGAGGAAGCCCGTCACCTTCGGGGTGTTCTTGATCAGATGAAAGGCCTCGTCGGTCAGCTTCATCTTGACCAGCACGTAGCCCGGGAAAAACTTGCGCTCCGCGTCGATCTTGCGGCCACGGCGGATTTCCGTGACCTTCTCGATCGGCACCAGCACCTGCTCGAACAGCTCTTCGAGCCCGCGCTGCTTGGCCTGTTCGCGGATCGATTCAGCGACTTTCTTTTCGAAATTCGAATAGGCGTGGACGATGTACCAGCGCTTATCCATTGTTTGCGTTGCGGTGCTTGCCATCAGTGGATGCCCAGAACCAATGTGATCACATATCGGATGATCTGATCCGCGAAGAAGAAGAAAATCGAGGCGAACGCGACCATCACGAACACCATCGCGGTGGTGATCATGGTTTCGCGGCGGGTCGGCCAGGTGACCTTCGCGGTCTCCGAGCGAACTTCCTGCAAGAATTTAAACGGGCTTGTCGCCATCGTCTTGGATCCGTAATCCGTCGTCAGACGAACTCAACTTGTTAATATCAGGAATCCGAACAGACCTCTCACGCCCAGCCCTCTCTTGAAGGTTGAGCCGACACGCGGGCTCGATTGTTCGGGGATTTCAAAGCCGCGCCGGATATCCGCAGGTTAAGCGGGCCGGCAACAGGTGGGCGGTATGTACTGCGGACAAGGTCAAAGGTCAAGGAGAGCCGGGGCCGGCCGACCCGTAATAAAAGTCGCGGATTCAACGGCTTTGGGAGCCCCCAAGCGCAAGGCTGGACACGGCACGAGGTGCGCCGGCCCAGCCTTGAAACGACGTCAAGTTACCTGCCGTAGAAGACGACCGGCGCGCGGCCGACCACAACCGGCGGCAGCTCACGTTGCCAGACGCGGCCATCGTCGAACTGAATGCGCATGCCATCGGGCGAATAGACGGCACTCTCGCCCTTCGCCTCGATCCAGAGGCGGCTTGCAGGTGCGTTCCAGTCCGGCCAGGCGTGGAATGACTCCCCCGTTTCCGTGGTGAGATTCACCGAGTCGCCATTCTGCGTGACGAAAGTGGGCGCACCGATATTGCCGTCACGGCAAGCCTGGATGCACCGGTACGTGCCGGTGAGGTTGACTGTCGTGGCCGACGCAGCGGTGACGCCGCACGCCGCCACAAGACCCAAAGCCAATGCTATTCGTTTCATCAGGATTGCTCCCTCATTTGCATGAAAGTGAACCCGACAAAGCGGGTGTCCGGACAATCGCTGATGAAAGGCGTTCGTTCCCTTGTTCCCGGCAGTTCCGATGCAGGTGCTGATGGAACAATTGCGATCGCGCTGCGCGGTCGCGACGTGTACGCGAGGAGCTGGGTCCGTGACGTAAGAAGGCCGGCGGGCGTTACGCCGCCGGCTTTCTCATGCAGTTGTCGGCTCAGGGATCCGATTCCACCGCCTTGAACCAAAGCATCGGCCTAGGTGGTTAACGGATAGTTACCACTCAGCAGAGATCAGGCCTCACCAGGGCTTGTAGCTGATGCCGACCTGGGCGATGTCAGCCGAGGCCGAGTATCGGGCCGAGAAGCCGGAGTTGTTGAACGGCACGCCGGCGTTGTTGGTGATCGTCACCGTCTTGTTTTCGAAATTCAGGTGCATGTACTGGCCGCGCAGGATCCAGTTGGATGTAAGCGCGTATTCCAGGCCGGCACCGGCCGCGAGGCCTGCGTGGAAGCTGTCGTCGCCTGCGATGACGCCCACACCGCCGGCGTTGGTGTAATTGCCGGTGATATGTCCAAAGGCAGGACCAGCCGTGACGTAGGCCATCGTGCGGCCTGACGTCAGACCGAACCGCGCACGAATGCTGCCGTAGTCGTCGAGTCTCGACGAACTCACAAATGCGCAATTCGGAGCAGTGGAGCCGTGACAGGTCGAATCAGAATCCCTGAAGCCCATCCCGTTGAAATCGCCTTCGACGCCCACAACAGCAGTGGAGCCGATTTGCCAGTTATATCCCAAATGCGCGCCGCCGACGACGCCGGCAGATTTCAACGTTTGACCGTTCGCGTCGCTATTGAAGTTGTCCATGTCCGTGACGGGCATCGAGCCCATTCCGAAGCCGGCGCTGCCGCCAATATAAGCGCCGGTCCAGTTAAAAGGAGCCTCAGCGGGAAGTCCTGCGGAAGCCCAGGGCTTGTAGCTCAGGCCGACACGGGCGATGTCCGCTTCAGCCGATGACCTGGTCCGGAAGGCCGGCGTCGGCACACCAAGAGCGTTGGTGCTCGCGACATCATTGTTCACAAAGTTCAGATGCAAATACTCACCGCGCAGAATCCAGTTCTGCGTCAACGCGTATTCCACGCCGGCGCCGACGGCCGTGCCCCAATGGTAGTGGCTGTCGTTGCTCTGGCTGACCAGATTTGCGGGGGTCAAAGGTGGCACGAAGTCGGTATGCGAAGCATCGATGTGCCCATAGGCCGGACCCGCGGTCACGTAAAACAGGGTGCGATCGGTGGTCAGACCGAAGCGCGCACGAACGGTGCCGAAGTTGTCGAGCTTGGACGCGGTCGTGAGGCACTCATTGAGTCCCAAGCAGGCCGTCGTCGTGTTCTTCAGGCCGGTCCAGTTGAAATCGCCCTCAACACCGAACAGGAAGGAGGGGCTCGCTTGCCAGTTATAGCCGGCATGCAGGCCGCCGACTGCCCCCGTGGACTTCATCGACGGCCCACTCGTGAAGAAGTTGCCGTTCGCGGAATCGACGTCGGTGACGGGCAATGATGCGACTCCGCCACCGACCGTTCCGCCGAAGTAGAAGCCGGTCCAGCCAGGCGGCGTGGCCTTGACGACGGGTGCAGCGTCGACGATCGGTGCGCCATCCCACGGCTTGTAGCTCACGCCGATACGGGCGATGTCGGCCGTTGCCGACGCCCGCGAGGCGAAACTATTGCCGGCGATTGGAAAGAACTGATAGGCGGTGCCGGTGAGCGGTGTATCCTTGCTTTCAAAATTCAGATGCAAGTACTCGCCGCGCAGGATCCAGTTCGGAGCGATCGCGTATTCGACGCCCGCTCCCGCCGCGACGCCCCAGTGAAAGCTGCTCTCGTGGCTTTGGGCAGCCGACAAACCGGTGACGATGTTGTTCTCGCTGAACGATGCGTTGATGTGCCCGAACGCGGGGCCTGCCGTGACGTAAACCAGGGTGCGATCGTTCGCGAGGCCGAAGCGCGCGCGGATCGTGCCGAAGTCATCGAGCTTCGACGACGTCACAAACGGATTCTGGTTGTTGAGCAATGTGCAGGGGCCGACGCAGGTGGTCGAACTGTCCTTCAAGGACGTCCAGTTGAAATCGCCCTCAATTCCGAACAGAGACGAGCGGTTGAATTGCCAGTTATATCCGGCGTGAAGACCGCCGACCAACGCGCCCGACTTGAGCGAGGTGCCATTCAGCGGCCCTTCTGTGCCGGGAGTTTCCAGCACGACATTGGGCAGCGACGCCACGCCGCCGCCGACGGTGCCGCCGAAGTAGAAGCCGGTCCAGTTGTAAAGCGAAGGGGCCGCAGCGACAGGGGCTTTGTAAACTGGGCTGAGATCGGCAGCGCCGGCAGGGCCAGCCGCAGCAACCAGTGAAAGTCCAAATCCAAAAAGAAACCGCCTCTTCATATCAACTGCCCTCAAATAGGATCCGAACGTGTTCAACGACTCAAGCACTCGACGATAGATACCCGTAAAAATTAAACCGTCGAGCCGAACTGCCGCCGTTTCGTATGAACGTCAGGGCCTGTTGTAGTCGCGCAATCCTGTTGTAGTTCCGCAAGCCTGTTGTAGTCCCGCCACAGGCAAAAACCCCTGCAATTGCTCGACAAATCCGGTTGCAAAAGTAGACCGCCGAAAATTCCACCGTCGATCTTGCGCGCCGAGAACGATAGGCTGTGTGGACGCGTCAGCAGGAGGCCGCAATCATGATCCAGGGCTTGAGCATTCCATTCGGTGCAAGCGACAAGTTCGACTTTGGCGGCTTCGGCGTTGACTGGAAAATCGATGGCGATTTGACCGAGCGCCGGTTCTCCGTCGTCCATCATCCGCTGGCACCTCGCACCCTCGCCGCGCCGCTGCACCGTCATCACAGAGAGGACGAGTATTCTTACGTGATCAGCGGCAAGCTCGGCGCACTGTTGGGCGACGATGTCGTTATCGCCGGGCCCGGGGCGTGGGTTCTGAAACGGCGCGAGCAATGGCATACGTTCTGGAATGCAGGCGACAGCCCCTGCGAGATCATCGAAATCATTTCGCCGGCCGGTTTCGAAAACTACTTTCGAGACATGCGAGCAATCTGGCCCGACACCACCAGACTTGGCGCCATCGCGCAAAAGTACGCGCTCGACGTCAAGATCGAGAGCATCCCCGCGCTCTGCTCACGTTTCGGCTTGAAACTTCCCGGGCCACCGCGCTGATTAGTCGGCTTTGTGCGCACCCTCGGCGGCATCACCATATGGCGGGCGGGGTATGTGTCAGCGAACGACATGTCGAGGAATGAAATAGCCTGAGAAGTTTGACAAATCCTCCCCGATCTTTTGCAGCTGAACGGCCACCGCATCCACCTCAGCTGAAACAACGGGGTAAGTTTTTAGTCCGATCGCATCACGCACTATGATGCTGTCCGCCACGCGGTCAGCAGGTTCGAAATACCAATAGAGGGTCTTGTTGCCGATCGAGACAGACATAGGATAATCAGAGAACTTGTCGTTCTGGCGGTCGATAGCTTGCGCAATCGCGTCGGTTTCATAATGAAACGTGATTGCGTTGCGTATCCGCTTCATAGTCTTGTATTCCTTGGTACCTATGATCGACGCCAACCGCGCGAAAATCTCCCGCGTTTGACGGTCGCATTGATCCACGAGCTTCTTAAAGTCTGGCGTTGTGTTGATTTGGTAGACTACCTTCAACGCCTCAAACGTATGGGCTACCATCAGCCTGACAAAATACGATTTGGCGCCCTGAATTCGATCCTGATGCTCGGATGGAGGGTTCTCGATCCACCGTCTCAGGCCATCATCTGCTATACCCAAATCATTCACGGCCATCATCAATTTGATGAGCAATGGCGCTAGAGCGCCATTATCGGCAATCCTTCTGAAGGTTGTTAGTCGAGTCCTGCTTTTGACGATGCTCATGGGTTGTCGTTTCGCCAAAGAAAAACGGGGCTGACCGAAGCCAACCCCGCTTCCCGTTCAATGCAGAAGATAAACGATCAACGCGATTGCCCTTAGGCAGTCGGCCACATCTACCTTGGTCGAACACCGGATGGTGAGTTGCTTGCGCATACTCTGTCCTCCGGGCCTTCAGCGCGCCGTTAGCCCACAAGAGGGGTTTGCGGAATAGCTCCTACCGAACGAATAAGCCGTCGTTCATAGGTGCATCGGCTCATCTTTGGCGTTCTAGAACCACCGCGGATGACCCCACGTCGCCCTGGGAGGATCTCGGATGCTCCGGTTGATCGGAGGTCCTAGACCGGTCAGGCCGTGGGCTGGCGAGTTGTCCAATTGCTTGCCGCTTTGCGAAGGCGGTGCGAATCGGGCTCGACAGATTGCGCGATTTTGCGGATTCGATTCGTCGGAGTCGAGGGCAGTGGAGCCTATCCCCACACCATCAACAGCTGTGCGAGATAAATTGCCCTAGGGTCGCTACGACTGGCCCCTGGCGCGGTTTCCATGATTCTCAACCACAGGGTGTACCGGACATCGGCTCAACCACTTGCACGCCCCCGAAAGAGATCGTGTACCCTGTGGTGTACCCTTTTGTGCTTTTGGAGGAAAAGCGCCAACTCGAAAATCTGGCCTAACTATCTGATTTCGCTGGCAGGAGTGGCAGGGCTCGAACCTGCGACCCCCGGTTTTGGAGACCGGTGCTCTACCAATTGAGCTACACTCCTGTACGGACCGACGTTGCCGTCCGATCCGCGCCGTTTCAAGCATAGGCCGCGGCCAGATGGCAAGGGCGAAGCGGCCGAAGAGGGCGCCGGCGCGCTCTTGTTCTTGGCCGCCAGCCGCGCCAAAGATTAACGTGACCGATAACGACAATAAATAAAGGGAGACCGTCATGTCCGCGCAGACCGCCGCCCGGCCCGCACACGCCGAGCAAACGCCGCCTTTGCCCGAGGCGAAGCCGGAATCGCTGGGGCTGTCCCCGTCCCGTTTGCAGCGGATGTCGGACGTGTTCCGGCGCGAGATCGACAAGGGAACCATGCCGGGCGCGACTGTCATGGTCGCCAGGGGCGGCCAGATCGGCTGGTTCGACGCGCTTGGCAAGCAAAATCCGGCTGAAAGCCGCCCCATGGCGCAGGATTCGATCTTTCGCATCTTCTCCATGACCAAGCCGATCGTTTCCATCGGCGTGATGATACTGCTCGAGGAAGGTCACTTCCTGCTCGATGACGCCATCGCCAAATTCATCCCCGAATTTGCCGACCAGAAGGTCGGCGTCGAGAACAACGGCAAGCTCGATCTCGTGCCGCTCAAGCGGCCGATCACCATCCAGGATCTGCTGCGCCACACGTCCGGCATCACATATGAACACACCGGCAACGGCCTGGTGCAGCAGCTCTATCAGCAGTCGCGCGTGCGCAGCCGCAAGATCGACAATGCCGAGCATGCGGCGCTGATCGCAAGCATGCCGCTGATCTGCCAGCCCGGCGCCGAGTGGAACTACAGCCGCTCGACCGACATTCTTGGCCGGCTGATCGAAATCGTCACCGGAAAATCGCTCGGTGCATTCCTCACGACGCGCATTCTCGCGCCGCTGCAAATGACCGAGACCGCATTTCATACGGCTGCCGAGAACGCCCCTCGCCTCGCCGAGCCTTTTACGACCGATCCCTGGACCGGCGATAAAGTCCAGCTCTTCAACATGCTGGAAAAGCCGGTGATGGAATCCGGCGGCGGCGGACTTGTCTCGACCACCATGGACTACGCGCGGTTTGCGCAAATGCTGCTCAATGGCGGCGAACTGGATGGCGTCAGGATCATCGGTCGCAAGACGCTGGAATTCATGGCATCCGATCACCTCGATCCCTCGGTCGAGATCAAGGGTACGCTCACGCAGCCTGGCCACAGTTTTGGTCTTGGCTTCGGCGTGCGCACGCAAGACGGCATCGCGCCGTTCTCAGGCTCGGTCGGTCAGTTCTTCTGGAGCGGCATGGGCGGCACCTTCTTCTGGATCGATCCGAAGGAGGACCTGTTCGCCATCTTCATGTCGCAGGCGCCTGGCCAGCGCGTCCATACCCGCACGCTGGTACGCAACCTCGTTTACGCGGCGATCGAGTAGCGGCGACACTGCTCGTCCCGGCCAAGCGAAGCGCGAGCCGGGACGACGAAGAGTCAACTGATCGTGGCACCGCCGTCGATGACGATGGTCTGGCCCGTGGTAAAGGTGCCGGCGCGCGAGGCAAGAAACACCGCAGCGCCCGCGATTTCGTCGGGCTCACCGATCCTGAGCAGCGGTGAACGCGCGGTAGAAGCCTTCAGCGTTTCCGGATTTTCCCACAGCGCTCGCGCGAAGTCGGTCTTGATCAGACCGGGCGCGATGCAATTGACGCGGATATTGTACTGGCCGTATTCGCAAGCGAGATTGCGCGCGAGCTGCATGTCGGCCGCCTTGGAAATCGCGTAGGCGCCGAGCACGGTCGAACCTTTCAATCCGCCGATCGAGGAGATGATGGTGATCGAGCCGTCCTTGCGCTCGATCATCTGCGGCACCACCAGCGAGATCAGCCAGTGGTTGGCGACGATGTTGTTGTCGAGGATCTTGCGAAACTGGTCGTCGGAAATGCCGGCCTGCGGTCCGTAATATGGATTCGAGGCGGCGTTGCAGACCAGCGCATCAATCGGGCCGAAGACGCGGTTGGTTTCCTCGACCAGATGCTTCAGATCATCCTTGGTGGAGATGTTGGCGGCAACGGAAAGCGCCACCTGCTTGCCAGCCTTGTCGTTGATGGCTTTGGCGACCTCGTCGCAGACCGCCTGCTTGCGTGAGGAAATGACGACCTTGGCGCCGTGATAGGCCATGTGCTCGGCGATCGCGCGTCCAATGCCCCGTGAAGAGCCGGTGATGACGGCGACTTTTCCCGACATATCGAACAGATTCATGTGGCCTCCTCCCATTTATGACGACGATCAAGCAAGCTTGCTTGTCGTCACCTCCGGCCCCGCTGGCCGATGCATGGCCTTGTGCGCCTCATCGGCAATCCACGGCTGCTGGTTCACCATCGGCAAACGCCAGACGTTCACAGTCGGGCTCTTGATGTGATCAAGCCGCGTCACCGAACAATTATCGATATCGAAAGCAAGTCCCTTTTCCGGCTGGCCGCCGAGCGCGAGCCCGAGCGCCGCCTTGATCGTGCCGCCATGGCCGACCGCGATCACATCCTTACCGGCGTGCTCGACATTGATGCGATCGATCGCCCCAACGACGCGATTGTACAGGTCCATAAAGCTTTCGCCGCCGCCGGGCGCGGGTTCGGCGATATCGGCAAACCAGTGACTGCCGGGCGGGCGGCTGGCGAGAAACGCGGCGCGATTCATGCCCTGCCATTTTCCGAGGTGCTGTTCGGCAAACGCCGCTTCCTTCGCCATTGTCACAGGCTTCGGAAACCCGGTGTCCCAGATCGCTTCGGCCGTCTGATGCGTGCGCGTCAAACTGCTCGCAACCCACACCGCCTGGCGCGGCAGAACTTTCGCGACTGCCTCGAACACGTAGCGATCGCTGGTGTCGCAGGCGATGTCCGACTGGCCGTAGATGTTGCCGCCGTCAGAGCGCACCGGCGCGTGGCGCACCCACCACCACCGCGTCATCACCACGTCTGGTTTGCCGGGATTGGACATCGCAAAAGCCCTTCAATAGTGTTGTGTTCGTACGTCAGAGAACTTGCCGCCTCAAGTCACTTCGACGTTTCAAACGTTGTTTTAAAATTTCGCAAGGCGAAACCGCCGACAAGCTTAAGCAGGAGAAGTCCGATGGGCCGTCTCGAAGGCAAATCCGTCATCATCACCGGCGCCGGCAGCGGCATCGGACGTGCGGCATCGCTCCTGTTCACGAAGGAAGGCGCGAGATTGATCGCAGTCGATCGCACCGACGGCGTCAAGGAGACGGTCGATCAGGTGCGCAAAGCCGGCGGCACGGCGGAAGCCGTCATGGCGGACGCGGGTTCCGAAAAAGACGTCATCGCTTTCATCGGCAAGGCGATTGCGACCTATGGCAAGCTCGATGCGATCTGGGCCAATGCCGGCGTCAGCGGCGGGCTGGTGCCGCTTTCCGAACAGACGGTGGAGCATTGGCAGGAAATTCTGCGCATCAACCTGATCGGTCCGTTTCTCGCCATCAAATATGCGATGCCGCGCATGATCAAGCAGGGCTTTGGCGCGATCCTTTGCACAGCTTCGGTTGCTGGACTTAAATCCGGCGCGAGCGGCCATCCTTACGCGGCGAGCAAGGCCGGCGTCATCAGTCTCGTGCAAACCACCGCCTACTCTCTGTCCGGGACCGGCGTGCGGATCAACGCGGTGTGCCCCGGCCTGATCGAAACCGGAATGACCAAACCGGTGTTCGACCGCGCCAAGGAACGCGGCACACAGGACAAGATCGGCCAGCTCAATCCCCTGAAACGCGCCGGTCAGCCGCATGAACTAGCGGCGATGGGCCTGTTCCTGATCAGCGACGAAGCATCCTACGTCAACGGCCAGGCGTTTCCGGTCGATGGCGGCCTCACCGCTTCGATGCCGTATACGGGCAAGCCGATCTAGCTAGACCCGTCATACCTCGCGGCGATGAGGTATCCAATAAACCTCGCCTCTCAGTTCATACCAGACTTCTCTGGAAGACTGTCGCGCGCCTTCGCGCATAGCAGCGCGGCGGCGATCAGACACGTTGAGTTCGAAAGCCATCGACAGTATCACAGGTGCAGCTTGCGAAAACCAACGCTGTGGCGATTGATCCGATGTCCTCGCGTTCCGTTACCTCCACCCGCATAGGAATAGCCTTTTTCTTGCTGCTTGTTCTTCTGACAGTGGCTGCTTCTCTGTCGATCGATTTGAACAAGTTCCAGGAGCGAGCCTCGGTCCAGGAAGATCGAGCGATACTGCAGGGCGTCACCGGGCCCGCCGAGCTCGAGCGCGCACTCAGGCAGTACCCCAAGAACAACGTCCTCCAGCTGATGGCGAAGGCAACGCGTGTGGCCGGCAGCACGAAAGATGCAATCGACAAGCTGTCCGCCCAGATCGAACCCGCGCAACTATCGAAAGAATTGAATTTCGGCTCCGCGAGCCGTGACGAACTTGACGCTTTCCGCCGTGCTCTGAAGACAGCGGAAGCAAATGCGGGCGCGTTTCTTCCGCGCTACGCGGCGATCCTGAAGGCCGAGCGCGAGCAAATCGAAAGTGCGACCGCTTCGTTCCATGTCCCGAAGGAAATCGCGAGCCAGCTTATCGAAGGCCTTGCGCAACGGCATGCCAGGACGCTTGATGCCATCTCGCGCGTGTTGTCGGCACGCGTCGACTACTATCGCGCTTACGACAAATACATCGCGTTCATGTCCGGCGAACTGGGTTCCTTCAAAATCGTCGCCGGACAATTCATCTTCCCGCTTCAACGCACCGTCGAGCGCTACAATGTTGCGGCGCAGGCCATGACGTCAGCCGGCAAGCGCGTCAGCGACCTCGAAAATGACTTGAAAAAGCTGGAGCAGCCGCTACCGGAAGAATGGGTCTCCTTGACTGGCGCCAAATAGCTGGTGAAAAAACAATAAAACCGGAGCGACAGATATCATGCAGCGCAGCAACGATCGCATTCTCACCACTCACACCGGCAGCCTGCCGCGTCCGCCCGCGCTGACCAGGCTTTATGCCATGCGCTCGCGCGGTGAGACTGTCGATTCCGGCGAGATCGAACGCGCCGGTCATGCCGCCTTGCAGGAAATCGTACCCAAGCAGATCGAAGCCGGAATCGATATCGGCAATAATGGCGAGCAGCAGCGCGAAGGCTTTTTCCTGCATGTCCGTCATCGGATGACGGGTTTTGGCGGATCGTGGAAGCGCTGGCCGCGCGCCGACGTCGAGGGCTATCCGGTTTTCAAGCGCGCGCTGGAGCAGCAGTTCGCGGCCAAGGAGATGGTCAGCAATTTTGCGCCCCCGAAGGTGATCGGCGACATTGAATATGTCGGAGCAGCGGAAGCGACCCGTGAATGCACCGATTTCCGCGAATTGCTCGACGGGCGCAAGCACGCCGGCGCCAAAGGATTCACCGAAGCGTTTCTCACCGCCCCCTCCCCTGGCATCGTCGTGGCGGCGATCCGCAACGAGCACTACGACACCGAGGACGCCTACCTCGCGGCGGTCGGCCGCGCGCTGCAGGTTGAATATGAGGCGATTGCCTCGCAGGGCTTCCTGCTTCAGCTCGATTGCCCGGATCTTGCGCTCGAGCATCACATCTCGTTTCAGGAACGCCCCATCGGAGATTTCCTCAATTTCGTCGAGCGCGTCGTCGCCACCATCAACGA
>Ga0070741_10007135_pt1 | contig 23407 bp, 21 predicted proteins | sample Coa_R1_4_FD_66440 | JGI IMG/M metagenome (GOLD analysis project Ga0070741, IMG submission 66440) | Surface soil microbial communities from Centralia Pennsylvania, which are recovering from an underground coalmine fire - Coalmine... | ecosystem: Environmental > Terrestrial > Soil > Unclassified ...
CGCCCGTTGTCGAACAGCGCGTCGACCGCCTCCTGGAGCATCCGCTTCTCGTTCCGGATGATGATGTCCGGCGCGTTCAGCTCCATCAGGCGCTTCAGGCGGTTGTTCCGGTTGATGACGCGCCGGTAGAGGTCGTTCAGGTCGGAGGTGGCGAAGCGGCCGCCGTCGAGCGGGACGAGCGGGCGAAGGTCGGGGGGGATCACCGGGATGACCTCGAGGATCATCCACTCGGGCCGGTTCCCGGAATTCTTGAAGGCCGACACGACCTTCAGGCGCTTCGAGATCTTCTTCCGGCGCGCCTCGCTCGTCGCCTCCTTCATCTCGACGCGAAGGTCGACGAAGAGCTTGTCGATGTCGAGCTTCACCAGGAGCTCCCGGATCGCCTCGGCGCCCATACCCGCCTTGAATGCGTCGGGACCGTACTCCTCGTAGAGCTTGCGGTAGCGCGTCTCGGAGATCAGCTCGCGCTCCTGGAGCGGCGTCGTGCCCGGATCGACCACGACGTAGGACTCGAAGTAGAGGATCTTCTCGAGCTCCTTGAGCGTCATGTCGAGGAGCGTGCCGATGCGGGAGGGGAGGCTCTTCAGGAACCAGATGTGGGCGACGGGGGTGGCCAGGTCGATGTGGCCCATGCGCTCGCGGCGGACCTTCGACTGGATGACCTCGACGCCGCACTTCTCGCAGACGACGCCGCGGTGCCGCATGCGCTTGTACTTGCCGCAGTTGCACTCGTAGTCCTTCGTCGGCCCGAAGATCTTCGCGCAGAAGAGCCCGTCGCGCTCCGGCTTGAAGGTGCGGTAGTTGATGGTTTCGGGCTTCTTCACCTCGCCGTGCGACCAGGACCGGATCTTGTCAGGCGACGCGAGCGAGATGCGGATCGCGTTGAAGTTGAGCGGGTTCTTCGGCTTCTCGAACAGACTGAACAGATCTTCCATCATGGAACGTGCGACCTCCGTCAGGCCTGCTTCCGGACCGCGCCCGGCTCCACCTCGCGCCGGCCGGCCTCCTGGTCCTCGGTGAGATCGATGTCGAGCGCCAGGCTCTGGAGCTCCTTCACCATCACGTTGAAGGACTCGGGGAGCCCCGGCTCGAGGACGTTCTCGCCCTTGACGATCGCCTCGTACATGCGCGTCCGACCGGCGACGTCGTCGGACTTGACCGTGAGCATCTCCTGGAGCGTGTAGGCCGCGCCGTAGGCCTCGAGCGCCCACACCTCCATCTCGCCGAGCCGCTGGCCGCCGAACTGCGCTTTGCCGCCGAGCGGCTGCTGCGTGACGAGGGAGTACGGACCGGTCGAGCGCGCGTGGATCTTGTCGTCCACGAGGTGGTGGAGCTTCATCATGTACATCACGCCGACCGTGACCTCGTGCGCGAAGGGCAGCCCGGTGCGTCCGTCGTAGAGGCGGGTCTGCCCGCTCCCCGGGAGCGAGGCGCGCGCGAGGAGCTTGAAGATCTCCTCCTCCGAGGCGCCGTCGAAGACCGGGGACGCGACGTGGATGCCGCGGGAGGCCTTCCGGGCGAGCTTCACGACGTCGTCGTCGCCGATGGCGTCGATGAAGTCGGCGATCTCCTTCGTGCCGCCGTAGAGCTCCTTCAACGTCTTGCGGAGCGCGTCCACCTGCGGTCGCCCGTTCTCCTCGAGGACCTGGGCGATCTGCCACCCGAGCTCGCGCGCGGCCCACCCGAGATGCGTTTCGAGGATCTGCCCGACGTTCATGCGGCTCGGTACGCCGAGCGGGTTGAGGACGATGTCGACGGGCGTCCCGTCGGCGAGATAGGGCATGTCCTCCTCGGGGAGGATGCGCGACAGCACGCCCTTGTTGCCGTGCCGGCCGGCCATCTTGTCGCCGACCTGGAGCTTCCGCTTGATGGCGACGAAGACCTTCACCATCTTGATGACGCCCGGCGGCAGCTCGTCGCCACCTTTCAGGCGCTCGATCTTCTCGGTGAAGGCCATCTTGATGGTGTCGATCTGCTCCTGCATGCCCTCGACGAGCCGCGAGAGATCGTCCTCGACCTTCTCGTCGCCGACCTTGATGTCGCCCCAGTAGTTCGAGGGCACCTGGGCGAGGACCTCGGCGTTCACCTCGACGCCCTTGTTGAGGAGCACCTTGCGCGTGTCGTCGGTGAGGCGCGCGGTCGTGATCTTCCCCTGGAGGAGCTCGAGGACCTTCTTCCCCGTGCTCTCTCGGATGATGCGGATCTCGTCCTGCTGGTCCTTCCGGAGCTTCGCGACCTCCTCTTCCTCGATCGCACGCGAGCGGTCGTCCTTCTGGATCCCCTTGCGGGAGAACACGCGGGCGTTGATGACGGTGCCCTCGACGCCGGGTGGCACGCGGAGCGACGTGTCGCGGACCTCGCCCGCCTTCTCGCCGAAGATGGCGCGGAGGAGCTTCTCCTCGGGCGAGAGCTGCGTCTCGCCCTTCGGGGTGATCTTTCCGACCAGGATGTCGCCCGGCTTCACCTCGGCGCCGATCCGGATGATCCCGGACTCGTCGAGGTCCTTGAGCGCCTCGTCACCGACGTTCGGAATGTCGCGGGTGATCTCCTCGGGGCCGAGCTTCGTGTCGCGCGCGACGCACTCGAACTCCTCGATGTGGACCGAGGTGAAGAAGTCGTTCTTCACCACGCGCTCGGAGATGAGGATCGAGTCCTCGAAGTTGTAGCCGCCCCACGGCATGAACGCGACGAGGACGTTGCGGCCGAGGGCGAGATCGCCCATCTCGGTCGCCGGACCGTCCGCGATCACGTCGCCCGCCCGCACGCGGTCACCGACCGTCACGATCGGCCGCTGGTTCATGCACGTGTTCTGGTTCGAGCGCTGGTACTTGACCATGTTGTAGATGTCGACGCCCGGATCCCGGCCGTCGGGCGCGACCCGGTCCGCCTTGACGACGATGCGCGTCGAGTCGACCTGCTCCACGACGCCGTCGCGCCGGGCGACCACCGTGACGCCGGAGTCGCGGGCGACGACGCGCTCCATGCCGGTGCCGACGAGCGGGGCGTCGGTGCGGAGGAGCGGGACGGCCTGCCGCTGCATGTTCGAACCCATGAGCGCCCGGTTCGCGTCGTCGTTCTCGAGGAACGGGATGAGCGACGCCGCGACGGACACGAGCTGGTTCGGCGACACGTCCATGAACTCGACTCTGTCCGGGGTCACCATCGTGAACTCGCCGCCGATCCGCGCGGAGACGAGGTCCGCGGTGAAGTGCCCCTTGGCGTCGATCGGCGCGTTCGCCTGCGCGATCGTGTGCTCCTCCTCTTCGAGCGCCGAGAGGTAGACGATCTCGTCCGTGACGCGGCCGTCCTTCACGCGCCGGTACGGCGTCTCGACGAAGCCGAACTCGTTCACGCGCGCATACGTGGACAACGACGCGATCAACCCGATGTTCGGGCCTTCCGGCGTCTCGATGGGGCAGACGCGGCCGTAGTGCGTCGGGTGGACGTCGCGCACCTCGAAGCCGGCCCGCTCGCGCGTGAGCCCGCCCGGGCCGAGCGCCGAGAGGCGGCGCTTGTGCGTGATCTCCGAGAGCGGGTTCGTCTGGTCCATGAACTGCGAGAGCTGCGAGGATCCGAAGAACTCCTTGATGACCGCCGACACCGGCTTGTAGTTGATGAGCTCCTGCGGCATCAGCGTCTCGATGTCCTGGAGGCTCATGCGCTCCTTGATGGCGCGCTCCATCCGGACGAGGCCGATGCGGTACTGGTTCTCGATCAGCTCGCCGACTGCGCGCACGCGTCGGTTGCCGAGGTGGTCGATGTCGTCGATCTGGCCGTTGCCGTTCTTGAGCTCGATCAGGTAGCGGACGACCTCAAGGATGTCCTCGCGCCGGAGCGTGCCCTGATCGAGCGGCACGTTGAGCTTCAGCTTGAAGTTGAGCTTGAGCCGCCCGACGCGCGAGAGGTCGTAGCGCTCGGGGTTGAAGAAGAGGTTGTTGAAGAACGCGGTCGCGGTCTCCGGGGTCGGCGGATCGCCGGGACGGAGGCGGCGGTAGATCTCGAGGATCGCGTCCTCGGGGCTCGCGATCTTGTCCTGGAGGAGCGTGTTGCGGAGCGACGGTCCGATGTGGGTGTCGTCGAGGAAGAGCACCTCGAACTTGTTGATGCCGCGCGCGCGGAGCGCCTCCAGCTTCTCCTCGGTGATCTCCTCGTTCGTCGCGACGACGATCTCGCCCGTCTTCGGGTCCTTGATGTCGTGCGCCGAGACGCGGCCGATCACCTCTTCGAGCGCGATCGGGATCTGCTCGATGCCGGCCTGCTCCATCTGCCGGAGGCCGGCCCGCGTGAACTTCCGGCCCTCCTTCAGGAGCAGCTCGTTCGTCGTCGGGTGGCGGAGATCGCGCGTCGCCTTGACGCCGACCAGGTGGTCCGGCTGGAACCGCTTCGCGGCCTTCCGGCCGTCGAGGATGATCGTGTCCCTGCGGTAGAAGTAGTTGAGGAGATCCTCGGTGGTCATCCCGAGGGCGCGCAGCAGCACCGTCGCATGGAACTTCCGGCGGCGGTCGATGCGGACGTGCAGGATGTCCTTCGGGTCGAACTCGAAGTCGATCCACGAGCCCCGGTACGGGATGATGCGCGCGGAGTAAAGGAGCTTTCCGGACGCGTGCGTCTTCCCCTTGTCGTGGTCGAAGAAGACGCCCGGGGAGCGATGGAGCTGGGAGACGATGACGCGCTCGGTGCCGTTCACCATGAACGTCCCGTGCCGGGTCATTAGGGGAATCTCCCCGAAGTAGACCTCCTGCTCCTTCACGTTCTTGATGGAGCGGACCCCGCTCTCCTGGTCGACGTCCCAGATGACGAGCTGCACCGTCACCTTGAGCGGCGCGGCGTACGTCATGCCGCGCTGGTGACACTCCTCGACGTCGTACTTCGGGTCCGAGAGCGTGTAGCTCACGAACTCGAGCGAGGCGGTCTCGTTGAAGTCCTTGATCGGGAAGACCGACTTGAAGACGGCCTGGAGCCCCTGATCCTTGCGCGCCTCGGGCGCGACGTCCTTCTGGAGGAATTCCTCGTACGACCGCTTCTGGATCTCGATCAGGTTCGGGATGTCGATGATCTTCTTGATCCGCCCGAACGTACGACGGAAGCGCAGATTGTTCGGAACCCGGGAGACGGGGACCGTCGTGTTGCCCATGCTACTTCAACTCCACCGTGCCGCCGGCCTCTTCGAGCTTCTTCTTGATGGTCTCGGCCTCCGCCTTCGGGACGCCCTCCTTGACCGGCTTCGGCGCGCCGTCGACCAGATCCTTCGCCTCCTTGAGCCCGAGTCCCGTGATCTCGCGCACCACCTTGATCACCTGGATCTTCTTGTCGCCGGCGCTCGAGAGGACGACGGTGAAGTCCTCCTTCTCCGGTGCGGCGGCAGCACCGGCCCCACCCGCCGCCGGTGCGGCCGCCGCCACGGCGATCGGCGCCGCAGCGGACACGCCGAGCTCCGCCTCGAGCTCCTTCACGAGCGCCGAGGCGTCCAACAGGGTCATGTTCTTCAAGTAGTCCTTCACCTGCTCGCGCGTCACTTCCATTCCAATGCCCTTCCTTCCTTCGAGAGAGAAAACCGCCCTCTTCCGCGCCGTCAGGACGCCTGCGCGGCGCCCTCGCCCGCCCGCTTGCCGAGCGCGTCGACGAGACGCGCGAGACTCGCGGCAGGCTCGTTCAGCGTACGAAGCAGTCGTGTCGCCGGCGCCTGGAGCAGCCCGAGCAGCTGCGCCAGGACGACCTCTCGCGACGGCAGCGTGGCCAGCGCCTTCACGTCCGGCGGCGGCAGCACCTGTCCGTCGACGAGTGCGACTTTGATCTCGAGCTTCGGGAGCTCCTCCGCGAACTTGACGGCGAGCTTGGCGATCGCGACGGGGTCCCGGAAGCCGAGGATCAACGCGAGAGGACCTCGCAACGTGGGACCGAGCTTCTCGTATGTCAAGCCCGCGATCGCGCGACGCGCGAGCGTGTTCTTGGCGACCCGGCAGCGTCCGTTCGCCTCCCGCACCGCCCGCCGCAGCCGGTTCATCTCGCCTGCGGTGAGGCCACGGTACTCGGCGAGGAGGGCGACCTTGGCGCGCTCGAGGTCGCTCCGCAGTGCGCCGACGCTCTCCACCTTCTGCGCCCGCTTCATCCGGTTACGCCTCCGCCCGGGCGGTGGCAGGATCGATCCGCACCCCGGGGCTCATCGTCGACGAGACGGCGATGCTCTGGAGGTAGTTCCCCTTCGCTGCCGCCGGCTTTGCCCGCACGAGGCTCGCGAGGAGCGCGCGCGCGTTGTCGAGCAGCTTCTCGGGTCCGAAGCTCCGCTTGCCGATCGGGACGTGGACGATGCCCGCCTTCTCCACGCGGAACTCGACCTTGCCCGCCTTCACCTCGCGGACCGCCTTGCCGACGTCGAACGTGACCGTCCCGACCTTCGGGTTCGGCATGAGGCCCCGCGGGCCGAGGATCTTCCCCAGCCGGCCGACGACCCCCATCATGTCGGGCGTCGCGATCGCGGTGTCGAACTCGAGCCACTGCTCTTCCTGGATCCGCTTCGCGAGGTCCTCGGCGCCGACGTGATCCGCGCCGGCGTCCGTCGCCTCCTTCGCCTTCTCGCCCTTCGCGAAGACGAGCACGCGGACCGACTTGCCGGTTCCGTGCGGAAGCACGACGGTCCCGCGAACGTTCTGGTCCGCCTGTCGCGGGTCGACGCCGAGCTTCACGGCAATCTCGACCGTCTCGTCGAACTTCACCTGCCCGTCGGCGCTCATGAGCGTCCGGATCGCCTCGTCCAGCGGGTAGCGCCGGGCACGGTCGATCTTTTCCGCGACGGCGCGGTAGCGCTTGCTTCGTTTCGCCATGGTCACACGACCTCGAGCCCGAGGCTGCGCGCCGTTCCCTCGACCGTCCGGATCGCCTGCTCGACGTCCGCCGCCGTCAGGTCCGGCATCTTGAGCCGCGCGATCTCCTCGACCTGCTTGCGGGTCACCTTGCCGACGAGCGTCTTCCCCGGCTCGCGCGACCCCTTCTCGATGCCGGCCGCGCGCTTGAGCAGGACGGCCGCCGGCGGCGTCTTGGTGATGAAGGTGAAGGAGCGGTCGGCGTAGACCGTGATGATGACCGGAATGATGAGGCCCGCCTGCGCCTGGGTCTGGGCGTTGAACGCCTTGCAGAACTCCATGATGTTCACGCCGCGCTGACCGAGCGCCGGGCCGACGGGCGGGCTCGGGTTCGCCTGCCCGGCCGGGATCTGGAGCTTGATCTCCGCGATGACCTTCTTCATGCGCGCCTCACGCCTTCTCCACCTGCACGAAGTCGAGCTCGACCGGCGTCGCGCGCCCGAAGATGCTGATCAGCACGCGGAGCTTGCCCTTGTCGGGCTTCACTTCCTCGACGACGCCGTTGAAGTCTTGGAACGGCCCGTCGATTACCTTCACCTGCTCGCCCTGCTCGAAGAGGACCTTCGGCTTCGGCTTGACGGCGCCCTCGGCCATCTGGTGCGTGATCTCTCGCACCTCGGCCTCCGAGATGGGCGGAATCGAGCTCGGGTCCGTCGCGCCGCCGAGGAACCCCGTCACCTTCGGCGTCGACTTGACGATGTGCCAGGTCTCGTTGTTGAGCCGCATGTTGACGAGGATGTAGCCGGGGAAGAACTTCCGTGACGAGGTCTTCTTCTTCCCCTTCACGAGCTCGACGACCTTCTCCGACGGGACGAGGATCTCGCCGAAGAGCTCGGGCTTGCCGAGGGCACGGACGCGCTCCTCGAGCGCGGCCTTCACCTTGTGCTCGTACCCCGAGTAGGTGTGTACGACGTACCACAACCGCTCGCCCGTATCCTGCATCAGCTCAGCACCCGCGTGATGATCGACGACAGCACGTAGTCGACCACGCCCAGGTACGTGGCGACGATGATCACGCCGATGATCACGACGAGGGTCGCCGCCTGGGTCTCCTTCCGGCTCGGAAAGTGAACCTTCTTGAGTTCCGCCCAGCACTCCGTGAGAAACTCGACGGAGCGCGTGATCGGTTGTTTGATGGTGTCGCCGACGTTCATGGAATTCGAAGGCGGGTCAGGCAGGATTCGAACCTGCAACCCCCGGATTTGGAGTCCGGTGCTCTAGCCGTTAGAGCTACTGACCCCATGCGCGGGGACCCCGTCCGAGGGCTCCTAGACCTTCCCCTCCTTGTGGACGGTGTGGCTCCGGCACGATGGGCAGAACTTCTTGAACGCGAGCTTGTCGGTGGTGGTCTTGCGGTTCTTCGTGCTCGTGTAGTTCTTCCGCTTGCAGCCCTCGCAGACGAAGGCGATCAGATCCCGCATACGATCCTCTCCCTGAAGCCCACGACCGGATTCGAACCGGTGACCTCTTCCTTACCAAGGAAGTGCTCTGCCGCCTGAGCTACGTGGGCGAGCGGGAGACGGGAGTCGAACCCGCGACCCCGAGCTTGGAAGGCTCGCGCTCTGCCAACTGAGCTACTCCCGCGCCTCGTCGTCTGATCCATCATCGAAGAAATGGAGAGGGGAGGATTCGAACCTCCGTAGGCGTTCGCCGGCAGATTTACAGTCTGCTCCCTTTGGCCACTCGGGTACCTCTCCGCACTGGAACTCGACCCGCTACCCGAAAGCCGCCGGCTGGAGCCGATGGTCGGAGTCGAACCGACGACCTGCTGATTACAAGTCAGCTGCTCTACCCCTGAGCTACATCGGCGAACGAACCATCTCCCCGGCAGACGGCGTTCGAGCGTTCTCGCGCAATCCTCCTCGGCCGCTACCCGGGCCGCGCCGGGCGTGGACGTCAGTGGCGTGGAGCACCCCGTTTTTTCAAGAAGCGAAACAGGGACTACTAACACCCCCATCTCCTTGGTGTCAAGAAAAGGGCGCCCGGAAACCGCGTTATGCGCACTCCGGACGCACGACCAGCTCCCAGAGTGCGATGCCGACGGCGACGGCGACGTTCAGCGACTCGACGCCGGGCGCCATCGGGATCGTGACCGTCAGGTCGCAGGTCCGCAGCACGAGTGGTCGCAGCCCCTCCCCTTCCCCCCCGACGACGAGCGCGGGCCGCGGGGGCGGCCGGCGACCGGGAAGCGGGTCCCCGCCCCGGGTCGCGAGCCCGACGAGCCAGTACCCAGCCTCCTTCATCGCCTCCATCGCGCGGACGAGATTCGGCACCTGCGCGATCGGAAGACCGAAGAGGAGTCCGGCCGACGCCGCGGCCACGACGCCCGTCACGCCGACGCTCCGGTCGCGCGGCAGGACGACGCCCCCGATGCCCGCGGCTCGGGCCGTGCGGAGGATGGCGCCCAGGTTCCGCGGGTCCTGGATGCCGTCGAGCACGAGCGCGCTCCGCGCCGCGGTCGCGAGGAGCCGCTCGAGCGGCGCGTAGGCGAACGGCGGCGTGGTCGCCACGACGCCCTGGTGGTGGGGCGTCCCCGCGAGGCGGTCGAGCGTCCCCCGGTCGGCGGACGCGACGGGCACCGCGCGTGCGCGCGCCGCCGCCACGACCTCGTCTTCGCGCGGCCCCCGGCCGACGGAGAGCCGCGTCACCGCCGCCCCGCTGCGAAGCAGCTCGAGAACTGCGTTCGCGCCGTACACGACGAGCGGCGCGTCCGTTGTTCGACCTCGGCTCATCCGATACACTCGCGCCCGTCGTCGTTCCCGCCGCGAGGCACCCCCGCGTGACCAAGCTCTCGGGCAAGCTGATCCACCGCTACATCCTGAGCGAGATCGCGGTCCCCTTCGTCTTCGGGCTCTCCGTCTTCACCTTCGTCCTGCTGATCGCCCGCATTCTGAAGCTCATCGAGATGGTCGTGAACCGCGGCGTCCCGCTCGTGAGCATCATCAAGATCTTCTCGTACATCATGCCCGCGTTTCTCGAGGTGACGATCCCGATGGCGATGCTGCTCGCCATCCTGGTCGCGTTCGGCCGCCTCTCCGCGGACTCGGAGATGGTCGCGATGCGTGCCTCGGGGCTGAGCCTCTACCAGCTCCTCCCCCCGGTCGCCATCGTCGCGGCCGTCGCCACGCTCGCGACGGGGGCCGTCTCGATCTGGGCGCGGCCGTGGGGGAACCGGTCCCTCAAGTCGGCCCTCTACGAGCTCGCCCGGACGCGCGCGAGCGCCGGCATCAAGCCGTCCGTGTTCAACGACGACTTCCCGGGGCTCGTGATCTACGCCGAGGGCGTGGACGCGCGCACCGACCGCCTCCGCCACGTCCTCATCTCCGACGAGCGGAGCAGCCACGAGCGGAACACGATCTTCGCGCGTGACGGCACGATGATCTCCGATCCCCGCACCCGAACGATCACGCTCCGCCTCCGCAACGGGTTCATCCACACGACGGGCGACGAAAAGGCGCCGGAGTACCAGACGCATTTCCAGTCCTACGACGTGAACCTCGATCTGCGTCAGGCCTTCGCGAGCTCGCGGACCCGCCGGGACCCGAAGGAGATGACGCTCGGGCAGCTCGCGCGCGCGATCGCGCAGAAGCGGGCCGCGGGGCTCCTCGCGGCGAGCGAGCTCGTCGAGTACCATCGGAAGTTCTCGATCCCGTTCGCGTGCATCGTGTTCGCGCTCGTCGCCGTCCCGCTCGGGGTGCAACCGGTCCGCTCCGCGCGATCGCGTGGGTTCATGGTGAGCCTCGCGATGATCTTCGTGTATTACGTGCTCCTCTCGACCGGACAGGCGCTCGCCGACCAGGGGAAGATCCCCGCCGTGCTCGGGCTCTGGATCCCCAACGTCGTCTTCGCGACGATCGGCATCTACTTGTTCGCGCAGGCCGCGCGCGAGCGGACGCTCGAGCAGGTCGAGCGCATCCGGGCGCTCGTCGGCGCGCTCCGGCTCAAGATCGCGGCGCGCGTCGAAGGCGCGACGTGACCCCGGCCCGCCCGCTCGTTCTCCCCGTCGTCGGCCGCCACCTCGTGCGCGAGTTCGTGTGGGTGTTCGGCCTGACGCTCGCCGCGCTCGTCTCGATCTACCTGATCGCCGACTTCTTCGACCAGCTCGACACGATCCTCAAGCACGACGCTGCGGTGGGCGCGGTCGTCCGCCTGTTCGCCTTCCGCATCCCGCTCGTCGTGACGCAGTCGACGCCGTTCGCGGTGCTCGTCGGCGGGCTCATGGGCCTCGGTCTCCTCGCGCGGCAGAATGAGTTCGTCGCGCTCCGCGCCTGCGGCGTGAGCATCTGGCAGATCGCCACACCGCTCCTCGTCACCGCGCTCGTGATCAGCGTCGCGATCTTCGGCTGGAACGAGACCGTCGTCCCCTACTCGGCGCGGCGCTGGCAGACGATCAAGTACGAGGAGATCAAGAAGAAGGGTCCGGCGACCGTGTTCACCGGCGAGAACGTCTGGTTCCACGGCCGGGCCGGGTTCTACAGCATCGACCGGATCGCGCCGAAGAGGAAGGCCCTCTACGGCGTCACCGTGTACCAGCTCGGAAAGGACTTCCGCCCGACCCGCCTGATCGCCATCGGCGCCGCCACGTGGGACGGCGCGACGTGGCTCTTCCGCGGCGCCCGCACGCGCGAGTTCAAGAAGGACGGTCCGCACGACCTCGATGGCGTCCCTCCGGGCTTCACCCTGCCCGAGAGCATCGACGAGTTCTCCGCCGTCTCCGTCGACGCGGAGGAGCTGAGCTACACGGAGCTCCGCCGGCAGATCAAGGACCTCCGACGAAAGGGCGTCGATGCCTCGGAGAGCTACGTCGATCTGCACCTGAAGCTCGCGCTCCCCGCGGCGAGCTTCCTCATGATGCTCGTCGCCGTGCCGCTCACCGCGACGGGCACGCGGGTCACGAGCCTCGCCGCCAGCATCGGGCGCGGGATCGTCGTCGGCTTCGGGTACTTCGTCGTCGTCGCCTTCGCCCGCGCGCTCGGCCAGAGCGGCGCGCTGCCGCCGGTCGTAGCGGCGTGGCTCGCCAACGGGATCTTCGCGCTGATCGGCGGATACTACCTGCTCGGCGCCGACTAGCGTCGCTCGTCGCTACGGCACGAGCGCGGGAGCGTCGAGCCCGGTCGTCTCGGGGAGGCCGAGCATCAGGTTCAAGCACTGGACGGCCTGCCCCGACGCCCCCTTGCCGAGGTTGTCGATCGCCGTCACGACGATCGCCTGGCGGCTCGGCGCATCCCAGCGCCACCCGATGGCGCAGCGGTTCGTGCCCCGCACCTCGCGCAGCTCGGGCGGCGGCCCCTCCCCGCGCAGCACGACGAACGGCTCGTCGGCGTACGCGGCCTCGAAGACCGCGCCGAGCGGTGGGCGCTCCGCGCCGGTCCGCACGTACATCGTGCTCAGGATGCCACGGCTCACGGGGAGGAGGTGGGGCACGAAGAGCGGCGGCGCCGCCGCCCCCGCGGCCCGGAGCTCCTGCGCGATCTCCGGCAGATGGCGATGTCCGTCGAGCCCGTACGGCCGGAAGTTCTCGTTCACCTCGGCGAAGAGCTGCTCGATCTTCGCGCCGCGCCCCGCCCCCGTCGTCCCCGACTTCGCGTCGATCACGACGGGCTCGGTGAGGAGGCCTGCACGCGCGAGCGGCACGAGGCCGAGGAGCGCCCCCGTCGGGTAGCACCCCGGACACGCGACGAGCGCGGCGTGCCGGAGGGCGTCCCGGTAGAGCTCCGGCAGGCCGTACACCGCCGTTGCCAGGAGGTCGGGGGTCGCGTGCGTCGCGTACCACCGCGCATACACCTCGGGATCGCGGAGCCGGAAGTCGGCCGACAGGTCGACGACGCGGGTGCCGCGCGCGACGAGGTCGCGGACGAGCGGCGCGGCGGCCCCGTGCGGCAGAGCCGTGAAGACGACCTCCGCGGCCGCGGCGGCGGCCGCGGCGTCGGGTGGCCCGAGCGCCGCGTCCACCACGCCGGCGAGGAACGGGTAGACGTCGGAGGCGCGACGGTTCCGGTACTGCTCCGAGGAGAGGTAGGCGAGCGCGACGCCGGGATGGCGCGCGAGCAGCCGGAGCAGCTCCACGCCCGTGTAGCCCGTCGCGCCGAGCACCGCGACCGGCACCCGCTTCGCGGTCGCGCGGATCGCCTCCATCACGCGCGCACAGTACGGGACGGCGCTCCCCGCCGCAACGGCAGCGGATCGATCAGCGCTTCGAGTACTGCGGCCGCTTCCGCGCCTTGTGCCGGCCGTACTTCTTGCGCTCGACCTCGCGGGGGTCGCGCGTGATGAAGCCCGCCTTCTTCAAGACCGAGCGCAGGTCGGGATTGGCCTGGAGCAATGCACGCGTGATGCCGTGGCGGATGGCGACCGCCTGCGCGGAGACCCCGCCGCCGTTCACGCTCACGTCGACACGATACTGGTTCTCCGTCGACGTCACCTCGAACGGCTGATGCACGATCATGCGTGACGTTTCGCGACCGAAGTAGTCCTCGAGGGGCCGCGCGTTGACGACGATCTCGCCGCTGCCCGGCAGGAGCCGGACGCGGGCGACGGAGGACTTCCGCTTCCCGGTCGCCCAGACTGGCGATGCTGCACGCTCTGCGCTCATGCGATACTCACTCGCCGTCCGGGAGAGGGACCGGCTTCTGAGCCCGGTGGGGATGCTCCGGGCCGGCGTAGACCTTGAGCTTGGTCGCGAGATGGCGACCCAGCCGATTCTTCGGAAGCATGCCGACGACGGCGTCCCGGACGAGACGCGTGGGGTGCTTCTGGAGCACCTCCGCGGCCCGGGCGCGGCGCACGCCGCCCGGGTACTCGGTGTGGCGGATGTACTCCTTCTTCTCGAGCTTCTGGCCCGTGAGGCGGACCTTCGCCGCGTTCACGACCACGACGAAGTCGCCGGTGTCGACGTGCGGCGAGAAGGTGGGCTTCGTCTTGCCGCGCAGCACCCGCGCGACGCGAGAGGCGAGCCGCCCGAGGACCTTCCCGTCCGCGTCGGCGATGTACCACTTCCGGCCGGCGCGGGCCGCCTCGGCGCTCAGGTTCGTCGTCGTGTGCGTCATCGGCATGGCTGTTCGTGCTTCGCGAAGGGACCCCGCGGTCTACCGCCCCCGCCGGGGTCCCTCCCGAAATGGCGGGGCCGACGAGACTCGAACTCGCGACCTCCGGCGTGACAGGCCGGCGTTCTAACCAACTGAACTACGACCCCGTGTGGCTCCCGACGTTGAACGAAGCCCTCTACCCCACCGCGTCGCGCGTTGCAATTGTCACGGGGAACGATTCCCGCCGGAGACGGGGCAATGGCGCGCCACGGGGGTTCAGTCCCACACGAGCAGGCGCGCCGAGAGCGCGAATCGCGGCCGCAGGGCGGAGATCATCGCCGGCACGACGAGCAGCGCGCCGACCATGTTGATCGCCATGACGAGGGCGAGGCAGCCCGCCCCGTCGTCCGCAACGCGACCGCGACCGCCGCGTCGTAGTCGGTCAGGCGACGGTACTCCTGGAGGATCCGGGTCAGCAGGTAGATGCCGCAGGCCGACACGACGGGGAGCGTGTTCACGTCGAGCGATATCTGCATCCAGACCAGTGGTTTCGGCCCGAATCCAGTGGGCGGTGCCCGGATCGAACGGGCGACCCCCGGCTTGTAAGGCCGATGCTCTCCCGCTGAGCTAACCGCCCCGAGGCGCAGGGAACACGGGCGCTTCTAGCGACTTGGACGGCGAGCGACAAGCACTGGACGGCGCCCTTGCCGACGACGCGCGGGCAGGCCCGCTCGCCGCCTCGACACTGATCGTGCCCCGGGGCGATCGGGGCGAAGCTCGACGCGTCGCCAGGAGCGTCTAGGGGGCGAGCCTCCCGGCGCTCTTCGGCGTGAGCACGCCACCACGTTCGTCACGTGGCCTCCGGCCGCCTGCCGCTTGATGCGGCGGCTCGTACGTCGCGCTCGGCTGGGTCGCCGTCGCGGGCCTGCCCGCCCTCGTCGCACGTCGGCGCTGCGACGACCCCGTGCTTCTCCCGTTGCGCCGCGTCCTCTACCCGGCGGGCGGCGCGGTGTACGGCCCGAGCGTCCGGACCCCGGGGAGCACGAGGTGGTCCACGCCCTCGTCATCGGCCGCGACGACCTCGTGTGCGGTGGTCGCGTCCCGACCGCGGCCGCAGACGGCGGTCGCGCCGTCGCGCGCGCGGCGCTCGCAGGCGGTGCGGCGGCTCACGCCGCCGGCGCTAGTTCAGGGAGTCCTTGAGCGTCTTACCGGCCTTGAACTTCGCCGACTTCGAGGCCGCGATCTGGATGCTCTCGCCCGTCTTCGGATTGCGGCCGGTGCGCGCCTTGCGCGCGGAGACCGCGAAGGTGCCGAAGCCCGAGATGTTCACCTTGTCGCCGTTCCGCAGCGCCGCGACGATGTCGTCGAAGATCGTGTTGACCGCTCGCTCGGCCTGCCCCTTGGGCAGATCTAGCTTGCTGGCCACTGACTCGATCAGGTCGGCTTTCGTCATGGCCCTCCCCTTCTCTCCGCCCTCGGGCGCGACGGCCCTGTTAGCAACCGACCTGTACGATGTCAATGCGTTACGAGGTCGGGCGCGTCGGGAGGGACCGTGGTCTCGAACGCCTGCGGCGGCACTTCCTCGCTCGGCGGCGTCTCGGGCTTCTTCAGGTAGTTGTCAGGGTCTTCGAGCACGAGCGCCTTCCGCAGGACCTGATCCATGTGCTCGACCATCTCGATCTGGATCGACTTCAGAATCACCGCGGGAATGTCGCGGATGTCCTTCTCGTTCTCGACCGGGATCAGCACCTTCTTGATGCCGCCGCGATGGGCGGCGAGGACCTTCTCCTTGAGCCCGCCGATCGGAAGCACGTGACCGCGCAGCGTGACCTCGCCGGTCATGGCGAGGTCGTGCCGCACCGGAATGCGCGTCAGCGCGGAGACGATCGCGGTGGCCATCGTGATGCCGGCCGACGGCCCGTCCTTCGGGATCGCCCCTTCCGGAATGTGAATGTGGAGGTCGACCTTCTGATAGAAGTCGCGCGCGAGCCCGAGCTCCTCGGCACGCGAGCGCACGTAGCTCATGGCCGCCTGCGCCGACTCCTGCATGACCTCGCCCAGTCGGCCGGTGATCGTGAGCTTCCCCTTGCCCGGCATGACCTGCACTTCGGTGGCGAGCAGCTCGCCGCCGAGGTCCGTCCACGCGAGGCCGGTGGCGACGCCGACCTTGTGCTCCACTTCCGCCTTGCCGTAGCGGAAGCGATGCGGCCCGAGGTAGACGGAGAGATTCTTCGCCGTCACGCGGATGCGTGCGTTGCGATCTTTCTTTACGACCTCGACGGCCACCTTCCGGCAGACGGCCGCGATTTCACGCTCGAGGTTCCGGACGCCGGCTTCCTTCGTGTAGTGCCGGATGATGGCGTTGATGGCGGAGTCCGAGATGACGACGTTGCTCTCGTGGAGCCCGTTCGCCTCGCGCTGCTTGGGGATGAGGTACCGCTTCGCGATGTTGAGCTTCTCGAGCTCGGTATAGCCCGCGATGCGGATGATCTCCATGCGGTCCTGGAGCGGACGCGGGATCCGCTCGAGGTTGTTCGCGGTCGTGATGAACATGACCTTCGAGAGGTCGTAGTCGACGTCCAGGTAGTGGTCGTTGAAGGTGCTGTTCTGCTCCGGATCGAGCACCTCGAGCAGCGCCGACGACGGGTCGCCGCGGAAGTCGGTGGACATCTTGTCCACCTCGTCGAGCAGGAACACCGGGTTCCCCGACCCGGCCTTCTTCATCGACTGGATGATCTTTCCCGGCAGCGCGCCGATGTACGTCCGGCGATGGCCCCGGATCTCGGCCTCGTCGCGTACCCCGCCGAGCGAGATGCGGACGAACTTGCGGGCGGTGCAGCGCGCGATCGATTTTCCGAGCGACGTCTTGCCGACCCCGGGCGGCCCGACGAGGCAGAGGATCGGCCCCTTCAGCTGCCCGACGAGCTGTTGCACGGCGAGGTACTCGAGGATCCGCTGCTTCACCTTCTCGAGGCCGTAGTGATCCTCCTCGAGGATCTTCTCCGCCTCGACGATGTCGAGCTTGTCTTCCGTGTACTCGTGCCACGGTAGCGAGATCAGCCAGTCGATGTAGTTGCGAACGACCGTCGCCTCGGCGGACATCGGCGACATCATCTTGAGCTTCTTCAGCTCCTTCTCCGCCTTCTCCCGCGCCTCCGCGGACATCTTCTTCTGCTTGATCTTTTCTTCCAACTCCTGAATCTCGTTCTTGAACTCGTCCTTCTCACCGAGCTCCTTCTGGATCGCGCGCATCTGCTCGTTGAGGTAGTACTCCTTCTGGGTCTTCTCCATCTGCTTCTTGACCCGAGTACGGATGCGCTTCTCGACCTCGAGGATCTCGATTTCGGACCGCATGAAGCCGAGCACCTTCTCGAGCCGCTCCTCGGGGTTCGTCATCTCGAGGAGCGTCTGCTTGTCCTCGAGCTTGATCCCGAGATGCGCGACGATGGTGTCGGCCAAACGCGCCGGATCGTCGATCGAGGCGACCGACATGATCATCTCCGGCGGGATCTTCTTGTTCAGCTTGACGTAGTTCTCGAAGGTGGAGTTGACGCTCCGGATGAGCGCCTCGACCTCGGTTCCCCGCTCACACACCTCGTCGATCGGCTCCGCCTCGACGAGGAAGTACTCGCCGTTCTCGAGGTAGCGGCCGATGCGCGCGCGCTTCTTGCCCTCGACGAGCACCTTGACGGTCCCGTCGGGGAGACGGAGCAGCTGCACGACGGTGCCGAGCGTCCCGACGCGGTAGATGTCGTCCTCGGCCGGGTCGTTCGTCTTCGCGTCCTTCTGCGCGGCGAGCAGGATGTACTTCTGCTTGTTCATCGCCTCTTCGAGGGCGCGAATGGACTTCTGGCGCCCGACGAAGAGCGGCACGACCATGTGCGGAAACACGATGATGTCGCGCAGCGGGAGCAGCGGGACCCGGAGGCCGCCGCCCGCGGGCGGGTCCTTCGGATCACGCTTGTCGTTCCGAAACAGCATGCGCCCCCCGTTCCGTTAGGCCGTCTCGGCCGCCTTCTGGAAGAGGATGATCGGCTGCTCCTTGTTCGTGACGACTTCTTCCGAGATCAGCACTTCTTTGATGTTCGGCTGCGACGGGATGTCGTACATCACGTCGAGCATGATGTTCTCCATGATCGCCCGGAGCCCGCGTGCGCCGGACTTCCGCTTGAGCGCCTCGCGCGCGATCGCCGAGAGCGCGCCGTCGGTGAAGCGGAGATGGACGCCCTCCATCTCGAACAGCTTCTGATACTGGCGCGTGAGGGCGTTCTTCGGCTCCTTCAGGATCCGCACCAGCGCCGGCTCGTCGAGCTCCTCGAGCGTCGCGATCACGGGGAGACGGCCGACGAACTCGGGGATCAGCCCGAACTTCAGCAGGTCCTCCGTCTGCACCTCGTGGAGGAGGTCACTCATGCTCCGCTCGTCCTTGCGGCGTATATCGGCGCCGAACCCCATCCCCTTGACCCCGATCCGACGGCGGATGATGTCGTCGAGGCCCACGAACGCGCCACCGCAGACGAAGAGGATGTTCGTGGTGTCGACCTGGAGGAACTCCTGCTGGGGGTGCTTGCGCCCACCCTTCGGCGGCACGCTGGCCGTGGTGCCCTCGATGATCTTCAAGAGCGCCTGCTGGACACCCTCGCCCGATACGTCGCGCGTGATCGACGGGTTGTCGCCCTTGCGCGCGATCTTGTCGATCTCGTCGATGTAGACGATCCCGCGCTGACACTTCTCGACGTCGTAATCCGCGTTCTGGAGGAGCGACAGGATGATGTTCTCGACGTCCTCGCCGACGTACCCGGCCTCGGTGAGGCTCGTCGCATCGGCGATCGCGAAGGGCACCTGGAGGAAGCGCGCGAGGGTCTGCGCGAGGAGGGTCTTGCCGCAGCCCGTCGGACCGACGAGGAGGATGTTCGACTTCTGCAGCTCGACGTCGCCGGTGACGAGCTGCGAGTCGATGCGCTTGTAGTGGTTGTGGACGGCGACGGCGAGGATCTTCTTCGCCCGCTCCTGCCCGATCACGTACTGGTCGAGGACCTTCTTGATCTCGGAGGGCTTCGGGACGGCCGAGGTCGACGAAAGGCTCTCTTCCTGGTCGCACTCCTCCGCGATGATGTCGTTGCAGAGGTCGATGCACTCGTCGCAGATGTAGACGGTCGGGCCGGCGATCAGCTTGCGAACCTCGTCCTGGCTCTTCCCGCAGAACGAACAGACCAGGTTCCCGGTGCGGTCGTCACCGTGTTTGGCCATTGGCGCCCCCTTAGACCTTCACCTTGCCTGGCCGGTTGGCGATCACCTCGTCGACCAAGCCGTACTCGACGGCCTGCTTGCCCGTGAGGAAGAGATCGCGGTCGGTGTCCTTCTCGATTTTCTTCAGGCTCTGCCCGGTGTGCTTCACCAATATATTGTTCATCTGCTCCCGGAGACGGATGATCTCCCGGGCCTGGATGTCGATGTCGGTCGCCTGGCCCTGCACCCCCCCGAGCGGCTGGTGGATCATGATGCGGGAGTGCGGGAGCGCGAAGCGCTTCCCCTTGGCCCCCGCAGCGAGGAGCCAGGCCGCCATGCTTGCGGCCTGCCCGACGCAGAGAGTCGAAACCTCGGGCTTGATGTACTGCATGGTGTCGTAGATCGCGAGGCCGGCGGTCACCGAGCCCCCCGGAGAGTTGATGTACATATATATGTCCTTCTCCGGGTCCTCGGACTCCAGGAAGAGGAGCTGCGCGACGACCAGGTTCGCCAGGTCGTCGCCGATCGGCATGCCGAGGATCACGATCCGATCCCGGAGCAGGCGTGAGTAGATGTCGTACGCCCGCTCGCCGCGGCCGGTCTGCTCGATGACAATGGGGACGAGATTGGCGTTCATGGGGACCGGCCGTCGAACTCGTGTCGAATTGTACCGGGTTTACTTTTCATGGGCAACGCTTTCTGAGGGGGACTGCGGCATGATTCTTGCGGTGGCGAGCAGCCGCGCGAGCGCGCGATCGCGTACCATCCGCGCCTCGAGCGCCGCGCGCGCTTCCGGACGATCGTAGAGCGCGCGCACGCGCTCTACGATCTGGTGCTCGCGCGCCGCGATCGCGTCGATCTCCGCCGAGACCTCCGCGTCAGTCACGGCGATGCCCTCGCGCGCCGCGATCGCGTCGAGGAGGAGCTCCGCGCGCACCTGCCGCTCCGCACGCAGGCTCACCTGCGCACGGAGCTGGTTCAACGCCTGCTCGCCCTCGGTGCCCTTCGGGAGTCGAAGGTCGAGGCTCGCGATCAGCGCGTCGGCTCGGCGTGCGACGAGCGACGGCGGCACCTCGAAGGGATGTCGGGCGATGAGCTGCTCGAGGATCTGCTCGCGCACCGCTCCCTCTGCGCGTTCGTTCGCCTCCTGCTCGAGGTCGGCACGGATCCGTACGCGAAGCTCGGCCAGCGATTCGCACCGGCCGTGGTCGCGGGCGAAATCGTCGTCGAGCGGCGGCAGTTCCTTGGAGCGGATGTCCTTCACCTCGACGTCGAACTCGGCCGTCTTCCCGGCGAGATTCGGGTTCGCGTAGTCAGCGGGATACGGCACCTGTAGGGTGAGCCGGGCGCCCCGGTGCTGGCCGACGAGCTGCCGCTCGAGCGCGAGCGCGAACGTCCCCGCGCCGGCTTCGAGGAGGACCGCATCCCGATGCACGGGATCGGCCCCCTCGACCCGGCTCGTGAGGTCGACCGAGACCACGTCACCCGCCTCGACGACGTGTCGATCCTCCACCGGGCGAAGCTGCGCAACCGATTCGCGAAGACGGCCGACGACCGCATCGACGTCCTCGTCGGCGACCGCGACCGCGGGCCGCTTCGCCTCGAGACCCCCGAGGTCGCCGAGCACGATCGCCGGACGGACGTCGACGTCGGCCCGGTAGCGGATCCCTTCGCCGGGGGCCAGCGGATCGGCGTCGATCTCGGGCGTGCCGACGACCGCGAGCCGATGCTCCTCGATCGCGTCCTGGAACGATTCCTCGACCAGGCGCCCGAGAACTTCCCGGCGCACCTGCTCGCCGAAGACGCGCTCGACCACCCGGCGCGGCGCCTTGCCCGGACGAAAACCCCGCAGCCGCGCCTGGCTCCCGACGACCTGGAAGGCGCGGTCCAGCTCCTTCTGCACCGCCGCCGCCGGAATCTCGACCTGCAGACGCTTGCGAACGGGCGTGAGGTCTTCGAGCGTGACCCGCGCCTCGGTCATCGTCCCCGGTACGCCGCGTCGCCCCTCGAGTGCGAGAGGGGGGACTCGAACCCCCACGGTTGCCCGCGAGATCCTAAGTCTCGTGCGTCTCCCAGTTCCGCCACTCTCGCGTCGCTCCGCTCTCGAAGAGTCGTCACCAATAACAATGGGCCGGGGGTGTGACAAGCCGGCGATCAGCCGGCCCCACGATCGGAGAAGCGCAGACCCTCCGGCGTGCGCTCGATCTCTTTCATGAGCGGCGGCAGCCGGAGCTCCTGGCGCCGTCCCGCGGGATCGGTCACCGTGTCCACGCGCTCGAACTCGACGAGCGCTCTCGAGCCGTCGATGTGGAGCGCGCGAACTCGCACGTCGACGTGGAGATCATTCACCGAACGGAAGTACCGTTCGAGCTTCTCCGCCTCCTCGGGGCTCCGGACCTGCCCCATGCGCCGCAGCGCGTCCATGTCCTTGCGCGACCAGGCTCGTGCGTAGTCGTCGAGCCAGCGCCGAACCTCATCGTCGCGCAGCGCGGTCGTTGCGGGCGACCCGGGCGGCGGCGCGGGCGCGGCGACGGGCGGCGGGGGAGTCGCGGAGACGGGCGGCGGCTCCGGCACCGCGACGGTCACGATCCATTCCTCGCGCGCCAGGGCCCGGCCGTCGGCGAACGCCGCCACGGCGACGCGATGCCTTCCCGGCGACGTCGGCCGGTATTCGAACCGCGCCGACGCCCCTCGCTGCGCCCCGCGGCCGTCCACGGTCCAGTCGTACCCGACGGCGGGCGTCTCGGGCTCGAGCCGGACCCGGAGGACGATCGGCTCGCCCACCGACGTCTCCGCGCCCCGCGTGGGCGGCGAGGGTACCAGCCGCGCGGGAGGTCGCTCCGCGACCGAAGGCGCCGCGAGCGTCGTGGGCGGCAGCGTCGTGCGCGGCGTCGTCGGGGCCACGGAAACCGGCGCCGTCGTCGGCGGCGCGGTCGGCGGCGTCGTCGCCGGAGGCAGCGTCGTCGGCGGCGTCGTCGCGGGAGGCACGGTCGTCGACGGCGGCGCGACGACTTCGAGCGTCCACTCGGCCGGAGAGACGGCGCGTTCGTCCTCGCTCACGCGCAGCGACACCCGATGCGTACCGGCCTCGACGGCGGCGATCACGAGCTCCGAGGTCCCCGCGGCGGCCGAGCGTTCCTCCTGCTGCACGACGCGATCGTCGAGCCGCCACTCGAAGCGGAGGCGATCCGACTCGCGGGCGGCCGGCACGCGCGCGTTGCACCGGAACTTCGCCGGCTCGCCGCGCGCCTCGGCGACTGTCCCCGGGGGCGGATCGAGCTCGACGATCTCCGGGAAGACGGCGGGCACCACTCCGATGTCCCACCGTCGCTCGAGGCGCCGGCCGGCGGCCGTCGTCGCGACGACCCGCACCTGCTGCCAGCCGGCGTCCTCGGGTCCCGGCACGTACGTCCACGTCGGCCCCTCGGCGACGGTCGCGTCCCACAGCGTCCAGACGAACCGCACGGTCCCGGGGGCGGCGGCCGAGAACTCGAGGCTCTCCCCGACGCGCACGGAGAGGCTTCCGTTGGCCGGCGTGGCCATGAGCGCCGTGTCGGGAAGCACTCGTGGACGGAGTGCGCGGAACGCGAGGGCGCCCGCGACGGCGAGCCCGATCAACACCGGCACCACCCAACGACGGCGAGCCACCGGCGCCAAGGTACCTGCGCAACCGTGACCTGGCAACGAACGCTGCCGACCGCATGCCGTCTGCCGTGAGCGCAGCCGGCGCGTTTTCCATTCACGGCGAGCCGCCGCTTGTGGTATCCCTCGCGCCCGCCGATGGTCCGCACGCTGGTCGCGTTGTTGTTCGTTGTGTTGTTGGCAGGCGGGCTAGCTCGCGCAGAAGTCTGCGATGGCACGAACGACGGTGCCTCGTGCGACGACGGCGAATCGTGCACGACCGGCGACACGTGCCAGGGCGGCGCCTGCATCGGCACCCCGGTCGTCTGCACCGCGCTCGATCAGTGCCACGCTCCGGGAACCTGCGACCCCATGACCGGGCAATGCTCGGCTCCCGCCCTGCCCGACGACACACCGTGCGACGACAACGACCCCTGCACCACCAACGACACGTGTCAGAGCGGCACCTGCACCGGCACCCCGGTCGTCTGCACGGCACCCGACGACTGCCACGACGCAGGTACGTGCGACCCGACGACCGGCGAGTGCTCCGCGCCCACGCCCAAGCCCGACGGCACCGCGTGCAGCGACAACGACGCCTGCACCCTCAGCGACACCTGCCAGAACGGCTCGTGCATCCCCGGGCCGCCGAAGACCTGCACCGCGTCGGAT
>Ga0070741_10007136_pt1 | contig 23406 bp, 19 predicted proteins | sample Coa_R1_4_FD_66440 | JGI IMG/M metagenome (GOLD analysis project Ga0070741, IMG submission 66440) | Surface soil microbial communities from Centralia Pennsylvania, which are recovering from an underground coalmine fire - Coalmine... | ecosystem: Environmental > Terrestrial > Soil > Unclassified ...
GCGCCCGCCAAATTCGGGGCGATCGTAGAGTTGCAACTGGCGGATGACCTGCAGTGCGAGGAGATCACTCTGAAGGATCTTGACCTCGGTGTCCATGTCGGCGGGATCCAAATAGTCGACCGTCATGGCACCCGAGTCTTTGAAATTCACCAGGCTGGGATCGGTCTTATTCACCGCGATGCTACCGGCTGACTCGTAGATGGGCGTCATCTTCAGAGTCGCAATCGCCACGGCGACGAAAACGCCAACCAGCGTGAGAAGGACGGTCCACTTGCGTTTGATGAGGACGCGCAGATACTCGCGTAAGGTGGATTCCTGGTGGGATAAGCCGGGATACGCACCGGTTGTAAGCGGGCGTCCAAAATCGCTGGCATACGGCGGTTGGAATTCGCGAACTATAGGACCGCTGGTTGAAACCAGTGGTGCTGACTCCATAAAGATTGCCCTCGAGACAGCTTCGGGGTTCAGACGAAGAAGCCACGCCTCCGGCCACACTCCAACCGACGGCTTGACCGCAAGCTGAACACAGCAAACATGTCGCGTGCGTTTGCGGAACATTCTAGCAAGCGGTTCGCGGCGATCCCGTTAACTGAAACGGTTACCGACACAGTTTCCGTTGCTTGTCACAGCGATGATGCGCAGATATTTGGATATACTTCGGCCACTTGTACACAGAGTGGGCGATGAAAATCCTCTTGCGCCGAAGTTTGGCCGGGCGAGGGACGGAATGAACTGGTCAGAGCAATCGGTGTTGGTTACGGGAGGGACGGGCTCGTTCGGCAAGAAGTTTGTCGAAATCATGCTCCGGGAATACCGGCCGAAACGGCTGGTGATCTTCAGCCGCGACGAACTGAAGCAGCACGAGATGCGGGCCGGAGGATGCAACGACCCGAGCCTTCGTTATTTTCTTGGAGATGTGCGCGACCAGGCAAGGCTGGAACGTGCGTTGGCCGGGATCACGGTGGTGATTCATGCAGCCGCGTTGAAACAGGTGCCGGCGTGCGAATACAACCCGTTCGAAGCCATTCAGACCAACATCATGGGCGGCAAAAATGTAATCGACGCGGCCATTAACCAGGGCGTGCGGAGGGTACTGGCGCTGAGCACCGACAAAGCAGTGAACCCGATCAATCTTTACGGCGCGACCAAACTGTGTGCGGAAAAGATGATGGTGCAGGCGAATTCCTATGCCGGGGCGCAGGACACACGATTCAGTTGCGCGCGGTACGGGAACGTGGTGGGCAGCCGAGGCAGCGTCATTCCCATGTTTCAGGAGCAGCGCAAGCGCGGCAAGCTGACGATTACCGATCCGAGGATGACGCGATTCTGGCTGACGCTGGAACACGGAGTGAAGTTCGTGATCCGCTGCATCGAACGAATGCACGGCGGAGAAATTTTTGTGCCCAAAATTCCCAGCATGCGATTGGTCGATTTGGCGGAGACGGTGGCTCCGGGTTGCGAGATCGAATACGTGGGCATTCGGCCGGGCGAAAAGTTGCACGAAGTGCTGGTGTCGGAAGATGAGGCGCGAAATACGGTAGAGACGGACGACATGTACGTGATTCAGCCGTCGCATCCGTGGTGGGGAAAGCAGAATTGGGTAGCTGCGAAACCGGTAGCCGAAGGTTTCCGCTACGGCAGCGATACAAATTGCCGCTGGCTGACAAGTCACGAACTGGAAGAGATTGTGAATCCGGGCATGGCGATGCCGCAAACGGAGCGCGCGGTTGTGGCGGTGCAACCAACAATCGTATGAGGAAACCTTGAGCACGTCTCCTACGACCGGGCAGATGCTGGCGATCGACGGGGGAATGCCTGTCAGGAGCACGCTGCTTCCTTATGGAAGGCAATCCGTTGACCAAGTGGACATTCAGGCGGTAGTGGATGTGCTGCGCTCGGATTGGCTGACCACCGGGCCACGGGTGGAAGAATTCGAGAACGCTTTCGCGGAATATGTTGACGCAGGACATGCAGTGAGCTTCAGTTCGGGCACGGCGGCATTGCACGGCGCGGCTTTCGCGGCGGGATTGACAGCGGGAGATGAAGCGATCACGACCCCTCTCACATTCTGTGCGACCGCGAACTGCGTTCTATATCAGAGTGCGCGGCCGGTGTTTGCCGATGTCTGCGGCGACACGCTGAACTTAGATCCGGAGCGAGTTGCCGAGCGAGTGGGACCGCGGACGCGCGCAGTCATTCCCGTGGATTACGCAGGGCACCCGGCAGATCTCACGCCAATTCTGAACCTTGCGGAAAAGCACGGCCTGACCGTGATTGAAGATGCTTGTCACTCGCTGGGGGCGGAGTATCGCGGGCGCCGAGTAGGAGCGATGGCGCACATGACGGTATTCAGTTTCCATCCGGTTAAGCACGTGGCCACGGGTGAAGGCGGGATGGTCACGACAGATCGCAGTGACTTTGCGCGACGGCTGCGGCAATTCCGAAATCATGGGATCACGACGGACGCGCGACAGAGGCAGAGTTCCGGGCAATGGCATTACGAAATGATCTCTTTGGGGTTCAATTACAGATTGACGGACATTGCCTGCGCGCTGGGACTAAGCCAGATGAAGAAGCTGCCCGAGAATCTGGCGTGGCGGCGGCAGATCGCGTTGACATATACGAAAGCCTTCGAGGAACTACGCGGGGTAGTAACGCCTGTAGTACGAAGCGACGTGAATCCCGCATGGCATCTGTATCCCATTCGTGTGGACGCAGCAAAGCTGTCGGTCGGGAGGGCGGAGGTGTTTCGTGCACTGCGGGCGGAAAACATCGGCGTGAACGTACATTACATCCCGGTGCATCTGCACCCGTATTACCGCGAGCAGTTTGGTTTTAAGCCCGGGGACTACCCCATCGCAGAACGCGCCTACGAACAACTCATCAGCTTGCCGATGTTTCATGGGATGAGCGAGCAGGATGTGCAGGATGTGATCGCCGCAGTCAAGAAAGTGGTTGGGGCACTTGCAAAATGAGCAGCAAGCCAATGACGGCGCGCAGCAATCCAGTGTTCTTGGAAGGGCACCAGATTTGCCTTCGGCCCCTGGAACGGGATGATCTCGGAGCACGCTACCTGGCCTGGCTGAACGATCCGGAAGTCATGAAGTACATGGAGTCGGGCACGTTTCCGACGACGATCCAGGATCTCGAGAAGTTTTACGCCGAGGTGACTGGCTCGCGAAACCAGGTGATGCTGGCCATCATTGACAAAGAGTCGGGTGAACACATCGGCAACGTGAAACTGGGGCCGATTCACTGGATTCATCGACGGGCGACGCTGGGCGTTTTAATCGGCGACAAAAAAGTCTGGGGCAAAGGCGCAGGAGAAGAAGCCACGCGCCTGACCGTGGAATACGGTTTTAACAGACTGAACCTACGGCGTATCGATCTTGGAGTGTTCGCGGAGCATGAATCGGCCGTGCGTTGTTACGAAAAGGTCGGGTTTCAAGTCGAGGGTCGGATGCGCGAAGATCTGTTCCAGGGCGGGAAGTACAAAGACCGTTTGTGGATGGGCTTGCTGCGATCGGAATACCGAGTCAAGGCTCAGAAAAATAAATGAAGGCACTGGTTGTGGGCGGTGGGTCAATCGGAAAGCGCCACCTGCACAATCTGCGCAGTCTGGGTGTGGCATCGCTCGGCCTGGTCGAACCGGATACGGAGCGGCGAAAACTCCTGAGTCCATCAGTCGCTGCCGAGTTTTCCTCGTTGGAGCAGGGCCTCGACTGGAAACCCGATTTTGTCCTCATCGCGACACCACCTCACCTACATTGCCGTCAGGCGCTGGATGTCACACGCCGCGGCATCGATCTTTTCGTGGAGAAACCTCTGTCTCACAGCGCCGAGGGAATGGAAGAGCTGGCGGAACTGGTTGCGCGCGAACGGCTGGTCAGCATGGTGGGGTGTAACATGCGCTTCCATCCCGGACCGAGCACGCTGCATGAGCTTATCTCCGAGGGGCGCCTTGGAAAGCTGCTTTTCGGCAGGATACAAGTGGGCTCCTATCTTCCGGATTGGCGGCGGGGCAGCGATTACGCGCAGAACTATGCCGCGAAGGCGGAGACGGGCGGCGGCTGCATCCTCGACTGCGTGCACGAAGTTGATCTGGCGCGCTGGTATTTCGGCAACGTGCAGCAAGTCTTCTGCAGCGCTTTTCACCTCAGCTCCTTAAAAATCGAAACAGAAGATGTGGCAGCAATCATCTGCCGGCATGCGAGTGGCACGATGTCGGAAATTCATCTCGACTATGTGCAGAGAAGCTATGAACGGGGCTGCCAGATTGTGGGCGAAAAGGGATCGTTATTCTGGGATTTCCGCGATCGCCAGGTCCGCTGGTTTGACGGCGAAAGCGGCGCCTGGAACAGCTTTCCGCAGCCCGCTGAGTGGGAACTGAACCAGATGTACCTGGATGAGCTCGCCCATTTTCTCGAGTGTGTTCGTGAACGAGAACCAACGGTATTACCGATCGCCGAAGGCGTGGAACTGATGCGCGTTGTCTTTGCCGCCAAGGCGTCGGCAATGCAGCACAAGATGGTGCCGACCGCGATGGAGGTGTTTGCATGACGGTTGCGATCGTGCAGGCACGGTTGGGTTCATCGCGGCTTCCGGGCAAAACGCTGGCGGAGATCGCGGGCCAGCCGATGTTGTGGCACGTGGTCAACCGCGTGCGGAAAGCGAACCTGGTGCAGCGTGTGGTCGTGGCCACGACGGAGAATTCTTGGGATGACCGAATTGCAGAATTCTGCGTACAAGCGGGCGTGTCCTGTTTTCGTGGAAGCGAGGAGGACGTACTTGATCGCTTCTACCAGGCGGCGCGAGCCAGCGGTGCTGAGGTCATCGTACGCATCACCGCGGACTGCCCGCTGATCGATCCCGCAGTTGTCGACAAAGTAATACGCCGCTATGAAGAGGGTAGTTTCGATTACGTGTCGAACACCATTCTTTATACGTATCCCGATGGGCTGGATACGGAAGTGTTCTCGTTTCACGCTCTCGAATGCGCCTGGCGAGAAGCGCAAAAGAAGTCGGAGCGTGAGCACGTGACCCCCTATTTGCGGACGGGTAAATTTCGTATTGCGAACGTGGCCAGCGAACAGCCGGTTCCGAGTCGCCAGCACCGGTGGACGGTCGACGAGCCGCAGGACTTGAAATTTATCCGCGAAATATACGAGGCAATGCCAGGATTGCGGAACATGGGGTTCCGAGAAATCTTGAATGTGTTATCGGAGAGGCCAGACGTGGCAGCTATTCAGAGTCCTGCACTGTCCAATGAAGGATATTACCGGAGCTTATATGGAGAAGCGGAAGAGGGCCGGGCGCCAAATTTGCGACTGGAGAAGTCTGAGGCATGGTTTGCGCGCACAGTGAAAGTTGTGCCTGGCGGCGCACAGACGTTCAGCAAAAGCGCTTCTCAATATGTTGAAGGGGTCGCGCCCATGTTCCTCGAGCGAGGCAAGGGATGCCGGGTTTGGGACGTCGACGGGAACGAATACATCGACTACGTGCAAGGGCTACTGCCGAACATACTGGGGTATGCGCATGACGGAGTGAACCGCGCGGTCGCTGACCAAATCGCGCAGGGTCATAGCTTTTCTCTGCCGCATCGTCTGGAAGTGGAGCTTGCGGAGCGCCTGACGCGACTGATTCCCTGTGCGGAGATGGTGCGATTCGGGAAGAACGGATCGGATGCAACCTCCGGGGCGATACGCGCTGCGCGCGCGTTCACCGGTCGTGAACACATTGCCTGCTGCGGTTATCACGGGTGGCAGGATTGGTATATCGGAAGCACGACTCGAAATTCCGGAGTGCCAGAGGCAGTTCGCGCCCTCACGCACGCCTTCCGCTATAACGATGTCTCCAGTTTGCGAGCGGTTTTGCAGGAGCACCCTGGGCAGTTCGCGGCGGTGATCATGGAGCCCGTGAATTTCACCGAGCCGGCTGCTGGTTTCCTCGAGGCGGTGAAGAATGTTACACACCAGCACGGAGCATTGTTGATTTTCGATGAGATATGCAGCGGATTCCACTTCGGCTTGGGCGGAGCACAAAAGCGCTACGGAGTGGTTCCAGACCTGGCGTGTTTCGGCAAGGCGATGGGCAATGGCTTTCCAATTTCATGCATCGTCGGGCGCGCGGATGTGATGCGCGTGTTCGAGGAGATCTTCTACAGCTTTACTTTTGCGGGCGAAGTCGCATCGATGGCGGCTGCGATGAAGGTGCTCGACATTCTTGAAAGTACCGATGCACTCGCACGGATGGAAGCTAATGGACGAGTGTTGCAGGACGGCATCCAGACGTTCGCGATGGAGGCGGGCCTCCTTGGTCGGGTTAGCTGTGCAGGCTCTCCTTCATGGTCACTGCTGAAGTTCACAACCGCGGGTGGAGCGGATGATCCCGTTCTGAAGAACTTGTTTCAACAGGAGGCGATTAAACGCGGAATCCTGGTACTGGCGACCCATAATCTGACCTCGGCACACGGGGCCGCTGATATTCACCGGACTCTAGAAATCTACGCCGCGGTAATCAAAACCCTGGGAAGCTGGGTTCAGGATGCGAGTCCCGCGCGCTTTCTGGAAGGAAAGATGAGCCGGCCAGTGTTTCGAGTGCGATGATCCGGACGAACGTTTAGCAAAAGCGTACGGCTGACCGGAGCTGAGATCGAGCGGAATGCGTGGTGAGCGAATGAGAATCCTGATAGTGCATGCCGAAGATCGACCGGACCGAGGATCGTGGGCGGCTGAGAAATGGGATCGCGTCATTGATCTGGGAGTGAGTGGAGAGCAGGCGTACGAGCGGTGGTCGAAAGCGATGTCGGTTCCGGTAGTCCCGGTAAGGTCGCTCGGCTTGGACGATGGGGAGTTCAAGGCGACTGCCGATTTCCTGCGAGCGGGAGGGGATCGTCTTCGAGACAAAGAGAATCTGGACTGGTGGGCGCTTACCGCGATCCTTTTTTACGAAAAAGCGGCACAGGCGAGAATCTTCGGACGCCTCGTGGAGAGCATGCGTTCCAGCGACGTGGTGGCGATTACCAGGCCTGGTTTTCAAGCCGACGTGTTGCGCTGCCTGATTGGAAGCCGCGTCACGTGTTTTGCCGGGCCAACAGCTTCGAAGTGGCGACGCCGTTTTGGCATTGCTTCGAAGTTCTCGCTTGCGCAGATCGGGGAGATTTTCTGGGACAAGTACGATGCGTCGTACCGGGCTCGAGGATCATTTCACGGGTTTAGAAGGCCCAACAGGAAACCGCTGGTGCTGCTGCCCAGCGCCTATATCAATGCGTCGCGAACAGCGGTCGCTTACGCAGAGATCGATCCCAGCATCGACTACTTGCTGGTGGCCACGCGGCGGAGCGGATGGCAAGTCACGGTTTCGCGCAACGTGGCAGTGGCGAAGCTCGCGTCGTATGCGCGTTGGAAGCCAGAGATCGGCGAGGAATACCGAGATCTCGTAGAGCGGTGGAGCAAAGTGCGCCGGGAATTGGAGCAGGTGCCCGAGATTGTAATTCTCGCGCGGCTTGGATCCCTGGATTCATTCCCCACATTTATTCGTAAGGGGCTCGCCGTTAGAGAGGCCTGGAGAACGGTTTTCGAGCGAGAGCCGATCCAGTCGGTGTTATGCGCTGATGACAGCAATCCATACACCACCATTCCCCTGCAGTTGGCGCGGAATCGGGGATTGCCGGCCATCGCGGCGCATCATGGAGCACTGGACGGACGCCAACTGTTCAAGCCAAAACTGTTCGACGTGGTCCTGGCCAAAGGCAGGATGGAAGAAGACTACTTGGCGAATGTCTGCGGAATAGAACATTCGCGCATTGAAGTGGGAGCCCCCCTCGACAGATTACCGCGAGCTCTGGCGCCAGAGGAGAGTGCGCGAGACGCGCGGTCCATTGTGTTTTTTTCAGAGGGCTTCGAAGTGGCTGGTGCACGGGCAGAGGACATTTACAGGGACGTTGTTCCGGGGGTGGCGCAGTTGGCGGCTAACACCGGGAGGGAGCTCATCATCAAGCTGCACCCCTTCGAGAGCCGTCGAGAGCGAGAAAAATTCGTGGCCAGAGTGCTATCTCCCGCTCTACGACGCGTAACCAGAGTAGTGAGTGGAGGCCTGACGACAGCTTTAATTTGCGATATCTGGTTCGGCATAACGATACTCTCCACGGCCGCTACCGAATGTGCATTGGCGGGAGTGCCGTGTTTCCTTTGTGGGTGGTTGAACTATTCACCCTGGGGCTATGTTCGGCAATTTTCGAAGTTCGGAGTGGGCCGCGTGCTGCACAGTCCGGCGGAAATTGCGGATGTGCCAGCGATGCTGGAGAACTATTCGCGCGATGAACGGGTGAAAGAAAGCCTTTGCCAGCAGATCACCGCTGAACGTCTGCAGAAACTTCTGGCGCGTGGACAAGCAGTCGAAGAGCTTGTGCAAGATGTGGAAATGCAGTCTTCGTGCGAAATGGCTTAAGAGAGTGGGAAAGCCGAAGAGGATTTGACCAGCTTTGCAAAATCTCCTGATCAGGGCGGATGCGAGTTTCGCGATGGGCACGGGTCACGTGATGCGCTGTCTTGCGCTCGCGCAAGCGTGGCGGGACAGCGGCGGACAGGTGAGGTTTGCGGTCTGTGAAATTTCTGAAAGTTTAACGAAGCGGCTGCGGGCTGAGCAGTTTGAAATCACGTCGCTTACCGGGGCGCCAGGCAGTCGATCGGATGCGGACCGGACTGCCGAGCTGGCACATCAGGATGGGACTGTGTGGGTTGTAGTCGATGGATACCACTTTGGGGGTGAGTACCAGCAGACCATTAAAACTGCGGGAAAGAAACTATTGTTTCTTGATGATTACGGGCACGCGGACCGCTATCGCGCGGACCTTATATTGAACCAGAACCTGGGAGCAAACGCCGGGATGTATCCGGGCCGCGAGTCCTATACAAAGTTTCTGTTGGGGCCGCGGTATGCGCTTCTGAGGCGGGAGTTCGGCGAATATCGGCGGCGCCGAGAAATTGGGAGCGTCGCAAAACGGCTGCTGGTGACCATGGGCGGAAGTGATCCACAACATGCGACCGAGTTCGTAGTGGGTGCAATCGCGCGATCGGGCCTCAGTGATTTCGAGTTGAAGATCGTGGTGGGCGGCAGCAATCCACATGTGGAGTCGATCCGGGAACGCTTAAGAGCAGCGGCGCTCGACGCGGCGGTGCTGCAGGACGCCGCAAACATGCCTGAACTGCTGGCGCAGAGCGATCTGGTGATTGCAGGTGCGGGCACGACCTGCTGGGAAATCTGCCTGCTCGGTATACCTTCCATACTGATTGAATTGGCGCCAAATCAACACGGATTGGCCAAAGGCCTGCATGACGCTGGCGCAGCGCTTTACGCGGGAAAACTGGCAGAGATATCCAGAGATGATTTGGGCCAGATGATCAAGTCGGTGGCGCCGTCGCAAGTTATGCGAACCCATTTGTCGAAGGCGAGCCGGAGGCTACTCGACAGCCAAGGCGCACGCAGAGTGGTGGCACACCTGAAGAACGGGCTTCGACTGCGGGAAATCAAGGAGGGCGATTGCCGGCTGTTATGGGAATGGGCCAACGATGCGCAGGCGCGCCGAATGTCGTTCAGTCAAAATCCAATTCCATGGGAAGAGCACGTCCGTTGGCTGAAAGAGAAATTAGCGAGTCCCTCCACGGTGTTCTACATGGCGTGTCGTGAGGATGGGACCGCGGTCGGAGAAGTGCGGTACGAACTGGAAGAGGACCGCGCGGTATTGTCCATCAGCATAAGCCCCAAATTCCGCGGCAACGGGTACGGAAAGCACGCTTTGTTGATGGCTACAGAGCAGTTATTTCAGCGGTCTTCGTCCACCAAGGCTGTCGACGCGTACGTGAAGCCGGAAAACACGACTTCCATTCAACTGTTCGAAAGCGCGGGATTCCATCGTGAAGGGTTACGAGTGCACGGCGGCCGGGAGGGAATCCACTTTGTGCTGCCGAAGAGGACGACATGAGCGGTTCGATTGCGATCAACGGACGGCCCATTGGCGCCGGGCAACCAGTCTACGTGGTGGCGGAAATTTCGGCTAATCACGGGCAGAGCTTTGAGCGGGCGGTCGAAATTGTTCGTGGGGCAAAAGAAGCGGGAGCAGACGCGGTTAAATTGCAGACCTATACACCGGAAACCATCACCATCGACTGCGATCGGGAGTGCTTCGAGGTGGGAGGCGGGACCCTATGGGACGGGCGACGCCTGCACGACTTATACGCGGAAGCCTACACGCCATGGGAGTGGCAGCCGCGCTTAAAGCAGGTTGCAAACGAACTTGGCATGGATTTGTTTTCCAGCGCATTCGATGGCAGCGCAGTCGACTTCCTCGAGAGTATGGACGTGCCGGCGCATAAAGTAGCATCGTTTGAACTCGTCGATATTCTTTTGATCGAGAAAATGGCGAGCACCGGGAAGCCGCTGATTATGTCCACAGGGCTGGCGAGCGAGGCGGAGATCGATGAGGCTGTGGAGGCGGCGCGAGGGGCCGGGGCGACACAAATCGCGCTGCTGAAGTGCACGAGCGCGTATCCGGCGAGTGCGGAGGAGATGAATCTGAAGAGCATTCCGGCGATGGCTGAGCGGTTCCAGGTGCCGGTCGGGCTTTCCGATCACAGCACGGGAATTGCGGTCCCGGTAGCCGCGGTAGCGCTGGGAGCCTGCATTATCGAGAAGCACCTGACGCTGTCTCGAAAAGAGGGCGGGCCCGACGGCGCCTTCTCGCTTGAACCGCTCGAATTCAAGGCGATGGTGGAGGCGCTGCGAGTGGCGGAGCGGGCGTTAGGAGAGACGCAATTCGGGAGCGGAGTGCGCGAAGCGGCGAGCCGAAAATTCCGGCGGTCCTTGTTCGTGGTGCAGAACGTAAGAATGGGCGAGGCATTCACGGCTGAGAATGTGCGCTCGATCCGTCCCGCGAACGGCCTGCACACCCGACATTTCGCGGAGATCATGGGCAAACACGCAGCACGCGACATTGAACGCGGCACACCATTGGAGTGGGACCTGGTGCGCGAACGATGAAAGTGATCAGTCCAATGCTGAAGCGGGTCCTTTATCCGTGCTTATCGTCAGCCGGATGGTTTGACGCGCAATTGGAGCCAAGCGGTTTCACGGCGATTACGTATCACGGCGTCTTTCCCGAGGGATACAAAGTCATCGATCCCGATCTGGACGGCGGGTTGATCGACGCGAAAACTTTTCGCCGGCAGCTGCGAATTCTCAAACAACGGTACAACGTGATTTCTCCCCAGCAATTGCGAGTGTCTTTGCAGGATGGAAAGCCATTGCCAAGCGGATCCGTCCTGCTGACCTGTGATGATGGGTTGGTGAATCACGCGACCGAAATGTTGCCCACCCTGCAGGAAGAAGGGCTTGCGTGCCTGTTCTTCGTAACCGCGGCATCAGTGCAAGAGGATGCGCAACTCATGTGGTACGACGAGCTGTACCTGATGATGATGGAAGTCCCGATGCAGCAGTTTGCGAAGGCGATTCGCGAAGTGGTTGGGCTGGAAGTTCGTACGAAAGCAGGAAGACGCTCGCTATGGGCGCAGGTATTGAAGGTGCTGTCTGGCCGGACGCTGGGGGACTTGCGCCAGATAGTGCGCCAGCTTCGAGGCCGGGTGGGACTGAGCGATGAGTGGCGCGCCGCGTATTTGAATGATCCAGTATTGCGGCGGCGATTCCAGTTACTGAACCGTGAAGAAGTGAAGGCACTGGCGAGCGCGGGAATGACCATCGGCTCGCACACGATCAGTCATCCGATGCTGTCGCACATTTCCGCTGAGCGTGCGCGAGAGGAAATGGGCGAGAGCCGGCGAATGCTGGAGGAAGCGCTGGGCAGGCCCGTGTGGGCGCTTGCATATCCCTATGGCGAGGGAACATCGGTGGATACCCGGGAATTCCGATTGGCGGAAGAGGCCGGCTACTGTTGTGCATTCATGAACGTGGATAGCCGGCACGGCGAGGATGTTCAACGCTTCGCGATGCCCCGTGTGCATGTGACGAGAAATATGTCGATGGCTGAGTTCGAGGCGCATATTTGCGGGTATCACGCCCGGCTGCGCCTACGCTTTGCGCAACTGCGGGCGGCTACGGCCAGTGGAGGCGCCCACTGATGCCGGCCGTGATAGCTGACGTGAATCTGCGAACCTACAGCAGGCCCGAGGTGGTCTCTCACTACGCTACGCTGGATTATTTGACGCCTTGTGAAGAGTGGCTGATCGAAACACATGTGAAGCCGGGCATGCATGTGCTGGACCTTGGGGTTGGCGGAGGAAGAACGACATCACGTCTCGCGAAGGTGGCCGGGCGGTACGTGGGCGTTGACTATGCAGGAGAGATGGTCAGGATCTGCCGCCAGCGATTCCCGCGCTTGAATTTCGTAAAGGCCAGCGCGAGCCACATGGCGATGTTCGGCGATGCCAGCTTCGATTGCATATTCTTCGCGTTCAACGGCATCGATTTCATTTATCCGCGGGAACAGTTGCAGCGGAGCTTGTCGGAGTGCCGGCGGCTGCTGCGACCGGGCGGGCTGTTCATTTTCTCGTCGCATAATCCCAGGGCCGTTCTCCAGCGTCCCAGTTGGAACCCGGTGCGCGTACGACAGTTTTCCAAAGACCTCGCGGGGAGGATGCGTTTGCCGGTCAAGTTCATACTGCCGGTAGCCATTGGCATTCGGATGGCGCTGGCCTGCGCGACGGCTTTGGGAGGCAGCATAAAGCGCGGCCTTGGCCGCATTCCAAGCGCGGCATTCTGGACAGGGGAAGGCTATCTGTTTGATCCCGCACACGGCGGACTGCTCACCCACTACTGGACTCCGCCGCGGGCGGCTGCTGAGCTGGCAAAGCATGGTTTCCGGCACCTGGGAACCAAAGGAGATGATTACCCGCGCCCATCCCGGCGTTATATAACCGACTGGTACTACTACGTTTTCGCAAAATGCGAGTAATGCCGGAGCAGGGTTGCGGGTAGAGTGGCGTCGCGAAATTCCGGATGATGAAGCACTGCGTCAGCGCTGGAATGCGCTGGCCTCCGCCATGGAACACCCGGAGGTGTTCTACACCTACGAATGGGCGGCGGCAGTGCAGCGCGCTTACGGCAAACAACTGGTTCCGCTACTGGCGCTGTGCTATGAGGGCGAGTGCCTGGTCGGTGTGGCCTCGCTGGCCACGGACAGTTCTGACAGAAACGCCCGCTTTCTCTCTTCTACAACAGCCGACTATTGCGATTTCATCAGCCATCCAGAGCAGCGTAGAGCCGTGATCCAGGCGGTCATGAAGGAATTAGCAGGGCTGAAGATCGAGCAAGTCACGCTCGCAAACCTGCCCGCGGACTCCGCGAGCGCGCCATGGGTGCGGGTAGTCGGGACGAATACCGGATATCACACGTTTTCCCGGCCTGCATACCTGTGCGCAAGAGTGAGGTTGGGCTCGGCGGAGCAACGCAGCGAATTACAGCGCCTTGCTCTCGGACGGAAAGTATTGCGCCGGCAGCAGAACTCTCTCGGCAAGGAAGGTCCGCTGCGTTTGCGGCACCTGAACGATTGGGACGAAATTCAGAAGGCATTACCGCATTATTCAATTCAGCACGTGGCACGGTTTCTAAGCACGCAGCGGCTCAGCAACCTTATCCGTCCCGAGCGAAGATTATTTGTGCAAGAACTGGCACGGCTGCTGTCCGGTTCCGGATGGATGATGCTGACGCAATTGGTAGCTTCCAACCGGCCAGTCGCATGGAACTACGGCTTTCGATATGCGGGCAGCTGGTTCTGGTATCAGCCGACCTTCGATAGCAGCCTGGAACGACACTCCCCGGGTTTTTGCCTCTTATCGAAGATGGTAAGCGAGGCTTGCGACGATGAGTCAATCCTATGCTTCGACATGGGCCTGGGAGACGAAGGTTATAAAGAGCGTCTGGCGACGTCGTCGCGGCAGACGTTACACATCACGTGCCATCAGTCGGAATGGCAGCATCTGCGCGGAGTTGTCCGGTATCACGTAGCCCGAGTGGCGAAGGCCTCGCCAAGTCGAGAAGAAAGGATTCGCGCCGCATACGTAACGATTTCGGAATTAATGGGAGCGGTGCGGAAGCCCGGATGGCGAGCTTTGCCGGCGAGAGTGCTGCACCGTTGCCGCGGCTACTGGCGCGAAGAAGTGGTGTTTTTCAATCATTCGCCAGCGGAAGAAATGCGGGCAGGCAGCCAGAGTGAGGGTATGGTCCTTAGGAAAGTTGACCTGGAGATGCTGGCAACAGCAGCCATGCACTACGCCGATGATCCAGAAACGTTGACTTACCTGCTGCGGTGTGCCTCGCGGCTTCGGACAACTCGTGATGAAGGTTTCGCGCTAGTCAAAGCGACGGGCGTGGCCGTCCACTTCTGCTGGACGGGACCGTTCGAAGGATTTTTCATCTCTGAACTGAAAACCAGTTTGCAGGAGACGGAGCCGGACTCGTACTTGATCTTCGACTGCTGGACGCCACTGCAGCAGCGGAGGCGTGGCTATTACAGCCTTGCCCTCAGAATGCTCGCCCGGCGCCTGCAGCTTCAGGGAAAGCGGCCTTGGGTTTTCTGCGCGGCGTCGAACCAGGGTTCCACCAAGGGGATCGAGAATGCAGGCTTCGAACGGCGCTACACCGTGACGAGGCACAGATTACGGGGCACAAAGCGGAAAGACATTGATGGCGAGCCCTCTTCGATGCAGGCGGGGATTCCGCAGCAGGCTGTGAACCTGCAGTATGAGAGTTCGGGGCGCTCTTCCTAGAAAATGTCGGCCCTCCGTTAGGAGCTTGAATCGCGGCAGGATCGGTTTTCATGTCGACCATGAACAACGCGTGCACGACAGCAGACGAAACGATCCTTTTTCGTCGGCATGTGGGCCAAATCTCGCGACATTCGAGCGTTTTCTTTGCGGCCACAATGTTCAGCACTGCCGCCGCATACTTTTTCAAAATCTACCTTGCGCGAGTGCTCGGAGCGGAAGCCCTGGGCATATACGCGCTGGGCATGACGGTGATCGGTTTCTTTGGAATCTTCAACGCTCTGGGCTTACCGCAAGCGGCGGTACGTTTCGTGGCGGCGTATCAGGCGACAGGCCGCGTCGAAAGCTTGCGGAAGTTCCTGTGGATGGGGTCGGGCCTGCTCCTGGCGGTGAACGTATTGTTGAGCTTCGTGCTGCTCTGGCTGGGACCGTACATAGGGTTGCACCTTTATCACGTTCCATCACTTTCGCGGTACCTGCCGCTGTTCGCCGCCATAATGGTGCTCGGCTGCCTGACCACTTTCTTCGGGCAGGCGCTCGCCGGCTACAAAGATGTGAGGCGACGCTCGATTATCACCACGTTCATAGGCACTCCGTTCATGATGATCGGTTCGGTGCTGCTGATCGCCAGGGGCGCGGGCCTGTGGGGATATATCTTCGCGCAGGTGGTGAGCGCTGTCGTGGTATGCGGTCTTCTGCTGGCGAGCGTCTGGAAGTTGACTCCACGGCAAGGTTATGGGTCCGTAAACGGTGCAGCGGTGATGGGCGCGGAGGTTATGTCGTTCTCGGCAGCAGCGCTGGGGGTAGGGGTGCTGGAATTCGTGCTGGCGCAAGCCGACAAAGTCCTGATCGGTTTCTGGCTGAACGCACGGGAAGTCGGCATCTATGCGGTTGCGGCGGGCATGGTGGGGCTGGTTCCGATTGCATTGCAGTCCGTGAACCAGATTTTTTCTCCCATTATTGCGGACTTGCACGCGCGTGGGGATCGTGCGCTCTTGCAGCGCCTGTTTCAAACCCTGACCAAGTGGATCGTGGCTCTGACGCTGCCGCTGGGCGCGGTAGTAAGCATTAACGCGGCGACGCTGATGCGCATCTTCGGCCCTGAGTTTGAGACAGGCTGGCCCATCCTGGTGATCGGGGTTGTGGGTCAGTTGATCAATTGCGGCGTGGGTTCGGTGGGTTACCTCCTCCTGATGTCAGGAAACCAACTTCGGCTGATCAAGGTGCAGGCAGCGATGGCCGTGCTCATGATCGCCTTGAACGCGAGCTTAATTCCAGTGTGGGGAATTACGGGTGCGGCGGTGGGCGCAGCCGTAGTGACCATTGTCGCGAACCTCTGGAACCTGCGCGAGGTACGGGTGGCGCTCGGCATCTCGCCTTACAACCGAAGCTATCTGCGAATTGTCCCCGCATGCACCGCAGCAGTTTTCGCCATTCTCGCGGTGAAAACTACGATGAGTGGGCTGCGCGTGGAGTGGAAAATCGGGTTGAGCCTTATGGCGGGATACTCGGCCCTGTGGGCGGGAAGTTGGCTCGCGGGACTCAACGGAGATGACCGGATTATTGCAGATGCTGCGTGGTTGCGACTGCGAGCCGCTATTGGACATGTGGCGGTGACGGCGTGAGCGAGCAACTGCGGGTTATGCGTTTGCCCGAAGAGTTGTGTGCAGCGGCAGAAGCGCGCTTCGGGGTGAGTTGCACCGGAATTGAAGAATTGCTTGGCACCGTCCTGCGGGAACTTTTGAGCGATGAGTGCATGAAAAAGGACGAGGCGGAACAAAAGCTGATCGAAGAGAGATTGCGGGAACTGGGGTATTTGTAGCAAGTGCGCATATGGAGACGCTGGAGCAGGTAACGCGAGAATCGCGGAGAAGACTTCATCCCAGTCTTGCCAACAGCAGCTTTCTCGTCCTGGACCGGAGACGAAAAAATTTCGAGAGATGGCTGCGGCAACTAGAGGAGAGGCCGCTCTGGGTGCTCGATGTGGGCGGACGAATCCAGCCGTACCGGGCCTTGCTGGCACAACGGATACAGAAGTATGTGGCGCTTGACCTAGTCAACTCCCCGCTGGTAAACGTCCGTGCGACCGCGGAGCAATTGCCGTTCGGAAATGACACTTTTGACCTGGTTTTTGGCACGCAGGTGTTTGAGTACATGGCGGAACCTGCCCGCGCAATCGGAGAGATTTATCGAGTGCTGCGATCCAAAGGAATTGCGTTGTTCAGCTTCCCGGGGTATTACCCGCGCATCGGTGAGAACGAGCACTGGCGCTTTCTGCCGGCGGGAGTTCGCCATCTGCTCCGGCCATTCGGGAGGGTGGAGATTGTGCCTGAAGGGTCGACGATCTCCGGATTTTTTCGCGGCAGCGCTGTCTGCTTTGGAACCTTCGCGCGTTACTCGATGCTGCGGAAGCTAGTCAGCTATAGCGTGGTGCCGGCTTTTAACACCTGCGCCATAATCCTGGAGAAGCTGGCGCGCAGCAGCAACGATCAGGCAACAGGAAATTACAGCGTACTTGCCCAGAAATGAGCGGCAAATCACGGTGAAAAATGTAACCCGACAATTGATGTGCCGTGCGCAAAGTATGCTGCCACAGCGAAGTTTCCGGTTTGAGCGGCCACTGATCCTTATTCAGAGTGATGACTGGGGGCGCGCGGGCATTCGCGATGATAGTGCCTTCTCAGCGCTGCGGTTGGCGGGGCTAAACCTGGGCGAACGCGCCTATGATTTTTATTCTCTCGAAACGGGTGACGATTTACACGCCCTCCGGGAGCTATTGCGGCGACATCGCGATTCCACCGGCAGACATGCATGCCTGAGCATGAATTTCGTGCTGGCAAACCCGGATTGCGAGCGCATGGCGCAAGAGGCATACCGATGCCTTCGCCTTAAGCCCCTGGCCGATGGCCTGCCGGGTTGCTGGCATCGTCCCGGGCTATTCGAAGCTTATAAGCAGGGGATTGAGGAACGCTTATTCTCCCCGGCGCTGCACGGGATGACCCACTTCAATGCCGCCGCGGTGATGAGGGCGCTGGACGAGAATGCAGAGCGCGGGGCGCTGTTGCGAAGCCTGTGGAAGACGGAGACATCGTACATCTACTGGCGCATGCCCTGGATTGGCTACGAGTATTGGGATCCAGTCTGCGGCTTCGTGGCGCGTGCGGAGCAACATAAGTTGGTGGGCGAAGCGGTCCGCCTGTTCGGGCGAATGTTTTCGCGTGATCCAGTATCCGCCTGCGCTCCTGGCTATCGCGCCAACCATGACACTCAACATGCATGGGAAGCGCATGGCATCCGGGTTGCACAGAACGGCCCTGGCGGCATCAAGTCGCCATGTCTGGACTCTGGCATTCTGCAGTTAGGTAGAACGTTTGACTTCGAACCGGCCGTAGACCCGAACTTCTCGCTCGAGCAGTGTGTGCGTAAAGCGGAGCATTCGGTTTCCGCAGGACGACCGGTCGTGATTTCTGTCCATTCTATAAACTTCCATTCGACACTGAAGGATTTCCGGAGCGCAACGCTCCGATCGTTGGACGAATTCTTGTCGGAACTGGAAAGGCGCTATCCGAACCTGCTTTATGTGACCGACGCAGATATGTGGCACATCGTCGAGGAAGGGTGCTACCTGGGCGAAGCCGGATCGGTGAGCGTTGTGGCAAGACAGCGAATGTTGCATAAGAAATGCATGGACGTGCAGGTGGGCGCGTGATGGAGCGGCCCTCTTCCATCGTACTCGTGACCGTAGATTGCCTCAGGGCCGACCATGTGGGGTTCATGGGATATGTGCGCCCGACGACCCCATTCCTGGATTCCCTGGCGCAGGAAAGCCTGGTGTTTCCCAATGCCGTGGTGAGCGGGGCACCGACTTACTATTCGTTTCCCGCGATCATGGCATCACGCCATCCGCTTTCGTTGGGACGCGACGTGATCGGGCTGGCACCCGGGGAATCGACGCTGGCGGCCACGCTCCATGCAGAGGGCTACGCCACCGCAGCTTTCGTCGCCGGCAATCCGTATTTGGCCCCGGAATTTGGCTACGATCAGGGCTTCGACGTCTACCGAGACTTCCTCGAAGGCGCGACCGCGGGCCAGCCAGATTACAAGCCGCCCGGACGTCTGCACCGGATGAACCGCACTGTGGAGACATTCGCGCGCAAGTTGAAGCTGTTATCAACCGCGTACGACGAATTGTATTTCCAATATTGCCAGCGTGCAGCTTCCGACAAGGGAGAATCCCTCGACCAACTTCGCCGATTTCCCGCAGCAGATGTGCTCGTAGACGAAGCGTGCAAGTGGCTCGCATCGGCGGCGGACCGGCCCTTCTTCTTGTGGCTACACTTCATGGACCCGCATTTTCCATACTACCCGAGCGACGAGGCAATCAGGCTCATGGGCAGTGAAGAGGTGACTGCGTCGGAGGCGCGGTACTGGAATTCGTATTGGAACCGTTCCGATGTCGCACCTTCGCGGCTTTCGGCCTACCGCAACCAAATTATCGGATTGTATGACGCGGGCATTCGCTGGGTGGATGAACAACTGGGGCGACTAGGGCGATACCTGCGCGATAGAAGTCGCTGGGAGAATTGCGCGCTCGTTTTCACCGCCGATCACGGAGAGGAGTTCCTGGATCATGGGGGACGCTTCCATCCCCCGTCAAATCTGAGCGAGGAGATTATTCACGTCCCTTTGCTGCTGACCGTTCCCGGGGTGAGGAAGAAGGAAGTATGCGCCGCACCTTTCAGTCACCTGAACCTCGCTCCCACGTTGCTGAATGCGGTGGGAGTGTCCTCGCCGGCGGCTTTCCGAGGGCGAAATCTGTGGCAGCAGATACGAAATGGAGGCGACTGGGAGGATGCAGCGGTCGTGGAATCAATCGCGACGTGCAGCAATCCTTTTCACAAAGGCGACCGCATGGGCGCGAGAAGCTTGGCGCTCCGTAAATCCGTATACAAGCTCGTGCTTGGCGGCGAGCAGTTACAAGACGAGTTGTTCAATATCGAAACTGACCCCGGAGAACATCAGCCACTCACTCGAGCGGTTGAGCGTGAGGTTCGGCGCGAGTTGCTGGAGTGCGCTCGAAATCATCTGCAGACATCGTTACAAATGCAACACTCCCCGTACCGGTTGCGAAGCCGAATCCGGGATCTTCGATTAGAATTGGCCAAAACACGCGAGAACACTGCAGTTTTACCGGTTGCCTCGGGCGCTTAACAGCCCAGAGAAGAGATTCGATGCCTGCGGTGAAGATACTGGTCGAGAGTCTCGCCGACGAAGACCTTACAAACGCGCAGATGGTGAACGCGCGTGAAATTATCCGACGACTCGATCCGGAGCGGTTTCACGTGAGCACCTTTGCCCATGGAGCTGCCGATCCCGCGGTAAGCAAGCGTCCCAATACTCGAGTGGTGTTACTGCCGGCGCGCAGGCAAACTCCGAGAATCCTGGCCCGCTTCTTCCTGGGGGATCATGACATTCTGTTTTATGTGAAGGCCTCGCCCGCAAGCCGCTGGTATATGAGCGGCCGGAAGACCTGGGAGAGAAAACGGCGAGTGAGCATCGGGACGATCGAATCGCAATCGAACTGGCGGAGCGAGCCGAGCATTTCCGCGGAGAATATCGCACTTATCGAGCAGACCGTCCTTCGTTGTGACCGCCTGTTCAGCAATTCGAGTGCGGTGCGGAGAAGCCTGGAGAAGGAATACGGGATCGGCAGTGAAGTGGTCCCGACGGGCGTGGATACGCAGTTTTTCTCACCCGATGCGAACAAAGCACCGAATCAACGGCTGCGGGTTCTTTTCGTCGGCGCGCTTCGGCCTTTCAAAGGGCCCGATCTGATCCTGGAAGCGGCTGCGCGATGTCCCGGCATGGAGTTTGTGATGGTGGGCGATGGGCCGATGCGCGAGGCTTTACAGACCAGGTCCGTCCAGCTTTGCAATGTGAGACTGTTGGGAACACTCAACCGGAATGAGCTACGGGACGAGTACAGGCGAGCGGATGTTTTTCTGTTTCCCTCGCGATGGGAGGGTTCGCCCAAGGTCATCATGGAAGCCGCGGCCTGTGGGCTGCCCGTGATCGCGCGACGGGACTACGAACCCGAGACGGTGATCGATGGTGAAACCGGATTCCTGGTTGGCGAAGACGAGGAACTTTATACGTCCGTGATGCTCCTGGCGCAGAGCGCCGCATTGCGCGCTCGCATGGGACGCGCAGGACGAGCGCACGTGGCGAAGTTCGACTGGGACAACATCGCCCGGCAATGGGAGCAGATATTTTTAGAGTCCGTTGCCAACACGAAGAGGGCACTGGATTGAGTTCGGCATGTGCCAGCGCGGTTGCAGCTTCGCGGATCCATGTCGTCACGCTGACCCCGTTTTATCCGCACCGCGGAGATGATGCCGCGGGGTGCTTTATCGCGGAACCACTGCGTTATCTCGGCGACCAGGAAGTAAGCAGCACAGTAATTGCCGCGCAGCCCTTTTATCGTGGCTCGCATGACGAGGGGGAGGGCAGTCCAGGTGCGAAATATCGATCGTTCTTCTCATTGCCCAGAGGATTCGGGCTGCCCTCTTCCGGCGCGTTTCTGTTCGCGCGAGTACTGCAAGAGATTCGACGCGAGCATCGGGAAAACAGAATCGACCTGATCCATGCGCATGGCGCGCTTCCATGTGGGCATGCGGCAGCACTGTTGCGGCGCAAGCTTGGTATTCCATTCGTAGTTTCAGTACATGGGCTGGATGCGTTTTCCACCACGCAGGTAAGAGGGCCGGTGGGCGCGTGGTGCCGGCGGAATTCGCAGATGGTCTACGAATCGGCGCAGCGAGTGATCTGCATCAGCGAACGAGTACGACAGCAGGTCATAGCGGGAACTAAGAATGCCAAAACCTGCGTCGTGCACAATGGCGTCGACACGAATTTGTTTGCACCTGCAATCCGGCGAACAAGTACACCTCTGATTCTGAGCGTTGGCAATCTCATCGCGAGCAAGGGACACGAGTTGCTGATTCGAGCAGTAGCAGGCTTGTCGCAAACGCATTCGGATCTTGTGTGCGAGATTATTGGAGATGGGCCCGAACTCAGGCGACTGAAAAGCGTGGCCGCGCGGCTGGGGATCGCGAACCGCGTTCGTTTTCCGGGACGTCGATCTCGAGACGAAGTTGCGGAGGCCATGCGGCGGTGCGCCATCTTTGCTTTGCCAAGTTCGTACGAAGGCCTGGGTTGCGTCTACCTGGAGGCAATGGCGTCGGGAAAACCTGTGCTCGGCTGCCGCGAGCAAGGAATCGAAGAAATTATTGATCATGGCATCAACGGATTCTTAATCTCACCGGGCAATCTGGACGAACTGATTTCGTTCATGCGGCCGCTCCTGGGCGATGAGTCATTGCGCGCGCGAATAGGCCAGGCCGCGCGTAAAACTATAGTCGACAGGCTCATGTCACAACATCAGGCGGAGCAACTGAACCAGGTTTATAGGGAATGCCTGGTATGAAAACACGCTTGCTGCTGCTGACGGAGATTATCGCTCCCTATCGCATACCGGTGCTCAATGCACTCGCTGCGCGTCCGGAGATCGACTTGCACGTGGTATTTCTCTCGGAGACCGATCGCACACTTCGCGAATGGAACGTGTACAAAGACGAAATCCGGTTCAGCTGCGAGGTATTGCCATCCTGGCGACAACGCATTGGAAAATATAATTTTCTGCTGAATGCCAAGCTCTCCAGCGCTTTCAGCAGATTTCAACCACAGGCAATTCTATGTGGAGGATACAGCTACATTGCGTCGTGGGATGCGGCGCTGTGGGCGAGCCGGAACCGGGTGCCGCTGCTGCTTTGGTGTGAAAGCACGGCCCACGATCTACGCCGCGGGCATCGAGCGGTCGAGTTCCTGAAGAGCCGATTTCTGAAGCAATGTTGCAGTTTCGTGGCTGCGGGACGAGCGTCGTCGCATTACTTACAGACCCTGGGGATTCCTGCGGCGCATATTTTCACTGCGCCAAATGCCGTGGATGTCGATTTCTTCTCCCGGCGCGCATCCGAAGCCAGGAAAGACTTAGAGTTGCGAGGCAAGCTCCGGCTTCCGCCACGATTCCTGCTGTTTGCGGGCCGACTGGTAACCGAGAAAGGTATCTTCGAACTGTTGGAAGCGTATGCCACACTGGATGCCGAGCTTCGCAGTGAAGTTGGGTTAGTGTTTGCGGGAGATGGAAGACAGCGTCCAGAATTACTGGAACGGGCTAAGGAAATGCTTCCAGGCCGGGTGCATTGGCTTGGCTTCCTGCAACGCGAGCAACTAGCCGAGGTGTACGGGTTGGCTGAAGGAGTTGTATTCCCGACGCATAGCGACACGTGGGGATTAGTGGTTAACGAAGCCATGTCCTGCGGGCTACCGGTGATCACGACGGAGGTGGCGGGCTGTGTGCCTGACCTGGTGGAGCACGGTTGGAATGGATTTGTGGTGCCGGCAAAAGCGGTGACGAGGCTTGCATCGGCGATGAATGAATTGTTGAGCAATCCCGAGAAGGGAAATGAGATGGGCCGCAGGAGCGCTGAGCGGATTAGCAATTTCACGCCGGAGGTCTGGGCTACCGGAGTCGTCACCGCGATGAATTCTCTGCGTACGAGCGCCGCATGAG
>Ga0070741_10007137_pt1 | contig 23405 bp, 21 predicted proteins | sample Coa_R1_4_FD_66440 | JGI IMG/M metagenome (GOLD analysis project Ga0070741, IMG submission 66440) | Surface soil microbial communities from Centralia Pennsylvania, which are recovering from an underground coalmine fire - Coalmine... | ecosystem: Environmental > Terrestrial > Soil > Unclassified ...
TTCGCATGGCTGCGCGCCGCGTTCAACGGCAGTGTTGAACGCCCAGTCAACATCATCCACTTCGAAGCACACATCGCGCACAAAGTCGCCGTGCCTGCCTAACGTTTCGGCGGCGGGATGATCGGGCACCAATGGCGAAGTCAAAACAAAGCACACATCCCCTTGTCTCAGCACATAACTCGCCTCTTTGCGAGCCCCAGTTTCAAGGCCGCTGTAGGCGGCTATGTCGAAGCCGAAAACTCGGCGATACCAATCTGCGGAATGTTTTGCGTTGCCGCACAAAAACCGCAAGTGATCAATTTTTCGAATCGGAAAACTGTCTTGTGCCATAGGTCCGCTCCTTTCAGGAACGTTCAAGATTATACGCGCTTGGGCTTGGGTTGTTGCAACTCGTGAAGCGCCCGCCTAAGATATTTGTGGGCGCGGTGAAGGCGGCTGCGAATCGTGCCGACCGGCGAACCCAGCATTTCGGCGATCTCTTTATAATCCATCTGCTCTACGTCGGCGAGCGTGATCAGCAATCGGTGCTCGGGCGACAGCGTGGCGAGCGCGGTTTCCAAATGCTCGTCGAAGTGCGCATCGGCGGCAGCGCGGTCGGGAGTGGGGGTTTTGTCGGGCAGCTCCTGCAAAGGCGATTCCCCGTTGTCGGACGGCCAGCCGTCCAGGCTGACGGTTGTCACACGGCGCTTTCGATATCGAACCAGATCGAGGAACAGACGGGAAACGATCCGCAAAATCCAGTTTTCAAACGGCCTGTCGCCGTGATAACTTCCGATGCTTCGATACGCCCTCACAAAAGCCTCTTGAGTCAGATCCTCGGCGTCCCACCGGTTGCCCGAAAGTTTGTATGCAAGGTTGAAAACCCTCCGCCGAGACCTGCCCATCAAGGCTTCGAACGCTTCCGCCGTTATAGTCGAGCCGATAGCACCCATCACTTTGATACTCCAACAATCCGTGTGTTTAGACCGTTCCAGCGGCTGGTCAAATCGTGGCGAAGGCCGAAAAAACGGACTTTGGGCCCACAAAACTTAGTTGGCGCCCTCCCTTTCGGGTTGGGCGCCACTTTGGGGGAGGCGGCTCACTCGGCCTGTGGGCCGAGCGGCTGCCGGAGGACATGCGCACACCGTTAGACGCCCTTTGCCGTCAAGAGTTTCGGATGCGGCTTGCATCGTATAATTTCGGTTCGGTGAACCCGTTCATCAGCAATCGAATCGTGTTTCTGCTCGCGTGCGTCGGCTTAGGGCTCACGCTGTTTATCGGCATTGCCCACACCAGCGGCGTGGGGGTGCCTTGCGGCGAGCATCCCGAAGGCATCCTGTCGGGCTGCGACAAAGTGGCCAACGACGAATGGAGTCGAGTGCTGGACATTCCGGTGGCGTTCCTGGGTTCGCTGATGTATTTCGCGGTGGCTTGTTTGGCGTTTCTGCGCGAGGTGATCGGAATCCCCAATTCGCCTCGCATGCGGTTTTTCATCTGGATGATCTTGGGTGCGGGAACCGTGGTGGCAGGAATGATGTTCGGCCGCACGTATTACGTGATCAACGCGCTTTGCGTGTGGTGCACCGCGAGCCACATTCTCACATTTTGTTGTTTCGCTGTTCAAACCGTTGATTTGGCAACGGCCAAGCGCGAACCATTGGGGCGGCCAGTCAGGCGGGTGGCTTGGTTCGCATTTCCGATTGCGATTCTGTTTTTTGCGCTTGCGGGCGCCGCTCCTGCGTTCGTTCTAACTTACAAACAGAAAACCGCCCGCAAAGGCGGCAGATTTCAAAACGCCACCGACGCGCAGCTGTATCGCGACTACAATCCCGTGCGCGGGAATCCGAATGCGAAACTGGTCATCATTGAATTCGCCGATATGCACTGCCAAGTGTGCGCGCACTGGAACGCGTATCTAGATAAGAAACTTGCGGAAGGGCTCGAAAGCAAAGTCAAGGTGGTGTTTCGAAACTTTCCGATCGCTTCGCGGCATCCGCACGCAACAACCGCGGCGCTGTTTGGCGAATACGCCCGCAGGCACGGCAAGTTCTGGGAGTTCCTGCAGATGAACTTTGATCATGTTGAGGACATCTCTCAAGAAAAACTTGTTGGATTTCTGGATAAACTCGGACTGAACTCCAGCGAAGCGCTGGGACTTCTCGACAACAAAACCGAATTGGCGGACTATTTGAAAAACGTGCAGCAGGACATGGCGGACGGCTGGAAGCTGGGAGTGCGGCAAACACCGTGGTGGTTCATCCAATATCCGAACGGCGAACTGGAATATGCGATCGGCGACGGAATTGACGCGAGAATCGAAAGCGACAAGTTTCAGCGCGCCCTTCAGGAGAGCGTTCCGCGATGAGAAAACCTCGTGTGCTCGCTGCCATGTCGGGCGGCGTTGACAGCAGCGTTGCCGCAGCGATGTTGAAGTCGCAAGGCTACGACGTCGTGGGCGTTACGATGCAGATTTGGCAGGAAAGCCAAACAGATCCCAGACATTCGGGATGCTGTTCGTTGGGCGCCGTGGAAGACGCGCGCCGAACTGCCGCCAAACTTCAGATACCTTATTATGTGATCAACTTTCGAAAGGAGTTTCGGGAGTGGGTGATCGAAGATTTTATTTCGGAATACGCCAAGGGCCGAACGCCGAATCCGTGCGTTCAATGCAACCGGTTCATCAAGTTCGATCTGCTTCTGAACAAAGCCGCAGAAATCGGGTGTGATTTTATTGCGACCGGACATTATGCCAGGGTGATGAAAGATGCGGGCGGCATGTATCGGCTGCTCCGCGCACGCGCGAGTGCAAAAGATCAAACGTACGCTTTGTATATGCTGGGACAAAAGGAACTCAGCAACCTGATTTTCCCCCTTGGCGAACTCGACGACAAAACGACCACGCGCAAACTCGCGCGCGAGTTCGAACTGCCCGTTTCCGAAAAGCCCGATTCGCAGGAGATCTGCTTCGTGAGCGAAGCAGGCGGCTACGTGGAGTTCCTGCGCAAAACCGCACCTCAAACGCTTCGGTCCGGCGCGATCGTCACGAAAGACGGAAGACGCATCGGCACGCACACGGGCGCCGCGCAGTTCACCGTGGGCCAGCGAAAGCGGATCGGATTGAACATAGACGGCAAGCCGCTGTATGTTCTGCGCATTGATCCAAGAAACTCACAAGTGGTAGTTGGAGCGAACAATGATCTGCTGCGCAAAGAAGTGAGATTCGAAAACTTAACGGAACATACGATCGCATCGCCTGCAAAAGTAAAAGGTAAGATTCGTTACAACATGCCGTTGGCGAGCGCAACGCTTTATCCAGGAAGCCCATCGCTCGCGGTGTTCGATGCGCCTGTTCGCGCTGTTTCTCCGGGTCAGACCGCGGTGTTTTATCAAGACGATGCGGTGATCGCTGGCGGCCCGATCGTTACGGCCGAGGATGATGCATGACCCTCATCATTATCGTGCTGTTGGTTTTCGAGGCAGCGGCGGCGGTTTGGCTCATCGCAAAACTGCTCGATCTTCAGAAGTCCGCCTTGGCGATTCAGTCAAGCGTTGATCGCGTTGCAAATCTTTTCCAGCAGATTGCCGAAGACGATCTTTTGCCCTCTTTGCAGGGCGCTGAAAACATCATTCAGCGAGTGGGCGAAATTCAAAACGCATCGAACGGAATTCAAAAAAGCCTCGATCAACTGGAAAAGCAGCCCGATGCAAACGATCATTCTGCCGCGCTTGCCCAGAACGTGGATCGCTTTTTCGCCATTGCGGAACATTTCGCGGGCCTGAACGATCGTCCTATTTTGGGTTCCGAAGGCGAAGCGCCTGAGGTACACTCCATCGGCCGGGTATCAAAATGACAGACTTTTTGCTCATCGTGCAAAGCGTGCTGCTCATCCTGTTGTTGATTGCAATAGGCATGCTGGCTGCGCGCTTGCAAACAACTTCGAAGAAAGTAGAAGGTTTGATTGATCAGGTCGAGCGCGCCGTTAGGGAAGATATTAAACCTACGCTTGCCGAAGCCCGTGATGCGATCAAAAACATTGATCAGGCTGCATCGGGCGCTGCCCGTGCGATTCAAGCAGCCGAACCGCTGGTTTCCACCGCATCTAAAGTTGCGGGCGTGTTCCAAAAATCCGCAACGTCCATCTGGTTCGATGCGTTCAACTTGGTGGTGCGCATCTATCAGGCGGTGCGTTCGCCCAGCGAGAAAAAAACCGAACAACAAGAACCGATATCCGAATCAAAGGAGAACTGATATGTCTGACAACTCAAGCGAAAAGAACGTGCTGCTTTATTTCCTGGCCGGGGTCGGCCTTGGGGCGCTCATCGGAGCCGCCGCCGGCCTGCTCCTTGCTCCCAAGGCCGGAGCCGAAACCCGCGAGGATTTGGGCAGGAAATTCGAAGACTTGAAAGGAAAGGTCACGACATGGCTTCGCTCGCGCAAAGAAGAGGCCAAAGCCGCCGTGAGCGGCCATGGCAACGCCGATGAAGCCGGCGCCTAAGTTGCAACTCGGCGTCGTTCACATCCGTCAGTTTTCTGAATGACGTCGGGCGCAAGGGTCTTTATCTGGGTGGCGGTCGTGCTGATCGCCGCCCTGTTTTTGTATGTCGTCCGATCGGTTCTGCTGCCTTTTGTCATAGCGATTTTCGTCGCGGCGCTGCTCGACCCGCTCATTAGAAAACTCCGCATGAAAGGCCTCAGCCGGGCGGCTGCGGTTTGGGTTGTGTTCCTCGCGTTCTTTTTCACCTTCGGTTTGATCGCCGCTTTTGCCGCACCCAAAGTGGTACAGCAGGTAAGAGATATTCGATCCAGCGCCACTACGTTTTTGTATGACACGGTGCTGCCCGGACGACTCGTCCGCTTCCTCGGCGATTCACGAATCTCAAAAAGGCTTGATGATGCAGGCATTCCCAACGAAACCAAACCGTTCATGGCCTGGATGGCAGATCGGGGAAAAACCGAGGAGCATCGCAGGTTTTTCATTGACTTCCGCGATGAACTTGCCCAATACGACCTGCCTCAGACCGAAACCCAGTTCATTGATCAAAAAAATGCGCTTGCGCGCCCGGGCTTTCTTGATTCGCTGCTGGAAAACAATCGCGAGCTGCTCGAACGCGCCAACCTTCCAACCAACGCCGAAGATGCCGAAAAACGGTTTCAGGTTCGCAGCAAACTCGAAAACTTTGTGCAAGGTTTTGTCAACAGCGCTCTCGGAGGGGCCGTAACCATCGTCAACTATCTGCTTTCATCGCTGTTTCTGCTCATCCTCACGCCGATCATCACCATCTGCATGCTGTTCGAATATGATCGCGCCAAACGAAGATTCGTTACATGGATTCCGCCATCCATCCGTCCCGGCGCAACCGATTTTCTCAGCGACATCGGAGACGTGCTGTCTTCTTACTTCCGCGGACTCATAACAAGCCTTGCTCTTTACACCACGCTCATGGCGCTGCTGTTCTTTGTGCTGGGTGTGCCCTATGCGCTGTTTTTGGCGCTGCTATGCGGAGTGTTTTATCTCATTCCTTATTTCGGCAACATCATCAACATGGGTCTGCTTTTGCTGACGGTAGTTTCCAGCGGCAAGATGGGCGTTGGGCCGATCCATTTCGGATCGGCGGGCACGTTCGCGGTGTTTTGCGTGGGTGTGTTTTTTATCGTCGGACTGCTTTACGATCAACTCGTTCATCCCCGCATTATTGGGAAGGCGGTGGGGCTCAGCCCTGTTACCAGTTTCTTTGTGGTTTTGTGCGGCTACGCCGTGTTGGGCCTGGCGGGAATGTTGTTTGCGTTTCCCATTGCGGGCATGATCAAAGTTCTGTTGGATCGGCTGATTCGATACACCACGACCACCGACGGCGCCGATATTCGGCTTCCTCGTGTGCCAAGCCGCCACCTTGTGTAGCGCGCAGGCACAGCCGGGCTCGTTCGGGTTAGAATACAACCGACGATGAATCGAATTTTCGGTGTGGAAACCGAATTCGGCTGTTTGATCAACGAATCGCTCGGCGTCGGTTACGAAGCCGTGGTCGAAGCCGTGAAAGATCACATCTTTCACAACCAAAAGCTCGGCCTCGTTGATCTTCTTCCTCGTGATGAAGCGTTCGAACCCGCCTTCTGCGGCGGCTTTTTGATTAACGGCGCGCGGCTGTATGTAGATGCCGTTGGTTCGCACGAAGAGTACGCAACTCCAGAATGCCGATCTGTTTTCGATCTTGTGGCCGCCGATCTTGCAGGAAGGCGCATTGTGCAGCGAGCCTTAACCGAACTGCAGCTGAACGAAGATGCCAATTTCTATTCGAACGGAATTGATCACTTCGGCGGGCAGACGTTCGGCTGCCACGAAAACTATCTGGTGCGCGCCGAAGATCGGTTTCTGAACGAATCGCTGGCCGCGCTGTTTCCGTTTTTGGTGACGAGGCAGATTTATGCAGGTGCGGGGCGTGTGGGAGGGCACATCCTGAATTTCGTAGGGATGAGACCGAACATCCGCGACGTTCAGCGCAATCCGGTCGACTATATCTGGGTAAGCAACGTATACGGCGTAGAACCCGACGATTCGGTCACGTTTCAACTCAGCCAAAGGGCAGATCACATCCTAAAAACCATCGCCAGCCGTGTCCGGTTCAACCGCGCGCTCGTCAATCCAAAATGGGAATCGTTCTATTCCTATGAATCCACAACCCGTTTGCACCTTCTGTTCCCTGAACCGAATCAGATGCAGTTTGCCTACGCGCTTCGCATCGGCAGCACCTGCTTGGTTTTGGATGTCATCGAAAACGGCCTTTTGCCCGATTGGATTCGCATCGCCGATCCGATCGAAACGCTGCGCGATATCAGCCGCGACCCGACATATCGCTGGATTGTGCAGCTGGAAAATGGAGACACGATCAAGGCAACCGATCTTCACCGCGAATACGTTCAAGCCGCACAGGTTTTTAAAGGCCGCGATCCTGAAACCGATTGGACGCTGCAAAACTGGGAGCAAACCCTCGATGCGCTGGATCGTGACCCGATGAGCCTCGCCGATAAACTCGATTGGGTCGCAAAAAAGAAGATGATCGAACAGTTCATCCAAGCCGGAGATGCAAAATGGGGCGACGATGTGCTCCACTCAATTGACTTGGAATATCACAATCTCGATCCGCAGCGTTCCTTGCATCAAGCGCTCGTCGAAACTGGTCAGGCCGAATCCGTGGTATCTGAAATGCAGATCGTAGACGCCATGACCGAACCGCCCAGCAACACCCGCGCTTTTGCCAGGGGCAGGCTCGTGAAAAGCATCCTCGATTCGGCGAAATACACCTACTGGATTGATTGGAACGCCGTCCACCTGGATAGAAATCACACCATTGACCTTTCAGACCCGTTTGACAACTATGCCGATATCGTCCCGTCCTGACGTATAATCCTGTTATGATCGCAACAGCAGCTCTCGCCGGAACCCTCGGCATTTCGGGCGAATACTTCGAATCCCGAAACTGCTCGATTTTTGCCGGGCCGTGCCACTACAGCGGAGAAGTCATGACCGACGGCAATACCGCCGTCATCGTGATGAAGTTCGACCAAGGCAGCTCCGACGGCGTCGCGCTTGGCGGAGCATCCGCCGCAATCGTGGTTTCTGCCGAAAGAAACTTCGCCTTTGAATCCGACCGCAAATCCACGATCTATCTGAACGGAACGAACGATCAACGCTCAGCCGTGCTCGATCTAATTTTGAGGCGCGATTCGAACGTCGTCGGCAAAGTCGTTTCCGTCCAAAACGCAAACATTCAGTTCATCGAAAATGATCAAAGTTCGTCTGTTGCCGTCGGCAGTCTGTTTTCAGCGGAAACCAGTCGAAGGGAGTGTCTTGCATGCTCGATGAAAGGGGTGTTGTGGTTCGATCCGTTGATATCCGATGTCCACGCATCCGTTCGCACAGTGGAGCGCCAGCGGCTGAACGAACCCAAGCTTGATCAGCGTTGGATGAGAACCGACGAAGCTGCGGCATTTGTGGGCGAATTCAGTTGGTAACCGCCATCCGCAGCGTTTGACTTTTCGGCGCGGTGCGGGCGCGTCTTCCAACCGGTTTGGCGCGCAGGTCGTATTCTTCGGCGCCGGTGATTTCAACTTCAATCATTTCACCGGGAAGATCCATGCCATCAACAAAAACCACGCCGTCAATTTCGGGCGCGTCGCGAAATGAACGACCGATCATCTGTCCATCATCTTCGGATTCCAACAAAACGTCCAGGCGTCTGCCGATCCATTTACGGTTCAGTTCCAGCGAAATCGCCTGCTGCTCGCTCATCAATCGGTGATACCGCTCGCGCTTCACGGAAACGGCGACCTGATCGCGCATCTCCGCGGCGGGCGTCCCTGCTTCGCATGAATAAGAAAACGCCCCCACCCTGTCGAGTTTCGCCTCGCGCATAAACTGCAGCAAGCATTCGAAATGCTCGTCGGTCTCGCCCGGAAATCCCACGATGAATGTGGTGCGGATTGCGCACTCCGGCATCGCTTTTCGCAAACGTTCGAACAGCCGAAGATACCGCTCTCCATCCCACGGGCGCTTCATTTTCCGCAAAATCTCAGGATGTGCGTGCTGCAGCGGAATGTCAATATAAGGCAGAACTTTCGCGGAGCCGCACATCGTCTCGATCAGCTCGTCTGTCAACCGGTTCGGATAAAAATAAAGCATCCGAATCCAATCCACGCCTTCGATCTCGTTCAGTTTTCCCAGCAGTTCGGGCAGTGTGAACTTCCCATAGATGTCGTATCCATACTGCGTTACATCTTGCGCAATCAGGTTAATCTCTCTTGCGCCCGAAGCCGCCAAGAACCGCGCTTCGCTCATCAGCCGTTCGATCGGTTTGCTTTGATGCGGCCCTCGAAACGAAGGGATCGTACAAAAACTGCATTGATGATCGCACCCTTCGCTGATTTTCAAGTAAGCGCTCCACGGCGCGTCCGATCTCGCGCGTGTGGGAACATCGGCCCACAAATGGCTCGGCTTGCCGATTTCGATCACTCTCTCGCCGGCAAACACACGATCAAGAATCTCGCCGAACCGCGCCATCTGTCCCACTCCGATCATCGCGTCGGCTTTCGGGAACGCTTCGGCCATCTTGGAGCCTTCGCGCTGTGAAAGGCAGCCCGCAACCACCACATGTTTGATCGTTCCCCGCGCCTTTCTCGTCAACGCCTTGCGGATTTCGCGCGCACCTTCCCACTTCGCCGTCTGCAAAAAACCGCATGTGTTGATGATCACCGCGTCAACCCGTTCTGACAGTGGATCGAGCGTGTAGCCTCGCTCACGCAGCACCCCCGCGATCTCCTCGGAGTCCACCTGGTTCTTCGCGCACCCCAACGTAACCAGTCTTACCGTTTTCACCGCAAAACGGGATTTTGGCACGAAAATACAGGCGAAACGACCCGAAATCCGGTCTAAACTCTCAGGAGGCCGCTTATGGAGTCTGCTTGGAAAGTCGGAGTGTTTGTCGTCGCGTTCGCGATTCTTCTGGTTTTGGCGTTTGCGCTCGTTGGAAACCCGCTGTTCAAAAAACCGACGGCGAAGTATTACGCCGAATTCAGCGATGCCGCTAACATCCAGCCTGGAGCGGTCGTCACCATGGCCGGCGTCGAAATCGGATCGGTGGATTCGGTCGCCCTGAAAGGGCCGCGCATGGCCGAGATCGTTCTGCTGATTGATCCGAAGATCGCTCTGCCGCTCGATACGGTCGCAACCGTCCCCACCTCGCTCCTTTCGATTGGAGAGCAGAGAATTGAACTCGTCAGCAAAACCGGCCAGGGCAGGCTTTCTGCCGGGGCGAGAATCCCTGGCGAAAAGGCCTCGTTCCTGACCAGCTATCTGCCCGAGGGCAACCGGACAATAGAACTTCTCAACCAAAACCTGGAGGCCACTCAAAAACTGCTCGGCGACCGGGGAATCCGCCAGCGGATTGATGCGATCCTGGCTTCGAGCGACAAAACCATTCAGCAGCTTGGAACGCTTCTGGGCGACGCCCGCGTGGTTCTGAATGCCAACCAAGCCCCGCTCCGCAGGCTGCTGGAAAACGCCTCAACGGCGGTGGCCGAACTCAGAACGGGAATCCAGGCGGTGAACAAAATCGCTGCCGACCCAAAAATGGCCGAGCAGGCACGGCAGATCATGAGTTCGTTGTCAGCCACCGCCGACAAGGCCGAGAAGCTTGTTGCCAGCCTCAATCAGACCATCTCAGGGTTCGACCTGAAAACCACAATGGCTAATGTCGAAAAGATCACCTCGACCGGGGTGGACATCGCCAACAACGCCAAAACGATGAGCGAGGACGGCAAGGTCATCACCAGCAAAGTGGTGGAGCTGGCAGACCAAGCCAAACAGATCGCGGGGGAAGCCAAGGCGCTGGTGGACAAGCTGAACAAATACGTGGATTCGCTCGGGCCGCACATCAAAGTGCCGAGACTGTCAACAAGCCTTGAAACCAGCCGCAACCTGGAAACCAACCGGTTTCAGACGGATGTGACCGCCTCGTACCCGCTGGATGGCGGCCGGTTCTTATACGGCGGCATCTATGACGTAACCGAGAGCAACAAGATCATCGCTCAGCTCGGCCAGCCGATCGGCAAAGGCTCGCTTAGGTACGGCATTTTCGCCTCGAAGGCGGGCGTTGGGGTAGACTATCCGCTCTCTCCGAGCCTGGTTTTCGGCGGCGATCTGTTCGATCCCAATAACATCAAACTGAACCTGCGCGCCACCATCAAGTTCGGAGCCGATTGGTACGGTTTCGTCGGAATAGACAAACTGTTCAAAGAAGCAGAGCCGAGAGTCGGCTTTGGAATCCGAAGGTAACGCAATGAAAGTGATTCTTAGACAGACCTTGCCCAAAGTGGGAAAACAGGGGCAAGAGGTGAACGTTGCAGACGGTTTTGCAAGAAACTTTCTGTTTCCGCGCGGTCTTGCGACCATCGCCGACAAATCCTCCCGTGCCCGCCTTGAACGCGAACGCGCCAAACTTGCCGACCAGCACCAGAAGACGCTCGCCTCTGCGGCAGCCGTGAAAGAGGCGGTGGATGGGCAGACCGTGCGCATCATCGCCAAAACAGGGCGCGCCAGCGCCAAACTGTTCGGCGCTGTTACCGACGAACTGATCGTCGAGGGAATCGAGCAAACGCTTGGAGTGAAGATTGACCGCAAGCAGGTCGCCCTGATGCATCCGATCAAACGTCTCGGAGTTTACGAAGTGATGCTCGATTTGCATCCGCAAGTTGATGCGACGATTAAACTCGAAGTCGCCGATGAGAACGGATGGCTCGGCGTGGAAACCGCGGAGTCACTCATTGAAGAAACTCCGCAGGAAAACAAGGAATCCGCGCCTGGCTCCGAATCAGAAGGAACTGAAGCGCAAGTGTAGAATCACTCCAAACGGTGTCCACACTCGAAGGTCTTCTGCCGCCGCACAGCGAAGAAGCCGAGGCAGCCGCGCTCGGTTCGATGCTCCTTAGCAGAGACGCATCGGACAAACTTCTTGAAAGGCTTTCGGATCACGATTTTTACAATCCTGTTTACCAAGAGATTTTTCGCGCGATAGAGGCGGTCAACCGCAGCTCCAGGGCGGCTGATCTGGTTACCGTAGCCGAGGAACTTAAAAATCGAGGCAGACTCGATGAGATCGGCGGGCCCGATCTGCTTGTGCAGATCGCCACAGCAAGGCACTCAGCCGCGAACGCGGATTACTACGCCGACATCATCATCGAGATGTCCACCTTGCGGGGGCTGCAAAACGCCGCCCAGCACATCGAGAAGATCGTTCACGACCCTGAAAAGTCGGTAGATGACAAAGTGGACGAGGCCGAGCAGAAAGTGTTCGAAATCGCTACGCGAAGACTCGGCAAAGAGTTCGTGCCCATAGAAACCCTCGCTCACGACTTCTTCGAAGAGGTAGACCGCCAACTAGTTGAAGGCCAGCCGATGCAAGGCGTCAGCACAGGGTTCGAAGACCTCGACCGCAAACTGGCCGGCTTCTATCCCGGCAACCTGGTGATTCTTGCGGCCCGCCCCGGCGTGGGCAAAACATCGCTTGCTCTGAGCTTCGCTCTGACCGCGGCGCGAAAAACCGGCAAGCCGGTCGCGATCTTCAGCATGGAGATGTCCGACATCGAAATTATCAGGCGGCTGGTTTGCATGGAAGGCCGTGTTGATTCGAACGTCTTGAAACGTTCCAGGCTCGCAAATGAGGATTACCAAAAACTCGCAGACGCGTGTGACAGGCTGTATAAGCTCGACCTTTTCGTGGATGATTCCGGCGATGTGAGGCCGCTCGATTTGCGGGGCAAATGCCGCAGGCTGAAGCACACAAAAGGCGGGCTCTCGATGGTGGTGGTGGACTACCTTCAGCTGATGCGAGCCGAGACCAAGTCAGAGAATCGCGTGCACCAGATTTCCGAAATCGCAAGGTCGTTGAAAAACCTCGCAAAAGAACTCGACGTGCCGATCATCGCGCTCTCGCAGCTTTCGCGCAACGTTGAAGGCAGAACCGATAAAAGACCGCTGCTCAGCGACCTGAGAGAGTCAGGTTCGATCGAAGCGGATGCCGATGTGGTGCTCTTGATGTACCGCCAGGATTATTACGACCGCGATGACCAGAAACTCGAATCAGAGTACCGTCCCGACAGGGCAGTTCCGGTGGAGATTATCATCGGCAAGAACAGAAACGGCCCTGTGGGGATCGTCGAGCTCGCGTTTCAACAGACTTACACTCGGTTCACCAGTTATCAACGGGGAGCACCGTGAACGTTTTGGTGGTCGGATCGGGAGGGCGCGAACATGCGCTTGCCTGGAAACTCGCACAATGCGAATCGGTGCGGGTGTCTGCCCTGCCGGGAAATCCCGGCATTGAAACCGCCGCTGCTTGCATTCAGGCCGATCCGATGGAGTTCGACGCAGCGGCTGAGGCGTGCCATGCCCGTCAAATTGACCTTGTGGTCGTGGGTCCCGAAAATCCTCTGATTGCGGGAATGGCCGATGAGTTGACTCGCCGAGGTCTATTGGTGTTTGGCCCATCGAAAGCGTGCGCGCGGATTGAAGGAAGCAAGGCGTTCGCAAAAGCGCTCATGCGCGAATGCGGAATACCGACCGCCGAATTTGAAACGTTTTCAGAAGTCCAACCCGCGGTTGACTATGCCCGCGGCAAAACTGCTGCCGAGGGCGGGGTCGTCGTCAAGGCCGACGGCCAGGCGCTCGGCAAGGGGGTGTTCGTCTGCGACACTTTTGAGCAGGCTCGCGAGGCCATTCACGCGATCTTGGTTGAAAAGCGGTTCGGCGATGCGGGCAGCGGCGTGGTGGTGGAATCCAAGCTTTCTGGAACCGAACTCAGCCTGATTGCGGTTTGCAGCGGCACAAAGTATCGGCTGCTGCCGGTCTGTCGCGACTACAAGCGCGCTTTGGATGGCGATCGAGGATCGAACACCGGAGGCATGGGCGCTGTTTCTCCACTCGATAACATTTCGACCCAAACCGCAGGCGAACTCGGTGAGCAGTTCATTGCGCCTGTTCTCAGGCGGATGGAGGCCGGCGGCACGCCGTATTGCGGGGCGCTGTTCGCCGGGCTGATGCTGACAGATTCCGGCCCGTTCGCGCTGGAATACAACTGCAGGTTTGGCGATCCCGAGACTCAGGCCGCGTTGCTTAGGATCGAATCGGATTTTGCGCGGCTGCTCGCGTGCGTGGCGCAGGGAGAACCGCTCCCAGAGATTCATGTTTCGGCCCAGGCGAGCGCTGTGGTGGTGATCGCCGCGAAAGGGTATCCCGGAGATTACGCAAAAGGGATCCCGATTCCCGATCTCGCGATGAGCGGCGTGGAGGTTTTTCACGCAGGCACAAGCCGCAGCGGCTCGCAGTTGGTGAGTTCGGGCGGCCGGGTGTTGAATGTGGGCGCCCTCGGAGAGAACGTCGAACAGGCTGCGAAAAAGGTCTATAATACTATTGCCGGAAGATTCGGCTCCGAGTGGCAATATCGGTCCGACATCGGCGTAGCACAGTTCGTGCGTCATGATGCGTAACCCGGCAAAAGTGCGACCCGATGGGCTCGATTTCGAATAGTGAGGTGCATTCTGCCGAGCGGCTGGTCCGCTTGCATTGCGGCGTTATCCGCGCGGTGGCCGCATTGCGCAAGTGCGATGTTGGTTCGCTCATCGCAGCAACCGAATCTGGATTACAGGGCAGGCTGTCGGAGTTTCTCGAATTTGCGGCTGGAACCAACAAAGACCGTGAGCAGGCGTTGAGCCTTGCGCTTGCCGCGGTATGCGCCGCATCCGAGTCGCGAAAGGCCGCGCAGCAGTCCGACTTTTCCAACCCTCTTCCTCTCGCAAAGCAGATTGATTCGCTGCGGTCGGACAATCACAAGGATGCGCTGTTCGGAATCTATTGGAACAAGGAAACCATTGAAGAGGTGGCTGAGGCCGAACAACTCAAGCCGCTGACGATCGCGCAGAATCGAAAAAGGGCCGAGAAGGAGCTGCGACAAAGAACCCAGTCACCCATCGAAGTCGAATTGGAAAAATGGCTTTCCCGCGAGCCCGGTCGAGGGCCCGTGAGCGACAAGCCCGAGGATCTGATCGAGGCCGCGTTCGGTGCCGGCCGCCGCTCGGTTTCACCTGCCGGGTGCGAAGCGATTGTGGACGCAATGGCGGCGCGCGCAAGAACGTACGCGTTGGCAGCTGCGTTCTCGATTCGACCTCGAAGCGCCAACAGCGTCGCGGGCCGTCCGCACATCATCGAGCCGCCAAGGCTGGGGCTGTATGAGATTGAACAGATGGTGGCGATGGAAGAGCGGGATACTTATGACCGCACACGCACCTATACGTTTTCGAATCCGCCGGAAGGGTGGGAGGTGCAGGTGGTGCACATCGCAAGCCGCGAGGGCCCGCATCAACTCAACCTTGCGTTGAAATCCCCGGCCGTGCCGATCGTTGTGACCGACGAAGGCGGCGACGTTTTAGGGGTGTGCGACTTGGATCGTCCGTTTTTGATGTTGGCCCCCTTGCGGCTCCCGTTCGAGTTTTCGATTCGCGGCGCAGTGTCCGCGGTTTAGCGGTTTTCGGGTATCACGAAGACCCCCGATGATCGAGCGATACTGCACTCCTGAAATGACCGCCGTCTGGTCGCGGGAGGCGAAGTACAGGCGCTGGCTGGAAGTTGAACTTGCGGTATGCCGGGCTCATGCGGAGTTGGGGAACCTGCCGAGCGAGGCTCTCGGGGCGATTGAAAGCAGGGCGTCGTTCGATCTTGAGCGCTGCGACGAAATCGAGCGGCAGACGCGGCACGACCTGATGGCGTTCGTGCGGAACGTTTCAGAAAACGTGGGCCCCGAAGGCAGATGGATTCATTTCGGCATCACGAGTTACGATGTGATTGACACCGCGTTGGGAATGATGATGCGCGATTCGTGCGCGCAGATCGTTTCGAGCCTTGAAAAGTTGGGGAGCAAAGTTGCAGAAATCGCAAAGCAGCATGTTCACACTCCGATGATCGGCAGAACTCACGGGATTCATGCCGAGCCGATCAGCTTTGGGTTTAAACTCGCGGGTTGGCACGCCGAAATCCAGCGGAGCATGGAGAGGGTGGAGTTTGCGAAGCGCGGGATCTCTGTGGGGAAAATCAGCGGCGCGGTGGGCGTGCACGCAATCGTGTCTCCCGAATTGGAAAAGCGCGTGTGCGAACTTCTGGACTTGAAACCGGACGAGGCGAGCACTCAGATTGTCAGCCGCGACAGGATGGCGCATTTGTTTGGCGTTCTTGCGACGACTGCCGGAAGTTTGGAACGGTTCGCCACCGAACTCCGCAACTTGCAGCGAACTGAAATCTTAGAGGTGCAGGAAGAGTTTGGAGCGGGTCAAACCGGAAGCAGCGCCATGCCGCACAAACGGAACCCGTGGAACAGCGAAACGATCTGCGGGCTTGCACGAATCGTTCGGTCGAACGCGGCGGCCGTTTTTGAATCTCAAGCCACTTGGCACGAACGCGACCTCACCAATTCGAGCGTGGAAAGAGTTGTGCTTCCCGACACGTTTCAACTGGTTGATTTCATGATTCAAAAACTCACTTCGATTTTGAACGGGCTGAAAATTTTTCCTGAAGCCATGGCCGAGAACATGAAGCGGCTTGGCGATCTTGTTTTTAGTGAGCACCTCATGCTCGCGCTCATCAAAAAAGGTTTGACGCGCGAAGAAGCGTATGCTGCCGCGCAACGCAACGCCGCAAAAGCGTGGGCCGGAGAGGATTTCAAAACCTGTTTGAAGCAAGACGAAGAGATTCGTTCCAAACTCAGCGAGGCCGAGATCGAAGAGTGTTTCGATCTGCGCCGCCATCTTCGTTTTGTCGAGCACACTTTGCGGGCCGCGGGTATCTTGTAGCCGCGCCCTCGTAGCTCAGAGGATAGAGCGCCGCCGTCCTAAGGCGGGCGTCGGGGGTTCGAATCCCTCCGAGGGCGCCAGAAAAAACAGAATGATTACAGAACCTGCATACACCGACGTTACTTGGGACCTTGCGATACTTTTCGACGGCATTGATGATCCAAACATCGAACGCAGTTTGAAAGAGATCGAGGCGCGCTCCCACCGTTTTGCCGAAACCTATCGCGGCAGGATCGCATCGAGCGGAATGAGCGCGAGCGAACTTGCCGATGCCGTTCGCGAGCTCGAGTCCATCGCCAGCGACCTTGCCAAACCGCTTGCGTTTGCAGAGCTGACGTTTTCCACCGACACGGGCAACCCGAAGTGCGGCGCGTTTCTTCAAAAAATGATGGAACGGGCGAGCGAAATTCAGGTCGTTTTGATGTTTTTCGAACTGGAAATGCAGGCGCTTCCCGATGATAAGTATCAGCAGCTGCTCCAGGATTCGTCGCTGCGGGGCTATCTGCATTGGGCAAAAAAACTTCGCGCCTATTCGCCTTTTCGACTGAGCGAAATCGAAGAAGTTCTTCTGGAAAAGACCGCAAATACCGGCTCGCGCGCGTGGATAAGGCTGCACGACGAGCTGACCGCCAACCACGTGTTTGAATACCGCTCTCCCGATGGCGAAACCCAAAGCCTGAGTCTGCAAGCGGTGCTCGATCTTTTACGAAACAGCGATCGGGCCGTGAGACAGGCTGCCGCCGATGCCCTAACGAACGGACTGCTTCAACTTCAACGAACCTTGACGTTTACGTATAACACTTTGCTGCAAGACAAGAAAATCGAAGATCAACTTCGGGGATACGCATATCCCGAACAGTCGCGCCACTTGGCCAACGAACTGGATCGCGAGATTGTGGACACGGTCATCGCGCTGTGCGTTGAAAACTTCGGCTTGGTGCACAGATTTTATGAAGTGAAACGAAAAATCTTGGGGCTGGAGCAGCTCACCCACATTGACCGGTACGCCCCGCTGTTTCCGGCTGATGAACAGATAGATTTCGAAAAAGCCAAGGCGATTGTGCTCGATGCGTTTCAGGAGTTTTCTCAGCAGATGGCCGCGGAAGCGAAGCAGTTTTTCGATAAACAGTGGATTGACGCCGCCCCGCGTTCGGGCAAAACTTCGGGCGCGTTCTGCGCTTCCGTTACGCCTGACACAAATCCGTTCGTTTTGCTCAGCTACATGAACAAAATGGACGACGTGATGACCCTTGCGCACGAACTTGGGCACGGAGTCCACGGTTCGCTCAGCAGAAAACAGTCGTATTTCAACTTTCACACCACCCTGCCCCTTGCCGAACTCGCAAGCACTTTCGGCGAAATGCTGGTGTTCGATAAGCTCGTGTCAAATGCCAATTTGAAGGACAAAGTGGCGCTGTATGCCGAAAAAATCGAAGGCATTTTCGCAACAATCTTTCGCCAGGCCGCAATGTATCGCTTCGAAAAAGCGTGTCACGAAAGGCGCCGAACCGAGGGCGAGCTTTCCGCCGACGATTTCGGCGAACTGTGGCAGTCAAACATTCAACAGATGTTCGGTACTTCTTTAACTTTGGGCGAACAGCATAAGCATTGGTGGAGTTACATCGGGCATTTCATTTTCGCGCCGTTTTATGTGTATGCATATTCGTTCGGTGAACTGCTGGTGTTGTCGCTTTATAACAAGGCGAAATCCGAAGGAGCCGTGTTTGCGCAAAAATATATCAACCTGTTGTCACTCGGCGGCTCGATGACTCCTGTTGAACTGATGAAAACCGTGGACGTTGATCTGAAGGACGCAAACTTTTGGAAAGGCGGATTCGCTGCGCTCGAACGGATGGTAGCGCAGTTCGAACGCCTTTGGGCGGAATTCGAAGCCGCTAAGTGAGCGAACCGGAACAAGGAATGAACGCCACCCAATCAATGTCGAGCGGAGCCGAACCGTTTTGATCGGCTGGAGCATCGCCCCTCCAAAACCGCACATGAAACTCCCGAAAATTCGTGCGGGAATGATCCACGGTCATTCGGATGGCGGTTTCGGCGCCCAGCCCGGGAGTCGAATTCACCGGCATCACAATCGCGCTCGCAAACTCCGCGGAAATCAACCGGGACGCGTTCTCGGTAAAGTTGAACGCGCTCTTCCAAGGCACCACCAGGCTCAACTCCCCATCGGGGAGCGACACACCCGAACAGCGTCCGTACAAAACGATCGTCTGGGACACAGGTTGACCTCCAAGAGCCACTATAACAAATTTTTGGGCGAAATCCACGTATTTTTTCCAAATTTGCAAGGGGAAAAAGCATGAGCCGATATAAGCGTGCGGCCGTTTCCGGCTTCTTGTGGCAGGGGGTCGGTCTTGTCGGCCAGCGGCTCGCTGTTTTCGTGGCCTATATCTTCTTCGCCCGGTTTCTTTCTAAGGGCGAAATCGGAGTCGTGGGGGTTGCGGTTTCTATCACGGTGTTCGTCGAGATGCTTCGCGTAGGAGGCATCTTGCAGGCGCTCATCCAGTTTCATCACAACGATCAGATCGAAGATGCGGTGAACACCACGTTTTGGATGACGCTTTTGTCCGGAATCGGCTGGACGCTGGCGCTTGCCGCCCTTGGCGTGTTTTTGGGAAGATTCGAAAACTCGCCTCAACTTGGTTCAGTGATGATCGCTCTTTCGATCACAGCGCTCATTGACAACCTGCGCCTTTGCTCCATGGCGATTCTGTCGCGGGAGCTTCGATTTGGGATGCGCGCGATTGCCGACACGATCGCGTCGGTGGCCGGCGGAATCATCGGTGTCATCGCTCTTTATCGTCTTCCGCATGAGCAGCAGATCTGGTCCATTGTGATCATGTTCGTTTCACGCAGCATCATCGCCACGGCATTGCATCTTCTGTTTGCGCCGGTGCGCGTTCGAGGTTCGTTTCACCGCCCCATCGCAAAACAACTCGCAAAAACCGGATGGGCGAATCTCAGTTCGAACCTCGCCAGCGGGTCGCTTGAAAACCTTACGCTGGTGGGTGTCAAATGGCGGACAAACGACAACGCAGCGACTGGCGTTTTCGATCTTGCCACCCGCGCGATGAGTCCGCCCACTTCGATCACCCATGCGGCAAACAACCCGCTGTTTCCGGTGCTCGCCCAGTCGGCGTCTGATCCGATCAAAGCGCGCGATCGTGTGGTGCGCTCGATCAAAGCCGTGGGCATGATTGCGGGTGCAATTCTTGTGTGGCTCATCGTCATTTCGCCGTCTGCAATTCCGCTTGTGTTCGGCGCGAAATGGTCGAGCGCAGTTGTTTCGGCGCAGCTCATCGCGCTCGGCATTCTGCTGCGCACATATACATACATCTGCACCAACGCCTTGCTTGCGGTTCGTCACGCCGCCGCGGCGAGTTTCACTTGGTGGACGACGTTTGCTATCGCAGTGTTGTTGATGATCGCCTGGCCGGGAACGCGGAGCGATCCCAATCAAGCGGCGCTCATTTTTGTTCTGTTCAACTTTTCTGGTGCGGCGATCGGCATGGCTTGCGCTGCTCGGCGGTTTGAAATCAGGTTTCCAGCGATCGGCAAGGCTGTGCTCCCCATGGTTGTATCGTGCGGCGCAGCCGGGGCGTGCGCCTATGCGGCATTGCGGCAGAGCGGTATCAGGAGTTTGGTTGCGGATCACCTGCCCGCCGGCGCTCATGCCAAACTGGCTCAAGTTCTGCCGTTGGCCGCCGAAGCGGCGCTTGGCAGCGTGGTTTTCGGGCTGTTGTTCCTGCCGCTTTGCGGCAAAATGATGGGTGGGAGTTGGAAATCGCTGCTCAGCCTTTCGGGGGCCAAGGAGCTGTTGAGGCTCAATTAGGAACCACCGGCCGCCGGCTGAGCGTCGAAACTATACGAGAAGATGAACGTTTGTCCAAAATGCGGGCAGCCGCTCGCACCCACCGCTGCGTTCTGCACGAACTGCGGGTACACGCTTTCGGCCCCTCCGCGCTCCGGCGCGGCGAAGTGGGCGGCTGTGGTCGTCGGGCTGGCTGTGGTAGGTCTGGTGAGCTGGTCGTTCGCCTCGGCTGGCATTTTGCGGCTTCCCGGTGCGAAGCGGGATGCGAACGGCATGGCGGTACAAGGTTCAAAGGGCGGCGCAAATCTTCTGGTCCCTGCGAGTCCCAACGCTCCCAAGCTCCAAGTGGGGGCGGCAGGAGATGCGTCGAGCGGGCTTGCCGAAGGCGCTCAGCCCGGATCGCCGAATCTGGCCGTCGGGTCGGAGGGCCAGCCTCCTTCGTTGGCAGAACCTGCCGAACCGGATCAGCCGAACTTGGCCGCCACCGACGGAAAACTTCCCGATGACATCAGCGATTGGCTTGCGCATCTGAAGCGGTGCGATCAACGCCGCGAAAACCTGAACAGTTCACTTACCAAAGAGTTTTCCGGAGTTCCGGATGATCTTGCGAACAACAATCAAACCACGCCGGATGAACTCGAGGGGTTTCTTGCAGGGCGGGAAGGACAGGTTGATGCGCTTCTTGAACGCGTAAGCCGCGAATTCGCTTCGCTTCGAACGCAGTTTCTTTCGAAGAAACCGCCGCCTTCTTGTCAAAGCCTTGCCAACGATTACGATGCCGTTCTGACCGACACTTCGAAAATGTTTCACGAGATTTCCGAGGCGATGCGCTCGCTGGATATTGATCGGCTGATGAACATGTTGGGAACGAGTTACGGCAGAATTGATCGCAACATCCAATCGGCGAACCGCACTGTGCAGCGGATTTGCGATCAGTACGGCGTACCGAACCGGTACCGGCTGTTTGTGGATAAGCCTGGGAGCGGATTCGGCAGCATGCTTGGGGTGGGCAGCGGCGATATCGAGAAGATCAAAAAGCAGTACAAAGACCTGTTGGGCGGCGACGGCGGCTGATCCCGGCTTCGGCGTATGATAAACTAACGGTTCGATTGAGCAGCACTCTCCGAATCTTCGACTCGCTTTCCAGATCGCTCGTGGAGTTTCATCCGCGCGAACCCGGAAAAGTATCCATTTACGCTTGCGGCTTGACCCCTCAGGCGCCCGCCCACATCGGCCACATGCGGGGAGCGGTGTTCTTCGATGTGGTCATCAAATGGCTGACCCACCTGGGATACGTTGTAGATTTCGTCCAAAACTTTACCGACATTGACGACAAAATCATCCGCCGGAGCGCGGAGGAACGGATTTCGCCAGCCGAAGTGGCAGCCAAGTATGGGCAGATGTATTTGGAGGATTTGAAGGCTCTGAACGTGAAGCCCGCGAGGTTTGTGTACGTTACGGAGCACATGGGCGAAATCATCGCGATGATTCAAAAAATCATGCAAAACGGTTTTGCATACGAAGTGGATGGCGACATCTATTTTCGGGTTTCACATGTTCCTGATTACGGCAAACTGAGCAATCGCGATTTGGAATCCATGCAAGCCGGTGCGCGCATCGAGGTAGACGACCGCAAAGAACATCCGATGGACTTTGCTTTGTGGAAGTCGGCAAAACCTGGCGAACCGAGTTGGGACAGTCCGTGGGGCAAAGGCAGGCCGGGTTGGCACATCGAATGTTCGGCGCTTTCTTTGCACGAACTCGGGCCGAATTTTGACATCCATGCCGGCGGGGTTGATTTGGTTTTTCCGCATCACGAAAACGAAATCGCTCAATCCGAAGCGTATCTTGGAAAGCCGGAGTTTGCGCGCATCTGGATGCATTGGGGAGCCGTGCGGCTCGACAAAGAGAAGATGAGCAAATCCATCGGCAACGTGTTTGGCGTGCGCGATGTGCTCGAAAAGTACTCGGCTGGGGCGCTCAGAATGCTGTTCTTCGGCACCCGGTACCGCTCGCCGATTGATTACCAAGAAGATCGGATGCAGGAAGCACAAAACAGTTATTTGCGAATCTTGACCACGCTTGCGCGCGTCAAACAGATCATAGGCCCCGTTGAGCCAGGCGAGCCGGATGCGGCGACGGCTTCGCAGGTGGCTGACGCGATGAACAGCGACTTCAATACCCCAGCCGCGCTCGCCGTGCTGCATGGCACGCTCGGCGAGCTGAACGAAATTGTGGCCGACGGGCTGGCTGGGAATTCGGAACGCGCAGCGGAACTTTATCGAAGCGCCGTCTGGATCAGCGACCTTCTTGGCCTGCCGCTGGAAGAGCAAAAGCGTTCGACAGAGCAGATGGATGTACTGATGCAAAAAGTGATCGAATGGAGAAAACTTCTTCGAGCCGAGAAGCAGTACGCCATCGCCGACCGGATTCGAGACGATTTGAAACAGATGAACATTACATTGGAAGACAGCGTCGAAGGAACGACCTGGCGCGTGGGATAAGAATCAGGATGAAAGCAAGCAAGTTTTTGTGGTTAGGATCTACCGCTTTGTGCGTGGGAGCTGGCGGTGTTGCGGGCTTCGCGGCATTGCAGCCCGTAACGACTCCCGAAGATTTCAGATTCGGCGAGATTCGATTGGGAGGGCTCACCCAAACTGAAGTGCGGGAACGATTGGAAACGTGGTGGGAAACCGAAAAGCAGCGAACCCTTCGGCCCGTAAGCACAAAGTTGGAAGGCGAACCTCCGCGCTTGAGCCTTGAACAACTCGGCGTGCACCCGGATTTTACGAAGACCATGGACGGAGTTCCGTTTCAAAACACGTTTGGCCGATGGTTTGCGAAGGATCATCCGCACGACCTGAAAATTGTATGGACGGTTGACAAGCCGGATTGCAGCGCGCTTATCGCCTATGTGAAACAAAAAACCTCGATGCCCAAACCAGCATCGGTGCGGTATGAATCGGGGACGATCATTCGTCACAATGAGATCACCCGAACCAGTCTGCTCACCGATCAAGTAGGTAAAGAGGCCCTCCAGGCGGTGGAAAACGGCCTCGATCAGTTTGAAATTCCGCTCAAGATTGCTCCGCCGAAAATCTCGCCCGAAGATTTGGCGCAGATCACCGATGTGGTGTCGGAATTCACGACGCATTTCAACGAGGGCCAAGAAAACCGCAGCGGAAACATCCGCATCGCCGCCGAAAA
>Ga0070741_10007138_pt1 | contig 23400 bp, 21 predicted proteins | sample Coa_R1_4_FD_66440 | JGI IMG/M metagenome (GOLD analysis project Ga0070741, IMG submission 66440) | Surface soil microbial communities from Centralia Pennsylvania, which are recovering from an underground coalmine fire - Coalmine... | ecosystem: Environmental > Terrestrial > Soil > Unclassified ...
CGGTGGCTGGCCGAACCCGTAGATCCCGGGCGGCGCCCGGAGCCCGAACTGGGGCGGCGGCGGCGGCACCCCGCTGCGCGTCGCAACCCACGCCGGCGTCGGGCCCAAAGTCCCGAACCGCACCTGCACGTCATAAACCGATCGCGCCACCCCCGGATTGCAACGGAGAACGCTCTCGTTGTGGACATGCAGCGTCGCGGTCAGCTCGAGCAGATACCGGTTCGAGCCTCCCACCCGGACGGGCGAGGCAACCGCCGCGACCCCGCCGCCAAGCTCCAACAAGACGAACGCGAACGCCACGACACCCCAAAGCCGCCCCGTCGGGCATCGGCTACCGCAACGCTCAAGCCGAACGTTCGACACCTCACACCCCCGCCGACCCTTTGCGCAATCGATTCTCCTACGAGCCACCACAACGGTCAACCACGGCCGAACTCATGACCTACGCCGAGAAGACCAAGCAGCCTCGCCCAGAACAGCAGTGCTCGCTAATGAGCCGTCAGGCGAGCCGATGGCTCGATCTTCGTACCCAGCCAGCGCTCACCGAAGAAGCGTGTGGTGCCCGTGGCTCGTTCGCACAAACAGCGGCCTCGGGCCTCTCGAGCGCCTGGCCAGGAAGTCCGCCACCGAGTAGAACGAGACCGACCCAGCCAGGACTGTCTCAACAGCAGCGTGAACGTCTCGGACTCTCATCTCACTTTCCCGGAGCGGTTCAGTTGAGGGTTTGTGTCCCGCTCGCCCAGCATCTCGACAGGCGTTCTGGACGCAGCCTCGCAAGGTGTTCGACGCCGAGCGAAGGTACTCTGCCGAGCGGTGCGGCACAGCAGCCCGCAGCAGGCGGGCGGGGCGACGATCCCGCAGACGCGGAAGCGGGTGGTGATCAGGGCATTGCCGCTGACCGCTTGAGCCAGTCCTCGAAGTGGGTCGTGGCGATACGCGCGTGACCTCCCGGGGTCAGTGAGAAGTAGTCGAGCGTTGCCCCGAAGTAGGGGGCCTCGATGTCGACCGCCACTCGGCGCGGGTCGTTGGTCGCGCTGAACAGGCGCTTGACGAGTTCGTCGAGACGGAACTCTTCGGGGCCTGCGATCTCCACGATGCCGTTCGCGGGATCGTTGACTGCAAGCTCGGCGAGCATGGAGGCGACATCGGCCGCCGATTCCGGTTGGATGAACACCGGCGGCAGATGAACGCCTTCGCCGTTCATGCTCGAGTCGGCGATGCGGCCGATGAACTCGAAGAACTGCGTCGCCCGGAGGATCGTGTAGGGGACAGTCGAGGCCTCCACCGCCCTCTCTTGTGCGACCTTCGCCCGGAAGTACCCGCTGTCGGGGAGGCGATCGGCGCCGACGACCGACAACACGACGTGATGCTTGACACCGGCGGTCGCTTCCGCCCTCAGCGTGTTCCGAGTCGACGTCAGGAAGAAGTCCATGACCGCCGAGTCCTCCCATGCAGGCGCGTTTGTGACGTCGACGACGACGTCGGCGCCGTCGAGAACCTCGGCCAGCCCTTCGCCTGTGATTGTGTCGACGCCCGTGTCGGGAGACGCCGCGAGCGCCTCGTGGCCGTGCTCGTGCAGCTTCTTGACGAGCTTCGACCCGATGAGGCCTGTCCCCCCGATAACCACGATCTTCATCTCAACCCCTTTTCCTTGTCATGGCCGGTGGTCGGGCGGCGCCGATCGGTTCCGCCGTCGGACATGGAGGGTGGCGGCGCAGTTGTCTCGTCGAATCCGCCGACACGCCAGCCTCGAACGCCAGTCGCATGTCTCGGACCGAGGCGGCGTAACCGTTTCGTAGCTCGAGAACGCGCCGCGGTCATCACCATCGCCCGGCAGACCTGGCGCCGCGCGATGGTGATGATCCGGCGCTGACGAGCTCAGCTCATAATCGTCAGGACAGGCTCAAAGGGGCTCCTGGTTACGAAGTCGACGTCGCGTCGAGCGCGGCGAGAATCACCTTCGTCACCTCGTCAGGGTGCGTGATCAGCGACAGGTGGCCGGTCTTGAGCCGCGTGATGTGCGCTCCGGCCCGGCTAGACATCTGTTCCTGCAGCGCAGGCGGGATCACGCGGTCCTGCGTCCCGATCAGCGACCACGAGGGGATTGTCTTCCAGGCTGGAGGACCGGACGGCTCGCTGAACTGTGCGCTCGAGGCCGGCCGCTGCATGGCGGCAAGAAGGGCGGCCTCCTTCAGGTCGGCGCCGTTGGCGAAGCACTTGATGAACCCGGCATAGGGCGGGTTCGCCTTCCAGCGCAGGTAGAGATCGACACCGCCGTCGTAAGGCACGGGGTTGAGGGCGCTCTGGCCGACACAGGAGTGTCCGCGTGCCACGAGTTCGCCGGCGGTCTCCCCTTGGTCGGGCGCGAACGCGTCGATGTAGACGAGGGCCTTGACGTTGCCGTTGCCGGTGGCGGCGTTGGTCGCGACGAATCCGCCGTAGGAGTGGGCGACGAGCACGATCGAACCGGGGATCGACTTGAGATAGCTGGCGAGGTACGGCGCATCGGCGACGGGTCCGCGCAGGAGGTTAGGCGGCGCGACCACGGTGAAGCCCTTGGCTTGCAGTCGCTGGATCACGCTCGTCCAGGACGAGGCGTCGGCCCAGTCGCCGTGCACGAGGACGATCGTCGGCCGCGCGCTTCCGACGGCGTGCGAGTCCGCTCCTGCGGCTCCGCGGACCGAGAGCAGCGCCAGGAGAGCGAGGAGAGGAACGATCAGGAGAGTGCGCCGACGAAGCCGCACTGCGTTCTGAGTGGACATCGAAGCCTCCTATCGAGTAGTTGTCGCCGCGAGCGTCGCGCGGGCGGGGTCGATCTCGAATCCGCCGACACGCCAGCGGCAGTCGCCGGTCGTGGGCTACCGGCTTGCCGGCGTTGCTCGCGGCCGCCTGAGCCGTGGCGTACCAGCCCTCCGATTCGTGCGACCGTCAGGCGCCTGCAACTGTTCTGGAGCGGCGTAGTCCGCCGCGACTAGCGCCTCGCGCTGGCGTATCGGCGGAGGCGAGTGCTCTGCGGCCGCGCGAACCTTCGCTTCGTCGCAGACCTCCGACACCAAGTCGGGGCATCCACAAGAGGCGGCCTTGCCCGCGATATCGAAAGGGGCGGGGCAGAGAGGAGGACGAGATGAGCACGACCGTTTCCACAACGCCGATCACCGAGCACGAGCTCGAGCAGATCGCACGTGCGAATGCGACCACGGCGACGCCGGTGGTCTTCGTCCACGGGCTGTGGCTGCTGCCCTCGAGCTGGCAGAACTGGGCCGACTTGTTCGAGGAGGCCGGGTACGTGGCCGTGATGCCGGGCTGGCCGGACGACCCGGAGTCGGTCGCCGAGGCGCAGGCAGATCCCGAGGTCTTCGCACACAAGGGCATCGGACAGGTGGCCGACTACCAGGAGGGAATCATCCGCCGGCTCGACCGCAAACCGGTCGTCATGGGCCACTCGTTCGGTGGGCTCCTGACGGAGATCCTCGCCGGGCGGGGCCTCGCAGCCGCGTCGGTGGCCATCAGTCCTGCCCCTTTCCGCGGGGTGCTGCCGCTTCCGTACGCAGCGCTGAAGACGGCGAGCGTCGCCCTCCGCAACCCGGCGAACTGGAACCGCGCGGTTCCGCTCACCTTCGAGCAGTTCCGCTACAGCTTCGCGAACATGCTGGACGAGGACGAGGCGAAGGAGCTCTACCTGGGGTATTCGGTGCCCGGACCAGGCGAGGTGCTGTTCCAGGCCGCGAGCGCGAACCTGAATCCGTGGACGGAGGACAAGGCCGACACGAAGAACCCCGAACGCGGCCCGATGCTGATCATCTCGGCCGACTCGGATCAGACCGTTCCGTGGGCGATGGCGAACGCGGCCTACAAGCGGGAACGGCGGAACCCGGGCGTGACGGAAATCGTGAAATTCGAGAACCGCGGCCACTCGCTCACGATCGACAAGGGCTGGCGGGAGGTCGCCGAGACGGCGCTCGCCTTCGTCAGGAGGTTCACCTACTAGCCGCAGGCGCTTGCTCCCCTCGTAGCGGCCGTCGCCCCGGCGGCCGCTACGACCCCTCTCCGTGCACCGCAGCAGCATCCGCTCACGGCTGGCTGCCGTAGCCTGCGGCCGAGCCCGTCTCGTAGCCAGAATCGGCGAATCGGAGTCAGATGGCGACCGTCCTGATCACGCAGTGCCTGCAACGTGACTTCGTCGACCCGATCGGCCCTCACGATCCGCTGCCGAACCTGCTACACGTCGGCTACTCGGAGGCGGCCCGCCTGCTCGGACCGGAGCCGGGCGCGGGGCCCCTGGCACAGCTCATCCAATGGGCGCGCGGCCTGCCCTCGGATGCGATCGACCTCGTCCACATCCGCGACTGGCACGATCCGGACGATCCCGCACAGCGCGAGCACCTGGTGCGCTTCGGCGCGCACTGCCTAAAGGGCACGGTCGGCGCGCGCCTCGTGCTCGAGATGGACGAGTGGGCCGAGGCCGCGCCCAACGAGTGCATCGTCGACTCGATCACGCTGAACGACCTCGAGGGTACGGACCTCGAAGCCCAGCTCGCCCGGATCCGGCGCGTGCACGGCGGCGAAGCGCTGCGCGTCGGTGTCGTCGGAGTCTGGACCGAGGCGAAGGTGAGCTTCCTGCTCTACGAGCTGAGCACGCGGCTCGGCATCGACGAGCTCGCGACGTGCTCGGCGCTCACGGCTAGCGCGTCGCGTACGCAGCACTTCAACGCTCTCTCGCAGCTGGACAAGATCCTCGGCGTCAGCTGCTTCGACTCTCTCGCGGACTTCGTCGACTGGTTGCGGCCGGGCGCCGTGCTCGACCTGCCCCGGCACGCGCTGGGGTTCGAACCTCGGATCGGCGGCAGTGAGGCGGCCACGCTGGAGGACGGCGACCGGAGCATCGTCGCCTACCTCTTCCGCGACAGCACGGACGTCGATCTCGAGCCCTTACACGGCGGCTACTCCGAGGCCACGGTCTGGCGGGCCGTCAGCCGGGACGCCCTCGGCCAGCAGCACGCACCGGCGGTGGTCAAGCTCGGCCCGAACCGGTCGATCGCGCAGGAGCGGGTGGCGTTCGAGCAGGTCGAGGATGTGCTGGGCAACCACGCTCCGCGTGTTCGGGGCTTCGTCGACCTCGCCGACCGCGCCGGCCTCAAGTACTCCTACGCGGCCATGGGCCAGGGCGGCGTGAAAACGCTCCAGTCGATGTTCGCGGCAGATGTCCCGACCCCGAAACTCGCGTCGGTCGTGCAGACCACGTTCGACGAAATCCTCGGGCCGCTGTACGCGGCGGCCCGCTACGAGCGGCTGCCGCTCTTCTCCCATTACCAGTTCTCGGCCGACAAGGCCCCGCGCGTGCGCGCCTCCGTCGCGGCCCTGGTGCCGGACGCGACCCGGCCGACGCTCGAGTTCCCCGGCGGACTCGAGCTGCCGAACGTCTCCAGCTTCTACGACGAGTTCCTCACACGCACCCCGATCCCCGCGCAGGACTACCACTACGTGTCGTACGTGCACGGCGATCTCAACGCGGCAAACATCCTGGTCGACGCGCACGACAACGTGTGGGTCATCGACTTCTTCCACGCCGGTCGCGGGCACGCCCTGAAAGATCTGGCGAAGTTCGAGAACGACCTGCTCTATCTACTCACGCCCATCGACGACGATGCTCAACTGCGAGAGGCGATCTCGATCACCCTCGCCCTCCGGGAGGTCGCCGATCTGCGCGCCCCGCTTGCCGACCCTCCCGATGACGTTCGCTCGCCGCACCTCGTCCGAGCGTGGGAGATTCTCCGGGTGCTGCGGAGCACGATCAGCCAGGTCTGCCACGACGATCGCAACCCGCTGCAGTACCACGTGGCCGGCCTCCGCTACGCCGTTCACACGCTCGGCTTTCCGGAGCCGTCGCCGCTGCAGAAGCAGTCGGCGCTCGTCGCCGCCTGCTCGCTCGCCGACCAGATCGCCACCACCGTGAGGGCCAACCTGGTGCTACGGGTCGACTGGGTCGAATCCCCGCACATCGGGGGCCGCCTCGGGATGACGATCTGTCCCGGACGGGGGGACCGCGATCGCGACCTCGAAGCGGACCTCGACCGACTGCGCGCCGAGGGCGTGGATCGCCTGCTGTGCCTGTCCACCGATGCCGAGCTCGACTGGGCCGGGGTTCCCGATCTCGGCAGCAGAGCCGAGGCGTTCGGACTCGACTACCGGTGGTTCCCCGTGCCCGACCAGGGAACGTGCTCGCTGAGCGAGGCCGTCGACCTCGTCCGGTGGTGTCGCGACGGGCTCGAGCGAGGCGAGTCGGTCGTCGTGACGTGCATGGGTGGGCTCGGCCGGAGCGGAATGATCGCCGCCTGCACGCTGGTTGACCTCGGCGCTTCCCCGTCGGCCGCGATCGCGTCGGTCCGGGCGGCGCGGGGTCCGCGCGCGCTCGAGACGACTGGGCAAGAGGAGCTCGTCAGCAGGTTCGCCGCCGCCTGAGCGCGCCGCGCCTTCGGTGCTCAGAAAGCGTTCGCCGCCGACTTCCACTCCCGGAGGCGCTGCGCGATGAGCTGGGCCCGCTCCTCCTCGCTCCCGCCGTCCAGCACCTGGAGGTCTGACGGGTCGGCTCGCAGGTAGACGCCGGCGGTTCGGGCATTCAAGCCGGGGTCGCGATCGGACCGTGTCGTCCAGTACCCGGTCCCGCGGTCCACCGTCTCCAGGCTGATCTCGCCGATGCCCTCGAGCTGCGGGGCATTCGGATGCCGGGGGCGCTCGCCCTTCCAGAAGTAGAGGACGCCGGCCGGATCCCTGCGCTCTTTCGCGGCCTCGCTCCAGTAGCGGGCCGACAGGGTGCCGTCCTCCTGCCAGGCGCGGCCGGTCACGTTCAGGCCGCCGTCCCTGTCCCGTACGACGCGCAGGAGACCGATCGCCGACGGTTCGTCGTCGGTGCGCACGGTGAGCGAGAGTTGCCACCACAACCCCTCGACCGGGCCGCGTCGACCCTCGGTCTCGATCGCCTTGCGGAGCTTCTGGTTGATCGCGCGAACCTCCGCCGCGCTGGCGGCCGGGTCGTAGCGGACCGAGGTCAGCCCGAGCAGGTCGCTCGGCAGCTTCGAACCTTGCGCGTGGAGGATGAAGGTGCGCCGGATACCGAGCGCCCCGCCGAACAGCCCTGCCTCGAACACCACGTTGTCGCGCGGCGACGCCTGGCCGGACTGCGACGCGGCGGTCGTGGTCCAGTCGTCCTGCGCGAACACGAACGCGGCGAAATCGACCTCCTGGGACAGCTCGACGAGCCGGTCTAGGGTGGCCCGCCCCGGGTTGAACGTGGTCGTCCACGGCTCGACGTCGGCGACGTCCGAGAGCCCCCGCTCGATCGCCCGGAGCAGCTTTGTCTGCTGGCCAGACGACCCGAGGAAGATGCGCGGCTTGTTCATGCGCGACTCACGATGACGGACCCGGCCACACGCTACGCCGCGGCAGCTCCCTCAGGGGGTGGATCCGCCGTCATGCGTAGCGCCTCGAGCGTCTCGCCGTCAAAGCCGCGAGCTCACGGATATCAGTCTCGTCCGATTCGTCGAACTCGCGGTCGCCGCTCTTGTCGCTCAGTTGCAGCAGACCGCAGACTCGACCGTCGTCGCAGCAGACGCTCGCCGCCAACCAGCCGCGGAGTGGAGGATGTGCGTCAGCCACGAGGCCGAAGCCAAAGTAGTGCGGATGCGCGAGCACCTCCGCTTCGGTGAGGCGGACTACGTCTCCAGGCGGGATCGCCATGCCGTGCAGGCCGATGCCCTTGGGATCGACCCGGAAATCGCGGAACGCAGCGTACTTCTTGCTCAGACTGAAGAACTTGCGCGCCTGCGAGGCGTCCTCGACCCACACCTGAAGGGCGGCCTGCTCGGCCCCGGTCACCGCACGGGCGATCCGACAGGTGCGGCGAAGAAGCACGTCGAGACGGGCGGCGAGCTTCGATTCAAGCGAGGAAGCACCGGGAGTCGGCGCGATCAGGATTCCGACCTCGTCCGACTTCCGCAGAGCCTGTCGTGTCACGCTGACGGACATTCCGGACTAGCGGGCGAAGCCGCTGTCGATCCACGCTTGGAAGCGCTGCACGCGGTCGGGCGGCCAAGCTCCGTAACACGGCATCGTGCCCTCCGCCAGCCGCTCGTAGATGCGCTCCGCGTTTGCGCATACGTCGTCGTAGGACGACAAGTCGAAGCGCGAAGACATTGCGCCTACGTCGCGCTCGTTGAAGAGCGGGCGGATGTCCCGCGCGAACGTGACCGGCTGATCCATCGAACTTCCTCCTCTGGCGCAGTGGGCAGGGTGCTGCCGTTCTCTGCGGAGAGGATCCTCAACGCCGGCTCTCTTTCGAATCCGCCGAGGCGCCAGCCTCGGGCGCCAGTCGCGTCCGGGGAAAGGTCGGGGCATCACGTAGCGATCCGGCTAAGCATCCGCACCCTGTGTGCTTTCGCGTGGTGTCGTAGACTCCCGTCGTGGTCGTGGCGCGGACGACCGACCTCCAGGCTCGATGTGAGCTTCTGAGATCGCTGCACCGCCGCGGGGACCCGCTTCTGCTTCCGAACGCGTGGGACGTGGCAACGGCGAAAGCCGTTGTTGCGGCCGGGTACCCGGTGGTCGCCACCACCAGCTGGGGCGTGGCCGCGTCGCTCGGCTATGACGACGAGGAGCGTGCGCCGGCCGATGAAATGATCGCCGCGGCCGCGCGTATCGCCAAGAGCGTAAAGGTACCCGTGACCGTCGACGCCGAAGCCGGGTACGGGATGCAACCGGACGAGCTGGTCGCTGCGCTGCATGACGCCGGGGTCGCCGGCTGCAACCTCGAAGACACTGAATGGCCTGCCAGGAGCCTCCACGATCCCGACCGGCACGCGGATTGGCTCGCGGCGGTCCGGGAGGCCGCGTCAGCCGCGGGCTACCCGTTGGTGATCAACGCTCGGATCGACGCCTTCTTTCATCCTTTCCTCGCCGACGAGGGCGGCTCGCAGGAGGCGTTCGTCACCGAGGCGGTACGGCGTGCAAACGTATACCTCGAAGCCGGCGTCGATTGCGTCTACCCGATCTGCTTGTGGGAGACGAACGCGATACGCCGCTTCATGTCCGAAGTCTCCGGGCTGGTGAACATCACGCGGGAACCCCAGGCGCCGTCGATCGCGGAGCTGTCAGCACTCGGCGTGGCCCGCGTGAGTTGGGGGCCGCTCCTGCAGTGGGACGCGCTGGCTCGCTTCCAGCAACAGCTCGCTTCGCTTCGGGACTGACTCGTCAGCTCGTCTCCGGAGCGAGGACCTCGCCATCTCCCCGGGAGAGCGAGGGCGACATGACGACGTGTGGCGCAGAACGGCAGAGCAACCAGTAGGTCGATCCGCCGAAGACGATCGAGGCCAGCCACGAAAGGTCCAGTCCGTTGGTGGCGCGCGCGATCGGGCCCTGAAACGCCGAGACGCTGCCGTACTCAAACGCCCATCCCGCTACAAGCCCGACCAGGAGCGCCGCGAGCGATCGCCAGCGAAGATCACCGTAGCGGGACGTCTCTGCGGAGGCGTAGAGCGCGGGTGTGTCGAGCTCCCCCCGGTTGAGAACGAAGAAGTCGATGGCTGCGATCACGCCCCATGAGGCGGTCCAGATCGCGAACGAGCTCATGTAGTTGGTGAACGAGGAGGCGAACCCCGAGGAAGCCAGAAACCCGACTAGGACGGCGCTCGCGATCACACCGGTGATGACGCTCCCCACCCACCGCCTGAGCTTGATCCCGCCAGCAAGCCAGCAAAGCGGTGCGGAGTAGACGCACTGGATGTTCCCCGCGACGGCGCCGTGCATGATCACGAGGAGCACCGGAATCGTCATCACCCCGAACAGCGATGCGACGAGTTCGGCGGGGTCGCTGTTCGTCGAGCTGCTGGCCATCGCGGCGCCGAGCACGCCAAGCCAGGTCAGCGGGATGAACGTGCCGGCCGCGGATGCCCAGTACACGCGCTTGTCGGTGAGCTCACGGCGCGTGAACCGGGAGTAGTCGGACGCCCAGGGCGCCCAGCCGAAGCCCAGGCCGATCCCCACCGCAGTCATCACCTGCGTGGCGGCGACGATCAATCTGGTGCCGTGGACGGTCGAGTGGTTCCACACGACGTGTCCCTTGCTGAACGCCAGCACGGTCATCACCGCCATCACCCCGCCCAGCACCGGAACGGTCCATTTCTCGAAGGTGCGGATCGCGTAGAAGCCGAGCGTCCCGATGACCAGCTGGGCGATCATGATCGCTGCGGCGACGCAGTACTTGGTGAGGTGGTCGTCGGGGAGTCCGAGCTCGTGCAGGCAGTACGTGGCGAGGTCGAGGACGACGTACGTGTACAGGCCGATCCAGGCCAGGGTGACGAGGCCGTTGATGATCGACGGCGCGTTGTTGCCTCTGCGCCCGAACGCGGCTCGGCTGAGGGCGAACTGCGAGACACCGGTCCGTTTGCCCATGAGGGCGAAGGCGCCGAAGATGAGCGCGCCCACGGCCTGCCCTAGCACCATGATCACGATCGACTGGATCAGGCTCAGGCCGAGCTGAGGCCCGATCGCTCCGGCTATCCAGTAGAGCGGCGCGATGTTGGCGCCGACCCAGATCCAGAACTGCTGCCAGGCGGTTGAGTCCCGGTCGGCGGTCGCTATCGGCTCGATTCCGTGCTGATCGACCGAGACCGCTCTGTCGAACTCTGAGATCACCCCCGGTCCGGATGCCGAGATCCCACTCGCCTCCCGAAGAACTCGTCGGCCATCGTGACCTTCACCGACGGTGACAACCGCCTTGTCCGCCGTCTGGTGTCGGGAGGTTAGTGGACGATGCGGTACCCGGCCAGCCGCTCCGCGGTCGAGGCGACGACGTGACCCGCTGACGGCGCCTAGGTTGACTGCAGCCGGCTCGCAGGAAGGCGGCTCAGCTGGTTGCGGGAGGTGATCTCGAGCTTCAGGAAGACCTTGCGGAGGTGGTACTGGACGGTGCGAGGGCTGAGGAACAGTTGCGCGCCGATCTCGGGATTGGAGAGACCGTCGCTTGCCAGACGCGCGATGTGCGCCTCCTGAGGCGTGAGCACGCCGCGCGTGTCGTCGGTGCGCCTCCGCGCCGTCTCTCCCGTCGCAACGAGCTCGTGATTGGCGCGCTCGGCGAACCCCTTTGCGCCGATGTCTCGGAACGTCTCGTGCGCTGCTCGGAGCTGCTCGCGCGCGTCGACGCGCCGATTCTCACGACGGAGCCATTCACCGTACTGGAGGCGGATCCGGGCGAGATGAACAACGCCGCGACTGCGCGCGAGCCGCTCGACCGCCTCCCGGTACAGGGGTTCCGCATCCTGCCCATCGGTCAGCAGCGCGCGTGAGCCCGCCTCGATGCCGAGCGCCCAGTCGGTGCCGCTTGCCTGCGTCCGTTCGCTCAGGCGGTCGAGCGCGAGCGCGCCCTCGTCGCGCCGGCCGACCCGCACGGCGGCCTCGATCAGCTCGACGAGGGCCGACCCGAACGTGATGACGTCTTCGTACTCGCAGGCCTGCTGTGCGGCGGCGAGCGCCTCCCCGTAGAGACCGTTGCCGTTGTGCAGAAGCGCCGTGTTCGAAAGGAACATCGCGAGGGTCAATCCCTCGCCCCGCGCCATCACACCCTGCATGTAGTTGTCGGCAATCGCCTGGATCTCATCGCGGTTGCCACTCCAGGCGGTGTGCATTCCGTACCCGTACTTGAGCGGCGGGATGCCGGTCGCCTCCGTGATCACGTCGATCTCTTCGATCAAAACGCGCGCTTCGTCGAACGCCCCGGAATGGACATGGAACGCAGCGAGGAAGTTGGCCATGCCCGGCAGCAGCGTCAGCGTGCCGGTGTCGCGCGCCACGCGTTCCCCGCGCGTCGCGAGCAGCTGCCACAGCTCCTCGTCCCACAGATCGATCGTCAGACGACACGCCAGCCAGAGCCAGCGAACATCCGTCGCCGTCGGCGCGTCCACGTGGCGGAACGCGTCGAGTGCCTCCCGGAGCGGCGGCACTCCGGCTGCGTAGCCGTCGGTGAACCTGGTCGCGAGGCCGTCGAGGAGCAGGTCGAGGGCCCGTGGTGACTGCTGCGCGGGCGGCGCAGCACGCCCGGCCTCGGCGGCTTCGCGGAGATCCGGGTTTTCGCCGAGGCGGCCCGCGGAGATGGCCGCCGCAATCGCCTCCAGGTGGGTCTCGCGAGCCATCGCGGCATCGAGGCGTTCGAGACGGCGGGCGGCATCGAGCAGGAGGCGGGGAGCTTCGCTGCCGCGGGTGCGTTCGAACGCGATCTCCGCGCGCAGTCTCTCCAGACGGGCACGCTGAAGCTCGCCGAGCGGGGAAAGCTCGGCCGTCGCGAGCAACTCGAGCGCGGCCTCCGCCGCTCCGGCGTCGAACTTTGCATGCGCGGCCGCAAGGGCACGCCGACCCCTCTCCGCCGGCGTCGGGGTCAGCTCTGCCGCCTGGGCCAGGAAAGCTGCCGCCGCCGCCGCTCCGCCCTGGGCTCGCGCGCGGTCGGCCGAGCGCTCCAACTCGGCCGCCACCGCCTCGTCGACCCCGACCGCCGCCTGGGCGCGGTGCCAGACGAGACGATCGGAATCGGTCTCGGGATCCATCGCGTTCGCCAACGCCCGATGCGCGGCTCTCCGCTCGGACGGGGTGGCTCCCCGGTAGACGGCCGACCGGACCAGCGGATGCCGGAAGCGGGCACGACTCCGGATCTCGACCAGCTCGCCGTCTTCCGCGGGGGCGAGCGAGCTCTTGTCGACGCCGAGCTCGTGTGCGGCGCGCCAGAGGAGCATCGCGTCACCGGTCGGCTCGGCTGCGGCTAGGAGCAGCAGTCGCCGCGTCGCCTCGGGCAGTTCGTTGGCCCGGCGGAGATAGTGGTCTTCGAGGTGGCGCGTGAGGTTCGTCGTGGCGAGAAGCCCGAAGCCGTCCGCCAGTTCCGTCGCGCTCAGGTTTCGGGGGAGATCGAGCAACGCAAGCGGATTGCCCCGGGTCTCTCCGACGATCCGGTCGCGGACGCGGTCGTCGAGCCGCCCCGGGGCGGCTCGCATGAGCAGAGTGCGCGCATCCGCTTCGGGCAGACCAGGCACCAGGAGCTCGGTCAGCCCGTCGAAGTCCTGCCGGCTGTTCGGGTCACGAACGGCGACCACCATGGCCACCGATTCCGCCAGGAGCCGCCGCGCGACGAAACCGAGGACCATTCCGGAGGCCGCGTCGAGCCATTGCGCGTCCTCCACCAGGCAGAGCAGGGGGCGCGCCTCGGCCGCGGCCGAGAGCAGCCCGAGCACGGCGAGCCCGACGAGGAACCGCTCCGGCACCTCGCCTGCGGCGAGACCCAGGGCGACGGCCAGCGCGTCGCCCTGCGGCGGCGGCAAACCATGGAGATTTTCGAGCATCTCCGGTGCGCGGAGCTGATGGATCCCGGCGAACGGAAGCTCCATCTCGGCCTCCGAGCCCGTGACCTGCACAACCAGGAACCCCGAGGCCTGACTCGCGGCGTAGCGGAGCAACGCCGTCTTGCCGATGCCGGCTTCGCCTCGGATGACCACGACGGCGCTCTGACCGTCGTGCACGGTTGCGAGCATCCGATCGAGGCTCCTGCACTCGTCACGCCGATCAAGAAATGTTGGCGCGAGACTGACCATCGCTCATGCAAACGCTAACCGACCTGGGGCGACTCCTACCGCGCCTCGAATGGCGCGAGAAAGCAGGGCGTCAACCCCGCCCGTCTCGTCGATCACGCAGACGCGGAAGCCGTCGGCGTTCAGTAAGAAGAACTTCCGTCGGCAGGTCGGTCGGGCAGCTGCGCCGCCCACCATTCGAGCGGGACGATCCGCATCGCGAGCTTGAAGGAGCTTCGATCGAGCGATTCCGCGAGCTGTGCGATGGCCACCAGATTGTCGCGCAGCCACTCCTCCTCGATGGGCCCGCTCGCTTGAGTGGCAGGACTGAGACGGCTGAGCCTCGGCCGATTCAGATGCTCTTCGAGGGGGTCAGACTCGTCCAGGACGCTGCCCCACCAGTAGAGACGGCTGTAGAGCTCGACGTGGCGGTCGACAATTTCCGCGTACGCGCCCGAGTTGACCATCACGCCCGCCCAGCGTCCGAGCACCTCCTGGCCGTGGGCGCGCAGCCTGGCGATCAGCCGGTGGAGGTGGTCGCGCCGCTCGGCGCTCGCGAGCATCTCGCCCACCGCGGCAGCAAGACGCGGCGTGTCGAGCATCGTCTCGGAAGCCGCTGCGAGTGCTCCGCCTTCGAGTTCTCCGTCCGGGGCGAGCCCGGCGAGCTCGAGCAGACCTGTCCATACGAGTCGAGCCGTGTGGACAAAGTCGAACAGCGAGTATTGCGCGAGCACGGCCCAGCGCTCTCGCTGCCGACGCTCGAGGATTTCGTTGAGCACGGCGACGGTCACCGCGACGACGATCAGGCTCGCGACGAGACTTGTGAACAGCGCATGCCGCGACCAGAAACCGTCGTTCGCGAGGTCCCAGGCGACGGCGCCCGTAAGGACGAGAACACTGAGACCGCCGATGATCCGGGTCGCGCGCACGTACGTCCGCGGCGAGTCGGAGCGGCGCGGGCCGACGGTGCGACGAGCCATTCCTGTCGAGCCTATTTCTTGCGGCGGCGCGAAGGGCTGCGTGGCTCACTCTCGGTCATGTCTCACCGTGAGCGCGAGGGGTTCACGATCAGTCCTGGACTGTCACGACGATCTCGGTCGTGACGCCGGTGACCTCTGGCGCGGTCCGGGCCGCATCGATCGCCGCTTGCAGAGCCGCCAACGACCGCACGCGGCCAGCGAGATGAGCGGTGCCGTCATCCATCGTCACGCGGATCGAGCGGGCATCGTCATCCGCCACCGTCGCGACGGCCTCCTGGATGAGCCGCTCAAGCTCAGTAGTGATGGGGTTGGTCTCCGGCTCGACCTCGATCAGGTTGTCCACGGCCCGCACGCCCGCGAGCTGACGAGCTGCGTTCTCGACCTCGGCTCGCTCGGATTCAGCCGAAACCATTCCGTGGAGGATCACGCGCCCATCGCGAACCTGTACCCCGACCGAATCGGGGCTGTGTGGCCGCTGGCCTCGGAGACGGGCGATCGTCTCGGCGATCTCGTCGTCGGCACGCACGTGCAGCGAGACCGGTCTGACGACGATGTCATCGGCGACAGCTCGTACTGACGTGATGCGCTCGGCTGCTCGTACCGCGGCGTGCTTCTCGTGATTCCCCGAGACGTGGCCGCCGAGCGTGACAGCCCCGTCTACGGCCGTCACCCAGATGTGCGTGGCGTCGCCCTCGGGGTTGCGCTCCAGTTCCTTGACCCGGTGTCGCGAAGGACGGTGTCGCTCACGAGCGGCTTCATCGATTCCACCTCGTCTTCGCGCCCACTAGTCGTCGAACGGATCGTCTGCGAACGGGTCATCGGGACCGCCGGGCCCGAGAAACTGGTGACGCTTCGTGCGACGGATTTCCTCGGCGGGATCGTTCGCGAGGAACAGTGCCATCCACACGAACCACACGAGACCGAGTGGGATCAATGCGACGAGAAGCGGCGAGAGCGGATCCATTCCTGCCTCCTTTGTAGGCTCGGCCCCGGTCGGTGCCGAGCGGTGCGGCCAAGGATCCCGCCGCGCCGCAGGGTTCGCATCCGCCGAGGCGCCAGCGCTGGTCGCCAGTCGCCCGAGCCCCCCGGAGGACTAGATGACCTTGAAGACGCCGCGCACCCGGCGCTTGCGTGGCCAGGGCGGCAGGCTGGCCGCCGAGTGATGCGGGCCAGGCGAGTTACGTGGGCAAGCGGCGGTTGCCGGCCGTCCCGACGGTAGTCGGGCTTGGCCGCAACCACGTCGCCGGCTGGCCCCCTCAAGACTGGCGATTCAGGCTGGCGTATCGGCGGATTCGACAGAACCTCGAGCGGCGCGATCCTCGCAGCGGTCAGCAGCCGTCATCACCGACACAAAGGAGTTGAAGATGGCCATCACCACCGCAACACGCGTCGTGCTCGAGCGAGCGTCACAGGAGTTCGTCGAGGCAACCTCCACACCGCCGTTCTTGTGGGAGCTCACCCCTGCCGAGGCGCGCAAGGTGCTCGACGATGTCCAGGCGGCCCCGATCGACAAGCTGCCGGTCGAGGACCGCTGGATCACCGTTCCCGCCCAGGTGGGCGACGTTCGCGTGCGCATCGTGACGCCGCCGGACGTCACGGAGACGCTGCCGGCGATCCTCTACATGCACGGCGGCGGCTGGGTCCTGGGAAACGCGGACACGCACGACCGGCTCGTCCGCGAGCTCGCCGTCGGTGTGGGTGCTGCCGTCGTCTTCGTCGAGTACGACCGCTCGCCGGAAGCCCACTATCCGGTCGCCATCGAGCAGGGCTATGCCACGGCCCAGTGGATCGTCCGCGAGGGAGCCGAAAACGGGCTCGATCCGGAGCGGATGGCTGTTGCCGGCGAGTCGGTCGGCGGCTGCATGACCGCCGCACTTGCGCTCATGGCCGGCGATCGTGGCGATGTGAGCTTCGTGCAGCAGTCGATGTGGTACCCGGTCACCGACGCCGCCATGGACACCGGTTCGTACGACCAGTTCGCGGAGGGGTACTACCTCACTGCGAAAGGGATGGCGTGGTTCTGGGACTGCTACCTGCCCGATGTCGAGCGGCGGGTGGAGCCATACGCGTCACCGCTGCGCGCGAGCGACGACCAGTTGGCCGGTCTCCCGCCCGCATTCTTGCTAGTCGACGAGGCCGATGTGCTCCGCGACGAGGGCGAGGCCTATGCGGGCCGCCTCCGCGCTGCCGGAGTCGAGGTCACGACCGTCCGCTACGACGGCATCACGCACGACTTCATGATGCTCAACCCGCTGAGCGGCACGCATGCCACGCGCGCGGCAGTCGCCCAGGCCATCTCGATCCTCCGGCAGGCGCTGCACGGCGTCTCAGAGTAGGGGTTCGCGCCGTCCACTCGAAACCGGCCAGCTTGTCCGGCCCGCGCTCGCTGCGGGCTGGACAAGCTGGCCGATAGGCCGATGAATCCACTGAACCCGCATCCCTCCACCGGGAAAGCCACCGCCGCCGAAGCGCAGGAGCGGCCGAAGCGGTGGATTCGGCTCCGGCGGCCGTCACATCCATTCAGGCGGCCGCGGACGAGGTGCGGCTGCTTCACCGCCTCGAGCGAGCGGGCGAAAGCGAGTGGACACCATGGATCGCCGTGGCTGGGCTGATCGTGTTCCTCGTAGCGTTCGGACTGCTCATGTTCGGAATCGTCGAACTCTCATCCCACCTGCTGGCGAGTGCGCCCCTTGTGGCCTGAGCCATGGAGACCGTCGTGAGCAGCCTGTCCATCCGCGCTATCGCCGCGCCGCCCGAGATTGCGTCCGGCTCGCTTGCGCTAATCGCGGCCTGCGGCCAGCTCCGGAGTGCGCTGGCCGCCTTCGGGATCGACGATCGCGTCGTATCTGTCGAGGGGACAGACGGACCCGGCTTGCGCCTCGTCTGGTGCCTGCCCGGTGAGAGCCGCGGCGAACTCCTCTGGGTTGCTTCGGTCGAAGCAGCCGAGGATGGCGGATCGCTGCTCTCCGTCTCGCTGCGCGTCGGCGCGAGCGACACCGACTCGGGGAAGCGCTTGCTTGCAGCCTGGCATCTGCTCGCGCCGCTAGTCGACGACGAGACGCGGCGTATCCTCAGCCGCGTCGCCGCGAACGCCGAACAGTTGAGCGAGGACTTGGTCGCCGCGCCAGCCGCGGCCGCGTGAGGGCGGGCCCGAGTCACGCTGCTTCTCGAACGCCACGGCGCTCGAGGCCACCGCATCCTCGGACTGGTCGATGATCCGCAGGACTACATGCTGATCATCGAATTCGCGTCACTCGGCGGTGCCCGAGGCTTCACGCAAGAGCCCCTTTTTCCCGCGCGTGATCGATGCCGCCGGGGTCGAGGGCGGCGGGCACCATGTTGAGTACGTCGAGGAGTTTCGTGAACAGCTGGAAGGCGTCGACTACGACTGGTAGCTACGCCGTCATGGCCACGCGATCGACCTCAGCATCGGACCGGCGGCGGGCTAGCTCACGCCGATGACGTGGTTGTCGGAGCATCAGCCTGAGTGGGCGCATTCCTGTGCGGGCGGTACGCACTGCAGTTGGCGGGGCGTGTGGGCGGCGGTCCGGGCGATCGCGCATCCGGAGCGGCAGACGTGGACGTTGCTCGCGACGATCCTCGGGTCGTCGATGGCGTTCATCGACGCGTCAGTCGTGAACGTCGCGCTGCCGACGATCGGCCGCGACCTCGGCCTTGGGCTCGTCGGTAGGCAGTGGGTGTTCCTCTCGTACTCGCTGGCGCTGGCGTCGTTCTACCTCGTCGGCGGTGCCGCGGGTGACCGCTACGGCCACCGGCGCACGTTCCTCTGGGGCGTCTCCGGCTTCGCGGTCGCCTCGGTTCTCGCCGGTGCAGCGCCGGACGGCGGCTTCCTGATCGGCGCGAGAGCGCTGCAGGGGGTCGCGGGGGCTTTCCTGACGACCGGGAGTCTGTCGACGCTGCGCGCGGCGTACGGCTCGGAGAGCGGCCGGGCGCTCGGCCTGTGGACGGCCTGGACGGGGATCACCTCGGTCGTGGGGCCGCCTCTTGGTGCGGTGTTGACCGAGTACGCGTCGTGGCGGCTGATCTTCTTCGTGAACCCTCCGCTTGCGGTCGTCGTCTACGTGTGCGCGCGCCGCGGCGTCGACGACGATCCGGTCCCGACGGCGGTGCGACGCCCGTTCGACGTGGCGGGCTCGGTCTGGGTGGCAGTCGGCCTCGCGTCGCTCACCTACGCGCTCGTCGAGTGGAGGTCGGACGGAGCCGCCGGCGTCGCGTGGGCGCTCGTTCTCGGGTTGGTCAGCCTCGCCGCGTTCGTCGTCCGTGAGCTGAGAAGCGCGAACCCGATCCTGCGGCTCTCGCTGTTCCGCGGGCGCAACTTCTCGGCGGCCAACCTCGAGACGCTCTTCGTCTACGGGGCGATCGGCGGCGCCGGCTTCTATCTCGCGCTCTACCTGCAGACCGTGATCGGCTACTCGCCACTCGAGGCGAGCGTCGTGCTGCTTCCCGTCAGCGCCGTGATGCTCATCCTCTCCGGGATGTTCGGGCGGCTGGCAGACAGGCACGGACCGAGGCTCTACCTGTCTGTCGGGCCGGTGTTGATCGCACTGGCGATGATGCTCTGGAGCCGGGTCTCGAACCGCTCGAGCTGGTGGGAGCTCGCGCTCGGAGTCGCGGTCTACTCGCTCGGGCTCGCGGTCACCGTCGCGCCGATCACCGCAACGGCCCTCTCGTCCGTCCCGCCGGGGCTTGCTGGGACCGCGAGCGGTGTGAACAACACGCTCTCACGGGTCGGCAGCCTGCTCGCCGTCGCCGTGATGGGCGTGCTGATCAGCACCGTCTACACCTCGAACGCTCCGCATTCGGCCTTCCGTCCCCTGACCGGCGCTCCGCCGACGGTGCTCGCGCGGAGCGCGTCGGTCGACGCCTGGCGCGCAGCCATGCTCCTCGCAGCCGCGTTCGCGCTCGCAGGCGGGCTCGTCGCCGCGCTCCGAGTCTCCAACACCGAGGCCCTGACGGGCAACCCCGCGGACGAAGGCGCCGCACCCGCACCTATAGCCGTGAGATGACTGATGCTGTCAGCGAAGGGAGGCAAGAGAGCGCCGCTGATCATGACGTTGCGTGATCTGCGCCGGCTGGCCGAACAGGGTGTGGGGATTCGCCCAGCCTCCTCTCTAGCCACCTTCTCCGTGGTTGCGCGGTGAGGCTTCCTATTGTGGCGGGACGTCAACGGCCAAAGCCGAGCAAGGGGACGCACAGGGGGTGCTGATGAGCAAGCACGAGATCGTTCGAGTACTTCGGAATGCAGGACTCCCGGAGGTAGCGGAAGAGGCCGAACGGTCGCTACCCGAGGAGGTCGACCTCGAACGCGTGGCGGAGTTTGGCGCGCGTTACGGCATTACCAGAGACAAGTTGATCAGCTGGATGGGCGGCAGTCCCTAAGGCCTTTGACGGAAGACAGGGTGATCGTCCCACGCGGCGCCGACGACTCTCGCAGCTTGATCAAGAACTTCGCCGCACTTGACGTCAATCGTCGTCCTTGGCGGGCGAGGCGGCAGGGCGAGAGCAGCTGTGCCGGATCGTCGCGACGCTCGCGGCGACGGTGGCTCAGGGCCAGATTGTTGTGTCGTTCATGATGATCCATCCTTCGCTCCCGGGTGCGTGCCCGCAGCGTGATGTGGGCCGAGCTGTCATCACTCGCGCAGCGACCGCCTGATCGCGTCGACCACGCGCAGGCTGAGCGCAGCCACCGTCAGCGTCGGGTTGGCGGTCCCAACGGTGGGGAAGACCGCGGTGCCGAGAACGAAGCAGTTCGGATGACCGTGGACGCGCAACTGGTCATCGACGACCGACGTTCGCTGGTCACGACCCATGCGGCAGGTCCCCATGACGTGTCCGGCACCCTGCGGGCCATCCCAGTGATGGATGTCCGAGGCGGAGAGCCCACGACGTCGCTGGCGCGCGAGTCGATCGGATTGCCGCCGCCGCAGGCGCGAACAAGCGCCTCATCTACGACTATTTCGGTGATAAGGACGGCCTGTTCGATGGGGTGCTCGACCGTTACACGGAGGACGCAGTCGGCGCGGTACCGATCGACGCCGACGACCTCCCGGCCTACGCCGGCCGCCTCCTCGACTACCACTGCGACCACCCCGATCTGCTCCGCCTCGTGACCTGGGCGCGCGCCTCGAAGGCAGAACGACCGCGTCGGCGCAGGAGCAGCGACGGGCCTCCTATCGGCGCCGGGCTGCTGCGATCGAGGACGCGCAGCGTGCCGGCACCGTCACGAGCGCCCTTACCGGCTCACAGCTCCTGGACCTGATCGAGAGCCTCGCCGTCGGCTGGACTGCTGCCGCGCGCGGCGTGCTCGCGACGCCGCGACAGCTGAAGGCCGAGCATGCCGCTCAGCGGCAGGCGATCGCCGAGGCGGTGCGTCGGATCGTCGAACCGGGGTAGCCCTGGTTGGCGACCGGGTGCTCGCGGGTCAGTATCCCGTCATGGAGTCGTCGGTCGAGCTTCGGCAGCTTCGGTATTTCGTGGCGGTGGCGGAGGAGTTGCATTTCGGTCGTGCGGCGGTGCGGTTGCATATGTCCCAGTCGCCGCTGTCGCGGGCGATTCGTGAGCTCGAGCGCGAGTTGGGGCTCGTGTTGTTCGTGCGTACGACGCGTCGTGTCGAGCTGACCCCGGCGGGGTCGCTGTTGCTCGAGCGTTCGCGGCGGGCGCTGGCCGAGATCGACCGTGCGATCGCCGACGCGCAACGAGCGTCGCTCCCCGACGAAGCGGTGCTCACGCTGGGTTACGGGCCATTCAGCCGGCCCGTGGCGGTATCGATCGGCGATACGCTGGCGCGGCACCATGGCGAGCTGACGGTTCGTTTCGACGAAGGTGTCACGCCGGAGATGTTGCGGCGGGTGGCGCGGCACGAGCTCGCGGCGGCAGTCGTGATGGAGTCGCCGACGGCGGCGCGGCAGCACGGCGTCCGTATCGACACGCTCCGGGACGAGCCGTTGCTCGCGGCGCTTCCGGAGTCGCATCGGTACGCCCGGGCGGAGGCCATTCCGCTCGAGGCGTTCGTTGCGGAGGTGGTGATGTTGCCGACGGAGCCGCCCGGTCAGCTGTTCAACGCCTGGTTTCGCACGGTCGTCCGCGCAGCCGGCTTCGAGTTGAGCCGCACCGTGCAGACGATGAGCGCACCGTGGGATCGACGCATGCTGCCCGTTACGAGCGGCGAGGCGGTTTCGCAGTTCGTCGGCGAGTGGGCCGCCGACGCGCCGGGAGTCGCCGGGGTGCCGTTCGATCCGCCGCTGACCTTTCCAATGGATCTCGCCTCCTGCTGGCCCGCGACCGATCAGGTCGAGGCGTTGGTCGAGGCGGCGCTGCGTGCGCGAGACGCAGCAGGCTGGCTGACGCAGCGCCGGCCGCGGACCGAGCTACCACAGGATTGAGCCGCAGCGGGTCCGGGTCGCGTCCAGAATCGGTCTTTCTTGAAAGCACGCCGATACGTAAGCTCGCCGACGTCAACGAACGGGAGGCGGCTGTGACCGAGAACGGACGGATCCCATTGCTGCTGATCCACGGCGCCTGGCTGTCGGCGCGAAGCTGGGAGAACTACATCGACTACTTCGCCAAGCGCGGCTTCGCGGTGTCCGCGCCGGAGTGGCCGCGCAAGCACGGCGACGTCGAGGAGATGCGCGAGACGTCCGAGGAATCAGCCGGTCTCGGGGTGCAGGAGATCGTCGACCACTACGCGACGCTGATCGGAGAGCTCGCCCAGCCGCCGGTGCTGATCGGACATTCGTACGGCGGCCTGTTCGTCGAGCTGCTCCTCGACCGCGGCCTCGGCCGCGCCGGTGTGGCGATGAGCCCGGCGCCGGCGAAGGGCATCCTCGCGCTGCCGTTCTCGACGTTGAAGGCGGGCGCGCCGGCGCTCGCCCACCCCTCGAAGTGGCACGGCGTCGTCACGCTCACGCCCGAGGAGTTCACCTACGCGTTCGTGAACACGTTCCCGCCTGAGGACGCTGCGGCCGCCTACGAGCGCTACGCCGTCCCGGAGACGGGGCAGATCTTCTACGAGGCCGGTTTCGCGAACTTCCACTTGCATCCGCCGACCGAGGTGCACTTCAAGAACGCCGAGCGTGCGCCGCTGCTGATCGTCGGCGCGACCGAGGATCACACCGTCCCCGCCTCGCTCGCGAAGGCCGCGTACAAGCGCTACGAGAAGTCGACGGCGAAGACCGACTATCTCGAGTTCGAGGGACGGCCGCACCTCCATATGGCCGCGTCGGACTGGCAGGAGGTCGCGCAGGCGATCGACAGCTGGCTCGACGGCATCCTCGACGCGCCGCTCGCCGGGGCGCCGCAGGCGACGGCGTAGACCATCGTGGATCTCGAGCTCGATGGCAAGGTCGCGGTCGTCACCGGCGCCAGTAAGGGCATCGGCCTCGCCGTCGTCCGCACGCTCGCCGGCGAAGGCATGCACGTCATTGGAGGCGCGCGCACGGTCGAGTCCCTCGAAGACATCGATGGCGTCACCGCCCTCGGGGTCGATCTCGTCGATCCCGCCGGCTCCGCACGCCTCGTCAACACGGCCGTCGAGCAGCACGGCCGGATCGACGTGCTCGTCAACAACGTCGGCGGCGTCAAGTTGCGGCTGAACGGATTCCTCGCCGTCAGCGACGACGACTTCGAAGCCTCGTTCCAGCTGAACTTCTTCGCCGCACTCCGCGCCACTCGCGCCGCCGTCGGCGCAATGCTCGACCAGGGAGGCGGCACGATCGTCAACGTCGCCTCGGTCAACTCCTTCTTCCACCCCGACGGCCTCGTCGTCGACTACGGCGCCGCAAAAGCCGCACTGCTCAACGTCG
>Ga0070741_10007139_pt1 | contig 23398 bp, 19 predicted proteins | sample Coa_R1_4_FD_66440 | JGI IMG/M metagenome (GOLD analysis project Ga0070741, IMG submission 66440) | Surface soil microbial communities from Centralia Pennsylvania, which are recovering from an underground coalmine fire - Coalmine... | ecosystem: Environmental > Terrestrial > Soil > Unclassified ...
GAAGCCCGTCGGGAATCAAAACTGGGCTGCTAGACTAAAGATTCAGGAGGCGCTCGTTGCGCGACGTGTACATCCTTTCGGCGGTGCGTACCCCGATCGGCAAGTTCGGCGGATCTCTGTCAACTCTCAGCGCCGCTGACATGGGCGTGGCTGCCGCCAAAGCCGCTATGGACCGGGCCGGAATTCAGCCTCAGCAGGTGGAAGAAACAATTTTCGGCAACGCCCGGCAGGCGGGTGGCGGCCCCAATCCCGCGCGCCAGATTTCCGTTCGCAGTGGCGTTCCCCAGGAGGTCCCCGCCTACACTGTCAATAAAGCCTGTGCGTCCGGGATGAAGACAATCGGGCTCGGCTTTCAGGAAATCGCCACCGGGAACCTGGATTGCGTCCTCGCCGGCGGTGCCGAGTCGATGTCCCGCTTACCGTATTACCTCGAGGGTGCCCGCTGGGGACTCCGCATGGGCCACCAGGAGCTTGTGGATGGTATGTATCGCGATGGTTTCTTCTGTCCACTTTCAAAAATGGTGATGGGCGAAACTGCCGAACTCCTCGCCGGCCAGTACAAGATCTCTCGGGAAGAGCAGGACCAGTTCGCGCTGTGTTCGCAGCAGCGGGCCGCCGCTGCGATCGCCTCCGGCCGTTTTGACAGCGAAATCACTCCTGTCACCATCAAGACGCGAAAGGGCACCACTGTCTTTGCGCGTGACGAGCATCCTTTTCCTGACGCCAGCCTGGAGAAAATGGCTAAGCTCGCCCCGGTATTCTCCAAGACCGGAACTATCACCGCGGGCAACTCGTCTGGGATCACCGACGGCGCGGCGGCCATCGTGCTGGCAAGCGAAGACTTTGTTAAGAAGAACAATCTGAAGCCGCTGGCCCGCGTAACAGCGTCAACTTCGGCTGGCGTCGATCCCCGCATCATGGGCATTGGTCCCGTCCCCGCGGTTCGAAAAATGGAGCAAAAGCATCAGCTCAAGCTGTCCGACTTCGACCTGGTCGAGCTAAACGAGGCCTTTGCCGCACAGGTGCTTGCCTGCGACCGCGATCTGCACTTCGATCGTGGTCGGCTCAACGTCAATGGCGGCGCAATCGCCTTGGGCCATCCCATCGGCTGCACAGGTACGCGCATTACGGTGACGCTGCTGCATGAAATGCTCAAACGCAAAGCTCGGCGTGGACTCGCCACCCTATGCGTCAGCGGTGGAATGGGAATGGCGCTGGCGCTCGAGAACGTCGCAGGCTGAATTCGATTTGGTGCCGCTTTCGCCTGTGTCTTGCGCGGGGATCCGCAAAATGCAGTAATCACCCAGCCCTTTACGCGTTGCGACCGTAGTTTTTGTGCAGAATGCCAATCAGGATGATCAGAAACGCGAACAGGCGAACCAGGTAGATCACCGGCTTGCCTTCATTTGGGTGGGCGAGAAAAAGTGTGCCCGTACGGTTTACCCCCTCGATCAAAAAGGCGACACAGAAGGCCAGGAACAGCGAATCATGGGTGCGCTTCCAGAATTTCAGAAAGAAAAGGCTCGCACTCAGAGACGACACCGCGATCACGCCCAGGAGAAATGCTTCAATTGTCATGCCTCTCCCTCCCAGATCAGTCCGTACATGAGCACGATCATGGCAATGGCAGCCGCTAGCAATCGCCATCTGTACAGGTCCACCTGCGGGAGCAGCACCAGGTCGACGAACACGAGCAGGTTTGAGATGGTGAGACCGAAGAAGCACACCGCGCTCCACAACAGCAGTTTCGCCCGGCTTCGGAAATAGCCCCGCAGCAGGAGCACACTGCAAAGCAGCGTGGTAACAGCCCCCAGCATGTATACGGCTGCTCCCATTACTCTCTCTCCTTGTCGCGAGTGAAACGAAAAGCGCGGGCAAACTCCCTCATGGCCGTTGGGGCTTTCGCGTGGATCATTCGCGTCAATCGGATCAGCTCCCGCCGATAGGTTAGGTCGACCTGGGTTAACAGGGCGTCCCGCTCTGCGTTGGAATTGTAGATGTAGCCCGAGGTGCTCGGACATTCGATCGCCAGGTTGCGCTGCACCAGATCTCGCAAGATTCGTTCGGCCAACTCCTTGCGAAGATACAGAGCGTCCGCCATTTCTTCGCAGGACCACTGCCTGGGCCGCTTGTTCCACAACAACAGGAGTGCCTCGAGGTGCGGGACGGTGTCGATTTGTTCCAGGATGAAACCGTCAACCCGGAGCTTCGAATCCTCCGTCATCTCTCGATCAAACCAGTTCGTTTGACTTTCTGCCGCGCAGCATCACTTTGGGGATAGTCTATTGCCCGTTCGAAATCGCGCCTCGCGAAATTTGCCGGCAAAACGGGAGAGGTAGATCGTATCACGACTTAATCGCCCGAGCGGCGAGCCCTGCCGCCAGCATGCGTACTGCTCATGCTTCTGAAATCGCGCCTCGCATTGCCCTCCGCTGACAGGCTGGCTATACTTTTAGGGATGCCAGGTGCGGAAGTCGTGTCTCTGTCAGCAGTAATCGTGGATGACGAGCAACTCGCGCGCGACGAACTCGCCTACTTGTTGAAAGATACAGGCGACGTAGACGTTGTCGCCCAGGGTAAGAACGGCGTCGAGGCGGTTAACCTGATTCGCGAGCATAGTCCCGACCTCGTATTCCTCGATGTGCAGATGCCCGGCCTCGACGGCTTCGGCGTGATCAAGAAGTTGCTGGACAAGAAAGTTCCCCTGCCCAAAATTGTATTTGCTACCGCTTTCGACCAGTACGCGGTGAAGGCCTTTGAAGTGAATGCTGTCGATTATTTGCTGAAACCCTTCGATAAAAAGCGGGTTGCGCAATCTATCGAAAAGGCGCGCGCCAAGATGGAAGCGGCCGGTACCTCCAGCGACAAGCTGGAAACGCTTATGCGCATGCTCGAGTCGCAGAAGCAAACCTCCAAGATCCTCCTCAAGTCTGCTGGCCGGCTTTTTCTGGTGGATCAGAAGGATATTTGCTACGCCTCGATTGAGGACGGCGTCATCACTGTGGTGACGACCGGCGCCGCGGGCATGGAAGGTCAATCCAACTGTCGTACCTTGGAGGAACTGCTCGACAGTCTCGATCCCAACCTATTTTGGCGCGCTCACCGCTCTTACTTGGTGAACACGAATCGCATCAAGGAAGTTGTGCCCTGGTTCAAGAGCTCGTACCAGCTCCGCATGGATGACAAGAAGCAGACGGAAATTCCCGTCAGCCGCGCCCAAACTCGCCGCCTGCGCGAGCTCTTCCGTCTGTAGCTGGTCACGCTACCCCAGCCTACACTCGCGGGCAGACTCGCCGTCAACACTCCCAGCTCCGCTCCAAAGGATCATAATATTTGATGGGGGAGGGCGGCCAGGAATTCAGATTGCATTATTAAGAGTTCACGACTGGCTTTTGCCTACGTTCAATCTGAAGTTCTATTTCCCGGCCGCGCCCGTACAAAAACTCAAGCAGCCATCGCCTGTAGCGCGCTGCGATCGCGTATTACCAGCGTTGATCCTTCCAGCCGTATCAGCTGCTGTCTCTTCAATTGAGTCATTAACCGCGTTACCGTTTCTCGCGACGATCCAATCATCTGCGCCATTTCCTCGTGCGTCAGCCCTGACTGAATTCGGATCTCCGTGTCGGAAATCTCGTCTGGAGTCCATGACAGCAATAATTTGGCCAGCTTTCCGGCTGAGGAACGCGCCAGGACCAAGTCATGAATATCGCGATACGCTTCTTGAAATTCATGGCTGAGACATTGCGCCGCATGCAGACCTGCTTCCCCATGCGCATTCAGGAATCGCAACAGGTTCTCTTTCTCCACGAACCTCACCTGGCACGGGGCAGCCGTTTCCGCGGTCAACTCACACGCCGTGGCCGATATCACCGCGCTTAGTCCTAACACCTCTCCCGCTTCGGCGATGCGCAGGATCAGTACTCTGCCTTCCCGCGATGCCGCCGACAGCTTCACTCTTCCTGCGCAGAGCACAAACACGCCGCGCGGCATCTGTCCTTCGGCAAATAGCAGCGCACTTTCCGGGAAGATGCTGGGGTGCCCGATTGAGCTGAATCCGGATACGACATCAGGTGAAAAATTGCAGAACCACGATGCCCCTTTGAGCTTGCAGTCACCGCAGTGGTCGACGATTCCGATGCCATACGGTGTATTCATCAAACACTCTCCTCTGCCGAATCCGCCTTTGGTTCTGGTCGTGGAGTCACTAATGCGGTGCTACCATTGTCTGCACTTCGTTATCCATCTCGGACTTGCTGGCGAAGTGCAAGAATTCAGGCTAGTTCGGATTTCGTAACAGATCAGACTTTGGTTTCGCACAAGCCGCTTCTGCCGATGATTCGTCAAATTGCCGAAACCGCGTCAATAAGGCGACCTTCTAGGTTTGGAACTCCCGGCGGGAAATTCCCAGCTTTCGCATTTTGGATTGCAAAGTCGTTCTCTTGAGCCCCAGTCGGGCGGCCGCTCCGTGGGTCCCCGAGACCAATCCCCTGGTTTCCTTCAGAACTCGCACAATGTGATCGCGTTCCGCCTGTTCCAATGTCCTTAGACCCGGTTCCATAGTCTCGTCGACCTTCAATTCCGCCAGGGGCACTCGCAGGACTGGCCCCTCGCTGAGAATGACAGACCGCTCGATAATGTTTTCCAGCTCGCGAACGTTCCCCGGCCAATGCCATTGGACTAATGCATTAATCGCATCCGCGGCTATTGTTTCAATCCGCTTGTCCATGCGACGGGCAAACTTCTGCACGAAGTGCCGGACCAGTAAGGGAATATCGCTCTTCCTTTCCCGCAACGCAGGCAGATGGATAGGAAACACCCGTAACCGGTAGTAAAGGTCGCTGCGGAATTGCCCGTTGGCTACATTCTTGGATAAGTCCCGGTTCGTGGCGGCCACCAGGCGTACATCCACCCGAATTGTCTTGGTGCTGCCTAGTCTTTCAAACTCCTGATCCTGCAACACCCGCAGGAGCTTGGGCTGCAGTTCCAACGGAATATCGCCTACTTCGTCCAAAAACAGCGTGCCCTTGTCGGCCAGTTCCAGGCGTCCGGTCTTTTGGCTGATCGCGCCAGTAAAAGCTCCGCGTTCGTGCCCGAAAAGTTCGCTTTCCAGCAGTCCGGTAGGAATAGCGGCACAGTTCAGCTTGATGAAACTGTTGTTTTTTCGGCTGCTCATGCGATGTATGGCCCGCGCAATCAACTCTTTCCCCGTTCCCGTCTCGCCCAGGATCAGAACTGTCGCGCCGCTTCCCGCCACGGTTTTTGCCTGTTGCAGCACCCGTTGCAAAGCAGCACTCTCGCCAACGATCTCTTCAAAATTCAGTTCCGTACGAATCTCATCCTGCAAGTACAGGTTTTCGGTTTTCAGCTTCTCTTGCAGGGATGCAATCTGTTCATAGGCGCGGCCCCTGTCGACTGCGGCGGCGATCTGGTTGGCTACTTCGCGAAGCAGACCGATGTCGCTTGTCCCGAAATCGAATTGTTGCGTGGTCGCAAGGTTCAGAGTACCAACCACCCCGTTAGACGTGATCAACGGGATGCAACAGCCGGACTGAACCCCCTTCTCGAGTAACGGTTTCAGGATCGGTGAGCTGATGGCGTCTGCAGCCGAACGGGTAAACAACTTCACTTCCTTGGCGGCGAGCGCCTGTCTCGGAGTGGACTGCGAATCCGCCAGTACAAGACCTTCCTCCAGACCTTCCAATGGTGCGTTTCTTACGTAAACTCGCATCGTCTGTGTCTCGGGATCTAAAAGCGCCAAGCTGGCATAGTTAACCGGCGCAACCCGGCGCAACGCGTCGATAATCGCGGGAAATACCAGCCGCAAGTCGGGCGCGGTCACCAGTACTTGGTTGATCTCTAGGAGGGCTTGCAGGTGCGTCTTTTCATGATGCAAGGCTTCCCGCGTTTGCACATTTTCAATCGCGACTGCCACCAGGCCGGCTACCCGCCTGAGAAACACTAGGTCGTCATTCGAATAAGTGTTCTTCTGTGAGTTGGCGAGTCCCAGCGCTCCCAATCGGTTTTGTGCAGTCGTCAGCGGCACTACGCAATATGAGAGGAACCCTCTCGCTCGCAATATGTCCAGCACTCGCGGGAACCGTTGTTCTTCGCGAAGGTCCCCGATGTTGAGGGCCTGTTGATGTTCCCAAACCCAGCCGCTCGAAGACTCCTGCACCCCGACTTCTGCGGGAAACTCCGGCTGCGCGTTGCCCTGCCATGCGTGCAGACGCATTACGTTCACCGTGGGATCGTACAGAGAGAAGTTGGCGAATTCGAATACTGCCAGCGTGTGCAGCCGGTCTGCGAGTGCGCGCAACACCGCTTGCACCGTGTCGTGGCGCACAATAACGTCCGCCAACTGCAGTAGCGCCTCGTATCGGCGCAAATCGAGTGTTGAGTCGAGGTGAGTCTCGGAACCCGAGCGCATCCGCTTCCTTCCAACTGCTGACGGGGGGAGGGATGTCAGCGCAGTCGTTCAGGAACAAAAAAATACTAGTGAGAATAGCTCGTTTCGGACTACCCGCAAGCGAAATCGATGCTTGTTACGAAATACGAACAGAATCTGTCGCTGCCGATATTTCGGCAATTCTGCCGGTCGTAACTCGGCCGAATTATCGACCAGCATCGATCAACATCTTGTTACATTGAGTGCGCTCCGGACGTGTCCATCATCGGTTTGCCCCGTTATAGCTTGCTACTTACCCGTACTCTCGGCGGCTTCCGAGGCCTGCCGATACGTCCCAAATTTCTGCGCTACCGGTTTTAGTGTGGGATAGAACTGCACAAATGAGTGCTCCACGGCGGCGTTTTTCTCATGGCAATTGAAGCAGGCCTCCTTGGGATTTGCGCTCGCCGTGTCGATATTCTCGTCAAAGTTGAAATATGCCCACTTGTCGGGCAATCGGCTGTCTTTTACTTCTACGCCCATGCCCATGGATCCAACCTGGTAGTGTCCATGTTTGTTGATCGAGCCATTGCTCTCAGCCATACGCTCTTCGACTATGAATTCAGTTTGGTCCGGCCATTTCCCGCTCTTCAGGAATTCATGGTATGCCCACTGCGGCACAAAAACGTTCGTGAACATCTCGTGACTATTCGGCTGCGGGCTGTAGTTCATACCGTACCCGGATGAGAGGAAGATCCATTCACGGTAGTTCACTGGTTTCAGCAGTTGGTTGTCCTTGGTGTATTGCGGTTTCTCTTGGGCGAACGTCGCCGTAGTGGTTAGGCACACCATCAGGATCGCGAACTTCAATGTGTGTCGCATCATCGAATCTCCCCTTCAGCATTGTAAGTCTGTAACCGGAAACCGCCCCACCGTTAGACGCGTGACGCGTGTTAACGTCATGCACTAATACGGAGCTTAACCTGGTTCAGTTCCATGGATCTTGAACGGCCCTGCCATGTACTCCTCTCCCCCTGAGCCACCCGCGCGTAAGTCTAAACTGAAAATGGAGTAACAAAATGCGAACCAGCCTTTCACTCTTGTTACTTGCAACCTCTTTCTTTCTCACTGTGGCCGGCGCCCATGCGCAGTCTGCGCCTCCAAGCCCAGAAGCTGCCCAGTCCAACAGTAAAGACTCGAGCTCTAACGCGACGCAAAGATCAGACGCGTTACAGACAGACCAGGGTCGCATGCGGGTTCTGCTGGAACAAATGCAGGAGAATCTTGGAATGGTTCAGAACCTGAACACGCCCCTGCGCCACCAGTTCGAACTCGAGATCGAAATGTGGCAAGTCTTGTTGCAGCAAATGGCGAGGGATTCCGGGCAGGCGCCAGCTAAACCATGAAAAGCAGGGCGGACAGCACGTCCGCCCCCAAGGCCGGATATTTCTACATTACGTCGGTTCGTTTGCGCATGAATGCCGGAACGTCGAGATCGTCCGCGGCAAATTGTGGCTCAGGAGTCCGGACCGCTTCCATGGAGATCACGTCGGCGGACGCTTGCGGTGCTGCCGCCTGCTCCGCCACTATCGGCTCGATCACCGGATCCGGTTCGAAAGTCGTCTCGTTGTCCATTGTGTTCTCCCTGGACATGACGAAGCTCCGTGTCTCGGCTTCGTATGCTCGCCGCCGAATGTCCGAATCCTTGAAGCCGGTTGCGATCACCGTGATCTTCACGGCATCCTTCATCTTGTCATCGAGGACAGCGCCAAAAATTATGTTGGCATCTTCATGCGCGGCGCCCTGGATGATGCTGCACGCTTCCTGCACTTCAGCCAGCTTGAGCGAGCTTGAGCCAGTGATGTTGATCAGGATGCCGCGTGCGCCATCGATCGCCCCCGCCTCGAGTAATGGAGAGGCGATTGCCCGCTGGGCGGCTTCTACGGCGCGCCGTGCCCCGCTCGCTGCGGCGGTGCCCATGACCGCGTAGCCCATGCCCGCCATAATCGCCTTTACGTCCGCAAAATCACGGTTGATGATCCCCGGTATCGTGATGATGTCGGAAATCCCCTGCACTGCCTGCCGAAGGATGTCGTCGGCAACACGGAATGATTCGAAGAAGCCTGCGTCCTGCGCTACTCCCAACAACTTCTCATTCGGGATCACAATGGTCGTGTCGACCGAATCCATAAGTTCCGAAATCCCGCGCTCCGCCTGCTGCATGCGGCGCTTGCCTTCGAACGAGAAAGGCTTGGTCACCACTGCAACGGTCAGCGCTCCCATCTCGCTGGCAAGGGATGCGATGATGGGCGCCGCGCCTGTGCCCGTGCCGCCGCCCAGGCCCGCCGTGACAAACACCATGTCCGCGCCTTCCAGCGCTTCGATGATCTTGTCCGAATCTTCGAGTGCCGCCTTGCGTCCCACTTCCGGGTTCGCGCCGGCGCCCAAGCCATTCGTAAGTTTCACCCCCAGCTGAATTTTCGCCGGCGCACGCGAAAGCCGCAGCGCCTGCAAGTCCGTGTTTGCCGTGATGAACTCGATCCCTTCCATGCCGGCATCGATCATGCGATTGACTGCGTTGTTACCGCCGCCGCCAACGCCGATCACCTTGATTTTGGCATCGTTTCGCGATTCATCGTTGAAGCTGATTCGAATGTCGTGCTGGTTTTTCATGTGCGCCGCCTGAATTTGAATTCGTCTTGCCTGGTCCTTTCGTTCTTCAACTAAACTCCTGTGTTACGCTCGCCGCTGAGGTCTCGCATTCTCCACAACGCGTTCGACCTCTACTCGCTTACGCGCTCGGACGTCGGTGCTCTCAAGCGCCTTTCAACGCGAACAGCGACTTCAGCCGCGTGCTCCAGCCGTCGTCCTGCAAGCCGCGCGCGATCCTTGCGCGGTGACCGTAGAACATCATGCCCAACACCGTCGCGAATTCCGGTTCTGCAAGCACCGAGGGCATCTTCGCCAATGGCAAAGGCCAGGAGAGGCGAACCGGGCGGCGCAATACCGAATCAGCCACATCGACGATCCCGGGCAGCCGCGCTCCTCCTCCGCTCAGTACCAGGCCCGCCAGGCAGCGATCGAGCATTCCGTAATGCCGCAGGTTATCTCGCAGCATTTCGAATAGCTCGCGCGTGCGCGGCTCCAGGATCTCGCCCACGAAGCGTTGCGAAAGAAGCCGCGATGGCCGGTCTCCCACCGAGGGTACTTCGACTTCATTTCCTTCCGGTATTAGCGTGACAATCGCGTGGCCGTAAGCTTTCTTGATCTTCTCCGCTTCTTCGATGGGAGTGCACATTCCCAAAGACAAGTCGCTGGTAAAGTGATCGCCCCCGATAGGAATGACCGCACTATGCGCCACCGCGCCTTCCTGGAAGACGACCAGGTCAGTGGACCCCGCCCCAATATCAGCGAGACACACTCCCAGCTCCCGTTCGTCGGATCGAAGCACCGCGTCTGCGCATGCCAGCGACTCAAAAACCGTGTCATCCACATGGACGCCTGCCCGGTTTACCGCGCTGACCACGTTTTGTGTGGCGCTCGCCGATGCCGTAATCATGTGGACGCGCACTTCCAGCCGGCTCGCCATCATGCCCAGCGGATCATGCACGCCGCCTTGTTCGTCGAGGATGAACTCCTGCGGAAGCAGGTGCAGAATTTCGCGGTCCGGCGGCAACGGAATGGCCCTCGCCTTGTCCACCGCCGCGCGAATTTCGTCGCGGGTAATTTCCCGCGCCCGCGCCCCGAAATTAATCCCGCCATGGCTATTCACGCCCCGGATGTGACTCCCGGCGATTCCCACCATCGCGTGTTCAATGGGGATGCCTGCCGCATCTTCGGCTTGTTCCGCCGCCTTCTGAATCGACGAGACCGCTTTCTCTAGATCGACGATGGTGCCCTTCCGCGAGCCGCGCGATTCTGCCAGGCCGTGGCCGCGATAACGCAGCCCGTTGTCGGTGATCTCCGCCACCAGCGCGCAAGTCTTGGCGCTGCCTACATCAATTGCCGTCAGGAAATGGGGTTGATGATTCGCCATTCTTATGGGTGATCCTGATCCTTCGTAATTGCCGCACTGGGTTTAGGCCGGATAGCACTTCTCGCGCTACTTGGATTGGTGGTTGCTGCCGCGTTCTGCCCCGTCGCGCTCGTAGCATTCACAATGGGTGCAGCCGCGGGCGTGTGCGTGCTGGACACCGCGTTGCTGCTGCCCGCCTGGCTTCCAACGCTCAGAGCTTGTGCGCTGTCGGATTTCGCGAGCCGGGCGTGGTGTCTCCTGGCCCTTGCGGCATGACGCGCCGCCCAATGCGATTTTGGCCGGGCTGCTGCCGGCGAGCTCAACCGGTTATTCGTAATTGAAGGGGCGTCTCCCTTATTCGTCGCGTGGACCGTCAACGCTGCTGGTTTCACTCCCGCCGAGATGGCGGCCTTCGTAGCGGCGCTGTTGAGTGGCGGATCCTTCACCACTCCGCGCAGGTCCGGATTCACAATGATCTGCCGGTCATATCGAAGATCAACCGAGTCGAGCTTTTCGAATTGCTGGCGCCATTCGCGTGCGTGGCTCACAAAGATTTTGTAGCGGCTCAGATAATCGGAGGAGCCCAGGTGGATCAGAACTTCGCCGGAAGAATCCGCCGTCATGACCTTCACGTCGTCGGGATCGGTCAGGTCAACTTCGCTCAGGTCGCGCGAGTAGTTGCCGCCCTCGGAATCCAGGTCATGAACAAGCTGGTTGTAAATCTTCATCCTCGCCGCGCGCGTCGAGAGCGGCTCTCCCGAATTCATGCCCAGGATCACGGGGAATGAGTATTTCTTCTTCGCCGCGGGCGGCAGGTCCATAATTTGCCCGTTTGCGTCCATCAGCGCGATATGCGCGCCAATCCGGGCAAAGGCCACAGGCGTGCGCTCCTGGATTTCAACTCTTAAGTGGTTCGGTACGAAGCGCATAACACTGGCCGACTCCACCCAGGGAATCTGCTCCAGTTGCGCCTTGCGCTGGCTGAGCGGAATGAAGAAGATGTTGCGGCCAATGTCGCCGCCCAGAACTTCCATGATTTGCGAGCGGCTGGCATTGTGAATGCCCGCAATCTCGATGTCATCGCTGGATTCAATGCGAAAGCGCCAGGAATGCTCGCCGTAGTTGTACAGTGCGCTGGCAAGCAAAATGGCCACTGCAATGGCGGTGGCGCCAAGTGCCAGCCATTTCAGTCGTACAGCGGTAGTTCTCGGTAGGGAACCTCGACGAACTGAAACGCGCTTCTGCGCGCGAAGGAATGGCGATCCCTGATCCGCATCCAGATCCAGCAGGCGTGCATCGCTCGGGTCAGCGCGCGGATACTCCTGCTCCTGTGACGGATACAACTCTTCCTGCGCGATGGTGGGACTATTTTTCCTCGCCATCCAACCAGGTCAGTTGTCGTCAGTGAATCGCTGAGCGAGTTCACTATAACTTCTTTTTCGCGAATTGAGACACAAAAATTTGCTTTGTTTTGCACAGCATGGCACGAAATTGACACGGTGGCGGGGAGCTGCGTGCTTAGCTCTTACAACGGTGCCTGAGGTGTTCAGGGATGAGTTCAACCGGGCGAAAGTGAACCGGCTGTCGCGGGTGATTTCTGCGAGACCAACTCGTCTAGATTGGCCCGTTGTCGTTGCAGTCGTCGATGTTTGGAACCTGGACAGTTCGTGGAACGTGCACGTGTACAGCGGGCACGGTTACCTTCGGCACCACGATTCGCGGAACTACCACCGCCGGCACCTTCACGGCGGGTACGTTCACAGCTGGTACGGTGAACCCGGGGACGTTGACTTCTGGCACATTGATCTCGGGAATGTCTATTTCCGGAATATTTACCTCGGGCACGTTCACCACCAGGTTTCGTGTCCTCCCGAGAACGGCGGGATTGTCCTGGCTGTCGTATGCGGCCACCATTCGTGCACCACCGGCCAGAGCGCCGTCCTGCATTGCCCAGACTGCATGCATTTTATCGGCCCGAGTTGCTTCCAGCCGCCTCTCCACCATTTCAGCGTGGTGACGAGCCAGTTGCGCACGCGCCTGTACCATCTCAGCCATTATTTGCGGATTGCTTCCAGCCGGGGCGCGGCGGTGGCAAACCAAAACTTCGGCGAGATTCACGTAATGCACCGCTTCGCTGGACGCGCATTGAACGTACGCTGCCGAACGTTGGACAGCGTTCTGTAACCACATCATCCGACCCTGGTGATATTCGCTGTTAAGTCCTAGGGCCACAATGCCTACCGCCATCCAGTACCAGGCTTTCGCAGAGTTCATAACCATCTCCATCCCCTCTACGCGGTTTTAGACGAGGCAGGGAATGTTTTGTTACCAGTGGCGGTTACGGAAAAGATTCAAAATTGTTCACATTTTCCGCTCGAAAAGCGGGGACCACTGGGGAGGGGCACTGGCTTCAGCAGTGGCGTACAAGGCTTTCTCGATTGGGGCTGGTGCCTAGGGGTACTTACGTTGACTTACTTGCGACCGCCAAGTGGGATTGCAGCCTTTCAAGAATTTGCGGCCCAAGCTGCGAGACACTGCCCGCTCCCAGTGTAAGGATCATGTCTCCAGGTTCAACTTTGCTGGCGACTTCCTCAATCGCATCCTGAAAAGACGGCGAGTAGCCGACATCCCTCCCGCTGTGCTCGCGCATGTAATACGCCAGCGCTTCTCCGGTTACGCCGGGAATCGGCTGCTCGCTCGCCGCATAGATGTCGAGGACTTGTACGCTATCGGCATCCGTGAATGCCGTACCGAAATCATCCATCAGCGAGTGGGTTCGGGTATATCGGTGGGGCTGAAAAATCACGTGTATTTTTCGGAAACCACACTGCCTCGCCGCAGCCAAAGTGACGCGAATTTCTGTGGGATGATGCCCGTAGTCGTCAATGACGCTGACTCCACCCACGTTCCCTCGAAGCTGAAATCGCCGGTCTACTCCGCGAAAACTATCCAATGCGCTGCGAACGTGCTCTATTGGCACATCCAGGCCAACACCGACGGCGATCGCTGCGGTTGCATTCAAAATGTTGTGGGCGCCGGGAACGTGCAGCGTAAACTCGCCCAGGTCCTTGTCGCGATAGCTTACATGGAACCGGCTCAGCGGTCCCTGGTCCGCCGTCATTGTCGCCGCCTTCTCCATCTTGATATGAAAATCGGAGCCGCGCTGAGTTCCGTACGTGACTACGCGCCGCTGCACTTGAACCAGCAAGCGGCGCAGCAGTCGATCGTCATTGCAGGCCACCACCATGCCATAAAAGGGCACCCGGTCCATGAACTCGAGAAATGCGCTCTTCACGTTGCGCATGTTGTGGTAGCAGTCCATGTGCTCGCGATCGATGTTAGTCACTACCGCTAGAATCGGCGAGAGCTTCAGAAACGAACGGTCGCTCTCATCCGCTTCCGCTACCAGGTACTGCGACCGCCCAAGGCGCGCATTTGAACCCATGGCATCCACCCGCCCGCCGACCACCACTGTCGGGTCGAGCCCCCCGGCGGCCAGTACTGCCGCTACCATCGATGTAGTGGTTGTCTTCCCATGCATGCCGGCAATGGCCACTCCATACTTGAGGCGCATCAGCTCGGAAAGCATTTCGGCGCGAGGAATCACCGGAATGTGCCGGGCATGTGCTTCTCGCACTTCCGGATTGTCGGCAGAAATCGCAGAGCTGATGACAACGACCTCGGCACCCTCTACATTAGCCGGGCCATGGCCTTCCATGATGGCGGCGCCCATCTCCGCCAGGCGCTGCGTCACCGCGGAAAGCTTGGCGTCGGAGCCGGACACCTTGTAGCCAAGATTCAGCAGCACCTCGGCAATGCCGCTCATCCCGATGCCCCCGATCCCGACGAAATGTATGCGTTGTATCCTGGCAAACATCTGAAAACCAATAGCCGTCAAGACTGTTATGAAGCACGAGCAAACGAAACGCTAATAGATTCTTGCTAGCCCGGTCTTTTCGCGTTGCCTTGGGCGATGCGCGCTGCCATCGCCGCAATATCCTTCGCCGCGTTCGGATGCGACAAGCTGCGCGCTGCGTTTGACATTCGTTCCAGCCGCGAAACGTCGGCCAGTACCGATCCCACTGCATCGACCAGGTATCCGGGAGTCAACTCAGCTTCCGGCAACATGAGCGCCGCCCCGGCCTGTACCAGGGCCTGTGCATTCACCCGCTGATGGTCATCGGCCGCGCGCGGAAAAGGGATAAAAATCGCTGGCTTTCCCGCGGCCGTAATTTCCGCCACCGTGCTTGCGCCCGAGCGGCAGACCAACAGGTCGACGCGCGAAAACATGCCCGGCATGTCGTCGATGAATTTGTAAACTTCACCCGCTACCCCCGCCTGCTGGTACGCGGCTGTGACGTCATTATAGTCGCGCTCCCCGGTCTGGTGGACTAGATGCACCTCCGGCAGCTTCTCCCGAAGCGCGGGCAAAGCGGCAGCCACGACTGCATTAATGGCGTGCGCTCCCTGGCTTCCGCCGAATACGAGCAATGTCGGACGCGGGCTGGCGTTCTCGCGATTTCTCACCTCGAAAAATGCCTGACGCACCGGAACTCCGGTGACTTCTGCGCGCGGGAAATATCGTCGCGTTTCTTCGAAGTGCACGGCCGCCGCCGTCACCAGGCGAGCCACCATGCGGTTGGCAAACCCGGGCACAACATTCGGTTCAAACGCCAGAGTAGGAATCCTGCTCAGGGCCGCGGCCAGCATCGCCGGTCCCGACGCATAACCGCCCACGCCGATCACCACATCGGGCCGAAATTCTCGGAGTATGCGCCGCGAATCCCAGACTGCGCGCGGAAGGTCGAAGGCAGTCTTGGCCCGGATAGCCAGGCTTACGTTCTTAAGAGCTCCCACTTGGATCAGGCGCAGCGGGAATCCTGCCGCAGGCACGAGCCGGTTTTCGATACCTCTTGCAGTGCCGACAAACAGGGCTTCTGCCGAGCAGTTCTGCTTCAATTCATTGGCGATGGCCAGCGCCGGGATCACGTGTCCGCCTGTGCCGCCGCCCGCCAGGATTACGCGCATGTAAGGAATATAAAAGCTACCGAGTCCCCGCTCCTAGCTACCAGCGAGTTCACGCAGCATCGCTCGCAGCTGAAACCTTAGGCTCGACTCGAGCGCCGAATCTCCACTACTTTCTCCCCTTGTCCTATCAGCACCCGGTTGGCCATGCCGACGAAGAGCCCGTGCTCCACCACCCCGGGAATCAGGCTCAGTTCCATGGCAAGGGCGCGCGGATCCGGAATTTTCCCGAACGCGCAATCAAGAATGTGATGCTTCTCGTCGGTGACGTATGGATTGGCGTACGCGTACTCACGCCGTTTCACCGAAGCGCCGAGCGCGGTAATTCTCCTGGCTACCACGGTCTCAGCGAACGGAATGACCTCGACCGGCAGAGGAAAGCTCCCCAGCATCGGCACCTGCTTGCTCGAATCAGCAACCACCACGAATTCGCGCGTCGCTGATGCGATTACTTTTTCGCGCAGCAGCGCCCCACCGCCTCCCTTAATCAAGTTCAATTGCGGATCGAATTCGTCGGCGCCGTCAATGCTGATGTCAATCTCCTGGTAATCGTCCAGCGTCGCCAGCGGAATACCGAGGCTCTCTGCCACTTCCTTTGACCGAACTGACGTCGGAATCGCGATTATCTTCAGTCCCGCTTTGACTCGTTCGCCAATCGCCCGAATCGCATGCACCGCTGTTGAGCCTGTTCCCAGTCCAACAATCTGACCTTCTTTCACGAACTCCGCACTCGCCCGGCCGGCGAGTTCTTTTTCATGGTCGCTGCGCGCCGGATCCTTTACCGGTGGCTGCCGCGCAGGCGGATCTTTCTCCGGAGGTCTGCGTGTGGGGGGATCCTGTCTGGGTGGCTCATTTCTGGGCGGATCGATCCGCGGGCGCTCAATCTTCTCTGTGTCGTTAGCCATGTTTTCCTGAAAGCTATCTTCTACACCAGATCTTTCGCTGTCGCCAGCAATTATCAGTGTTGCGTTGGTTTGGTCATCCCGCTCTGGCCGCAGCTGTGCGTCCTCTTTTACGCGACGACATCGAAGCTGCGTTCTTTTCAGGGAATCCGTTCCAGGTGATCAGGCCACTGTTTCTCGCGCCCGCAGTGACGACTCCGGGCACCTGCACTCGCTGATCATCTTGCCAAGCATTTCTTTCAGGATTTTGCCCGCTACCGTCGCCGTCACATCGGAGATGTCGCGCTTCGGGTTGTATTCGACAAGGTCCGCTCCCACGATCGTTCCGGTAATGGAATGCAGATGTCGAATGGCATCGCGCACCGAAATGCCGCCGGGCTCGCGATGCGAGACCCCCGGCGCAAACGCTGGGTCGAGCACATCCATATCGAAGGACACATACACCGGGCACCACGTCTTTAATTCCTCAAAAGCCGGCAGCTTGCGCAATTCGAAGACCTCCACTCCGAATCGCACCGCCTGCTCGCGCTGATGCCCGTTCATCGTGTGAATTCCAACCTGGATGAGTCGTTTGGCCAGTTTCTCTTCCATGATCCGTGCAAACGGGCACGCGTGCGAATAACGGTTTCCGTCCAGTTCGTCGTACAAGTCGGGATGCGCGTCGAAATGAATGATCGTCAGATTTGAAAAAGTCTTCGCGAACGCTTTAATGATGGGATAGGTGATCGAGTGGTCCCCTCCCAATACCAGCGGCCGCTGTTTCTGGCGTAGCACATTCGAAACTGCGCGTTCGATCTCCGCGAATGCGTGTTCGGTCGAAAGGGTTAAGTCCCCGGCATCCTCGAACGCACCGGCAGCTCCAATATCGATTCCGGTTTCCGACCACGTGTTCGATGCCGGCGATCGTAGCGCTTCGCGTATACGTGGCGGTGCCTCTGCCGCGCCCCTCAGGAAAGAAGAGTTCGCGTCGAACGGGATCCCCAGCAACGTCGGTGGTCCCCAACTGATGCCTTGGTTTGAACCCATGAATGCTGCCCCGTTAACCCCGATATTACACCCGCTACTCCTTCTGAGACTCGCGAATGACGGCACGCTGGCGATGCCACTCAGGCTGTGCACATCTTTTAACCGCAATTTCAACTGGTATTCACCTCCCTGCCACCTGCCTCCGCTACGTTGGGAACGCTTGGGGAACAACTTGCGAACTATTCATTGGAGGACGCAAATGCTCTCACGGAGTTTCCTGGCCAGAGCCAGGCAGCACTTCACAGTTGCCATTAGCGTGCTGACTCTCTTGGCCAACCTTGGAGTTCCCACCCCCGCAGCCGCGCAGATCCAGACAGCCACGCCCATTAAGCACGTGGTAATCATCTTTGGGGAGAATCGTACTTTCGACCACGTCTTCGCCACTTACCAGCCGAAGAGCGGAGAGTCTGTTTCCAACCTGCTTTCGAAACGCATCGTGGATGCCAACGGCAAGCCGGGCCCCAACTACTCGCTTTCGAACCAGTACCAGGCCGTGGTGAAGGATGTTTTCTCCATCCATCCCACGAATAAGACTCTCTTCGTTCACAACCCCCCGGTTGTCGCGGGCGGCGCGTCCACGCCCTATTTCGCCAACACCCAGCAGGCAAAACTGACCGAGCGCGGCGCCCTGCCCAGTTCGTACTACCAGTTCCTGCTGACGGGTGGCACTGGCCTTCCCGCGTACGCCTCGCCTGATACTCGCATTCCCAATGATCTGAGTCTCCCTTCCGGAGTATTTCAACTTACGCCGGGTGTGGGTTACGACGCCTACGCCAACAGTCCGGTGCATCGCTTCTTCCAGATGTGGCAACAACTCGATTGCAGCGCAGCTTACGCTACCTCCGACAATCCCAGCGGCTGTCTCTCGGACCTCTTTCCCTACGTGGAAGTGTCCATTGGGGCGGGTAGCGATGGCTCCAGCGGATCGACCGCTCCGCCCACCAGTTTCCTGTCCACTGGCGAAGGTTCTACCGCAATGGAGTTCTATAACGTCCAGCAGGGGGACGCCCCTTACCTGAAGTTCCTAGCCGACAATTACACGCTGGCTGATAATTATCACCAGGCGGTTATGGGCGGTACGGGCGCCAACCATGCGGAGTTCGGCTTCGCCGATGCTATCTGGTACAGCGACGGGAACGGCAATGCGCTGGTCCCTCCCTCCGAGCAGATTGAGAATCCCAATCCGCAACCCGGAACCAACAACTGGTATACCGAGGACGGCTACGGAAGCGCTAACGGCAGCGGCGGCGGAAGCTACGTCAATTGCAGCGACCTAAGCCAGCCTGGCGTGCCGCAAGTTACCACCTACTTACAATCACTTCAGACTCCCATCAATACCAACTGCGAGTCCGGACATTATTACCTGCTCAACAACTACAATCCCGCGTTCAATGGCGATGGATCGTCGTCGCTCGGCCAGTCCCCCTTCACCATCCCTGGCACTTCCGTCCGCCACATCGGCGACGCCTTGAACGCCGCGCACCTGTCGTGGAAGTACTATGGCGATAGCTGGAACCGTTATCTCTCCGATCCCGAGTTCAAGAACCCCATCGACACCTACTGCAACATCTGCAATCCCTTCCAGTACGCCACCGACATCATGACCAACCCGACGCAACGGCAACAGCATATCCAGGACTTGGCAAACTTCTATGAAGACGTCAAGGCCGGCGAACTGCCTTCTGTTTCCATCATCAAGCCCGGCTGGCCGGTTGACGGCCACCCCGCCTCTTCCAAGCTGGATCTGTTTGAAGGTTTCACTAGGAAAGTGATCGACGCGGTGCAGGCGAACCCCTCGCTGTGGGCCGACACTGCCATCTTCGTCACCTTCGACGAAGGCGGTGGTTACTACGACTCAGGTTACGTTCAGCCGGTCGACTTCTTCGGCGACGGCACCCGCGTGCCACTGATTATCGTGTCTCCGTTCACTACCGGTGGTCACATCTTCCATGGGTATTCGGATCACGTATCCCTGACGAAGTTCATCGAGCGAAACTTTGGGCTTTCGCCGCTGACGTCGCGCAGCCGCGATAATTACCCTAATCCGCAAACCTCGAGCAACAATCCTTATGTGCCCACCAACACCCCAGCGCTTGACGACTTGGTGGATGCATTCACCTTCAGCGGTAAGTAACGGGTTGCTGTAAGCCAGAACCGGGGGGAGTCCGAGTCTGGCAAAACGCGCACTGGGCCGGCGGAGTCGGGAGAAGCTTCCCGCCAAGGCTGGCTTCAGTGTTTTTTGCGGAAACCTGTGCCTTGCGCATCTCTTTGCGGTGCTTTGCTTTGCCTCGAATCCTCCACGCCGCCTCTCTCATCCATTATGCTAGTAGTGCATCTATGGCCACTCAGGAACTGAAGCCCGGCAATGCCGCCGTTTTGGAGGCAGCCTCTCCCGAGCGCGAACGTGTCTTCGAACCGTTTCGCCGCTGGGGATACCTCGAAGCCGACCTCGACCCCCTCGGCTTTCTTCGCCCACAGCCGCATCCCGAACTCGCAGGCGATGGCGCTCTCGCCCGCGAAGCGCGCCACGTTTACTGCGGAACCATCGGCGTAGAATTCGCGCACATCACCAGTCCCGAGCGTCGCCGCTGGATTAGCGATCGCATGGAGAGCACTCCGGCGGTTGTCGATCAGCAGCGCGCGCTCGATCTCCTGATCCGCGCGGAAATGTTTGAACAGGTGCTGCAGCAGCGTTATCTGGGCAGCAAACGCTTTTCCCTCGAGGGCGTGACCGCGCTTCTTCCTCTTCTTGACGAGGCTCTCGACACCGCCGCCCAGCGTGGCGCGATCGAATTGGTGTTGGGCATGAGCCACCGCGGGCGCCTCAACGTGATTTGGAATGTCGTCAACCGCCCCGCGGAAGAAATCTTTGCCAGCTTTGAAGATGTTGATCCGCGCAGTGTTCTCGGCGGCGGTGACGTGAAATATCACATTGGCGCTACCGGCGAATACACCGCTCGCAGCGGCGGCAAGGTTCACATTCATCTGGTTTCAAATCCAAGCCATCTTGAAGCGGTGGATCCCGTCACTGTCGGCCGCACGCGCGCCAAGCAAGATCGCGCTGGCGATGGCGGAAAGCAGAAGTTCCTGCCGATCCTGGTTCACGGCGATGCCGCCTTCGCCGGGCAGGGCATACTCGCTGAGACGCTGAACTATGCTGACCTCAAGGGATACACCGTCGGCGGCACCATCCACGTGATCGTGAATAATCTTCTCGGATTTACCACTCGCTGCGAGGAGGAGCATTCTTCGCGCTTTGCCGCCCAGATCGCCCGCCGCCAGTCGATTCCCATCTTCCACGTTAACGCGGAGGACGTCGATGCAGTATTGCGCGTAGCCCGCATCGCGACTGAGTATCGCTACAGGTTCGGCACCGACGTTGTCGTCGATATCATTGGTTATCGCCGCCACGGGCACAGCGAAGTCGAGGATCCCACCGTCACCCAGCCACAGCTTTACAAGGAAATCAAAGCCCATGCTCCGCTGTGGGAGATCTATGCCGAAGACATCGATGCCGCCGACGTACAGGCCAAGGTTGATTCGGTTAAGGTCGAGTTGGATGCCGCGCAAAAGCGTGCCGAGTCTCTGAAGAAAAAGCCCATCATGCGCGATCTCCCCTCTTATTGGGATGGTTTCGACGGCGGTTGCTATAAGCCGGAGTACGAGATCGAAACTGGGGTTTCACAGGATGAGCTGCAGGAAGTCACCGCGCGTCTTACTGAATACCCCGCCGACTTCCATATCCATCCCAAGATTAAAAAGCTGCTGGAGCAGCGTTCCGAAATGGGTAATGGAAAACGCCCCGTGGATTACGGCATGGGCGAAGCATTGGCCTTTGCCACCCTCGTCCGCCAGGGTGTGCCAATCCGCATGAGCGGGCAGGACAGCCGTCGCGGTACTTTCAACCAGCGCCATTCCGTCCTCATCGACATCGAGAACGAGCAGGAGTATGTGCCCCTGCAGCACATCGCCTCTGACCAGGCCCGTTGCGAGATATACAACTCGACGCTTTCCGAGGCGGGGGTGCTCGGGTTTGAGTACGGCTACAGCCGCGATTATCCCGAGGCCCTGGTTTTGTGGGAAGCGCAATTCGGTGACTTTGCCAATGTCGCCCAGGCCATGATCGATCAGTTCGTCAGCGCCGGGGAAGACAAGTGGGGGTTGCTGTCCGGTCTCACCCTGCTTCTGCCGCACGGCTACGAGGGCCAGGGCCCGGAGCACTCGAGCGCTCGCATCGAACGCTATCTGCAGTTGGCCGCTCGCGACAATTTCCAGATCTGCCAGCCGTCAAACGCGGCCCAGTACTTTCATTTGCTCCGGCGCCAGGCGCTGCGCCACTGGCGCAAGCCGCTGATTGTCTTCACTCCCAAGAGCATGCTGCGGCATCCCGACGCGTCGTCCCCTGTCGAGGACTTTTCCCACGAACGCTTCCTCAAGGTTGTGCCTGACACGCAAGTGACTCATCCCAACCGCATCCTCATTTGTACGGGGAAGATTGGTCACGAACTTCAGGTCGAGCGCCGGAAACGCAAAGACCAGTCCACCGCCATCGTTTTTCTCGACCAGCTGTATCCCTTCCCTGAGGTGGACCTCGTTGCGGAGTTCGAGCGCCACAAGTCCGCTCGCGACATCGTTTGGGTCCAGGAAGAGCCGGCGAACATGGGAGCTCTGTTTTATGTGGTGCCGCGTCTGCGGCGCCTGGCTCGCGACCGCCACGTGCTCACGGTGAAGCGCTCGGCCAGCGCCAGCCCGGCCACCGGCTCGGCCAAGGCTCATGAAGTCGAGCAGAAGACTCTCATCAGCTTGGCCTTCACCAAGAATTAATCAATCCGCCGCTGCAAAGGCCTTGCGTGTTTCCGTCAGCGGCGCTCCTGATCCATTGTGCTGTGCGTCGACCACGGCGATCGCGGTGATATTCACTACATCTTCGGTCTCCGCGCCTCGTGGCAGCACGTACGCAGGTTTACTCAGGCCCATCAGGATGGGACCAATCGCCTCCGCTCCGCCCACCCGCATCAGCAGCTTGTAAGCGATGTTGGCTGAATTCAGATCCGGAAAGATCAGAACGTTAGCCTTGCCTTTTAAGGTCGTAAAGGGATAATCGCGCTCCAGGATTTCCGGTACTACTGCGGCGTCGGCCATCATCTCCCCATCGATGATCAGCCCCGGATCGCGTTGCTTCACGATCTCCGTGGCCCGCCGGACCTTGTCGCATTGCGGATGCTTGGTGCTGCCAAAGTTCGAGAACGAAAGCATGGCCACGCGCGGCACCACGTCGAAGCGCCGTGCTGCATCCGCGGCGCACAATGCGATTTCCGCCAGGTCCTCTGCATTCGGCTCAATGTTCACTGAGCAATCGGCCAGGAACAGCATGTCCCGCTTGCGCGTGACCAGCGCATACAAGCCGGAAACCTTGTGCACCCCTTCTTTCACCTTGATGACCTGCAGCGCCGGCCGGATGGTGTCCGGGTAATGCTGGGTCACCCCCGAAACCAGCGCATCCGCATCACACATGTGCACCATCAGGGATCCGAAAATGTTCCGGTTGTTGATGAGTTCGCTGGCCTCGGAGAAGGTGACCCCCCGCCGCTGCCGAAGTTGGTAAAACTCCTGTGCGTACGCCGCGCGCCACGCCGACTTCAACGGATCGACCACGTCCATCCCCTGCAGCGAAAGTCCCAATGCCGCCGCTCGGGCGTGGATCTGGCCTTCATCGCCCAGCAAGATGGGTCGCGCAATCTTCTCGTCCACCAGGATGTGCGAGGCGCGCAGGATTTTGTCGTTCTCGCCTTCGGGAAAAACCACCCGCTTGGGCGTGGCCTGCGCCTTGTGAATCACGATGCGCATGACTTCCTGCGCCTTGCCCAAGCGCTTCTCTAACTGTTCGCGGTAATCGGCCATGTCGACCGGTTCCTGTGCAACTCCGCTCTCCATGGCGGCTCTGGCGACCGCCGATGCTTCCCACACCAGGACCCGTGGATCGAAGGGTTTGGGAATGATGTAGTCCGGTCCGAAGTGCAGGCGGTCCACCCCATAAGCGCGACA
>Ga0070741_10007140_pt1 | contig 23397 bp, 21 predicted proteins | sample Coa_R1_4_FD_66440 | JGI IMG/M metagenome (GOLD analysis project Ga0070741, IMG submission 66440) | Surface soil microbial communities from Centralia Pennsylvania, which are recovering from an underground coalmine fire - Coalmine... | ecosystem: Environmental > Terrestrial > Soil > Unclassified ...
GCGCCGCCAAGCAACTGATAAAGTGGCAGACCGGCGCGCTTGCCCGCGATGTCCCAGAGCGCGATGTCGATCGCGGAGTGGGCATAAACCACGGGCCCGTTGCGGCCGAAGATGTGGAAGGCCTGCGCGGCCTGCCGGTGCAGTCCCTCGATGTCGGTCGCATCCTTGCCGATGAACCACGGCGCGACATAGCATGCGAGCGCGGCCTGTGTCGCAGGGATGATGTTATGGCCAAAACCCTCGCCCCATCCGGTGAGGCCGGTGTCCGTCGTCACCTCGACCAGCAGGTGATCCATGGAGGGAAAGCGGAGCCCGCCGATATCCTGCAGCGGCGCTCCCATGTCGAAGGGAATGCGCACATAGTGCGCCTGGATCCTCTTTATTTTCATATTGCCTCTTTTTGGGCGTGAGGGGTTTTGGGGCGGGGAGCGACTTGCGTGCAACGAACGTAGGCCCCTTCCAGCCGGCGTGACAAGCGCCTATGCGGGTGGCCTGACCCGACGAACTTGATTGGGCACGAACACTGACGCATTTCGTGCGCGTCCGGCCGCATTTCGTGCGAATTTCTCGCTTCCGTGCCCCCTCTGTTGCCGGACAGTCCGCCCGGCGAGACCATTCCTCCAACGTCCGCGCGCCGTTAAGCGCCACACAGGACGATATGGAGGAGATGATGATCCCTGGTCCGTTCAGTTACCACCGGCCTGCCACGGTGGCCGACGCGGTGAAATTGCTTTCGACCTTGGGCGATGAGGCGCGCCCGCTCGCCGGCGGCCACAGCCTTGTCCCGATGATGAAGCTTCGGCTGGCGACGCCCGAGCACCTGATCGACCTGCATGATGTTGCCGGACTGAAGGGCATCACCCGCGATGGCAACAAGGTCGTCATCGGCGCGATGACGACCCAGCACGAGTTGCTCGCCTCCAGCGAAATCGCAAAATCGATTCCCATCCTGCATGAGGCGGCGCTTTTGATCGCCGATCCGCAGGTGCGTTACCGTGGCACTATCGGCGGCAATGTCGCCAATGGCGATCCCGGCAACGACATGCCGGCGCTGATGATGACGCTGGGCGCGAGCTATCGCCTCGAAGGACCGAATGGCGTTCGCAAGATCGCGGCCGCCGATTATTATCAGGGGGCCTATTTCACGGCGATCGAGCCCGGCGAGCTCCTGACCTCGATTGCGATTCCGGATCCCCCAACCGGTCACGGCTACGCCTACGAGAAACTGAAACGAAAAGTCGGCGACTATGCGACCGCCGCAGCCGCGGTGGTGCTGACGATGGCGAACGGCAAGGTCGCGACCTGCGCGATCGGCCTCACCAATCTGTCGGAAACCCCGCTCCTTGCCGATGCTGCTGCGAAGGCCGTGATCGGCACCAGCCTCGATGCCGCCAGCCTGAAGAAGGCCGCAGCGGCAGCGCAGGCGATCATGGCGCCGGCCGCGGACGCGCGCGGCCCGGTCGAATACCGCAAGCATGTCGGCGGAATCATGGTGACGCGCGCACTGCAGCGCGCCGCCGCGAAAGCCGCATGAGGGGAGGGATCACATGGCAAGAACGCACACCACAATGAAGGTGAACGGGGCTGAGGTCGAAGGCCTCGTCGAGCCACGCACGCTTCTGGTGCACTTCATCCGCGAAAACCTGCAGATGACCGGCACTCATATCGGTTGCGAGACGACGCATTGCGGCGCCTGCACCGTCGATATCGACGGCATGTCGGTCAAATCCTGCACGATGTTCGCGGTGCAGGCCAATGGCTCGGATGTCACGACCATCGAAGGCATGGCCAATGCCGATGGCTCGCTGTCGGCCCTGCAGGAAGGCTTCCGAATGATGCATGGTCTGCAATGCGGCTTCTGCACGCCCGGCATGATCCTGCGCGCCCATCGGTTGCTGAAGGAAAATCCACAGCCGTCCGAAGAGGAAATCCGGATGGGCATCTCCGGCAACATCTGCCGGTGCACCGGTTACCAGAACATCGTCAAAGCCATTCAATACGCCGCCGCCAAGATCAACGGCGTGGAATTCCGGGAGGCCGCAGAATGAACGACATGACTCCCACGCGGGAACAACGCAGCGCCGCCCTCGAAGGCATGGGCTGCAAGCGCAAGCGCGTCGAAGACATCCGCTTCACGCAAGGCAAGGGCAATTACGTCGACGACGTCAAGTTGCCGGGCATGCTGCACGGCGATTTCGTCCGCTCGCCGCATGCGCATGCGCGCGTCAAGTCGATCGATGATTCCGAGGCGCTGAAGGTGCCCGGCGTGCTCGCGGTGATCACCGCGGAGACGCTGAAGACCGTCAACCTCGCCTGGATGCCGACGCTTGCCGGCGACGTGCAGATGGTGCTCGCCGACGGCAAGGTTCTGTTCCAGAACCAGGAGGTTGCCTTCGTCGTCGCCACCGACCGCTATGCCGCCGATGACGGCATCAACAAGGTGAGGGTGGAATACGAGCCGCTGCCGCCGCTGATCGACCCCTTCAAGTCGATGGACGCCGACGCGCCGGTGCTGCGCGAAGACCTTGCGGGCAAGACCAGCGGCGCGCACGGTCCGCGCAAGCATCACAACCATATCTTCGAGTGGACGGTCGGCGACAAGGACCTGACGAATGCGGCCTTCAACAAGGCCGAGGTGACGATCAAGGAGATGATCTCCTATCACCGCACCCATCCGTCGCCGCTGGAGACCTGCCAGTGCGTCTGCTCCTTCGACAAGATCAAGGGCGAGTTGACCATCTGGGGCACCTTCCAGGCGCCGCACGTCATCCGCACTGTGGTATCGCTGATTGCGAAACTGCCGGAACAGAAGATCCACGTGATCTCGCCCGACATCGGCGGCGGATTCGGCAACAAGGTCGGCGCTTATCCCGGCTACATCTGCGCCGCTGTCGCATCCATCGTCACCGGCAAGCCGGTCAAATGGGTCGAGGACCGGATCGAGAACCTGACCGCGACCTCATTTGCGCGCGACTACCACATGACGACCGAAATCGCCGCGACCAAAGACGGCAAGGTCACGGGCTTGCGCGTTCATGTGCTCGCCGATCACGGCGCGTTCGATGCCTGCGCCGATCCGTCAAAGTGGCCGGCCGGCTTTTTCAACATCGTCACGGGGTCTTATGATTTTCGGACGGCGCATCTGGCCGTCGACGGCGTCTACACCAACAAGGCGCCGGGCGGCGTCGCCTATCGCTGTTCGTTCCGCGTCACGGAGGCGGCCTATTGCATCGAGCGTTCGATGGACATCCTTGCCCAGAAACTCGGCATGGACCCGGCCGAGCTAAGGTTGAAGAACTTCATCAAGCCGGAGCAGTTTCCCTATCACTCGGCGCTGGGCTGGGAATATGACTCCGGTAACTACGCGACCGCCATGCGCAAGGCGATGGAGACGGTGAAATATGCCGAGCTCCGCAAGGAGCAGGCGGCGATGCGCGAGGCCTTCAAGCGCGGCGAGACGCGCGAGATCATGGGCGTCGGCGTCTCCTTCTTTACCGAGATCGTCGGCGCAGGTCCCTCGAAGAACTGCGACATTCTCGGGATTGCGATGTTCGATTCCTGCGAGATCCGCATGCACCCGACGGGTGCAGGCATTGCGCGGATGGGCACCAAGAGCCAGGGCCAGGGACACGAGACCACGTGGGCGCAGATCATCGCCACCGAGATCGGTATTCCTGCCGACAACATCATGGTCGAGGAGGGCAACACCGATACCGCGCCTTACGGTCTCGGCACTTATGGCTCGCGTTCGACGCCGGTGGCGGGCGCCGCGATCGCCATGGCGGCGCGCAAGATCAAGGCCAAGGCGCAGATGATCGCGGCCTACAAGCTCGAGGTCCACGAGGACGATCTCGAATTCGACATCGATGGTTTCCGCGTCAAAGGTCTGCCGGAGAAATTCATGTCGATGAAGGATATTTGCTGGGCCGCTTATAATTCCGTGCCACCCGGCATGGAGCCGGGGCTGGAAGCGGTCAGCTATTACGACCCGCCCAACATGACCTATCCGTTCGGCGCCTATATCTGCGTGATGACCATCGACGTCGATACCGGCGTCTACAAGGTCAAGCGATTCTACGCGCTCGACGATTGCGGCACCCGCATCAACCCGATGATCATCGAAGGCCAGGTGCATGGTGGACTGACGGAAGCCTTCGCGATCGCGATGGGCCAGGAAATCCGCTACGACCCTGAGGGCAACGTCGTCACTGGCTCGTTCATGGACTTCTTCATGCCGACCGCGGTGGAGACGCCTCATTGGGAAACCGACTTCACGGTGACCCCGTCGCCGCATCATCCGATCGGCGCGAAAGGCGTCGGCGAGAGTCCGAACGTCGGCGGCGTGCCCGCTTTCTCCAATGCGGTCAACGACGCGTTCTCGTTCCTGGGGAGTACGCACATCCAGATGCCGCATGACTACTGGCGCAACTGGACGGCCGCGAAGAACCTCGGCGTGTTTGCTGCCTGATGAAGACGCGTGACGAGATCGCACAAGCGCTCGGCAAGGCCGGCTATGTTGCCGACAGCGAGTTGGCGACCGCGATCTCGCTGATGCAACTGTTGCGGCGTCCGCTTCTGCTGGAAGGCGAGGCGGGCGTCGGCAAGACCGAGGTGGCCAAGGCGCTTGCCGCGGTGTACGCGACCGAACTGATCCGCCTGCAATGCTACGAGGGGCTGGATCAGTCCGCCGCACTGTATGAATGGAACTATCAGCACCAACTGCTTTCGATCCAGGCGCATCATGGCACTGACGCCGATGCGATCGAGGACCGGATCTTCTCGGAGAAATATCTGCTGGAGCGGCCGCTGCTTGCCGCGATCCGTCGCGACAAGCCGCCGGTGCTTCTGATCGACGAGATCGATCGCGCGGATGACGAGTTCGAGGCATTTCTGCTGGAGCTATTGTCGGATTTTCAGGTCTCGATACCGGAGTTCGGTACGATCAAGGCCACGTCAATCCCGCACGTCGTGCTCACGTCGAACGGGACGCGGGAGCTGTCGGACGCATTGCGACGGCGGTGTCTCTACCATTATGTCGACTATCCCGACGTCGAACGGGAGACGCGGATCATCATGGCGCGCATCGATGGAGCAGAGGCTTCATTATCGCTCCAGATCGCGCGGATGGTCGAGAGCATCCGAAAAGAGGAGCTGCGCAAGGTCCCTGGCGTTGCAGAGACGCTGGATTGGGCGGCAGCATTGGTCGGGCTCGACGTCAAGGATCTGCACGATGCGCCCGAGACCGTGCATGAAACCCTGATGTGCCTGCTCAAGACGCAGGAAGACCGGGCGCGGATGACGCGCGAGGTCAGCGCGCGCCTGCTCGGGAGGGTCGCATGAGTTGCTGCGGTGCGTCTCCCGATATCGATGACATCAACGAGCTGTCCCGTCTGGTTTCAAGCAAGCTCGCGGCGTTCCTCCGGACTTTGCGTGACAACGGCTTTGCCGTCGGTCTTGCCGAGAGCCGCGACGCTGCAGTCATTATGACTGAGGGCTATGCGGCGCGGCCGGGCCTGCTCCGCTCGGCGTTCAAACATCTGCTCTCTGCGCGAAAGACCGACTGGGACAAGTTCGACGGCATTTTCGATGCGTTCTGGCTCGGCAAGCGGGTGCGATCTCGTTCGGTCACATCGGGCGCCGCAAAGGCGGCGAACAACCCGTCGCTGAAGAACCTGCCAAGTCACTCTGCTCAACCTCGCGCCGACGGCAACACAGCGATCGATCAAGTTCCCTCCGCCGACGGCGCCGGCAATGATCGCTCGGGCAAGGGACGCATGGAGGGTGCCTCGGCTGCGGAGAATCTCGCGGAAACTGATTTCCGCAACCTGGCCGATCCCGAACAGATCGCGCAGGCCCATCTCGCCGCAGCGCGATTGGCCCGCGCGATGCGCACGCGGTTGACCCGGCGCAATCTGGCGCGGCGGCGCGGTTATCGGATCGATCTGCGCCGCACGATTCATGGCAATATCAGCCACGGCGGTGTGGCGATCAGGCTTGTCAATCGGCAGCGCAAGCAGAAGGCCTTGCGGCTTGTGGTGCTGCTCGACGCGTCCGGCTCGATGAGCATGTATACCGGCCTCTTTCTGCGCTTTATCCACGGTGTGCTCGACGAGTTCCGCGAAGCCGAAGCGTTTCTGTTCCACACGAGGTTGGCGCACGTTTCGGACGCCATGAAAGAGCGAGACGCCAGCCGCGCGCTCGATCGACTCTCGATCATGGCGCAGGGTGCGGGCGGTGGGACGCGGATCGGAGAGAGCCTGCAGACGTTCAATCGCTGGCATGCCGCACGCGTGATCCATTCGCGCACCTGCGTGATGATCGTCTCCGACGGCTATGAGACCGGCGACGTTGCGTTGCTTGATCGCGAGATGGCGGCGCTCGGCCGCCGCTGTCGCCGCATCGTCTGGCTCAATCCGATGATGGGCTGGCAGGGTTATGCGCCGGAGGCGCGCGGTATCAAGGCAGCGCTGCCATACGTCGATCTCTACGCGCCCGCGAACACGCTGGCGAGCCTGACCGCGCTCGAACCTTATCTGGCGAGGCTTTGAGATGGGCGCGCATGCCGAGGTGATGGACCTGGTCGCGCAGATGAAGGCCACCGAGCAGGCCTTCGTGCTGGCGACGGTAGTCCGCACTGTGTCGGTGACCGCCGCCAAGGCCGGCGCGAAAGCCATCATTCGGCCCGACGGCACCGTCGTTGCGGGATGGATCGGCGGAGGGTGCGCCAAAGGCGCGGTGCTGAAGGCGGCGCGGGAGGCGCTCGCCGACGGCGAGCCGCGCATGGTCTCGGTGCAGCCGGAAAATCTTCTGGCCGAACTTGGCGTCAAGCCCGGAGAGACGAAGGAGGGCGTACGCTTCGCCTCGAACATGTGCCCGAGCAAGGGCACGATGGATATTTTCGTGGAGCCGGTCTTGCCGCACCCCTCGCTCGTCATTCTCGGCGCAAGCCCCGTGGCGCTGTCGCTGGCAGCCCAGGCGCGTCAGCTCGGTTATCACGTGACGCTTGCCGCGCCCGCTGCCGATCTGGCAACGGTCCCGGATGCCGACCTTGTCGTTGATGGCTTCGAACCTCACCATCTCAACAATGCCCGCCGCTTCGTGGTCGTCTCGACGCAAGGCAAGGGCGATGAGGCTGCGCTCAAGCAAGCGCTTGCGATCGACGCGCCCTATCACGCCTTCGTCGGCAGCAAGCGCAAGATGGCGGCGCTGCGCGACAAGCTGGTCGCAACCGGGATCGATTCCGCCGCGATTGATCGCGTCAAGGCGCCGGCAGGCCTCGATCTCGGGGGCATCACGCCCGAGGAAATCGCGATGTCGATCCTCGCGGAGATTACGGTCGAACGCCGACGCGGCCAACGCCTCGCCGGCCCCATGCAAGGAGCCAAGTGACTTTATGCAGATGAATGACAGCCAGCTTATCCCGGCACCGCAGGAGAAGGTTTGGGCCGCGCTCAACGATCCCGAAAAGCTGAAGCAATGTATTCCCGGCTGTCAGTCGCTGGATATGGCCTCTCCTAACGAGATGACTGCAACCGTCGTGCTCAAGGTCGGTCCTGTAAAGGCGACGTTCGGCGGTAAGGTCACGCTGTCCGATCTCGATCCGCCAAACAGCTACCGCATCTGCGGAGAAGGTTCCGGCGGTATTGCCGGTTTCGCCAAAGGCGGTGCCGCCGTCAAGCTGACACCCGAAAGCGCGGACGCCACGCGGCTCACCTACGAAGTCGATGCCCAGATTGGCGGAAAGCTCGCCCAACTCGGCGGCAGGCTGATCGATTCCACGGCAAAAAAACTGGCGAGCCAGTTCTTTGTCTCCTTCAGCGAGTTGGTTGCCAGCTCAGTGGAGTGAACCTCGGGCGCTTTCCGGGGCGGAATCTCGTCAATTTCCCTGAAAACCGCTGACCAGACGCTTGCTGAGCCAGCCGGGCGGCCGGCCGCAGGGCGCCAACGCTTTACTTCCGCGCAAGAAGATGCTGGGAGCTTCTCGGCTTCCTTTTTCTTGAATTGAATTGGCGTTCTCCAATGATCAATCGATCGGTTCGCTGGGTCATGGCTGGCCGGCGAAGCTTTCTCGACGCAGTTCGGCTCGTCGACCAATCCAGGAAAAGGCGCTTCCTCGTTGCAGCCCTCGCGATGACGCCTTTCGTCTTCCTGACCAGATGGTTTGGCGGGATCCACGGGACTTTCATGTATGACGACCTCGACATTCTCTCGGTCGTGCGCACGATGCCGCTGGCACAATCGCTCTGGCTGGTCCACGGCGATGTGCCCATCCCCCTGTTTCGGATTTTCTTTGCCGGCATGTACGCACTGTTCGGCGTTAATGAGGCCTGGTGGAACCTATATTTCCTTTCGCTGGTATTGGCGGTCAGCCTGACTGCACTTGCAATCCTGATTGCCGTTGACACGAACCTGATCGTTTCGTCCTTGTTCTTTCTGACCACGATATCGGCCTCCGTATGGAACTACGATCCCACGGTCGGCTACTATTCGATGAGCATGTATTCGCAAATCGGCTTGCTTGGTCTGGTCGGTATCCTTGCGATCATTCGCTGGCGTTTGGGCGGCTCGTTTGTCTACAAATGGCTCGCTCTCGTGGTCAGCGTCGTTGCGCCTTTCATACATCCGTCCGGTGCTTACGTGCCCATGGCGGTGGGCGGCTTTGCCTATGTCAACGAGCTCGCGCGCCCTGGTGCGAAATGGTCGCCGCTCCGGATGTTTGACGCTGATTTCCGTTGGCTGACGATCGGGCTTGGGGCGGGCCTGCTTGTATTTGCCGCCTATTTTGCAGCTGTCGTGCACAACGATGCGTTTCTTTCGATGGCGCATAGCCCGCTGTCGGCCGTAGCTGTGATCAAGAGCGCCTGGTTCCTGTTCTCCCAAGGCGTCGCGCTCGAACTGTACAGGTCGCTGCTTTTCCCGTTGCGGCGGGCGGATCTTGCGAGTCAGGGAATTGCCGCAGTGGCATTCGCATTCGCGTTCGCGATCGGTGGCTCTCTGAACGTCACGATGGTGCAGCGCCGAACTTATCTGGCGCTACTGCTGCCCTCTGTCATCGTCATCATCGTAGTGTCGCTTGGGCGACGCCTGACCGGCATTGACGATGTCGTCAATTCGGTCGGCAAGTACAACACTTACGCTTACCTCTGGTTTTCGATCGCGAATTTTTATCTGCTGTCCTGCCTCGTCAGCAAAATTCCAAAGTGCTGGAGAGAAGCGAGTGCGGTGCTTGCGGTGTTGATCGCCGCCGCGGTCTTCGTTCAATACAAGCGCCAGGACAATATTTTCCGCACCGAAGCCATCCGGCGGGGGCAGCAGATGGACCATCTTGTCGGTGTCTTCAGGAGCTATGCTGACAGCACCGCGCCCGCGCCGATGCACATTCCGACGCTCGACGGGAATTTTATTTACCCGACCCACGCCGTCCTGCTTTACAGGTACAACCTCGCGCATTACCGGCCCTTCTTCCAGGGCTTCGATGAGCGACTGACGCTGTTGCGCAACACGGCGATGGACAATTGGGGAAAGGAAGGCACGCGAACGGTCCCAAGCCTGCGCGATGCGACCGACCCCGCATTTGTTCGTGCTCTCCAAACGAATTCAGACCTGCAGTCTCTTTATCTCGACAGTGTCGAGCTGGAGCCCCGCAAGACGATCAGGCCCGATGCGCAGCCGCTACGGCTCGACGGACTGGCGATCGAGAATGCCAATGTCGTCAGCCGCACGGCGAACTCGGTATCATTTACGACGGCGGGCGGTGCTCTCGCGATGTTAATGCCGGGCGATTGGGATCCCGAACTGGCCCATGTTCTGTCGATGAATGTCAGTGCCATTCCGGACAAACTGCCGCCGGGAGAGAAGACACAATTTGAAGTGCTGTTTGAGGGGCAACTGCCGATCCCTTATCGGCCCAACCGGATTGCGGTTCCTGACGGCGGCGGCGTCGTTTCCGTGGATCTGTTGCAGCTCTATTCATACTCCCTCAATCCGCGGGTGGGTAAACTGAGCTTGCGTTTTCCGCAGGCAGGAGGCTACGTGATCACCGACATGCGGTTGGGGAGATGACCAAAATTGTGAGGAAAACCAAGCCTTTATTGCTCGACCGATATCGCCATGCTAGAGATTTCGAATGGTGAGCCTGTCGCAGGACAAGCAGAAGGAAATCGCGTTCTTCGACGGCCATGCCGCGATGGATGCCTATGACGTATTCACCCCGGAAACCAACGTCCGTCTGGTTGCGACATGCGCTCGGCTGGCCGGGTTCGCGCCGGGGATGAAGGTCGCCGACCTCGGCTGTGGCTCCGGTGTGTTCACCGACCTCTTGAACAGGCAGGGTTATGAGGCGGTCGGCCTCGACCTCAGCCCGAAGCTGATCGCTCTGGCGCGCAAGAAATATCCGAAGGTCGAATTTCTCGAGGGTGACGTCGAGAAGCTGCCGTTTCCAGACGGCAGCCTCGATGGCGTCCTGCTGAGCGGATTAGTTCATCATCTTCCGGACCCGACCCGTTGCGCCCGCGAGGTCTTTCGGGTCCTGAAGTCCGGTGGCTCGTTTGTTGCGTTCGACCCGAATCGCATGAACCCCTTCATGTATCTTTATCGCGATCGCTCCTCGCCTTTCTACAGTTCGGTTGGCGTGACTGAGAACGAGCGGCCCGTGCTTGCGCATAAGGTTGCCGCGGTGTTCAGCAATCCCGGATTCAAGGTCGACACGGATTACATTTCTGACCTCAGCTACCGCTATCTTGCATCATCTAAAATGCGTTTACTGCTGCCTGCCTATAACGCGCTCGATCGCGCCCTGTTCGCACCGAATTTCATGAAGCCGCTGCGTTCGTTCGTTCTAACCTTTGGTCAGAAGCCATGACGATTCTCGATCTTGCCGCCCGAAGCGATGCCGACCGCGCAGGGACCGCAGACCTCACTGTTGTGGGCGGTGCGGGGCATGTCGGCATTCCTCTGGTGCTATCCTTTGCGGGCCAGGGCCTGACGGTCAACGTCAACGATCTGAACCTGGACAATGTTGCTGCGCTGAAGGCAGGACGCCTTCCTTTCATCGAGTACGGCGCGGAATATCTGCTTTCCAAGGCGCTCCGGGATCACAAGCTGATCTTCACGAACACGCCGGATGCGATATCGAAGTCCGGCCCGATCATCGTGACGATCGGCACGCCGGTCGACGAATTCCTGAACCCCGAACGTCACGTGGTTCTCAATTGTCTCGACAGCCTTCTGCCCTATGTTTCCGACGGCCAGCTTCTTGTCCTGCGTTCTACGCTTTATCCGGGAACCACCGATGCGGTTGACGCGCATCTAAAGCGCAAGAACCGTGATCTTAAGGTTGCGTTTTGTCCCGAGCGGATTGTGCAGGGATACGGCATCGAGGAACTCAGCCGGATGCCGCAAATCGTCAGCGGCACTACGCCGGATGCCGTCAGGGAAGCAACCGATCTGTTCCGGATCATCTCGCCCGAGATCGTCGAGCTCTCGCCGATCGAGGCGGAATTCGCCAAGCTGTTCGGCAACGCTTATCGCTACATCGAATTTGCAGCGACCAATCAGTTCTATCTGATCGCCCAGTCCGCCGGCGTGGACTATCAGCGTATCTTGGCGGCAATGAAGCACAACTATCCGCGTGCGAAAAACATTCCCAAACCTGGATATGCCGCCGGTCCCTGCCTGATGAAGGACACGATGCAGCTCAGCGCGTTCGCGCGCAACGAGTTCAGCCTTGGCAATGCCGCGATGCTCATCAACGAGGGCCTGCCGCTGCACGTCATTGCCGATCTTCGTCGGCGCTACGACCTTGGCAAGATGACAGTTGGCCTGCTCGGGATGGCGTTCAAATCGGAGATTGACGACGTACGCGCGTCGTTGAGCTACAAGTTCAAGAAGGTGTTGAACGGCTTTGCCCGCGAAGTGCTGACGACCGATCCCTTCGTCACGATTGATCCTGAATTGTTGCCGTTGAATGAAGTAATCACACGCAGCGACATTTTGATCCTTTGCACTCCGCACGTCAGTTACAGAAGCGCCGATTTTCAGGGCAAACCGGTCGTTGACGTCTGGGGACTGCTGGAGAACGCCAACGTCATTTCGTGACGCGCTCATTCGGATGGGCCGCGGGTCGACAGGCGGCCTCTCTGGACCGACAGGCATTCAAGTGATGGACCATCAACTCGATATCGTCATCCCGGTCTACAACGAGGGCCCCAATATTCTCGCGACGTTGCGAGCGCTTGCGCTTGAGGTCAGGACGACCTCGCGGGTACTGATCTGCTATGATTTCGAGGAAGACAACACGTTGCCTGCGGTTCGGGCCGAGCCTGAGGCCTATGCCAGCCTCGACGTTACCTTCGTCCGCAATCCGGGACGCGGGGCCCATGCCGCGGTCATGTCCGGCTTTGCCGCAAGCACCGCTCCCATCATCGTGGTTTACCCGGCGGACGACGACTTCAACGCAGGGATCCTCGACCGCATGATTACGGAAATCCGCAGTGGCTGCGATGTGGTTTGCGCGAGCCGTTTTATTCCGGGCGGGACGATGCAGGGCTGTCCTTGGCTCAAGGCGGTTCTGGTGCGGACGGCGGCCTTTACCTTGCACCATCTTGCCGCTCTGCCCACCAGAGACCCGACCAGCGGGTTCCGGATGTTCTCGCGGCGGGTCATCGATCAGATCAGGGTCGAGTCCGATCAGGGATTTTGCTACAGCATCGAGTTGCTGGTGAAGGTCCACCGGCTGGGCTGGAGAATAGGCGAGGTTCCAGCGCTCTGGTTCGAACGCCAGCACGGCGCCAGCCGGTTTCGTGTCCTCAAGTGGTTGCCCGCTTATCTGCGGTGGTTCAGATATGCATTTGCGACGACCTATCTTCGCCGTTCGCCGGCCTCCGTCACGATGCAATCCAAATCAGTTCGGGCGGCCTAGCGCATGTCCGATGAGTGGCCGAAAATCAGATCCAGGGATATCCAGCGCATCTCGCCATGGGTGGAGCTCGTTGCGCGAGCAGTCGAATTCTCGCCGGGAGAGACCGAGATCTATCACGCGGTCAGGCAACAGGATTATCTCGCTATCGTCGCGCTGACCCCAAGCGGGCATTTTCCGATCGTTCACCAATACCGGCCCGCGCTCGAAAGCTTCACCTGGGAGCTTCCGGCAGGCCTTGCCGAGCCGGGAGAGGACATTGTCGAGGGCTGCCGGCGTGAATTGCTCGAAGAGACCGGCTATCCGACGCGCGCGATCTATCCGCTCGGTGTCGCGGCGCCGTGCAGCGGACGGCTGAGCAACCGCATTCATTCCTTCTTTGTCGAGACCGGCGAGCGTGTCGCCGACTTCGTGCCCGAACGAGGCATCAGCGTCAAACTTGTCACGGCGGACGAGCTTGTCGCGATGGTCAAATCGGGCGACTTCGTATCGCAATTGCATCTCGGCTCGCTTCTGCTTGCCGAATTGAGATCGTTCATAACGTTGAGATGAGCGCGCTTCGCGCACCGGTCATGACAACTGTACCGCTAGCTCTCCCGGTCGGAATCGGAATCGTCGGCTGCAACTACGGTCGCCTGGTGCAGCTGCCGGCTTTCCGTCTCGATCCGCGTTGCAAGGTTGTGGCGCTTGCCGGTCGCGAAGCCGAGCGCACAGCCGAGCTTGCCAGGGCCGAAAACATTCCCTTGGCATTCGGCAGTTGGGAGCAACTGATCGAGCATCCGGATGTTCATGTCGTCTGCATCGCAACCGAACCCGCGTTGCAGCCGCAAGTCGCCCTTCGCTCGCTCGAATTGGGCAAGCCGGTATTTGCGGAAAAGCCGATGGCGGCCGATCTCGCAACCGCCCGTCGCATGGCCGCGGCAGCGGACGCGAGCGGTTGCACGACGATGGTCGATTTCAATTTCTGCGAAATATTGAGCTGGGCAAAGGCGAAGTCCCTGCTGGACGAAGGCGCCATCGGCCGCCTTCGCCACGTCGACGTGAACTGGAACGTCGAGAACTACGCGACGCGGATGCGGCTTTCAAACTGGAAGACGAGCGGCGCTGAAGGCGGGGGCGCACTTGGCAATTTCGTCAGCCACTGTTTCCATTACCTGGAGTGGTTCTGCGGTCCGATCAAGGGAATGTCGGCCACGATCTCAGGCCTGCCCGACAAACCGGCGATGGAAACGAATGTCGGCATCAGCATGATTTTTCGATCGGGCGCGGCCGGCAACCTCGCCATGAGCTGTGCTTCCTACCTTGGATCCGGCCATCGCATCGAGTTTTACGGCGAGGAGGGAACCTTGACCCTCATCAACGAGACGACGGATTACATGCGCGGATTTCGTCTGTCGCTTGGTCGGCGGCCTGCTAAGGCGATGGACGTCATCAGCGTGACCGATGACATCGATCTGCAGTTTCCGTCGGACGGACGAATTGCACCGGTTTCGCGCCTGGCCGCGCGCTTTCTTGACGGGATCGGGCGTGGCGTTCCCGCGACAAACGGCTTCCGCGAGGGTTTGCGGGTCCAAGCCTTGCTCGATATGGCGCGCCGTGCAAATGAACTTGGCCATTGGCTCGACACCGAGCCGGAAAGTCAGGAAGGGCAGCCGTGAGCTCTATACTGGTTACGGGCGGCAGTGGTTTCATCGGAGCGGCGTTGGTCAAAGCGCTGGTCCGCGACGGCCACTCGATACGGGTGCTGGACGACAACTCGCGCGGCGCGATGCGCCGATTGCAGGACGTTGCCGATCACATCGAGTTCATCGCCGGCGACATCCGCGACCCGGCGGCGGTGACGCGCGCAGTGCACGGCGTCGACGAGGTGCATCACCTCGCCTTTGTCAACGGCACCGAGTTTTTCTACAGCGCTCCCGAGCTTGTGCTCGACGTCGGCGTGAAGGGTATGATCAATGTGATCGATGCCTGTCGAAGCGAAGGCGTGCGCTCTCTGATTCTGGCTTCCAGCTCCGAGGTCTACCAGACGCCGCCGCATATTCCGACCGACGAAAGCGCGCCGCTGGTGGTGCCGGATCCCGGCAATCCACGTTATTCCTACGGTGGCGGCAAGATCATCAGTGAGTTGATGGCGATCAATTATGGACGCAAGTACTTCGACCGCGTTCTGATCTTTCGTCCGCACAATGTCTACGGTCCGGACATGGGCTGGGAACACGTGATCCCGCAATTTTCCTTGCGCCTGAAGCAGTCCGCGGCCGAGCACCGTTCCGGCAAGATTCCGTTCAAGTTGCAGAGCGACGGCAGCCAGACCCGCAGCTTCTGCCATGTCGACGACCTCGTGCGCGGCGTCATGGCAATGCGCGCCAAGGGCGAACATCTCAACATCTATCACGTCGGCACGACCGAAGAGATCACGATCGCCGACCTCGCGCGACGCATCGCGGCGCATCGAGGGCGTGAAATCGAGCTTGTCGCCGGCCCCGCGCCGGAGGGCGCCACCGATCGCCGATGTCCGGATATCGCGAAGCTTAAAAAGCTCGGTTATTCGCCGCAGGTCCCGCTTGCGAACGGCTTGCCTTCGACCGTCGACTGGTATTGGGCGCACGAGGAACTGCAGGCAAAGATATGATCCGGTTTTGGGGGAGGTTCTGATGTTTCCTGTGAAAGTTGCCCGTGCTGCAGGCACCGGAGCGAGCGTCCCGGTCGAGGCCTGCCAGGTTTGCGGGCATGAGCACCTGGAGACAGTGCTGTCGCTGGGATACATGCCGCCGGTCAACCAGATGGTCGGAATCGGAGAGGTCGAGCGCCAGCAGCCATGGTTTCCGACCAGCCTGCTGCATTGTCCCAAGTGCGAGCTGGTCCAGCTCGGACTGGCCGTCGATCCCGTCATCATCTTCCCGCCGGAATATCCCTACACCAGCGGCATGACCCGCATTCTCCGCGACAACTTCGCGGAGCTGTATGCGGAGTCCTCGAAGATGCTCGGCCTCGGCAAAGACGACCTTGTGGTCGATATCGGCTCCAACGACGGTACGCTGATCTCGAATTTCCAGAAGGGCGGTCACCGCATTCTCGGAATTGAGCCGACCGATGTCGCGGCGATTGCCAATCAGCGCGGCATCGCGACCATTCAGCGATATTTCTCGACGGCGGTCGCGCGCGAAGTCGTAGAGAAACATGGGGCCGCGAAGGTCGTGACTGCGGCCAATTGCTTTGCGCATATCGAGGACGTTCACGCGATCGTCGAGGGCATCATGGCGATGCTCGCCCCCGACGGCGTTTTCATCTCGGAGTCGCACTATCTGATCGGCCTGCTCGATACGCTGCAATACGACACGGTCTATCACGAGCATCTGCGGTATTATTCGGTCGGCAGCCTCGCTCACCTGTTGGCCATGCATGGACTTGAGGTATTTCACGCCCGCAAGATTCCGACGCATGGCGGTTCGATCCGGGTTTATGCGGCGCGCAAGGGAACGCGCGCCATTCAGTCCAGCGTCAGAGAGATGCTCGATGCCGAGCCACGCGGCGAGGCCATGCGCAAGCGCCTTGCCGCCTTCCGTCACGACGTGATGCTGTCCAAGCTTCGGCTCCATTCGATGATCCGCGAGATCAAGGAGCAGGGCGGCAGAATTTGCGGCATCAGCGCTCCGTCGCGTGCGTCGACGCTGATCAACTACATGGGGCTCGATTCGGCGATCATCGACTATGTCTGCGAAATCGAGGGTTCGCTGAAAATCGGCAAATGCATGCCGGGAACGCTGATCCCCGTGGTCGAGGAGAGCCAGATGTTCGAGGATCAGCCGGATTGTGCGATCATCTTCTCCTGGCACATCGCTTCCGAACTCGCTCCCAAGCTGAGGGCGAAGGGTTTTCGCGGAAAGCTCATCACGCCGTTGCCGGAACCTCGCTTTTTGTAGGCAGGCCGACGACCGCGCAGTCGTCGCCTACGATCAGCGATCGGGTTGCGCCGTTCATAAATTTCGAAATTTCAACGAGAAGAGCAGCGTCTTGACCGGATTGCCTGAAAACTGGGCGCTGGCGTGCCGCGAAGTAGGCAGCCACTGCCATAATTAGTGGCACAGATAATGCATCGAGCCTTGCAGGCACCACCCAATGCTGGTGAAGCGGGCACCATGCATGACGCAACGTCGAAGCGACCAGCCGCAGCGGAGTGAGCATATGTTAGCAGCCGATGCGCTGCCATGGGCAGCAACTTCGCTTCAGTGGAAGTATCGCCGCCTGGATCGAACCGCAGCGGCATCGGCTTCGTCCTATGTGCTGGCCCGCTTGCGAGGCGATATCCTTTCCGCCCATTTCAAGCCGAACGCAAAACTCTATCTCAAGGTTCTCATCGCCCGCTACGAAACGAGCGTAGCGCCGGTTCGCGAAGCGCTCGCGGTTCTGTCCGGCGCGGGCCTCGTGCTCTCGGAAAGCCAGCGCGGCTTTCGGGTCGCGCCTGCGTCGCGCGCCGACTTCATCGACATCGCAACGCTGCGCAAACAACTTGAAATCTCGGCGCTGCAGCTTTCGATTGCCCGCGGCGGCGATTCCTGGCTGGGTGAAATCCAGCGCATCTACGAGATGTTTTCGCAAATCTCGCTGAAGGCCGGCCACGACGAGCCGATATCCGACGTGTGGGAAGCCTGCCATCGCGAATTTCACTTCGCGCTGATTGCCGAATGCGGCTCTCCCGCGCTGCTGAATTTCTGGTCCCAGCTTCATGACCGGTTCGACCGCTATCGGCGCCTGACGCTCCCTTCCGGCTCCTATATGGCGGGAACGGCAAGCGACCACTGGGATATTATGGAAGCTGTGATCAGCCGCGACGTCAGGCGCGCTTCTCGTCTGATGAGCGATCATATCCAGGCCATCACGGACATCGTGCTGCAGCAGTACGTCGAGTGATGGATGCGTCATTGCGACCGGCTAGCGCCACGGCGCCGCCGGCGCTTGTCGCAGTGCCCGGATTCCTGCGGAATTTAGATTTTATGGCGCTCGCCAATCGGTGGCGTGTGACGATAATTTCGACGGCAGATCGAACCAAACGGGGATTGCGGCGTGACCAATCTTCAGCAAACACGGCCTGCCAAAGCGAATGACGAAACATCAGCGATTGTTCGTGGCATTCTGGACAAACTATCCAGCGCCGCTTCGCCGAAGCGGATGTTGCCCGCCAAATGCTACACGTCCGCGGAGTTCTTCGAATTCGAGCGCGGGCAAGTGTTTTCGTACGCGTGGATATGCGTCGGCCGCATCGAGCAGGTTGCCAATCCCGGCGATTGCATCTCCGCCAGGCCTGCCGGAGAACCGATCCTCGTCACGCGCACGCCAGCCGGCGAGGTCCGCGCGATGGCGGCGATCTGCCGTCATCGCGGACAGGTTCTCTCCTGCGCCGGCAATCAAAGGACGTTGCGCTGTCCGCTGCACTACTGGACCTACGATCTCGAGGGCAGGCTGATCGGCGCGCCCCATATGGGCCGGGACGACGTCGGCGAAATGCGGAAGACGGAGCGGCTGACGCCGATCAAGCTCGAGATCTGGCATGGCTTCATCTTCGTCAACCTCGATCCGTTGGCCGAGCCGCTTGCTCCCTCGCTCGCCAAGGTCGAGCCGTTCTGGTCGGGCTATGAAGACGCCGACCTCGTCGGTATCCCGCCCAAGCTTGCCGACAAGCCGCTGCCCTGGAACTGGAAGGTGCATGTCGAGAACTTCACCGACGCCTATCATCCGGAGTTCGTCCATCGCGGCACCCACGATTTCGCGCCCAGCGTGACTGCCGATGGCGGGGTTGTATTCACCGAGATGAATCCCGGTGACAATGCGATCGTCCGGACGGTGCCGATGCTGAAGCCGGACGGCGGCATGAACCGCGACGGCTGGGGTGAGGACCCTGCGTTCCCGCCGATCCAGACCATATCTGGGGCGCAGCGCCAGCGACTGACCTTTGTTTTGATCCCGCCGAGCATGACACTCGTTTTTGCGCCGAACGCGATCGCATTCACGCTGCTCTCGGCGACCGGCGTGGAAGCGACCTTCGCGTCCAGCGACCGCCAGACCGCAGGCGGCTGGCTGCTTCCCCGCTCGACGATCGAGCTTGCCGACTTTGCCGAGCGCGCAGCGCACGTCATGGAGGGCGGGGCAAAGATCTGGGCCCAGGACGTGCCCGAAAACACCGGCATGCAGTTCGGCAAGAAGTCGCGCTTTGCGCCGGAAGGCATCTATGGGCCGCTCGAGACGACACTCGTTCAGTTCAACGCCTGGCTCATCGAGGCCTACGCCCGCGCGGCCCAGCGGCTTTGATTTTGTCGAGTCATGGTGGAGATCTCCGCTCAGAAACCGACCTGGTCCGCGCCCTTGAGCGAGAGAATCTCGCGCGCCTCGTCCGCCGTCGCGACGGTCAGCCCAAGCCCTTCGAGCAGCTGCCGCACTTGCCGCACCTGGGCCGCATTGCTTTCGGCCAGCTTGCCGGGGCCGAGCCATAGCGAGTCTTCGAGGCCGACGCGGACGTTGCCGCCCATCGCAGCCGCCATCGCGGCGATCGGCATCTGGTTGCGGCCGGCACCCAGCACCGACCAGTGATAATTGGCGCGTCCGAACAGGCGATCGGCCGTACGCCGCATCTGCATCACGTCTTCCGGATGCCCGCCGATCCCGCCGAGAATGCCAAACACCGACTGCACAAAGAATGGCGGCTTGACGATGCCGCGGTCGGCGAAATGGGCCAGCGTGTAGAGGTGGCCGATGTCGTAGCACTCGATCTCGAATCGTGTGCCGTTCTCGGCGCAGGTGGTGAGAATATATTCGATATCGCCAAAGGTGTTCTTGAAGATGCGATCGCGCGAGCCCTCGAGATACGGCTTTTCCCAGTCGTATTTGAAGTCTTTGTAGCGTGCGAGCATCGGATAGAGTCCGAAATTCATCGAACCCATGTTGAGCGAGGCAACCTCCGGCTTGAATGTCGCCGCGGGCCGCACACGCTCCTCGATCGACATGGTCGGCGCGCCGCCGGTCGTGATATTCACCACCACGCTGGTTCGCTGCTTGATGACTTTCAGGAACGGCGCGAACGCTTCGGGCGACTGGTCGGGCCGGCCGTCGCGTGGATCGCGCGCATGCAAATGCACGATCGCTGCGCCCGCTTCGGCTGCACCGATCGCGGCGTCCGCAATCTCGGTCGGCGTGATCGGCAGATGCGGCGACATGGTTGGCGTGTGGATCGATCCGGTCACCGCGCAGGTGATGATCACACGATCCTTGTTCGCCATTGTTTTTCTCCCTGGTTTTCGGTCATCATATGTTCAGATCACCGCTCTGGCCTCTAGCTGGAAAGTCCTAACCTGTCTCTTTTTGCATCCAGCCGAGGTACTTCTCAAAACCCGCCTCGACCGGCAGTTGAAGGATCTCCGGCGTGTCGTAGCTGTGGTTGGCGATCAAGAGCGCTTCCAGTGCCTTGTATTTGTCGGAGGTCGTCTTGAGATAAAGCAACTGCTCGGCCTCGTGGTTTATCTTCTGATCCCACCAATAGTAACTGGTAATTTCCTGAATCTGCACGCAGGCCGCAAGGCGAGCCTCCAGAACCGTCCTCGCTAGCTTCTCCGCCTGTTCCTTGTTCGATACGGTCGTCATGACCACGCAGGCGCGTGTGTGGCTCAACGTTACCTCCATTTCCTCGGCCGGCTTTCGGCACCGCTCTATTTCGGCCGCTCGCTCGATGCGTTTCAAGTCGGAATGGTCTGAATTTTTTGGCGAAAGTTTCTTGAACGTCGGCAACTCAACGGCTGCGCCAGTGTTTGTTCTTTTGGAACCTCAAGCCATTCAGCTCATGAAAAAACCTTCAACAAAACGACGGTCGCGGCAAATCGTTTTGGTGCTCGACGTCGGGGGCACCCATGTCAAGGCGATGGACAGCAAGAACCTCACCAAGCGCGAATTCGCCTCCGGCCCGCATCTCACAGCCAAAGCGATGGTGAAACAGGTCAAGGAGCTGACGGCGGATTGGTCCTACACCGTCATTTCGATTGGTTATCCCGGACCCGTCGCGCACGGCAGGCCTCTGGCCGAGCCTCATAATCTCGGCAAGGGCTGGGTCGGATTCAACTTTGAAAAGGCGTTCGGCCAGCCGACACGGGTGGTCAACGACGCCCTGATGCAGGCTCTCGGCAGCTATGAGGGCGGCCGGATGCTGTTCCTCGGGCTTGGCACCGGCCTCGGCTCGGCCATGATCGTCGACAGCATGTTGGAGCCGATGGAGCTCGGTCATTTGCCTTATCGCAAGGGCAGGACGTTCGAGGACTGCTTGGGAGCCGCGGGCCTTGAACGTTTGGGCAAGAAGAAGTGGAGGCGGAAGGTGGCCGATGTCGTCGAGCATTTCGTCGCGGCGCTGGAGCCCGACTATGTCGTGCTCGGAGGCGGGAATGCCGAAAAACTCGGACGCTTGCCCCCGAAGGCGCGGTTGGGAGACAATGCCAATGCGTTCAAGGGCGGCTTCAAACTTTGGGACACGCGCACAAACAAGACCTCTCGTGCGACGGCAAAGCACGGATGAACTGATATCGACTGCAAGCGCCGTCCGCTCGCGATGGCTTGAGGGGCAACCGTATCATGGCAATGGCATCCGATCAGACGAGCTCGAATGCGCCCGGCGGCGAAGCATCGGAAGACGGCCTGACCTTCGCCGCCGTTCTCGGCGCGACCGTCGGCAACATGCTCGAGTTCTACGATTTCGTCACATACAGCTTCTTTGCCACCCAGATAGGTCACACGTTTTTCCCGTTCAGAACCGAGTTCGGCAGCCTCCTGCTGTCGCTGGCGACCTTCGGCGCCGGCTTCGTCACGCGGCCGATCGGCGCGGTCGTGATCGGCTCATATTCGGATCGGGCAGGGCGCCGGCCTGCGATGATCCTCAGCTTTGCGATGATGGGTATCGCCATTCTCGTGCTCGCGCTCACGCCCTCATACGAGACGATCGGGATCGCGGCCCCGATCGTGATCATTCTGGCGCGGCTGACGCAGGGCTTCTCGCTGGGCGGCGAAGTCGGTCCGACCACCGCCTACCTGATGGAAGCGGCAACTGACAAACATCGCGGCTTTGCGGTTTCGTTTCAGCCGGCGAGCCAGCAGATTGCCGCGACCGCGGGCGCCTTGGTCGGCGAAATCCTGTCGTTGACCATGACCAGCGAGGCGCTAGATGCCTATGGCTGGCGGATCGCGTTTCTGCTTGGCGCGGCCACGCTGCCAGTGGGGCTATGGCTGCGCCGCGCCTTGCCTGAAACCCTTCATCGGGCCGAGACGCCGGCGATTGCGGTTCAGGACAGCGAAGCCAGAAAGACATTGGGCGGCAACACCCGTCTCCTGGGCCTCGGGCTTCTCATTCTGGCAAGCGGCACCATCATCACCTATGTGACGGAATACATGACGACGTATGCGCAGCATACCCTGCACGTCGATGCGCCGCTCGCCTTTGCGACCACGGTCGTCAGCAACGGGATCGGAATTGCGGCAGCCTTTCTTGGCGGCTGGCTCGCCGATCGTGCGGGCCGATGGCCGGTCATGGTCTGGCCGCAACTCGTCGCGCTGCTGTTGACCTATCCGATATTCCTGTGGGTGGTGGAAAGCCGCAATTCCGCAGCGCTGCTTGGCGGCCTCGGTCTGTTGGCCCTGATCGGTTCAATTCCCTACAGCGCATTTTACGTCGGTCTCGTCGAAGCTCTGCCGAAGCACATCCGCGGCGGCGCTTTTGCAACGATCTACGCGATTGCGATCGCGATCTTCGGCGGCACGGCGCAGCTCGTCGTCGCCTGGCTGACCGAAGTGACAGGGAACGCGCTCGCGCCTGCGTGGTACTTGCTGCTTGCGACTGCGGTCGGTCTCGGTGCCATGATATTGATGCCGGAGACCGCGCCTTCGAAGGCCGCGCGTGCCGGCAAGCATTGACGGCCGTGCTTCGGCCGACCCGGCAAGGCTCGCCCTTACTTCCTGTTCACTTGTCAAAGAGCCATAGCCAGCAAAACACGCTCTCGCGACGCAATGGCGCCCGAGGTTTGGACGAAACCCTCCTGATCGAGGGCGCAGGGAATGCCGGGCGATCAGCTCACCCGCAGCCTCGTGCGCAAAAGTAGTTAAGCACACGAGTTAGTCACCACAGGTCAGCCAAACGAACCGGCATTCCCTGCGCAATGGTTTTAACGGCTTCCTTCGTGCTCTCCCCGGTGACCGGGCTTTATTGTCACCGTTGTCGGCCTGATGCAAAGCATCGTCGCCAACTTAGCGCCAGCGTCGGGGCGCCAGGACCACACGACTTCGCCGTCCGCCTCGACAGCGCCCGTCTTGCGCCGCCAACGCGTCCACCGCATCCCGCACCCAACGTTCGTGACGATCGCGATACGCCCCTCTTCAAGCGGGGCGGGACGGCTGGAATCAGTAAAGCTGTGTCTACCAAACGGCCAAGCCAAATATTTTTGCGGGCGGGGCTGGAC